>ENA-UOOK01000013-UOOK01000013.1-fermentation-metagenome-genome-assembly--contig:-NODE-13-length-170262-cov-7.597202_pt1 | contig 170262 bp, 188 predicted proteins | sample MGYA00245777_ERZ724023 | MGnify/ENA primary metagenome ERZ724023 (study PRJEB28704, sample SAMN03018312) | fermentation metagenome | biome: anthropogenic terrestrial biome; feature: soil... | reverse complement strand
GTGCCGGTCCAGTATATCATGCTGAAAGGCGCGGCGGCGATCATGGACGACCTGACCCTGGCCGTCGTGGTATTCGTCTCCGCGGTGGTTATTTTTTCTGCCAAAGGGTTTCGGGGAAGACTGTTGGCCGCCGTCCTTTTTGCCGCGTCCGGAATAATGGGGCTTGTATGTGCGATCCCGGAGATGCCTTCCTCCGGGATCTTCGGAGAAGGGACTCTGCTGTTCCCACTGCTTACGGGTCTTTTCGGGGTGCCGCCGCTGCTCGCATCCGCGAGGTCCGGGAGCTTCCCGGAACAGCGTGACCGTCCTAAGAGCCCAGTAGGTCCCCTGCCCGGCCTTAAGGGCGTGTTGACCGGCTGCATCGCAGGATGGTTCCCGGGAATAACTGCGACCGCGGGGGCGGCGCTTTCCGCCGGCGTGTCACGCGAGGACAGCCCGGAGAACTTCATATCCCTGGTGGCATCGATAGGCACAGTCACATCGGTGTTCTCCCTGGTCACGTTATCGGTGACTGGTAGCGGAAGGTCCGGCACATCTGCAGTTGTCAAAGAGATTATGCAGGGGGGGCTGGAAGGCTTCTGCTCCGGAGGTTTCATGCTCATTCTTGTGGCGGTTTGCCTGGCGTCGGCCCTCGGATACGCCATGACCATCGCCGCAGGGCGCGGGATATCTAAGCTGACGATGGGGCTCGACCCTCGGAAGACTAACATGGGGGCCCTGATCCTGATATCTTCACTGGCACTTATTATGACCGGGACCTGCGGGTTGGCCGTTCTTGCCACGGCTGCCCTTCTGGGACTGGTCCCACAGTCGGAAGGGTCCGGACGCATACCACTCACGGGATGCCTTATCGTCCCGGTCATAATAGGCGCCCTTTTCTGAATCAGAGGCGCCCGGAAGCTTTACCGAGGAACCGCTCTATATCCACTATTACCCTTTCGTGGGTCCCTCTGGCTATTTCGCCGGCACCGTCTCTGACAGTGAAACTGAACGTGAGATGACGGCGGTCTACCTTCACTAGCTCCGTCTCGCATGTCACCGCGGACCCCAGAGGCGTGGGGGCGATGTGGTCCAGGACCGTCCTGCTTCCTACCGAACATGTGCCGGATTCAAGGAGGTCTATAACCGACATATATGCCGTTTTCTCCATCAGCGCAGAGAGTGCGGGGGTCGCATACACCATCTGGGTCCCGCTCCCGACGTGGACGGCCGTCTTGTCCTCGGTCACCTTTTCGGAGACCTTTCCTTTTATTCCCGCCGACAAACTCTGGTTGCCTTCTTCCATATTTTTCACCGAGAGTGCAACATACTATAGGTTTTAATTATCACGCGCGGATTCGGGTCCGATGGGACCAAACGAGTTAGCTTTAGCATTGAGCAGCCTCAGAAAGAAGATAAGACGGGACGAGACCACGGAAGACGGCCGCGTTCCGGAGATCTGTTCGGACGAGGCACTCCGGGAGATAGCGTACAGGATGCCTTCCACCCCGGAAGAGATAGAATCGATACATGGCCTGGGGCCCGGATTCGTGGATGAACACGGCGGTGCGTTCCTGGAATTGCTCGAGAGATGCCGCTCCGGCAATGGAGGGAGCTCCGGCATGGGCAAGAGGACTGCAGAAACGCTTCGCGAGCTCGAAAAGAAATTGGTCAACATAAACAAGAACAACAGGATGCTATACCAGGGAAGGCTTGGCAAAAGCGTCACTTTGGATCTGACAGGGATCATCGGACCTGAATTCTCCGATGTTTTGTTCGGTAACAAACGTTCAGTAAGACTCTGCGACTCGGCCGCGGACCCGGGGCAGATTAAGATATACAGGGCCCTCAACGATATGATCAGAGAGGTGAACCGCAGCAGCAGGGATACGGGGCAGTACGACCTTTTCATCGCCTATCCCTTCGTTCAGGGCAGGATGCCCGGAGAGGATTTTGACATTAGGGCCCCTCTGGCACTGTTCCCCGTACGCCTAGACAGGGACTCCCGGTACGTCACGCTGACGGTGGACAGGGACCGAGACCCCGTATTCAACGGCACTCTGGTGCTAGCTTACATAAAATTCGCCGGCGAGAACAGGCCCATGCCGAACCTGGCCATTGAAGATTGCAACGCAGAGGACTTTTTCAGAAGGATCCTGGACTTCTATTCCGGCCAGGGGATATCCATGGAGCCCTGCGAAGGCGCCCCTGTCCTGTTCAAGGAGTACAGGTCCGGCGAGTTTCCGAAATACCTCCCCGGCGACCTGAAAATGATTCCCAACCTCGTGCTGGGACGATACTCTTCCTACTCTAGCTCCATCCAACTGGACTTCGACCGCATCATTGAGAGCGGCGACATCAACGAGGTCCTGGACGACCTCATCACGGACCTGGGGCCCGGCGACTTCTACGATGAGGGCAAGGCGCCCCTGTCCGGGGTTCAGATCAAAGAAAAAGGACTTGAAGCGTCGGAAAAAGACCTGCTCTATGTCAACCCTCTGAACAGCGCACAGGAGAATGTGCTTACAGGCATACAGAAAAACAAGGAACTCGTCATCCAGGGACCTCCGGGGACCGGTAAGTCCCAGGTTATCACGGGCCTGATAGTTTCCGAGATCATGCGTGGAGGCAACGTTTTGATGGTGTCCGAGAAGAAGACCGCCCTCGACGTCGTCTATTCCAGACTGGGCACGCTGTCGAAATACTGCGTGATGGTGGATGATGCGGCGGACAAAGAAGAGTTCTATTCACAGATAAGACGCATTCTTACGCCCTCCCCTCAGCGCCGCGGAGCCAACCTCGACGAGGTCTCCGACGCGGTGGACCGGGACGTGGAGATACTGAGCGGCATAGCCTCCCGCATGTACGAACCGGACTCGTTCGGAATAGCGCCTCACAAGCTCTATTCCATGGACCGTTGGCTCGACCTCGCGGACAGGCACCAATATGAGGAATACAAGGAGCTGAGGGACGGCGTTCCCACAAAAATCCTGTCGCTGGCATATCCGGAAGTCAAAAGGCTCCACAAGATGTTCTCCGACCCCACCACCCTGCGCGGATTCAGAGAGTACCACGAATGCGTCGCGCGCAACCCTTGGATCAAGGATATGAAGCCGGACCTTTCCGAATACGATATCGGTGAGATCAAAGTGATGCTTTCGGGCTTCATCGACAGCGTAAAAGCATGGAGGTCCAAGAACGCGATATCCCGTTCCATGGGCAGGAAGAGGGTCGAGCAAGAAGCCGAGAATATCCTCGCCCGCGGTTTCGGGCCCTACGACGAGAAGATGCTGCAGAATCTTGTGGACGATCCCGAAAAAATCCTTGTGGCACTTGATGATTACAACATGTTCTCGGAGCGCGGTACCTCATACAACCGCATGACGGACAACGAGAGGACTTACGGGAATACCCTGATGAACCTCACCGCTTCCATGAAGTATCAGCCGCAACAGTGCAACGACCAGATACTGAAATACGTTCTGAACGAGCGCCTACAGAGGTTCGATGCCGAGAACAAGGACCTTATGCAGCATATCCAGGACTTCGACCGCATTGTCTCCGACATGGACTCCAAGATACGGGAAAAGATGGATATGTCGAAATCATCGGCAGAACAGAAATTCCAGGAATGTCTGGGAAACGTGATAGAGTCCAAGAGGCGCGGAGATATAGCCAGGATCGCCGAGAGCAAGCGCAAGTGGAACATCAACAAGTTCGTTGAACGCTACAATTACGAGCTATTCAGAGGGGTCAGGGTGTGGCTCATGACGCCCGATGCTGTGTCGGAGGTGCTGCCCCTCAGGATCGGGCTTTTCGACCTCGTCATCTTCGACGAGGCTTCGCAGATGTACGTGGAAAGAGGGATACCCGCCATATACCGCGCCAAGAAGGTCGTTATCGCAGGGGACCACAAGCAGCTGAGGCCCAGCAGCCTGGGTTTCGGCCGCATCGACAACGACGAGTCGGCGGAAGAAGACGCCGCCGCCCTCGAAGAGGAGAGCCTCCTAGATCTGGCCAGGGCGAGGTACGATTCGATACTTCTCAATTTCCACTACCGCTCGAGGTACGAGGAGCTCATAGCGTTCTCCAACTACGCCTTCTACGGAGGCCGTCTTTACGTTTCGCCGAACATCTCTGAACCGTCGAAACCTCCCATCGAGGTCCACAGGGTGAACGGGATCTGGGACGACACCAGGAACATGGCCGAGGCGAGGAAGATAATTGATCTTCTGAGGGAGTTCTTCATGAACAGACGCAACAACGAGACCGTCGGGGTTATAACCTTCAACGCGGCCCAGAGGGACCTTATAAACGATGTTCTGGACGACGAATGCGTAAAGGACCCCACGTTCGGACGTATAATAAACGACGAGATGAGAAGGTTCGACAACGGGGAGGACGTCGGCCTCTTCATAAAGAACATCGAGACCGTGCAGGGCGACGAACGCGACGTTATAATGTTCTCCGTGGCCTACGCGCCCAACAGCGAAGGCAAGATGATGCAGAGGTTCGGCTGGTTGAACAACCGTGGCGGGGAGAACCGCCTCAACGTGGCCATCAGCCGCGCCAAGAGGAAGATCCACATCGTCACATCCATCGAACCTGAGGACCTGAAGGTCGAAGAGACCATGAACGCCGGGCCGAAGATATTGAAGAAATACTTGCAGTACGCGAGAGCTATAAGCGACGGGGACAAACGTATGGCCGACAGCGTCCTACGTTCTTTCAACGACGACCGGTGGAAGGAGGCCCCCATTATCGAATCGGAGAGCGGGATATCGGACAGGGTCTACAACTCCCTGGTGCGCAAGGGCTACACCGTCGACCGCCATGTGGGGATCGGCGGATACCAGATAGACCTGGCCGTCAAGCAGAACGGGAACTACATCCTGGGGATCGAGTGCGATAGCCACCTTTACGAGATGTCTCAGTCCACCAGAGAGAGGGACTACCACAGGCAGAAATATCTGGAATCGAACGGATGGAGCATCCACAGAGTGTGGACCCCGGGGATGTGGAAGGACCCGGAACGCGAGATCTCGAAGATAGTGAAGGCCATCGAGAACCGTAACTGAATTTCAAATACTTCGAATCCGATGCACGACCATGGCTAGGACCATCCTTAAGATCCAGGGCATGACCTGTGAAATGTGCTCCAAGAAGGCAGAGGAATCCCTCAGGGCCGTAAGGGGAGTGTCCGAAGTGTCCATAGACCTGAAAAAGGGATTGGCCACTGTCGTTCACGGGGAGGTTGCAGAAAAAGACCTCGTCAGGGCCGTGGTGGACGCGGGGTACAGAGCGGAGGTGAGGCGCGGTCTCTTCGGTTGAGGACCGTGAGAGGACGACCCTTCGCATCGCCGGAATGTCCTGTTCCGCATGCGCAGGGAGGATCGAGAGATCGTTGCAGTCCGCTCACGGGGTTTATGATGTGGCGGTAAACTTCGGGAACAGCGTAGCCGCCGTCAGTTTCGACCCATCGAAAACGGACAAGTGCGAGCTGATAAGGATTATAGAAAAAGCAGGATATTCCACCATCGAAGGCGACCCGGAAACCATTGCCAGGGCCGAAGCGGAAGAATCACGGCGAATGAAACGCGACCTTATGGTCGCAGTGCTGTTCACGGTCCCGCTGTTTCTTTTGGCCATGGCGGACATGTTCGCCGGGATTCCTTGGCTTTCCGATGAACGGCCCCTGCTGGCTATGATAGAGCTGTTGATCTGCGTACCGGTGATATACGCCGGAAGGAGGTTCTACATACGCGGATTCCCCGCCCTTTTTGCGGGAAATCCTTCGATGGACTCCCTTGTTGCGCTCGGTACTTCGGCATCCTTCCTCTATGCACTATGGAATACGGCGATGCTTCTTATCGGCCAGCCTGCGGACGGCCTCACCTATGAGTCGGCCGCGATGATAATCACCCTCGTTTCGGTCGGAAAGTATTTAGAGGCCCGTTCCAAGATCAAGACGGACTCCGCCGTAAGGGCCCTGATGAAGCTCCAGCCGGACACCGCGACCGTGATAAGGGAAGGGGTGGAAATCGAGGTGCCCATTTCGGAAGTCGTTAAGGGAGATAGACTCTCGGTTAAACCGGGAGACCGAATACCTGCAGACGGAAAAATCATATCTGGTACATCATCTGTAAATGAATCTATGCTTACCGGAGAAAGCATGCCTTCCCCCAAAACCGAAGGGGACGACGTCTTTGCCGGCACGGTAAACGGAACAGGAGGCTTCCTGATGGAGGCCTTCGGCACCGGAAGTGACACCGTGCTCCATCAGATAATCTCCATGATAGAGACGGCACAGGGCACGAAGGCGCCCGTTGCCAGGATCGCCGACCGCGTCGCCGGCGTATTCGTTCCTGTGGTAATAATCACCGCAGTTGCCGCTTGTGCGGTCTGGATCTTATCAGGTGAGTCGCTGGGATTCTCGCTCACGGTGCTCATTTCCGTGCTTGTTATATCGTGTCCCTGCGCCCTGGGGCTGGCTACCCCCATGGCCATAACCGTGGGGACCGGCATGGCTGCGGACAGGGGGATCCTTTTTAAGAACGCCTCTGCCCTCGAGAGGGCCGCGGACATCGACACCGTAGTCCTTGACAAGACCGGCACGATCACCATGGGTTCACCGGAGGTGACGGGAGCAGTGTCCAGGAAGGACAGGGGCAGGCTGATCGCCATGGCCGCCTCCGTTGAAAGCGGTTCGGAGCATCCTATCGCTTCCGCCGTGGTCTCCTATGCCGGGAAGGAGGGCATAACCATACCCGGCCACAGCGGCTTCTCCTCCGTCACCGGAGGAGGCGCCAGAGGGACCGTTGAAGGAAAGGAGGTGGTCATCGGGAGCCCAAAGCTTATGGCCGAGATCGGCTGCGACATATCGGAATACCGCGACGATGCGGAATCGTTCGCTTCCCGGGCGATGACGTTCTTCTACGTTTCGGAAGACGGAGCGCCTCTGGGGATCATCGCGGTATCCGACCCCGTCAGGCCAGAATCCGGGTTCGCGGTGTCGCGCATAAAGGCCAACGGAGCAGAGGTCATCATGGTCACCGGAGACAACAAGGCCACCGCCGATGCAGTCGCCAGGGAAGTCGGCATAGATAGGGTCGTCTCCGATGCCGCACCGGGAGACAAGCTGGAGGTGGTGAAGGAGCTTCAGACCGAGGGAAGATACGTGGCTGTCGCGGGCGACGGCATCAACGACGCGCCTGCTCTGGCACAGTCGGACCTTGGCCTTGCGGTCCGCAACGGGACCGATATAGCGATGGATTCTGCGGACGTGGTGATGATGACCGACGACATAAGGTCCATCCCGGCCTCGATGGAGCTGGGGAAGGCGACCATGAAGAACGTCAAGCAGAACCTCTTCCTGGCCTTCATCTACAATCTGGTGGCCATACCGGTCGCCGCAGGCGCCCTCTTTCTGTTCGGGATCGGCGAAGTCTCCATGATGCCTATGATCTCCGCGGCGGCCATGTCCGCATCCTCTCTCCTAGTGGTCACCAACGCGCTGAGGCTCAGGGGATATGCTCCCGAGAGCCTTTCACCAGCTTGATCACGTTGAGAGTGCCGGAGCTTCGGCCGACGGCCGCGTTGGTTTCTGCGATCTCCAGAGGATACGCGTGCATCGGCGAGTCCGTGACGAGTGTCTCGTATTCTCCCCCCTCGCCGATGACGCTGACACCATGTTTCCGGTTCAGCGCCTCCAGGTCGCGGATTGCCTCCTCGTCAATCTCCCTGCCCAGCCACTCGGGCCCGAACCCTTCGGCGTAATAGCCGATCACCACGGCCCTTATTCCGGAGGAGACGATCTCACGGAGCATCATGCTCTGGTCCTTCCTCCACATCGGCGAGAACACCGTCAGGCCCAGCTCTCCGCACACGCGGTTTACCCTGTCCCACTGGTAATCCGACCATACCGCGCCGACCACGACCCCGTCGATGTCAAGGCCTGAGAGGGCTGCCCTGAGCCCTGCCATGTCCCCTTCCTCCGTTCCGTCGGTCGAGCCGGCGATATGCTGCCTGTCCATCGCCTCCGCCATGGCCGGGACGTTCCCTATGTTGGGAACATGGAATATCCAAGACATGCCGCTCAGAGGACTGATGCTCACCAGGTACGGCACCTCGTATCCGGACTGGAGCATGGCGTACATGGAGAACGCAGAATCCTTTCCGCCGGAGAAGAGGGAGGCTAGACGCATGCGACTGCTAGGCGCTCAGGTTAAATTAACATATCTCCATGCGCGGGCATGAAAGTAGCAGAAATCACGCGAGACATGTTCGCCGAAGCCGTCAAAAAGAACCCTGTGGCAGTCTTCGTGATAGGCGCGACGGAGGCCCACGGGCCCCACCTTCCCCTCAACAGCGACACGGTCCAGCCGATGTGGGTCGCCGAGGAGCTCGACCGCAGGTTCGACAACCTTCTGGTCCTGCCGCCCATGAACTTCGGGGTCCACTCATCCACCAGGAACATGCCCGGAACAGTGGCTATATCCTTCGACACGATGAGGTCTGTGACCTATGATGTGCTTACGTCTCTTTTCGAAAAGGGGGTCAGAAAATTCCTCGTCATGACCGGACATGCAGGGAGCGCCCATATGACGGCTTGTTCGGAGGCATGCAAGCGCTTCGTTAAAGAGACGGGAAGCAAAGTGATATTCCTCACAGACTACGACGTGGCCGAAGAACACCCCAGCGTCCGCGGCATCAAAGGCGACGGGCACGCCGGCCTCCTGGAGACCTCCCGCGTCATGGCGGTCTGTCCGGAACTTGTCGGTAAGGAACGCCCGATAGGATTATACTCGGACCACGGTTTCCTGGTCCTCGCCAATGCGGAGGTGTGCTTCCCTGAGGGGCTGGCGGGCGACACGACGAACGCGTCTGCGGAGCTCGGGGATGCTGTCAACCGCTATGTTGCGGATAAAATCGAAGAGATGATCAGAAATGACCTTGTCTGAAAGCGATGTGATGAAGAAGGCCGCGGCCGAGAAGGCGGCCGACGAGTACATCAAAGACGGCATGACGGTGGGGCTCGGAACGGGCTCCACGGCGTTCTTCGCCATAAAGAGGATAGGCGAGAGGGTGACCGAGGAAAAGCTCTCCCTGAGCTGCGTGTCCACTTCCGAGAAGAGCGCACAGCTCGGCAGGTCCTTCGGACTGAACGTGGTTCCCTTCGAAGGCACCGGCCCGATAGACGTCACCATCGACGGTGCGGACGAGATCGATCCCCGGCTCCAGCTCATCAAAGGGCTTGGGGGCGCCCTGCTGATGGAGAAGATCATCGCCGCGGCCACTGAGACCGAGGTAATAATCGCCGACAGCTCTAAGCTAGTGGATGTGCTGGGCACGACCTCCCCGCTTCCGGTGGAGGTGCTCCGCTTCGGGTACGAGCGCACCAAATACGCACTTGAAAAACAGGGCTGCAAGGCAACCCTCAGGACCAAGGACGGCGAGATATTCATCACCGACGGGGGGAACTACATCTACGACTGCGACTTCGGCCCCATCGAACGCCCATTCTTCCTGGAGTCCCGCCTGAACATAATCCCCGGCGTTATAGAGAACGGGCTTTTCCTGAACACCGCCTCAGTGGCGATCGTAGCGAGAGGACCGGACGAAGTGGATACCCTCAGACGAACCTGAGGTGCCTCAGCCCTTCCTCGATCTCCGATATCCTGTTCCGTGCCATCCTCTCGATCTCGTCCGCGATCGTGTCGAAAGCTTTGGACAGCCTGTACTTGTGCCTGGGCCTCCCCTTGGTGTCGGACCGCATCTGCTCTGTCGCGAGCCATCCCAGCCCGTCAAGGTCCTTTATGGCCGCCGAGACGCTGGGCTGTCCGATCCCGAGCGCGGATTCCAGATCGTCGGACGTAGCCTCGCCGTGACAGGCCATATAGATGAGGACCTTGGCGCTGTTGCGACGCATGTTGAGGGCCACCAGCAGACTCTCGGCGGGACCTCCGTCTTCTCCGGACATATACTTTTTATCGGGATTTGCGCATATATTAATGTTTGCACTGCTTTATATTTAGATGGATATAACTGACAGCGACATACATCCAATAGACCGCGGAAGGACGGAAAGTTCGTCTTTATTATACTGATATTGCGATATTATGATATACGAGGAAGGCAGTGGTCCCCCTTGTATTTCTGGATAAGCTGTTTTACCTGACGTTATACTCGCGTAATAGTATAGGCCGAAGGGTGAGCTTATTTATATGTCCTCGATATTAGCACGTTCCGTCCCAACAGACGAGGTGACTTGATAATGAAAATGCCCAGGGCTATCAAGACTTACTGTCCTTTCTGCAAGACCCACACCATGCACGACGTGGAGAGGGTCAAGAAGAAAAAGGCCAGTGAGCTCAAATGGGGTCAGAGGAGATTCAGAGAAGTAACATCCGGTTACGGAGGTTTCCCCAGGCCTAAACCAGAAGGAAGAGAAAAACCGACCAAGAGAGTGAACATCCGTTACAGATGCACCACGTGCAAGAAGGCACACCTCACAAGCTGCATCAGAGCCAAGAAGTTCGAACTTACGGAGTGATTTCATGACCGGTGATTTTGTTAAAATTAAATGTCCGGACTGCGGAAACGAGCAGATCGCCTTCAGAAGGGCCGCCACCGAGGTCAAGTGCCTCGTTTGCGGATCCACCCTTATCGTCCCCAAAGGAGGGGTCGGTAAGATCAACGGCGAAGTGCTCGAGGTGGTCGGCTGATGTCGAGGGCCAAAGGCTTTCCCGAATACGGCGAGTTAGTAGTCTGCACCGTGACGAACGTAAAGAACTTCGGTGCTTTCGTAACTCTTGACGAATACGACGACAAGGAAGGATTCGTCCACATTAGGGATGTTGCCACTGGCTGGGTCAAATACATCAGAGACTACATAAGAGAAGGTCAAAAGATCGTCTGCAAGGTCCTGGGCGTGGACTCCAAGAAGGGTCAGATAGACCTTTCGCTCAAATCGGTGAACGAACACCAGAAAAGAGAAAAGATCCAGTTTTGGAAGAATGATAAAAAGGCCGAGAAGCTCGTCGAGATAATTGCCGAGCGCATGTCGATAACCGAGGACGAGGCCTACCACATGTTCGTCGACGAACTTGTGGAAACTTACGAAACGCTTTATGGCGCGTTCGAGTCCGTCGTCGCCGACCCCGAAGGATTCCTGGAGGACTTTTCCGGGGAGTGGGTCGAGACGTTCATCGAGGTCGCCAAAGAGAACGTGGCCGTATCGTCCGTCGAGATAGACGGCACGCTGGTTATGACGTCCGCCGCCCCTAACGGAGTGGTGCTTATCAGGAACGCTCTCGAAGCCGGACTTGCGGCGGGAGAGGGTAACAACGTGGGGATCAGCTGCATCGGCTGTCCAAAGTACAGGATACTCGTCAAAGCGGGAGACTACAAAGAGGCCGAGGAGATAATGAAAAACGTATCCGCGGCAGCTATGGACCACCTCGTGGCTGCAGGCGGCTCCGCGACCCTCAAACGCGAAAGCAAGTGAAGGACATGGACGGCAAGATAAAGCGTTGCGGCGCATGCGGAAGGTACACGTTCAGAGAAGAGTGCCCCGCCTGCAAGGGTCGCACGTCCACACCCATTCCCCCTAAATATTCTCCGGACGACCGTTACGGTGCATACCGCCGCAAAGCCATAGAAGAGGAGTACGGAGAAAATGGAAAGTATCATAAGGTATGATTCCAAGCCTGAACTGGACAGACCGATGGTGATCGAAGGGCTTCCCGGCATCGGCAACGTGGGAAAGATCGCGGCAGATTATCTCGCCACGGCCCTGGGCGCCGAGAGGTTCGCCTGCCTGTATTCTCCGGATTTCCCTCCCCAGGTGAGCGTGGACTCGGAGAGCGTCGCGGACTTCGCCAGGAACGAGCTCTGGTCCGCGAAGGCCGGGGACCGGGACATCATCTTTATCAGCGGCAACTATCAGGGGTCCACTCCTGAAGGCCAGTTCCTGATATGCAGCGACATCATGGAGGTCCTGATCGGATACGACCCCTCCGAGATCGTCACGCTCGGAGGCTACGGCACCGGCGGGATCGTCGAATCTCCGAGGGTGCTCGGCGCTGTGTCCAGAAAAGAGGTCAGACCCGCCTATGAGGCCCTTGGCGTCGTTTTCGAACCCGGAGAGCCCAAAGGAGGGATCGTAGGCGCCAGCGCCATGTTCCTGGCCCTCGGTCAGATCTATGGCATCGATTCCATATGCCTCATGGGCGAGACTCCCGGATACTTCATAGACCACAAGAGCGCCGGAGCGGTGATGGCCATCCTGGTGAAGAAGCTCGGCGTCGAAGTGGATACCAAGGAGCTCGACACGCATTCGGCCATGATAGACGAGTTGAACCAGAAGGTCAGAGAGCTCGAAAACAGCCGTAGCTCCTGCGAAGACCTGAGCTATTTCGGTTGAATACCGGCCGTCCGAACCCAAATGGTTTTAAGTAATGTGCATATAATCCCCAAACGTCCCCACCTAGCTCAGTCTGGCCAGAGCGGCTGACTGTAGAGAGTTTCCGGATTTATCCGGTGCAGCCGCCGATATCAGCAGGTCCCCTGTTCAAATCAGGGGGTGGGGACCACTTCCCTCTGGCTCGACCGATTAACGGCACCAATTTATTCATACTTTATTTTCGGCGAAAACGTCGCCGAGTCGATGCTAAAAAGGAAAAATCCGACGAAGATCCGGGCCCGGATGTGGACTGGTGTCATCTTGTCTCATCAAGCCGGCACGTCATGCGCGGCCATGTTGGAGCTCACAGAATCAGGCCGTTGTACCGGTTGCCCGCTTCTTGACCAATGTAACCAGGCCCCCTGTATTGCGGTTTGCGCCGTGCACGTCGAAACGACGCTCCGACCCTAGGAAGGCGTCCACATGATGTGCCCTTACTCCGACCGCGTCTGTTAGCCCGTTCCCGGCACAGATTGCCCGTACGGCTGTGCACTGCCCGAAACGTGCGCACATATCACAGATCGATTCCGGCGAATCTTCTACAGGAAACCAAGTAGCATGTGTAAACTATCACTACTGCGACTGCCGCAAGAGCCAGTACGACCAGTGTCAAATCTCCGAAGGCCTCTGCAGCAATCATAGACAGAGTGATCAGAGCGCTGATGACCACGATATTAGCCACCACTGAGATATATTGTGTCTTGACGCTGTTGCCTGTTACATAGTAAACCGCAACCGAAACGCTCGATACGATGATACCGATGATGAAACCCAGAGGGCATGCCGTCACCATAGACGCGACATCTCCAAAATCATAGACATAGGACATCGAGATGGATATGACCAGACCGATGGCCGTCCCGATCAGTGCGAGTATCGCGCCCGTGACGAACTTGGAACGTACGATTGTGTTCCTGTCCACACCGATAGACGTGATATATCTGTCCCAATTGCATTGTTCGTCCCAGCGAATGGATGCTGAGGCAAGAGATACCAACAAAACGGCAGGCAAGATGTACGTGATCAAAGGGACCTTGAGCAGGAAGCACAGCACGGCTGCGAATATACTGAGCGACACTATGCTGGACTTGATGAGAATCAAATCCTTGCGGACCAAGGTCATCATGCGGCATCACCCCTGACAATTAGCACCATGATATCATCCAGGGATGCTGTGTCGACCGTCAGTTCCGGGAACGCCTCTTTCACGGCGTGACGATCTCTGACGAGGGCCGAGACCGAATAGCTTTCCCTTCTGAGACTGACAATATTCTCGCGACCTATCGCCAGAACCTGCGCCTCGCCACCTTTGACAACCCCGTACCTGTCCAATATCTCGTCTTTGGGTTCGCTCATAATTATCCTGCCCCTGTGAAGGAACACTATGTAATCGGCGACCCTCTCCAGATCTGACGTTATGTGCGACGACATCAGCATAGAGTGCCTGTCATCCTGCATGTATTCCATCACTATGTCCAGGAACTCGTCCCTGGAAGCGGGGTCCATTCCTGCGGTGGCCTCGTCGAGGATCACCAGATCGGCACCGTGGGACAATTCCACCGCGACCTGAATCTTAATGCTCATCCCACGAGAGAGTTCATGGACCTTCTTGTCCAGGGATATCCCGAACTTTTCCATCAGGAACTCATAACGGGATTGATCCCATTCCGGATACAGATCCGCCATGAGATTTCCTATCTGCTTCCCTGACATCATCTTGTGTAAACAGCATTCGTCGAACACGACCCCGATCTTTCCCAGTACCGTCCTATCGGACGATCCGAAGACCCTTATTATCCCGGAATCGCAATGGTTTGCTCCGGTTATGCATTTTATCAATGTGGTCTTCCCTGCCCCGTTCTCGCCTATCAATCCGACGATATAGCCGGCGGGTATGTCCAGGTCCAGACCATTTATCTCGTAGTCCCCGTAGGACTTGCGGAGACCTCTTACCTCTACGGCGTTCTCCATTCAATCAACCTCATACAGGATGTCGAGAATCTCCTTCAGCTCCTCCTTGGTGATACTGCCACGTTCAGCCACCTCTACGGCGCGACGGAGGAAATCCTCCGCCATCCTCAGATTGGCCTCGTGAAGCAGTGCCGGATCCTGCGTAGCAACGAAGCATCCTTTTCCTGCGACCGTCACGATGAAGCCCTCAGCCTCGAGTTCGTTGTACGCCCTCTTGGTCGTTATCAGGCTTATCTTGAGATCCTGGGCCAAAGAACGCATGCTGGGTAGCGGGTCCCCTCCTTTCAGGACCCCGCTCATGATCTGGTCGCGGATCTGGCCCTCGATCTGCTCGTATATGGCCTTACCGCTGGAGTTGCTGATGATGATCTCCATTCTCTCGATCATGAATGTAGATACTGTATATAACTGTATATGTTTAATATACACAGTTGGTCCTCATGCGAGTCGCGTTCGTTTGTATTCGTTCGGATACATCGCCTTATAATCCATTTTTAAGAGTATGATGACTGTTTTTTCACAGAGCTTCCCTGATCCCACAGCGGGTGGAATGCCGTTACGGCAAAGCCTTGGAGGGCCGAAGCATCCAACTCCTTGCATGGGGTCGCAAACAGAACATGACGGTGAGCAGTTCAGCACCTCTGCCATCAGTAATTTTGGAATAACGGCTGACCCGATGTTCTCAGAAATAAGCGTAACTTCCCAATGATATCCTCCAGACGAAAGATGGATACCACTATCTTAGTGCGGGTGGCCGACTAGATTGAAATCCTCTGGAATCGGATTCGATTGGCTCCTTTCTAAACATCCTTAACCCGGCAGTATAGAAAATTACGTCAATTGTGAAAAACAGATATCCTGCTCGACCGTGAGGGCCTTGGTAAGGCTTTACCGGGATTCCGGCAGGCCTTCCTGTTTCCTGTATCTGACCACCATCACCGGGCAGTTGGCCTCCCTTACCGTTTTTTCGGCGACACTGCCCACGCTCAGGCGTTTCCATCCCGTACGGCCCATGGTGCCCATCACCACCATGTCGTAGTATGCGGACATGCCGCCGATGATCTGACTGGGACTTCCGGGGACTATCCTCTTCTCGACTTCCAGACCGAGTTTGGAGCCCTCCTCGTGCACATAGCGCACGGCCCTCTCGCAGGCGACCTCGGTATCGACGCTGCCGGATGCACGTGACATCGTCTTGTTGTCGAAAACGCTGAGGGCCGTAATCTTGGTGACCCCGGGCGTCACCTTGGCCATCCTGAGGGCCTCCCTGACCGCAGGCGCGGTGAAATCGCTCCCATCTGTTGCTATGAGCATCTTTTCCATCCTGAATGGTGTGTCCGGGTCCAGGTTCCTTACTGCGATCACCGGACATTTGGAATATCTGATCACTTTCTCCGTCACGCTTCCCAGCAAAAGGTGCGAAACGCCCTCTCTTCCGGCGGTGCCCATTACGAGGATGTCGAAATCGGACATATTTTTGATTATTTCGTCCGCCGGGATCCCATCGACCGTCATCGTCTTCACGATGATTCCGAATTCGTTGCCTTTGTCGGCGATCCAGCCGAGGGCGTTATCCCCCCTTATGCCGGGAGTACCGCATGCCAGGTTGTTCACGTAGTTTGTGGAATCGTTCACATATAGGGCCGTGACGCTCCCGCCGACGGCTTTCGCGAGCTTTATGGCGTATATCGCAGACGCCTTGCTCTTATCGCCTGTATCCGTGGTAACCAATATTCTGTAGGCCATCTAGTTACTCCTTCGCCTTGGCACCCTCTGTTGCGGACTTGCCCCTATTACGGAGAGTTTCGTAATAAGGCTCGATCTCGAAGTGGTCGTTCAAGAGCGTACCGAATGCCTGAATGAATGTTCCCGTTATTATAGCCATTACCACAGTCCCGATGCCGATCCCCGCAAGGTCGCCGAGGAAAAATAGAGAGACGGCCGCAGATATCGTCAGGCACGTGACGTCGAACATCGTCTTGATCCTTCTGAAAGACGTATGATAGTGTGATGCCAGGCTGTTGGAGAACATCTCTACAATCGTGAGCGGCATCTTGGACGTGATCATCATGGACACTCCGAAGCACATTAGTAGGAAGCTCCCTCCGAAAAGAGGCACCCTGAGATATAGCTCGTCCGGAACGCCCCCGATCATCGCGTCCGTGATGTCCAGCATTGCGGCGAAAAGCAGGACCATGGCGAACGAGACGAGATATTTCCTCTTGAACTTACGGGTTATGGATATCAATATCACAAATAGAACGGTCTGGAATGCAAGGTTCCATTCGCCGAAAGACAGGAACGGCATTATGAGATGTAGCGCATAGGCCAGGGACGATATCGTCGATATCCCGAATCCCAGCTTGACCATGAGGGATATGGCGAATGCGACAAAAAATAAGCCGATGGCCATGAATATCTCGCCGGGGACCTTCAGCTTGCGACTTTTCATTCTATCCTGTATTCTCCTTAGACAAAGGCGCCGACTTTCAGACGCATATATAAACTTACTTCAAGAAGAGAAATGCCTCATCGGCTTCCGAATGGGACGCTGACGGACGGCCTTCGTCCCCTCCGGACACCTCCTCGGTGAGCCCGTGTTCCGATATGCCGTGCCGGAGGTCAGATTTTTTGAACCGTCTCCGCGACGGACTCCGGTGGCTCTCCGAAGAACGCGCGGGGAGATTTCTCGTCCCCGTCCTCCCCGTCCTTGAAATACCGGTGGTAGTGGCTGAAACTGTGCATGATGCCCCCTCGGTGGAGGACCGGCCTGATATCCAGGCCTCCTCTGGCCAGCGCCATCGCGTTCTCCTCCTTGTACGTGTAGAGGTTGAGGGACCCTTTGCTGCCCTTCCCGCGCCTGATCCCGATGATCGCCCTGGCCGATTCCATGGTTATCGGGGTTTTGGATATCATGGCCTTCCTCGGCCTCTGCTTCTGGCCTTCGCTGATGAACACCAGGTATACTCCTCCGTTCTTCCTGGATATCGCCTCTTTGGCGGTAAGTTCTATCATTTTCAGGGTTGCTCCGCCGAATTCCTGCGCAAGCTCCAGCTCCCCGTCCTCCGGATTGTAGTAGCATCCCGTGGACGACATCTTCCCGTTCCATACCATGCTCTTGAACGTCTTGTTCCCTCTGCTGAATTCGCGCCTAAGCACCCCGATTATCAATGCAACCAGGGCAAGTACTATGAAAATTGCAAATATCAGCAGGGCGTCCACGACACGTAATACGTATCTGGGACATATTATATTTACGGTTTTACCCCGGTTAACGAAGTTATTATAGGTGCCGACATCAATCCTCCTCCCGAGGTTGAAAAAATGAAAAAATGGCGTTGCACGGTCTGCGGTTACATACACGAAGGCGATGAACCTCCGGAGACTTGCCCTCAGTGCGGAGCTCCGAAAGAGAAGTTCGAACTCTACACCGGTCGCGACGGCGGCGCCCGTAAAGACAGCTCTCAGGGCGTCGGAGACCTGACCGCCGACGTGGTGGTGGTCGGGTCCGGGGCAGCGGCGTTTTCCGCCGCGATAACCGCCAGAAGCATGGGTTCCGATGTCTTGATGATAGAAAAGGCATCGAGGGTCGGCGGAACAACTTTGCGCTCGGGAGGGGGATACTGGATACCCGGCAACCATCTCCAAAAGGCGGCGGGCTACCGCGACAGCAAGGACGATGCCGTACGATACATGGCACGTTTCTCTTTCCCTAACCTTTACAACCCCAAAGCGGACGGGTACGGCCTTACAGCGCACCAGTTCGATCTTATAAACTCGTTCTACGACAACTGCTCCGAGATGGTGGAATATCTCGAGGATATAGACGCGGTGCATTCGATAATGGATATCGGCTGGAACGGCAAGGCCCAGGTGGACTATGCCGACCATCTGCCCGAGAACAAAGGGATCCGTGGGAGGATCCTGTTCTCTAAGGGACCGGACGGCAAGCTGGGCTACGGGATCAATCTGGTCAGGCTGTTCGAGGAGTGGGCGAAAAAGAACGGCATCAAGATAGTGACGGACTGCCGCGCCACAGACCTTATAATGAAGGACGGCAGGGCGGTAGGCGTGGAAGCGGAATCTTCCGGCGGGAAAGTCAGGATGCTGGCCCGGCAGGGCGTCATGTTCGGCACCGGAGGATATTCGCACAACATCGACCTGATGAGGGATTTCCAGCCCGGACCGGTCTACGGCGGATGCTCGGCGCCCACGAACACCGGGGACTTCATACCCATCGCCGGCAGATGCGGAGCAAAGATAGGCAACACACACGGCGCATGGAGGTCCGACAGCGCGATAGAGCTCTTCCTGGGGAACCCGGACGGGATGTCCAACATCTTCTTCATGCTGGGCGACAGCATCATCCTGGTCGACAAATACGGCAAGAGGTACGTGGACGAAAAGCGTAACTACAACGACAGAGGCAGGATGCATTTCGAGTGGGATGCCCAGAATGCGGAATATAAGAACATGCTTACGTTCCTCGTCTCCGACGAGCGCACGGCGTCCATGTGGCAGGGGCAGATGCCTTATCCCCTGAAGGGAGACCCGTTGCCCGGCTACCTGATCAAAGCTGACGACCTCGATACATTGGCGGACAAGATAGCCGAGCGTCTCGGGAAGATCGCAGGCAGCACCGGCAATTTCTCCCTGGCAACTTCGTTCAAAGAAGGGCTGAAGGAGACGGTCGAGAAGTTCAACGGTTACGCCGCGGAAGGAAAGGACCCGGAGTTCAGACGCGGCGATTTCGATTACGACAGAGAATGGGCATCGTCGCCGCCTTCCGACCCTGCGGCCGAATGGCCCGAGAAGGAGTCTAAGAACCACACCATGCATCCCATCGGGAAACCGCCCTACTACGCCGTGATCCTGGGATCCGGGACCCTCGACACGAACGGAGGGCCGGTCATCGACGGAAGGGCACGGGTCCTCGACTGGAACGAGAGGCCGATAGAGGGCCTGTACGGGGCGGGGAACTGCATTGCTTCCCCTACTTCGGACGCTTACTGGGGCGGAGGGAGCACCATCGGCCCCGCCATGACCTTCGGGTACATAGCGGGAAAGCAGCTGGCCGAAAGGGAAAAGACGGAGCCGGGTGTCTGATATGACCGACGAAATGACAATAAAGATCGTCAAAGGAGGGCCCTACATCGTATCCGGATGCGTCCCGATATCGGAAAAGATCGTGACTCCCAAAGGCGAGGGGTACGTGTGGACGGACGGAGAGAATATCGAACAGAAGGAACGGTACTCCCTCTGCAGGTGCGGCCGGTCTAAGAACTCGCCGTTTTGCGACGGCGGCCACTCCAAGGCCCTTGCCTTCGGCGGCAAGGAGAAGGCAGACAGAGCACCTTATGAAAAACGGGCGAAAGTGCTTGAGGGAGAGACCTTGGACCTGAAGGACGACGGCCGGTGCGCCCTGGCCCGCTTCTGCCACACAGACCGTGGAAAGGTCTGGACCCTGATCAAGAACTCGGGAGACCCTGAATGCCGTGAGTTGGCTATCAGGGCCGCGTGCGAATGCCCGGCCGGCAGGCTGACAGCTTACGACAAGGACGGTACCCTGCACGAAGACGTGCTCGACGAGGAGATCGTCGTCATACAGGACCCGGAGAAAGGCTGCAGCGGCGGATATTACGTGAAGGGCGGAATAAAGATCGTATCGGCAGAAGGCCATGAATATGAGGTGCGCAACCGTTACGTACTGTGCAGATGCGGACATTCGAGGGACATGCCTTTCTGCGATGCGAGCCACATAGGATATCGCTTTAAATCCAAGAATTGATACGCTGACATGCCTGAAGGCAATTACAACAGACCGATCTTGTTGAGCATATTCGCGGTATTGCAGATCCTGGGCGGCATCATCGCCGTGGCAGTGGGCGCTTTCGCCATATTGGGAGGGGCGATCTCTGTTCCGGTCGCGTTGCCTGCCGGCCTGACGATGGTGGTTGCGGGCGTCATCTCGCTGGTGGCAGGGCTGATAATGATGCTCGTAGGAGTGGCCCTGTTCTCCGGGAAGAAGTGGGGATGGTGGTTCGCGGTCATCATGACTGCCCTGGCACTGATATTCAGCCTTGTGACCCTCAACTGGATAGTGGCTGTGTTCGAAGCAATAGTCCTGCTGTACCTCAATATGAAGAACACGAAGGGCTGGTTCGGAATCTGATCAGAAAGAATCCAGCGGAACGAAAACTTCGCTGGCCCTTACGACCATCACGGGGCACTTAGCGTACCTTATGACCTTTTCGGCCACGCTCCCAACGCGTATTTCCGAGAGCCCGGTCCGCCCGAGCGTCCCTATGACGACAAGATCGTATTCCGAAGAGCGTTCGGCTATCTCCTTATGAGGTACCCCGTCCTCGATGATCGGGTCGACGTTGAGACCTAGTAGCGCGCCCTCGTGTATCACCTTGGCCACGGCCTCCTTGCTGATGTCGTTGAGCTCCGCCCTCGCCTCGTCCGCATGCGTCCGGGGGATCTCCCTCACATCGTTGATGCTGATGGTCGTCACCTTCATTCCCAGACGCGATGCCAGTCGAAGGCCGCTGCGTACCGCAGGATCGTTCGCCGCGCTTCCGTCGGTGGCTATCAGCATATTTCCGAACCTGGTTCCTGTTTCCTCGTGCTCCGGCCTGCGGACCACTATTACTGGGCAATAGGCGAGCTTTATCACCCTCTCGGCGACGCTGCCCACGAGCCAAAGCGAGACGCCGGACCTGCCGATAGAACCGAGGACGATAGCCTTGGCGCCTATCTCTTCGGCCTTTTTGACTATCTCTACCGCCGGTATCCCGAACTCGACGAAGGATTCGACAGATATTCCTCTGGCGGCCGCCTCGTCCACGGCATACTTGACCGCTGCCTCGCCGGGGGAGAATTCGTGTTCTCCTTCCTTCAGAGGTTCGTCGCTCACATAAATTGCAGCTACCTCGTATTCGAGAGCGGATGCCAGGTCAAGGGCGTAATGCACCGTTTCCTCGCTGACCCTGCTGCCATCCGTCGCTATTAGGATCTTGGACAACTCTTTATTCCCCGTTTGCGACCGCATAGGCCGCGATGTTTAATGATGTTTTTCATTGAAGAACCTTGCGATATCCAGGGGCTTTGAGAACGAAAATGATATGTAAAAAGTTTGTTCGGACCTTAGTGCCCCTCAGACTTCCTTTCTGAGGAATATCAGCCAGCCTGCCAGGAGCGGCACCGCTCCCCACAGCAGGAAAGTGATGAGCGGCTTGGAGATCTGCATGGCCGGACCGATGACGGAAGAGATGCTTCCCTCGGCCACGTTTAGAAGGTACCAGTAGTCTCCGCCCGGCTGTACTACCCAAAGGATCCCGGATAGGATCGAAGGTATCATAAGCACCAAGAAGAAGGTCATGAGCGCAGAAATGCTGCCTTTCTTGGATATAGTGCTGAAGAATACCGCCAGACCGGATACCGCGAATATGTCTGCCATGGCCATCCCTATGGAGGCGAAGGTCTTCGATGTGACCGCCCCCTCAAGAACGAGGGAGTGGACCGCGGAGACGCCATAGTATATCAGGACCACGAGAAGCGTGATGGCGTAGCATGCCAGGAACTTGCCCGCAAAGATGGTCGTCTTCTTAACCGGCCTTGTGAAAAGGAGAAGATAGGTCCTTTCCTCGAACTCGGACACTATCGTGAACGAAGCGAAGAGGACCGCCCCTATCAGCGCGATGAACGATATGTTGCCGGCGTTCCACGACATGATCTCCTCGGGGGTCGAAAGATATGATCCGAACTGGTCCCAGTAGAGCGCGGGAAGAGCTATGTTCAATACCAGGAAAAGGGCTGCCAGCAATATGAAGAGAAGGATCTTCCTCCCCCTCATAAATTTCCGCATCTCGTTTTTGGCTATGACCAGCGACTGCCTGAGGTCATCGCCGGTGATGCTAACCTTACCCATTCCGGGCTTGTAATCGGTGTTTGACATCGTAATCACCTGGACTCCTTGATGAGGCTCAGATACGTCGCCTCGAGCGATTCGTTCTCGTAAAGGTTGTAAGCTCCGATCCCGAGGTTGGAGACCGCCTCGAAGAGCTCGCGGCTGCGGGCACGTTCCGACGACATCTTCGCCTCGATCTCGTTTCCGAGCCTGGAAGCGGACAGGGTGCCGGGTATTGCCGCGACCTTGGCCACGTCGTCCGCGGTGGGGACGTGGTCCAGTTTGATGATGATCTGCCTGGTCCCCGACCTTGAAGTGACCGCGTCGATGGTGTCGTCGAGTATCAGCTTACCATGGTTCAGGATCGCAACGCGGTCGCACAGGTCGCTGACCTCGTGGAGCATATGGGAGCTCATGACCACGGTCACATCCTTCCCGTTGCGGATGTTCTTGAGGACATCGCGCATCTCCGCCATGCCTCTCGGGTCCAGTCCCGACGTTGGCTCATCCAGGATGATCACGCTGGGCTCGCCAAGGAATGCCTGTCCCAGCGCGACCCTCTGCCTCATACCTTTGGAGAAGGTGCCTATCTTCTTCTCCGCCCATTCTGTCATCTTGACCATTTCCAGGATCGAGGACGTCTGCGCCGAGATGGCCTCCCTGCTCATACCGATTAGTTGTCCCAGGAGCTCGAATGTCTCGACCGGGGTCAGATAAGTATAGAATTCAGGAGTCTCTACGACCGTGCCGACGCCCGTGAGCGCGCCTTTGGGGTCACGCATAACGTCTACGCCGTTGATATAGGCCTCCCCCGAGGTCACGTTTATCAGATGTGTCAGCATCTTTAATGTGGTGCTCTTTCCGGCACCGTTGGGGCCTAAAAGGCCCGTAAAACTGTTCTTCTTTATGCTCAGACTTAGATTGTCGACAGCAGTGAAATCACCATATCTCTTTACGAGGCCGACAATCTCTATTGGGTTTCCCGTGATATTTAACCCTCCTTAATTTTGTCATCCTAGGTAATGTACTTATATGTTCCTAGGTGACTTGTTTACTCCATATATATTTCACATAATTACGGAGCGTTCCTTCTTTGACAAAAAACATTAAGTCGACCGCGCATCGGGTTGTAATGCGGAAGGATTTACCCCCGGACAGCTTCTTCGGAAGGATATACGCCGGCAAAGAACTGAGCAACGAAGACCCTGGTTTTCAGGAATTCGCCGAAGCCCTGGAACGTGCGAGACACATTTGCGACGAGTACAACGCGGGAGGCAGGACCCCGGACGAACGGAGAGAGATACTCGAAAGGCTCTTGATGTGCGAAGTCGACCCGGACACCATGATCAATCCTCCGTTCAGATGTGACCTGGGCTTCAACTTGACGCTCGGAAGACACGTCCTCGTCAACAGCAACTGCACCTTCCTGGATTCGACCAGCATCGTCGTGGGAGATTACGTGATGATCGGCCCCAACGTGACGATAATCACCCCCGATCATTCCCGCGACCCTCAGAGGAGACGGGCCGTGGGGACTGTGTCCAGACCGGTCGTGATCGAGGATGATGCCTGGATCGGCGCCGGTTCTATAATCCTTCCCGGAACAACCGTGGGAAAGGGCTCGATAGTGGGGGCCGGTTCGGTCGTGACCAGGGATGTGCCTGCTGGCGCCACCGTTGCAGGCAATCCGGCAAAGCCTATAGGTGTCTTACGATGTTCGGAATAGTGATACCGGGAGATTATCTCACAGGCAGCCTGTCGGGAGACGTGATGCTGTTTATCATTCCGATCAATATGATATTCGTCATTTCGATGTTGTTCTGGGAGCGTTCCAACCCGAAAAGTACGATACTGTGGCTGCTCGTGATGCTTCTCTTCCCGCCGCTGGGTTTCATGATGTATCTGTTCTTCGGGCAGACTTTCTATTCCAAATACGCGTTCAGGTCGAAGGCCCACGAGGACGGAAGGATAAGACGGGCCCTAGAAGGCCAAAGGGTCCGCCTCAGGATGGACAGCTCCCTCCTCGAGAAGGAACAGCCGGGAAGCAGCGAGTTCGTAGGCACCATGATGAGGATGGGGCACGGATACACCAACGACAACGAGGTCAAGGTCTACACCGACGGGCGCGACTATTACAGAGACCTCTTCGATGATATCCGCAGTGCGAAGGAGACCATCAATTTCGAGTTCTACATCATAAGGGACGACGAGATGGGATCGGCCCTGGTAAACCTGTTCATAGAGAAGCTGAAACAGGGGGTCCATGTCCGCGTCATGTGCGACGCCTACGGTTTCGGGAAGGGGCCCAAAAAGAACATGAAGGAGTTCGTCAGGGCCGGGGGCCAGTTCACACTGTTCCACAGCCGTGCCACATGTATGCTCACTCCCCGAAAGAACAACAGGAACCACCGTAAGATCATGGTCGTGGACGGCAGGATCGGGTGGACGGGAGGACATAACATCGGCAACGAATACATCGGGAAGGGACCCCTTGGCAACTGGAGGGACACCAGCGTCAGGATCGAGGGCGGAGCGGTCCTTGGAATGCAGATAAGGTTCCTTACAGACTGGAGATACGCCACGAGAGTCGACGTAACCACCGAGGACATCTTTTACAAGAACGTACCGGGGAAGGGGAAGGAGATCGTTCAGATTATCTCCGGCGGACCCGACGTCCTGGAAAGCAGCCCGGTCCACGGACAGTACATGATGCTGTTCACCAGGTGCAGGAAGACGCTGTACATCCACACTCCGTATCTGGTGCCCGATGAGGCCACATTGTCGGTGCTTAAGATCGCCGCCCAGTCGGGCGTGGACGTCAGGATCATCATCCCCGACAAGCCCGACCATCCCTTCGTGTACTGGGCAAACCTGTTCTATGCCAACCTGCTGATGCAGTCCGGCGTAAGGGTGTACCATTACAAGAACGGATTCATGCACTCCAAGGCCATAGTCGCCGACTCATACTACTGTTCGGTAGGCTCCGCGAACCTTGACGAGCGCAGCATGAACCTGAACTTCGAGACCAACGCCATGATCTACTCCCGCGAGATAGGAGAACGTCTGTCAGAGACGTTCCTCGGGGACCTGGAGCGGAGCGTCGAATTCACCACGGAGAAGTATAGGAGCAAGAGACGGATGGATTCGATTAAGATCGCTTTCTGCAGGCTTGCCGCCGGTCAGCTCTGAAGTTATTGTCTTCCGGGGGATTGCGGTGCCTTTTTATGTTCATCACGGTCTGTTCCAGCTGTACGAAACCTACGGAAGGGGTGTGCCGGCAGAACTCCGTGAGTGATACCAGCCCCATGAACGCCTTCGTAGCCAGAGATTTCTCCTTTCCAATGACGCCGCTTCTCTTTTTCACGATACTGTCCAATAAGCCGTCCAGGTCCGAAGCGTCGGATACCGTGACGATGTTCCCGAGCTCCCTCAAAAGATGTCCGTCCGTCCCCCCGGTCACCCCCAAGCCGTAACCGGAGGCTGATTCGCACGCGGCGATGTTGGACCTGCGGGAGATGCCCCCGCTCATCACCTCGAAGGCATCCAGCCGCTTTGCCTCCGAAACCGGGATGTAGTCCTTCCTGATGCACACCTCCAGCCCTTTGTTCGAACCCAGATATCCCATGGGATGCGCGGCCGATACGACGCAGTTCTCCTCTTCCAGAAGATCGAGGAGCCGGGAAGTGGGCATGTTCCTCAAAGCGATCCACTGGCACTATCTGATGTTGTCCTTGATGTTGCTGTCCCAGAAGGATTTTAGATCCCTCCAGGAGTAGAAATATGTCAGGATATGAGGGCCGTCGGAGGTGCTGACCTCCATCCCGGGGACGATGAGCGCCCCGCTCTTCATTTCCACCGCGTCCAGCACTCCGCCTATCTGATTATGGTCCGTTATCGCGACCCCCATGCCCGAACTCCCGGCGAGACGAACCACATCTTTCGTCTGGGTATAGCTGTCGGAATAATGGGTGTGGAAATGCATGTCCGCGCATATCTTCCCGGAAGCGACGATCGAGGCTATGTCGGGCCTTTCGAATATTATCCTCCGTGTCACCTCAGGCACAGTTGCCTCCATATATCCTCCGACTCGGACAGGACGGAATCCACGTCCAGCGTCCCGATCTTACGGTCTTGCATAACAAGGTCGCCCTGGCACATGCTATGTTTGACGTTGAGGCCGGATGCGGAATAGGCGATGTTTCCGATGATGTTCTCCGGAAGCAGCGGCCTAAGGTTGGGAGCCTTGCCGTCAAGAACTATGATATCCGCATATTTGCCGGGCTCCAGCGACCCTATCGTGTCTTCCATCCCGACCGCCTTCGCACCGTTTATCGTGGCAAAGTCGATAAGCTCCTGCGCCTTCGCGACCCTGGCATCCCATCTGCTGGACTTCTGAAGAAGTCCCAGTATCTTCATTTCGGAGAACATGTCCAATGAATTGTTGGTGGTGTTACCGTCCGTGCCGATGGATACGTTGACTCCTCCCGAGCAGAACTCCGGTATCGGGGCGACGCCTCCGGTCGCCAGCTTCATGTTGGATACGGGGCATGTGGAAACCGAAAGGCCTGCCTGCCCCATGAGCCTTACCTCGTTCATGGTAAGCCATGCGGAATGTGCCGCGACGCCTCTGGGGCCCAGTACGCCCAGGGCCGCTAGCCATTCGCCGGGCCTCTTGCCTGTGGACCTGCGGTGCTCGTTGACCTCCCCCCTTGTCTCCGAAAGATGGAAGTTCATCGGTAACTTCTCCCTGTCGGAAAGGTCTTTCGCCCCGAGGCATGTCTCCTCGTCGCAGGCGTATACTCCCTGAAGCCCCACGCCCGGCACGATCTTCCTCATACCCTTATGAGAACTGCAGAACCTGGCACAATTCTTAAGAGGGTTACCGGACTGGGTGGTCTTGTCTTCATCCAACACGCACCAGCAGAGAACTCCCCTTATCCCCGCCTCCCGTACGGCCTTGGCGATGACGTCTTCGGAATAATAAAGGTCCATGAACGTCGTCGTGCCTCCGAGGATCATCTCCATGCATCCCAGCTTTGCTCCCACATCGATATCCCTGTCGGTCCTGTCGGCGTCGATCTTGAAGCTGGCATTTAGAAAGTCGGGGAAGAGGAGATCGTCCAGCGAACCTTTCATCACCGACATTGCGACATGCGTATGAGTGTTGATCATCCCCGGCATGACGACGTCGCCCGCTGCATCGATCTCCCTTTCTGCGGATCCTTCGAATTTCGGTCCGGCGTAGATTATCTTTTCGTCTTCGACGGCCACATCTCCCCTGAATACATCCCTGTGACGATTCTGGGTCACGACCCATCCGCCGCGAAAAACAGTTATCATAGGGATTGTAACCTTCTATTCGACTTTAACATTTTCCGGTTTTCAAAAGACGGATATATTTATAAGACATAACCGGGGGCATGTCGACTCGCATTATTTTCCTGGGGACCGGGGGCGGTCGGCATACGACGATGTACCAGACCCGGTGCACGGGAGGATTCCTTATAATGAACGGCGATGACATAATCCATGTCGATCCGGGACCTGGCGCATTGACCCAGATGCGCAATATAAGGTACGACCTCACACGCACCGATTCGGTGATAATCTCCCATGCCCACCCGGACCACTACGCAGATGCCGAATCTGTTATCGAAGGCTGCGCTTTCGGGGGGTGGAAGAAGAGAGGGCACATATACGGGAGCGTGACAGTGCTGAAAGGCCAGGACGAGCTGGGTCCCTGCATTTCGGGATATCATCAGAGGATCGCCAGGGACTGCACGGTCCTCGTCCCCGGAGACGTGGTCGAGATCGAGGGCATAAAGACCGAAATATGCAGGTCCCTGCACAGCGACCCCACCAACATCGGCTTCAGATTTCACACTCCGGACGGAATAGTATCATATGTCAGCGATACCGAGTATACGCCGGAAATAGCAGACCAGTATATCGGGTCCAGGGTGTTGATCCTTCCTGTGACGGCGCCCGACGGAATGCGTATCAAGGGGCACCTGTGCACCGACCAGGCCATATCCTTCATCGAGAGGGTCAGGCCCGAAGTCGCCCTTTTCATTCACCTTGGGATAGTGATGATCAGGACCGGTCCGGAGCAACAGGCGGAGAAGACGGAGAAGGCCACAGGTGTAACAACCATCGCCCTGCGCGACAGGACGGTTATGGACGTGGGCGAAGATATCGTGTTCCACGAGGCCCTTGTCTATGAGGGGGAGTGGATCCCGGACAGCTCGCCGTGATCATATGGGATAAAATCCGTCCATACCGGTGGGAATGCCGACCCTATTGATATCCATATAATCTGTGAGCTGGTTGTCGTTGTATTCGACGCTGGTGTATCCGATGTGGTACTGTGAGTCGGTCGTTGTCTCGCAGCCGTAGTACGTGGTGGAGGCTCCGTCGAACATAAGCGTCTGATATATGCGGTATTCCCCGACATAGCTGGGAGTCAGATGAGAGTAGGGGTCAGCAGTCAGCTCCACCCCTGCCATCGCGTGCCCCGGCACTATGGCCACGGCCGCGTCGTAACCGGCGGCCCTGAACAGGACGGCACAGAGGAAAGATGTGTCTTCGCAGTCCCCTGCGCCCTGCATTATCGTCTCCGTAGGGAACGCCCAGTACTCGCTTTTGCCGTACAGCAGTTCGTCGGGACCCCACTCTTCGCCGTCGGAATCGGCAGTCGGATAACTGAACTCCTCCTGAACGAATGCGAGGATATACGAAGCGTAAAGGTAGCTTCCGGAGACAGGGATCGATCCCGTCTCCTCGTAATACAGCTCGTCTAACCGACTTTCCAGCTCCGTGATCACTTCGTTTTCCGAAACGAACGGGGCGATGAGATCTTCGATGTCCCGGACGTCGCCGATTCCGCGTTCACCGGTGTATTCGGCCGCCGCAAGACAATCCCCATATTGGAAAATGAACTCGAGGTCGAACTCTATGGACGACGTCGGGTCGTCAGAATACGTCGGGTCGAACGTCCATGAATAGTTCCTTACCACCTCTCCCTGAAGCACGAAAGTTCCGGAATAGGTCCTTCCGTTGACCTCGACGTTCACCGAATAACGGCCGGGGTCCAAGGTGCATGTCAAAGTTTTTCCGCCGTCCCCCAGCACTGCTCCGTCTGGCATGCTGTGTCCGGCATACTCGTACGTATCCACACCATCGTATGCGTACAGAGCCTGGTCGAGGCACCTGATGCCCCAACTGTAATCCCCCAGTGTTTTTGCGTTCATCGTGAGGATAATGGTGCACGACCCATCGGAGGGGTCCGTGTCGGAAGGGTCGGCGATTATGGAGATGTAGCCTGAACCGACGTCGCCGTCGGCATATAGGACATGCTCGTCGGCTGTAAATGGCTCTCCGTCGGGAGATGTCCAGATGACGAAACCGGCTATCCCGGCGGAGAGAAGGGCGATTATGGCAAATATCGCTATTACCGCGTTTCTGTTCACCTTTTTGCCGGCCTTTACGGAATGCGACGGGGCGGTCCCGCTCCCGATTAACGCGCCACACCTGGTGCAGAAGGTCGCACTATCCTCGTTCTCGGAACCGCATTGCCGACAGTACACGCCCTCTCGACGATTATCGAGTTATTATATTTTCGTAAAAAAGCGGGCTGCGGAGGATAATAATGGCGGGCATCGGGGACATCCTTAAACGTGGGATGCCGATTTCCGGGTCGATGAGCATAGAGTCGGAAGTACTTGGAATGATCAAGCCGAAGCAGCAGGAGATCGATCGCATTTCCGATGCGGCAAAGAATCTGAAAGAGAGGGCCGAGGCATACATCCGGGAAAACAGCCTCGCCGCCACTGAGGTCAGGTTCGTTGGCTCTTTCGCAAAAGACACGTTCCTTTCCGACCCGGACCTCGACATATTCCTGTTATTCCCTCCCGATGTCTCACGCGAAAGGTTGGAGAACGAAGGGCTGAAGGCGGGAGAGGACATACTTCACGGCACACGGATGTATTCCGAACATCCTTACACCCGCGGAAAGTTTATGGGGCTGGACGTAGACATGGTCCCCTGCTATCTGCTGGAGAACACAAAGAAACTGCAGTCCTCCGTGGACCGCACCCCGTTCCATACGGAATATGTGCGCGCCCACCTCCGGTCCGAGCAGAAGGATGACGTCAGGCTTTTGAAGAAATTCATGAAGGGTATAGCCGCATACGGCGCGGAGCCGAACACCCGCGGCTTCTCCGGATACCTGTGCGAGCTCCTAGTCATAAAATACGGCGATTTCAGGAAGGTTCTGGAAGCGGCGTCCGAATGGAAGGAGGGCACCGTGATCGAGATCGAAGGCAGAGGCCCTGTTTCGGTATCCCCTATGACCGTTTACGATCCCGTGGATCCGAGGAGGAACGTGGCCTCGGCCGTTCATCTGGACACCATGTCGCTCTTTATCGTGGCATCGAGGGCGTATCTCCAGGCTCCGGACATGAGGTTCTTCTTCCCCGTCGACCGACCTGCGATGACCCAGGAAGAGCTGAAGGCCAAAGCGGAACACCACGGATCACGTCTTTTGACTGTGGTATTCAAGAGACCGAACGTGATCGAGGACAACCTGTATTCCCAGCTTTGGAAGACCCAGTACGCCTTGACCAGGAAGATGAACGAGTTCGATTTCACGGTCCTCAGGGCAGTCCATGAGATGGATGCCAGGGAGATGAGGATCGTCTTCGAGCTCGAACGCGACCTGCTCTCGAAGACGTTCAAACATGCGGGCCCGCCGGTGGGCGTTCCCAACGCCGAGTCTTTCCTGAAAAAGTGGAAGAGCAACGAGTACGGGGAGCCGTTCATAGAAGACGGGGGGTGGAACGTGATCGCCGAGAGGATATACTTCACTGCCAAAGAGATGCTTTCCGAAGAGGCCGCCATTGCCGGGATAGGGAGGGAGCTGGATCCCGAAACCATGGTCATCAGAGACCATGAGGACACCGTCAGCTGCACTCCCGCCGACCTGCTGACCGAGCTTCTCGACCCGAAGATGAGCTGGGAGAACTGACTCAGTAGAACGGCGCATTGATCAATAGGATTGTTATCCCAAGCGCCAGCAGGAAGTACATGGCGTAATTGGCGACCATGCTTTTACCGTCGATCATCTCGACCCTTACCTTGAACAGTGCCAGGAGCCTCTTCATGAATACTATCAGAAGTATGCATACCAGTAGACCTACGAGCCACATGTGGGTTCCCAGCGTGTATGTGAACGCCCACATCACGCCGCTCAGCATGGAAAGCAGAATGACTACAAAGAACACCTTGGTGTTGAAAAGTTCTTTGAGAATGAACTCCTTCTCGTCGAACTCGGTGGGAGTGAACTCGTAGGTCTCTTCGGGCTCCTCCTTGATTCTCCGTTTCTTCTTTGCCATCCCGTGTTAATCCTGGAACTTAGATATAAAGATTTATAGTGTCATTTTCGGAATAATCGGCGACCTCTCACGCTTCGAGTTAAATATCGACGCTCTGTTTGAGTGTCGGAGAGATACCAATGGTCACCAAAACTCTAGAAGACATACCAGGAGTAGGACCAGCCATTTCAGAAAAACTCCGCGAAGCAGGATACACGGATCTGATGGCCATTGCTGTTGCCCCTCCCAAAGAACTCGCAGAACTCTGCGAGATCGGAGAGAAAAAGGCGGCAGACATCATCGAGGGCGCTAAACTATGCGCAGACATCGGTGGGTTCGAAACGGGAGACGAGATACTTGAAAGACGGAAGCTCGTTACCAAGCTGACGACAGGCTCCAAGGCTCTTGACGAGCTGATGGGAGGAGGGCTCGAAAGCCAGTCCATTGTAGAATTTTTCGGCGAGTTCGGGAGCTGCAAATCACAGCTATGCTTCCAGCTCGCCGTCAACGCCACCATGCCGGAAGAGATGGGCGGTCTGGATTCGGATGTCATAATCATCGATTCCGAGAACACCTTCAGGCCGGAGAGGATCATACAGATGTCCACTTTCCTGGGCCTCGATCCCGAGGCGACTCTAAAGAGGATCCATGTTGCAAGGGCGTTCAACTCCCAGCACCAGGTCCTCCTCGTCGGAAAGGCGCTCGAACTGGCAAAGGACCTCAAGGTGAGACTGCTGATCGTCGACTCCCTTACATCGCATTTCAGGGCTGAATACATTGGCAGGGGAACGCTTGCGGAGAGGCAGCAGATACTAAACAGGCACATGCACGACCTGCTGAACTTTTCAACTGTGAACAACGCCGTGATAGCTGTAACCAACCAGGTCTCTTCGAAACCTGATGCGTTCTTCGGAGATCCGACAAGACCCATAGGGGGCAACATTGTCGGTCACACCGCCACCTTCCGCATATATCTTCGCAAAGGTAAGGCCGGAAAGAGAATAGCCAGACTGATCGATTCGCCGAACCTTCCTGAGGGAGAGGCGGTCTTTATGGTCACCGAAGACGGTATTAAGGACTGAAACCAATGGGGTTCCAGTGAACCCCATTTATTTTTTTGAACTTTCGGGCGAGCTCGGAGAAATGCCCAGGGCGGAGGCGGTCAGCTGCTCGATTGCCGAATCGAACGGCGATTGCACCGTCTTCGCATCGGGACCGGGCTATGTCGTCCTCGCCATGCCGCCCGAAAGCGTACCTTTCACCGCCGGCCGGCTGGCACTTACCCATGGCATCGGTCGTTACATCGGGTCTTTCGACCCGGACAGAATCTCCGATATCACGCCTTTCGAACTTCCTTCAGGGACCTTCGCGGTAAGGGCGAAAAGATTCAGAGGAATGATGGAAGATGTGGATTCTCAGAAACTGGTCAGAGAAGTAGGCGCCTTGTTCTCAATTAAAAACAGCGTGGACCTGAATCACCCGGACATCGTTGTTAAGATGCTGATGAGCGACCGGGTGCATCTGTTCATAGAAGAACACAGGACCGAGACAGACCTTTTCGAAAAAAGGAAGGTCGGAGAGCGGCCGTTCTTCTCCCCAATCTCATTGCACCCCAAATATGCAAGGGCCCTCATAAACCTGACCGGTGTGAAGCGTGGGGGGACGGTTCTTGACCCGTTCTGCGGAACCGGCGGGATAGCGATTGAAGCTGCCGAGATGGGTATGAAGGCCATAGTCTCCGACTTCGACCCGCAGATGGTCGCGGGGACGGAAGAGAACATAAATTTCTACGGGCTCAGGCTGCACGACAGCGGAGTCATGGACATCGGAGACATATCCGAACTCTGGTCGGACATTGATGCTGTTGCCACCGACCCTCCATACGGACGTTCGACCAAAACCGGGGGAGAGGACATCGACCGCATATATGCCAGATCTTTCAGTTCGATCTCTCGGGTCCTGCGCTCCGGCGGATGTGCCGGGGTAGTCCTTCCCCATGAGATGGACACGATCGAGATGGGGCTGGAGAAGTTATTTCCTCAAAGGGTCCACGGCTCGTTGACAAGATATTACCACATATTCCGCAAGTGATTAACTATTTCAACGTCGAGCACATCAGTCGCCCGTGAACAAGTATCTGAGATTGTTCAGATTCGGCAACGGCGTGATGGGTATAGTCGGCGTGGTGGTCGGCGCATTCATCGCCTCGGGTTTTGACATCGCGGATCATTGGCCTGGCATCATGATCTCATGTCTTATTGTGTTCATTTTCATGGCGGGCGGGAACGCGATCAACGACTACATCGACCGAGAGATAGACATAACGGCACACCCTGAAAGGCCGGTTCCTAGCGGAGAGATATCCTCCGGTACTGCAAGGAGCCTCGGTGTACTAATGATTCTTTCTGCGATAATAATCGGAATTCTGGCACTTATCGTTTCTGAACTACTCGGCTTTAGATTCTGGGGCCCGGCATCTGCCGTCATAGTGGTCTTGGCGGCCGTTCTGATGATGTCCTACGAGGCCTTTCTCAAGCAGCGTGGCCTCATCGGGAATGTTACGATCGCGGTGCTTACAGGGATGTTGTTCCTTCTGGGCGGTGCTGTCTGCGGAGACACCATGGCGGTAGTCCCCATGGCCTTTATGGCGATGCTGGTAAACGTCGGCAGGGAGATCTCCAAGGACATCGAGGACGAGGACTCCGACGAGGGCAGGCGGACGCTTCCCATGGCGATCGGCAAAAAGAATGCGGCCGCTGTCTCGGCGGGGTCCTTCCTCGCAGGAGTAGCCCTTAGCGTCTGGCCTCTGCTCGCCGGGTCGCTTAACGACTTCTATATGCTTGTATTTGCGGCTGATGCAATGTTTATATATGCCGCCATTATTGTTTTCAGAAGCGCGCATAAGGCACAGAAAGCTGCAAAGGTTGCAATGGCTCTTGCACTTGCGGCCTTCGTTATCGGTGTGATATGATGAATGTCGAACAGTATCTCTCGGACAGGATGAAAGAAGGGACCATACATATGGCGCTGTTGGACCCCGACAAGCAGAGGCCCGAGGATGCGGGAAAGCTTGCCGCCGCCGCGAAAAGGGCAGGCAGCGATGTGATCATGATCGGCGGTTCTACCGGCGTTAACTCTGAGAACCTGGGGGCGACCGCCAGGGCGATCCGGGAGATGTCGGGGCTCCCCAGCATTCACTTTCCGGGCGGGCCCAAGGAGCTTTCAGCAGAAGTAGACTCCATCTTCTTCATGAGTCTGGTGAACAGCACCGATCCCCTCTGGATATTCAAAGCGCAGGCCTATGCCGCCCCCTTCGTCAAAAAGCTTGGTATAGAGACGCTGTCGATGGGGTATATCATCGTCGAACCTGGAATGAAGGTCGGGGAAGTCGGAAAAGCCGACCCTATCAAACGCAACGAGGTCGATAAGGCGGTCGGCTATGCGATCGCCTGTGAGATGTACGGTATGAAATACGTCTACCTCGAAGCGGGAAGCGGAGCAGACAGGCCCGTGCCGCAGGAGATGATACGTGCGGTTAAGGATTCTATCTCGATACCTTTGATAGTAGGCGGAGGTATACGCACCCCCGAGGCCGCAAGGGCCGCAAGAGAGGCGGGCGCCGATGCCATCGTTACAGGCACCTTCATCGAAGAATGCTCGGACATAGCGCGCCTTAAGGACGTGGTGGATGCCGCGAGGGGACGTCCATGACAGATGATCAGGCCCCCGTTTCTCCCCGGGACCCCATGTGGCTTACTCCCGAGGAGCGTGGCGCAGGCATAACGAAAGACCTGAAAGTTGCCGCCCGCAGATTTCTCTGCCCCGTTTGCGGGCACGAATTCAGCCTTTTCCAGTCCAGGGCGGTCGCCTGCATCGCCTGCCCGAAGGCGAACCAGAACTGCCCGTACGTAAGATGCCCCTTCTGCGATAATGAGTTCCCCATAAGCGGATTCATCGTTCCCGACAAGGTGGACGCTGTTCACATGAACAACTACGCTGACGGCGTCTTCGATAAATGGATGGACTCTTTCGGAATTACCAGGCGCTGATCATTCTACGGTCAGAAGCCCATAGCCGGTCTTCTTGTCCTTTTTCCTGATAGGTCCTGAGCCTTTCATCTCGGTGATCACCACTTCGGTTACCAGCCATGCGATGACGCCCTCGCGGAAGCAACCGGTCACAGACCTACCTTCCCTGCCTATCGATCCATGCATATGGAAGGTCGGTTTTCCCGATTCGTCCGGGAATATCGTTCCAAAACCTGTTACCTCGCTGGGCGCATCTATTTCGAACTTCAGCGGTTCGATCCTCTCATCGGCTGGGACCTTGGGCCCCACCACAAGCACCGAACCTCCGTCCACGCCCCCGACGACAGAAACCGTGCCGTAGACGACCCCGTGTTCCAACGAAAACCTCTCTATCTCCTCGCGGATCATCTCCCCGGGGTCCAGACTCAGGACGAACATGCGCCCCGGTCGCATTTCCGAATACTTCATGATACGTCAGCGATATTTACCGTATTTATCAAGGAGCCTGCTGATGCGGTCGAACTCCTCCTTAGTAAGTTCACCGGAATCGAGGAATGTCCTAACAAAATCTTTCGCTTCCTTGGTGGATGTCCTGGATGCCTTTGCAATGATGCTCGCTAAAAAAGAAGAAGCTTTATCTGGGTCCATGGAAGATGCGGTCAGGATCTCGTTCATGTCGTATTTGAACGGGCTCATCCTGTGCATGTTGAGCATCGACTGTCTTTTGGCCGTAACCTTCGTCTTAGGCTTGAACCGTTTGCTGTTCTTTTTCACATTGCTGCTGGGACCTTTATTTGCACTACCGGTTTTTTCGGTCCCAGGCTTTTTTACCGCATCTACCAAGAATATAACTCCGACCGAATGACTGAGTCGTATTATTTAAAGGTAGCTTATACCTTTAAGGGACAAGAAATCCGAAATGCAAGTAGACGATAAAGAGATAGGGCATATAAAGGAAAAATTGTTTGCCGGCCTGCATGCGGCCGTAATGTATTGAACTTTGTTCACTCTTCTTTAACGATCTTTGCTTTCGCCTTCTTCAGAGAGTTTGCGATCAGGATCGTGAAGATTATCGCTACGAACGTAACGACTATCGCGTAAACGAACAGACCCATAAGCTCTCCGTCCGAAGAGAATACAGATGCGATCGCTTTCTTGATCGCCTCGTTCCATGCCAGTGCCGCCACCAGTCCGAAGGCTGCCGTGATCAATGCGGCAAAGGTCTCGAGGACCTGTACCTTGAACTCGTCTTTCGCTCTTTGTTTTTTTACTTCATCCGCCATTGAGTGCCTCCTTTGGTTCCGTGAACCTAGGTAAATATTCGGTGTTAAGTATAATATCCTTTTCAATAACGCAGAAATACTGTTCGAAACGAAAAATACGCCGAATCCATCGCTCGCTTTATCTCCCTGAACGGCGATGGGACCGACAAGATGACCGAAAGAGCCGTAAAAAAATTAGTCAGTGGCATTCCTGCCGTCGACGGGGCCGGAGTGCGGCTGGTAAGGGTGCTGGGGCGCGACACGGTCTATGATTTCGACCCTTTCCTTATGCTTGACTCCTTCGATTCGATCGACCCGGGGGACTATATTGCAGGTTTCCCCAAACACCCTCACAGAGGGATAGAGACCGTCACATACCTCATAAGCGGAGAGATAGACCACGAAGACAGCCTGGGCAACAAGGGCAGGATATTGTCCGGCCAAAGCCAATGGATGACGTCCGGCAGCGGAATATTGCATCAGGAGATGCCCCGGCCTGCAGAAAGGATGCTGGGAGTACAGCTTTGGATCAATCTGCCCCGTAAGGATAAGATGACAGAGCCGAAATATTTCGATATTACGGAAGATATGATCGGAAAGAAGGTCACGGAAAGTGCGACGGTAAGAGTGATTTCCGGAGAATACAAAGGTATTACCGGCGTTAGACCGCACCATGTACAGGCTACATGCTTCGATGTGGAACTGAGCGGCGGTTCATCAATATCATTGGATACGAGGCCTGAGGACACCGCTTTCGTGTTTCTGATCGAGGGAGAGGCGGTAGTTCAAGGCGACCTCATTCGCGAGAAGACGGCGGTTCTGTTCAGCAACGGAGACTACGTTACCTTATCCGCCCCATATGGGAAGAAATCCCGTTTCCTGTTCCTCTCGGCCGAACCGCTTAAAGAGCCCATTTCATGGGGCGGCCCGATAGTGATGAACACAACGGACGAGCTGCAGCATGCCTTCGAAGAGCTCAGGTCCGGCAAGTTCATAAAACACGCTCCTGTGTGACAAAGAATGAAGAGATGTTACAGTGCAGTATTTTGAACGTTTTGATCTCCGTTCGAATCACCACAATATTTCATCTTAAAGGAGAAAGGGGGGTGGTGCGGGGGATGGGATTCGAACCCATGAAACCCTGAGGTCTAGGATCTTAAGTCCTATGCCGTTGGCCGGCTTGGCTACCCCCGCTCGGACGAAATAAACGCTAACTGTTGATTAATCTATCTGAATATGAAAACATATTATCTTTGAATGAAATACCCAGCATGAATGGCGTATAAAATCCCGGACGAGGAATCCGTTGCGGACTCGGTTCTGATAGTAATGCATAAGAACCCCCAGGTCAGGTCCCAGGCCGAGCTCGCATTCCTCGTGAGAAAGCAGCTGTCCCGCATAGACCCAGATTACAGGGTGAGCGGGGAGCGCATTAGGAGGATCGGGATCAACCGCGGGATAATCGGCGTGGCTATAGATTACAACGCCTCCGGGATTTCCAGGGTCCCCGAATTCTGCCCCGTGTGCAGGAATCCGATGGTCCCTATCAAGAACAGGACCTTAGACGGAGGGATTGTCGAGATGAGAAGGAAATGCTCGATCTGTCCATATGCCCTGGGTTCCAATCCTACTGTGCCAGGAAGATATTATTTTACCAAAAGGAGGTGATACTGCGAGCACCTCCCGCGAGAGATTGAAAATGCTTACGGATGCTTCGGACATGCTTATCGGTGCTTCCGAGCTTATCATCAGCGCATTGCGGATGTCCGGACTGGAGAGGCGCGGCGAAGAGGTGACGGGGGCCATACTGCATTACACCTCCTTGAACGGCGACCTCTGCAGCATCCCCAACATCATAAGGGACCTGGAAAACGACAGCGACGATCCATGTTGGACCCGCCCCCTGGTATCGGTCAAACATTCGGACCGAAAAGATATATGATTGTTGCAACCTATCGGGCCCAGGGCTCCTATGAAATTTTGGGAATTCGCAAAGGTCAAGGATACTAAAATCAGGGTAGATCGGTGGCTTTCCGACACTATGGGACTGGTGGACGATGGGTGCGTCTACAGCACGCTTTTCAGATATCCGGCGGAAGGCCCCAAAGACTATGAGATTATACTATCCATGTTTCCTCAGGAGAATTACCGCACCCTCATCCACATAACGATGTACATGAAGGACGTGCCCGGGTCCAGCGCACAGGCGGCAGGTTTTCTGGCCGAACGCGAGATAAACATCCTGAACTCGGTATCGCTCAACGGAATCTCCGATACGGTGATAATCTGGAAGATAATGGCCGACCTCAGCTTCGCGGGCGAGGCAGACCTCCTGCTGGAAGATTTCGAGCAGAGGAAGGCCAATAACGATCCTTCGGTATCTCTTATCGACCATATCGCCACGAAGCCCGCCGAAATAGGCCGCCTTTTCCGCTCCGATAAAGAATATCACACAAAGGAGGAGGTCCGTCGCGCAGAGCCTTGTACCCTCAAAGGGGGTGTTTTCGATACCTCTCCCGGATATGGGGATATTTTGAAGAACATAGACGGCCGGGACGTCATGGTCGTCGCCGATGCCGATTCCTGGATGCTGTCGGTGACGTTCTTCAAGCCCTGCACCAACCTTATAAAACTGGTATTCGAAGTCCCTGACAACCCGGGGTCCATGAAGCAGGCCTTCGACCTGCTCGCAGGCAGGAACATCAATCTCATCTCCGTATTCAGCAAGATAAAGATCTGCTACCAGAGGATGCTTCTCGAGCTGGTTGCCGACATAGGGGCCAGCAGGACCTCCGCTGACGACCTCCGTTGCAATCTGCCTAAAGAGTTAGAAAGCCTTAACGGGATATTCGTCCTTAAGGAACTCAGAGAGCTCAGCTGATATGGACATCGATGACATTCTTTCGGAAAGGGCGGACGGAATCGGCGGATTGAAGAGAGGTCGCGATGCACTTGTAAGGAAGGCCATTGATCTGGCACTTTGCGTTCCCGGGAATCGTGTCCTCGAGTGCGAGGGCACCGCATTCGGGCTTCCTTCTGTACATGCCTGGAAGGGAGCCTTACCGACGAGGGCATCGGACGTACCCTCCCTGTTCTACGAAGGCGGCGCTTCTGGGATCGATGAGGCCTTGAGCCTTGGAATAGACGCTTCCATGGCCTTCGAGGTAATAGCGTCGATAAAAGGCGACAGAATCGTTCCGGATAGCTGGCTGGACTCCTTCGGCTCAGACCTGGTGGACGGTACGGTGCCGGGCATCGCGCTTTTTATGGGAGAGCTCCGCGAGAGCTCCCTCTCGGAGATCGAAGAATGCGCCGATAAAGGGTTAATCGTTATTCTTTCCGGCGGATACTCCGGGACCGGTCTCGAATGTGAAAACGTTCTGAGGGTCGGCCGCGCGGAGGCACTGGGAATAAACGGTCTGATTTCCCGTACGGCGTTGAAATACGGCGGCGCGGATGCCGGAAACAGGACCTCGGTTGCCAAATGCCTGAAGAAGAAACCGAAACTGACCGCCATCCATACGGGAAACCTCACGACATGCGATATCACCGCCATCTTCTCTGCCGCGGCAGCAGGGGCATTCATCGTGTCCGACAGCCCGGATCTCCCGAACATACCCAGAGTTTGTGAGTTCGCCTCCGATGGAATGACCGCGAAGGCATTAGCGAACCGTGGCATCACCTTGAGAAAGAAACAAAGTGCCCGGTCCGGGTCCGCCTTCGAGAACCAACGCATCAGGAAAGCGGACTCCCGTCTGGAGTTCGGAGGGCCTGATGCTCCCCTTTCCTGCGAAATCGTGACGGCGTGTGCGGATGCGGAGGATGGGGTTACGAGTATTGAAGGGAAGGACATCCGGGATCTGGAAGGGGCAGCGCATCCCCTGTCTATCGAAGTCCTCGTTTCCGGAGATGTAGATTTTTACATGGAACAGGCGTTGGAACGCCGCATACACTTCGCCCTTAGCCGCACAGATGGAGTCTGGCACAGCGGCCAGAGGGACAGTTCCTGGATCCGGATAAGCAATGCCGCCTGGGAAAGGGGGCTGACTTTCGCAGACCTGGGATCGAACATTATTTCGGACATCAAGGAGAACTTCCCGGCAGTGGCCGAGTCGGTGGAGGTCCTTTTCACTTCCGAGCCTTCCGCCGTCTCGTCCAAGATCCGCAGTGCCAGGGAACGTTATGAGATGCGAGACGGGAGCATGTCGGAGCTTACAGACCAAAATGTGGATTCTTTCTACACCTGCACCATATGTCAGACCTATGCGCCGGGACACATATGCATAATCTCCCCGGAGCGCCCCAGCGTCTGCGGTTCGGTCACCTGGACGGATGCGAGGGTGGGAAGCGAGTTAAATCCCCGCGGCCCGCAGCGCCCTTTCCCCAAGGGAACTCTCGTTGACGCTGAAAAAGGAGAATGGACCGGTACGAACGAAATAGTAAGCAGGACATCGATGGGGTCCGTTCAGAAGGTCTGTATGCACAGCGTTGCAGACTCCCCCATGACCGCCTGCAGCTGCATGGAAGTTGTGGCCGTCGTTTCCGCCGACCGCAGGTCCGTGATATTGCTCGACCGTTCCGACACGGGCAGGAATCCCTCCGGACATTCTTTTTCCGAGGTGTCAGACATTGTCGGAAGGGGAGGACAGCATCCCGGCTTCATGGGGATCGGGAAACGGTACATCCTGTCGCCCGGTTTTCTAAAGGGGGACGGGGGCCTCGCACGCGTATCTTGGATGAGCTCCCGTCTGAAGTCGGTTCTCGGCGAATCTCTGCGCAGAGCATTCGATGCGGCCGGAATATCGGAGGTGTATCTCAAGATAGCCGACGAGAAGGTCGCTGAGGATCCTCCGTCTTTGGAGGTCTGGCTCGAAGATAGCGGACATCCGTCGATACTTATGGAGCCTCTCAAATTATGAGTTCCAGAAGTTTACGTACGGACTCACCGAATGGGGTGTCGCATGGCACGATCAGCACTTCGGATTCCATCGCGGACTCCGTGATGAATATATCCCGGGGGAAGGCCAAGGTTTCGCCGAAACCTGCTTCGGCGGCCGCATCGGATAGCTTTACGGGCATTTCGCCGGTCAGATTATTGACTATGAGTATCTTCCTCCCTATCTCTATGCCTACCTCTTCAGCGAGCTGGGAAAGACGCCCGGCCGTCTTGATGCCTGTGACCGTCGGATCGGACACGAACAGGAATATGTCCGCCTGAGGCAGCACCTTGCGTGACATGTGCTCCATTCCCGCCTCGTTGTCGACTACAGTGAAATCATAATTTGGTATGAGCTTGACAAAGCATTCTTTGAGGGCGCTGTTGATGAAACAATAGCATCCCTCTCCCTCCGGCCTTCCCATGACCAGAAGGTCTACGGAATCCGTCTCCGTCATAGCCCTCTGTACCTGGTCGTACACATACTGCTGCTTGCTCATGCCCGAAGGCACCTTGGCCGGGTCGGCTATTATCTCGTCCCTGAGCTCGCCGATCGTCCCTTTCGTTTCGAAACCGATCTTGTCGCTCAGATTGGAATTCGGGTCCGCGTCGACGGCCAGCACCGTCCCTCTGACAGACAGCCCTCTTACGATCTGGGAGGCGATAGTGCTCTTGCCCACGCCGCCCTTTCCTGCTAACGCTATTATGGTCATGATATCATCTGAACAGCTTTTTCTTCACTGAAGGAAAGACACCTTCCTTCCTGTTTGGCAGATACATTGCGTCGCGGAACTCCGCTTCGTATGCCTCGTTGCGGGTATCCATCGCCCTTATCTTCTTCCGGACCTCGTCCGCGCGGTTCCTCACGTCCTCGGAAAGCAGAACGTTCTTGGCGTATGTCATGGACGCATTTCCCAGGTAATCGTATTTCTCGCTGTCGGCGTCCGGCAGCATGCCTATCGCTATCGCGTTGTCCGCGTTGATGAAGTTACCGAAGCTTCCCGACACGACGATCTTAGATATGTCCCGGGCTTCGGCATTCTCCTCCTTCATCAGCGACCGGACTGCGGCGAACACCGCCGCCTTGGCCTTCATGACCGCCGCTATGTCACCTTCCGTGACATATATCCTGTCTGTCAGGGAAATGGCCTGGCCTTTGTCCGATACGAAGGTCTTGGCCTTCCTTGTGAATCTGCCTTCGGCATCCACCATCCCGTCGCGGAACATGTTGGCGAGAAGATCTATCAGCCCCGACCCGCAAATCCCGCTGGGGGGCACTCCTCCGATCACGGTATAGTTGATCTTTTTGCGCCTGAACATCATGCTATCTATTGCCCCGATGGAGGGTGTCATCCCGAATGTCACGTTGCCTCCCTCCAGGGCCGGCCCGGACTCCGATGCGCATACTGTAACTCTTTCCCTGTCACCGATGGCCAGCTGCACGGTGGACCCGAGATCGATAAGGAGGATCTTCTCGTCAGAACTGTCCATCCCTGACCCGATGATCCCGCCGATGAGGTCCCCGCCTATCTCTTCGGAAACATCCTTCACAGCATAGATCGGGGCGTCTTTCGCTATATTAAGGCCCAGCTCGGTGCCCCCGAGGCAGAACGGTCCTCCTGTCATGCTGCATACTTCCGTCAGCGATTCCATCAGGAAGGGCTTTCCGGATATTACCGCCGCTTTGACGTCCTCCGGGTCGTCGACGAATATGTACATTAGATCATTAATGCGGTCTATCGCCGCTTTCCTGAGGACCTCGTCTCCCATTTTATCGGCATATGCCCTCCTTGATTCTAGGTCTTCCCCCGCAAAGGACTGCGGGTTGTCTCCTACGGTGGCATAAAGCTCGTTCCCCTTCTTCAGGTCCAGAACGCTTACGGCTATGGCCGCGGTCCCGAGGTCGACCGCAAGGCCCAGCTGGGTTTTTCCGCGGGCCTTTACCACCGGTACCAGTTTTCCTTCGTACGCCTTCCTGCGGTCCTCTCCCGCGACAATACGGCCCTCTTCGTCATAGGGCACGAACACATCCATGTCCGTGGCCACATATTTCTGGCATGCCAGGACACGTTCCATCCCGTTGGGGTCCGGTGCTCTCCCGTCCTCGGGTGTTTCGGTGATGTATACGCCGCAGCGTCCGCAACGCCCCTTTCCTCCGCATGGAAGTTTTATATCGACGCCGGCCATTTTGGCAGCGTCCACCACTTTTTGCGTCTCGTCGACTACTACCTCTTTGTCTATCGGGAAGAAACGGACGGTTCTGGGAGCCATAGCTGTTTATTGCGGTCCTTTTATTAATCACTGCACCCGGAGACCGCAATCGATAATAGAAACCGCATCCATGCCGTTCCTATGAAGATTGGGGGATTTGTAAAGACCACGCTTTCCGATTGGGACGGGAAGGTCTCCTGTATGATATTCCTCTCCGGATGCAACTTCTCCTGCCCCTACTGCCATAACCCCGATATCGCCAGAGGGGCATGCGAAGGCGAAGACGAGAGAAAAATTATGGAGTACATCGAAGAAAACAGCGACTTCCTCGAGGGAGTGGTCATTTCAGGAGGGGAGCCCACTTTGGACCGGGACCTTTACCGGCTGCTCAAGGAGATAAAGAAGGCCGGCCTTCGGATAAAGATGGACACCAACGGAAGCTCCCCGGAAGTGCTGGATGATGTGATAGGCGCCAGGCTGGTCGATTACGTGGCGATGGACGTGAAGGCCCCGCTTTCCCCGGATAGGTACATGACGGCCACCGGCGGATACTGCGACGTGAAGGCCATAGGAAAGAGCATCCGTACCATCATGGACTCAGGCACGGAGTACGAGTTCAGGACCACTGTTTATCCGGGGGTCCTGTCCCATGACGACGTGACGGACATCGCCCGTTCACTTAGAGGTGCTGAACGTTTCTGCATCCAGCAGTTCCGTCCCAAGGTCACCTTGGACCCTGAGGCCGGGAAGGTCAAACCCTACTCCGTGAAAGAGCTCAGGGCCATGCATGATTCCGCGAAGCCGTACGTGAAGAGGGTTTCCGTCAGAGGACTTTGATCACGCCAGGAAATTGCGGACTTCCGCATCCATTGCCGGGAGCAGGTCCTCGGTGCCTTTGTTGACGTTGATGCGGGGCGCGTCGGCGTATTCTTTGAATTTGGCCACTGCGTTGGAGTCCTTCGAGAATATAGACGCGGACGGTCCGCATTCGGTGTTCATCAGCTCCTCCATTGCATCGTCGAAGTTGGGGGCCGACACGATGGTCAGTATGGGGAGCCCCGTGTCGAAGCTTCCCAGCTCGCAGTCGTCGGTGAGTCCGACGACGACCGCGGGCATCACATAGCTTCCGTTCTCCAGACCGGGGCCCTTTACCCTCCTGCCCCCGAACGCCACGCTGGACCCTGCTTCCTCGATATACTTCTCGAACCTCATCAGTTCCGTCTCGTTCATCAGCGGGCCGGCCGTGGTCCCCTGTTCCGCCGGGTCTCCGACCTTTATTGTCTTGGCGGCGTCCAATATGGCCGAGACGGCCTTATCGCGCTCTTCATTTGTCACGATCACTTTGGAACACGAATATATCCTTTGACCGGAGCTCCTGAATGCCGATTCTACTATGCTGGAGGCGGCGCCCTTCATGTCCCCGGGCCTGTATATCATGATGGGGTTCATTCCCTTGATCTCGTTTATGAATCTCAGCCCATCGTCCACAGGAAGGAATATCAGTTCTTCCGCTCTCTCCCCGCTTCCCGAAGCCGCCAATCCTCTGACGGTCATATCGTCGACGAGCTCCCTGTCGGATTCCGGGCCACGGGCCACCGTTATATTGAACACTCCCACCGGAAGTCCTGCGGCCGAGAGGATGCTGTTGAACATGAACATCGGCATGGGGCAGTCCTTGGACGGGACGCTCACGACCGTGTTGCCTGCCATCATCGCGCAGGAAGAGAACCCGGCGGGCGAGGCCAGCGGAGAGTTGTGACCTGACACCACGCCCCATACTCCTGAAGGAGAGCCCTTATCGAAGTCGGCATCGAATGCGTTCCCGATGACCTCGGCCAGCCTGTCGGCCTCTGCGAGGCAGTCCTTCATCACCATCCCCGTGCTGATCATCACGCATGCAGCGAGCCTGTACCTCTGGGCCCTTACCCTTTTCAGAACGTCCCTGAACAGCTCCGTCCTCTCCTGGGACGTCTTCGAGGACCAGTTTCCGACGGCGCTGCCGGCGGCGCCTACGGCCGCGGCCACAGTCCCTTTTTCCGGCATCTGGAAATTGCCGAATATTATGGATCTGTCGATGGGGCTCGTGAGCTCGTAATCGTTTCCGGATGCGACCATCATGCCTCCGACGAAGCTTGGATAGCCTTTCTTCTCGGTCCCGAGAAGGCTGTCGAAAGCTCTCTGAAATAGTTCGTCCTCGTTTGCGGCATGTATATCATTCTCGGAATCTGGCATGTTCCTCGTAACGGGATGCCCTATGTTAATCTTTATTCCGCGTATCCGCGAGCGTTAAATACAGTAACGATATTAGTCGAAATGCTGGACTCGTGGTCTAGGGGTTATGACGTTGCCTTCACACGGCAAAGGTCGCCGGTTCAAATCCGGCCGGGTCCACCACTTTTTTCATTTGATCTTCGTGGACGCCCGTCATTCCTGGAAAAGGAAGAATTGATTTGGCCGGGGGTCGGAAGGAGGAGGACCGAAAGCATATTGCTTCCCCCGGCGATGTCCGCTCTGTTTGGACATATCATCCATCCATCATTTAACAAGTATTTAGCTTTTTGCATGATGTGCCTTCTTAAAAAGTGGGCCCGGCCGGGATTGAACCGGCGATCTTCGCCTTGTAAGGGCGACGTCATAACCACTAGACCACGAGCCCGCGCGACAATGAACATTGCAATAGTATTAAAATGGCGCGGAAGCCGAGGGTCAGCTTTATTAGTGGAAAGAGGTATTGCCGTTCCGCGCGACCGTAGTCCAGTGGTTAGGACGGATGCTTCCCAAGCCTCTGACCCGGGTTCGAATCCCGGCGGTCGCACCAATTTTATTCGCCGTAATACGGTTAAATCTTTATCGAACCCAGAACATGTACCGCCGGTGCGCTATGTTAGAAATCGACAGTTCCAGGGGCGAAGGCGGCGGGCAGATGGTCCGTACATCGGTCGCCCTTTCAGCCGTGACCGGCATAACCGCGCACCTTACAAGGATCAGGGAGAACCGACCGACCAACGGACTCTCGAAACAGCACTGCGCAGCGATAAGCGCCGTGGCGGAGATGACCGGTTCTCAGGCCGAGGGAAATTTCACGGGATCTTCGGAGCTGATATTCAGGCCCGGTACCGAACAGAAGAACAGCATATCGCTTAACATAGGCACCGCCGGCAGCATCACTTTGGTCCTACAGGCCATCCTGCTTGCGGCCAGAAACCACAGCGAGAGGCTGACCGTCGACATAAGGGGAGGGACCAACGTCCTCTGGGCGCCGCCCATTGACAGCTATCAGCAGGTCCTCTTCCCGCTTCTGGACAGGATGGGTGTTCACACAGAGGTTAGCATCGAAGAGAGGGGATTCTATCCCCGGGGAGGAGGCCACGTGGTGGCCTCGCTCGAGCCGATAGGACAGATCTCTCCGATGGACCTCGATGAGCTGGGGGACCTTGTGTCGATACGTGGAGTGTGTTTTTCCCAGAATCTTTCGGAGCACATCAGCAAAGAGATGGTGCGTTCATGCGTCAGGGTCCTCAAGCCCATCGCCGATGCGGATATAGAGATACAGATAACGCACGGAGACTCCAGGGGGGCGGGTATCTGCCTGGTGGCCGACTTCGAGAACGGAAAACTGGGAAGCAACGCGCTGACCACCCGTGAATATTCGGCCGAAAAGACGGGAGAGGACGCGGCCAACGACCTCATACGAGAGGTCCAGGGCGGCGCTACCGTCGATGTGCACACTGCCGACCAGCTGCTTCCATATATGGCGATGGCCGAAGGAAGGAGCTCTTTCAAGGTCTCCAAGATAAGCAGACACCTTCTGAGCCAAATGGACACTTTGGAGTCTTTCCTGAACGTCAGGTTCGGAGTCGAGCGTAAGGACGAGATATACCACTTCAGCGTCAACCCGGGGGCAAAAGATGAGACCATATGTACAGATTAACTGCGCCATGTCGGCGGACGGAAAGATAGCCGGGAGCGACCGCAGGCAGGTCACCATTTCTTCGGCTGAAGACAAAGAACGCGTGAAGAGGCTCAGAGGGGAGTTCGACGCTATCCTTGTCGGCGTGGGCACCGTCATAGCGGACGACCCGCACCTCACCGTGAAAGACCTGGACTATGACACCAACCCCATTCGGATCGTCCTAGACTCCCGCGGGAGAACTCCGGACTCGGCGATGGTCCTGGATGAAAGGGCGCCGACCGTCATGGTCACGGTCGACTCCTGCGAGCGGGAATGGGACTGCGAGGAGACCATCCGCACCGGGAAGGACGAGATAGACCTCGTGGACCTCATGGACCAGCTGTACGAGATGGGGATCGACAGGCTGCTGGTCGAGGGAGGGGGGGAGACCATATCGTCCTTCTTCAGGGCCGGGATCGTCGATCGCTACACCGTGTTCGTCGGAGGCCTGGTGATAGGCGGAAGGAGTTCCCCGACGCCCGCGGACGGCGAGGGATGGGTGGCCGACGGAGGGGCCGCCCTCAAGCTCGAAAAAAGCGAGACCCTGGGTAACGGGGTCCTTCTGGACTTCGCCGTCGCCCCGAGGCCCTGAGTGTATTTTCAAAGCGATTTGTGGTCGAGAACGAACCTGAAATAGTTGTTCTCCGTGCCGAATACCTCGCTGGACGAGAGCTCGAAGGGCATTCCATAGACGAGCTCCAGTGATTTGCGGAAGTATCCGACGGAATACCTTCCCATGGCCTCTGCGGCGCCCTTGCTGAGTTTGAATTCAGTATCCACTATGATCGTCAGAGGATTGAAGGAATAGATCGTCACCTTGCCCATGTTCGCGAAGGAGTAGTATTTCCTTATCTGGTCCACCACGTCTTCGATCCGCCCCTTTCGGAATTTGCCACTGACGGCCTGGGCATGTATACTACCGATTATCTCGGTAAGAGGGCCGACGGACAGGCCTCTGCTGTCCATGATCGTGTAAAGGAAATAGATCATGTAATTGCTGATCTTTTCGGGCTCATCGACCATATCGGCGAAGATCTCCCTGGCCTTTTCAAAGGATTCTGAGTCTGGAGGTTTTGTCTCGGCTATCCGCAGAGACGATATGGAATAGATCTTCCTGCGATTGTCCTCCGGATCCTCCCGGGAGGCTATCACACCGTCTTTGACCATGCTCTCCAAGTGCACTGACAGGGTGGACTGCGCCTTGCCTGTGAGATCCACCAATTCCGTTAGCGAAAGGTTCCGCTTGGAGAGCTCGTCCAGGATCCTTACCCTAATTCCGTTGGAGATTATGACGATCCCGCTGTCGGTGTTGTAAAGAACAAAATTCTCAGGTGCAACATCGCCCATAGGTTTGATATAACGTTGTGAGGTAATAATAGGTTCTCGACTTCTTCATGAATTCTGATTCTAGCAATTGATTTAACGTAGTCCGAGCATGTGGCGATGTGGTAAAATGAAGGTCATATGCAGTTCCGAAGAAAAGGACGTCCGCGCGGTCTGGTTCGAGGAAGGTAAGGTCAGAATGATAGATCAGCGAAAACTCCCGGGAAGCCTCGAGTTCGTATCGTTTAACGATCACAGAGGTGTTGCGGAGGCCATAAGGAACATGACCGTCAGGGGGGCGCCGTCTATCGGGGCATCGGCTGCCTACGCCATGTGCCTGGCATCTCTGGAGGGAGCAGACCTGAAACGCGCCGCCGAAGAGATAAAATCGGCAAGGCCCACCGCCAACGACCTCTTCTATGCCGTGGATTGGATGTACGGCGCGCTCATGGGCGGCAGGGACCCTGTCGAAGCCGCCGACGCCTATGCGCAGTCCATGGTGGACAAATGCATTGCAATAGGAAGGTACGGCGAGCCGCTGATCGAAAACGGGGCGAAGATAATGACCCACTGCAACGCCGGGGCCCTTGCCACGGTAGATGTGGGGACCGCGCTGGCCCCCATGAGGGCCGCCCGGGATGCCGGAAAGGATTTCTTCGTGTACGTATCGGAGACGCGCCCGCGCCTCCAGGGGATGCAGCTTACGGCATGGGAGCTCGTCCAGGAAGGCATCCCCCATTCGATCATTCCCGACGGGGCTTCCGCCCATTATATGTCAAAAGGAGTGGACCTGATAATAACCGGGGCTGACAGGATAGCCGCCAACGGAGACTTCGCGAACAAGATAGGCACTTTGGACAAGGCTATCGCGGCGAGATATTACGGGATACCGTTCTATGTCGCAGCACCCGTTTCCACGTTCGATTTCTCGACTAAGACGGGGAAAGACATCGTTATCGAAGAGAGGAGCGAAAAAGAGGTCACAGAGATCTGCGGCTGCAGGATCGCCCCCAATGGCTCAAGAGCGCTGAATCCCGCATTCGACGTGACGGAGGCGGGCATGGTGACGGGATTCATAACCGAAGAGGGCATTTTGAAGCCTGACGATATAAAGAAGGTGCTGAAGTGAACGAAGAATTCGGACGCGGGCTGCTTGTACGTTTCTGCAAGATGCTTTACGACAGGCAGATAACCGTATCCGCCGGGGGAAACATGAGCCTGATGATAGACGACAGCGAAATACTGATCACTCCCAGCGGAAGGAACAAGGGCCTTCTCGAGCCGGAAGACCTCATACTGATGGGAACTGACGGCTCCGTCATATCCGACGGAAAGCCCTCGATCGAGAACAAGATGCATCTGGCACTTTACAATCTCAATCCGGAGACCAGATCTGTGGTGCACTGCCATCCCCTCTACTGCACATCAATAGCGGTGAAGGGCAAGGAGCTCAAGACAGAACTGACGCCCGAAGGAGTGATACTGCTGGGAAAAGTTCCGATGATCCCTTATTTCACCCCCGGCTCCCAGGAGCTGGTGGATGCTGTGGCGGCCCGCCATGACTCCAAAGCCATGCTGATGGCCCGCCACGGGGCCATAACTCAGGGAAGGACGGTCGAGGAGGCTTACAACAGAATGGAGGAGCTGGAGTTCCAGGCCAGACTGCAGACGATAACGGGCAGGGCCAAGGTCCTGCCGTCTTCTGAGATAGAAAAAATATCCAGGATGTGAAACCATGGCGCTGCTTGTCACGAAGTGGTTCGGCGTATTCCTCTGCGACGAGAAGTCTGACAGGGTTATCGACAGCATCCTGATGCCCAAGGACCCGGAAAAGACGGCCGAGAAACTGGCACTCGTCCAGAGGGGATCGATACTCCAGGAAGAGAGGGACCTTGCCTCGAAGGCCGGCAAGATATCCGTATCCGAGAGGAGACAGTCCGAGCTAGGCAGGCCGGAGATGTACGACTCTTCGTTCGTCAAGCCTGAGAAATACGGTTTCACGCCCGAGATGATGCACGAAGTGATGATACGCCTGGGAAAGCTGAGGACTTCGGAACCGGTGCCCAGGGACAGGAATCTAGTCCAGGCCATAAGATACTTGGACAGTTTATACGAAACTTCCAACCTGATCGACGAAAGGCTGCATGAATGGTACGGGATGCATTTTCCTGAGCTTGCAGACTTGGCTTCAGACAGGAAATATTCCGACCTTATAGCAAGACATGGGGAGAGGGAGGGAGTATTGGAAGAGCTCGGACTCGATCTTCAGTCGATGGGGGCCGACTTCGAGTCGGCGGACATGGATGCGGTGAGGGCCCTGGCACAGAACCTTTCCGATATTTACGACGAAAGGGAGAGGACGGATGAATATATCGAGTCCATAGTGAAAATTACATGCCCCAACATGTGCGCCCTGCTGGGAGGGGCCTTGGCGGCAAGGCTCATTTCGCTGGCCGGCGGTCTGGAGAGGCTTTCTTCGCTCCCATCGTCCACATTGCAGCTGCTTGGTGCGGAAAAGGCGATGTTCAGGCACCTTAGGTCCGGAAAACGTCCCCCGAAGCACGGCGCCATATACCAGCACCCTTCGGTTCACAGGGCGCCATACTGGCAGAGGGGGAAAATAGCCAGGTCTCTCGCCGGAAAGGCTTTGACCGCAGCTAAGATCGATCACTTCAAGGGAGAGTTCCGCGGAGATGTTCTGGCCGAAGAGTTCGACGCCAGGGTGGAGGACATCAGACGCAGGTATCCCGAGGCTCCGAAAAAGAAACAAGGCCCGTCCAGCGTAAAGAAGAGGCGCAGGCCCAAGAACAAGACACGCTGAAGGATCAGTACTTTGCGATACGCATTCCCAGATTCTTCATCTGACCTATGAATTCCGGATAGGATACCGCCTCGCATCCTGTGTCGGCCATGCGGACGGGCCCTTTGCAGACGAGCGAAGCGACCGCGGCGGACATCATTATCCTGTGGTCGTCCAGATGGTCTACGGTCCCCCCTTCGAGAGCTTCCTTCCCCCTGATGATGCACCCGTCATCGGTCTCTTCAGCGTCCGCACCGAGGGACATCAGCATCTTCACCGTGGAAACGATGCGGTCGCTCTCCTTGAACCTCAGCTGCGGCGCACCGTAAAGCCTGCTGGTGCCTTTGGCCGTGCTGAGGAGGACGGCGACGACCGGGAACAGGTCCGGCGTGGGGCCCATATCAATATCGACCGCCTCCAGCCTGCTTCTCCCGACGGTCACCGAACCGTTCACGCTTGAGACTTCGGCACCGGCCTCCCTCAGAATATCGATTATACGCTTGTCCCCCTGGGGATCTCCCATGTCCAGGCCCGAAGCGGTAACCTTTCCTCCGAGAGCACCGGCCACCAGTGGGAAGGCGGCGGAAGAAAAGTCGGCTGGTACTTTGTAATCTTCGGGACGGTAACCTCCGGCGCCTATGTGTATAGAGCTCTTCGAAACGGCTACTTCGGCGCCGAAGTGACACATCATCGATTCGGTGATCATTACATAGGGTGCGGACACCAGCTCGTTCCTGATCTCTATCTCCGTACCCTTCTCTAGCATGGGGGACGCGATCATCAGCGAAGATACGAACTGGGAGCTGATATTGCCCTCTATCTTCACGTTTCCTCCCCGGTTCGGCCCTTTTATGGTCACCGGCGGGAGGCCTTTGTTGGAGGTACAGGAAACGCCCAAAGGGCCCAGAGCATCGAGCAGCGGGCCCATCGGCCTCTTCCTGATGGACTCGTCACCGGTTATCATCACCGGAGAATCGAAAATGGAAGCGATTCCTGAGAATATCCGCATGGTGGTCCCGGAATTGGCGACGTCTATCGTCCCTGCAGGGGCATGCAGGTCTCCGCCCCTCACCTTCACTCCGCCAGGAACGACCTCCGCGAATGCGCCGATGGAGCGTACGGCCCTCAGCGTCGCCCTGGTATCGTCAGAGAGCAGCGGATCGGATATGGTGCTCTGACCGTTTGCCAGCGCGGCCATGAAAAACGCTCTGTGCGTATGGCTCTTGGAAGGCGGCGGCGAAACTTCGCCCTCCACGCATCCTCCTCCGAACTCCAGCATCCCGTATCACCCGGTGTTCTCAGAACTTCTTGATGTTCTTCATGGCCTCTTCGACGGTCGCGCCTCTGAGCACAATGTCGGAAATGGCCCGGGTTATTCCTTCCACGTCCTTGTGCTGGAATATGTTCCTGCCTATCGATACGCCGCGGCCTCCGGCTTCAAGCGAGTCCCTGACCATCGTGAGCATGTCATGGTCGGACGCCATCTTAGGCCCTCCAGCGATTACCACCGGAGCAAGGGTGCCTCTGACTATCTCCCTGAAAGAATCGATGTCTCCGGTGTAGCTGCATTTCACTATGTCCGCTCCCAGCTCGGTTGCGACTCTGGCACCGTGAGCTACGTGTTCAGGTTGATACGAGTTCTTGATCTTCGGCCCGCGGGGATAGGCCATCACGAGCAGGGGCATCCCCCATTCCTCGCACTCCCTGGAAAGATTGCCTAGGTCTCTGAGCATCTCCGGTTCCGTCTCCGCGCCCAGGTTGATGTGCATCGAAACAGCGTCCGCACCCATCTTCAGGGCCTCAGAGACGGTTGCCACCAGAACTTTGCTGTTGTTCGTGTCGCCCATGTCCGTGGATGCGGAAAGGTGCAGGATCAGACCGATATCGGAACCGCTAGCACGGTGGCTAAAACGGATCAGGCCCTTGTGCATGAGAACTGCAGTGGCTCCCCCGTTTGCCACAGCATCTACGGTCTCCTTCATATCGTAGAGGCCTTCGGTGGGCCCGATGGATATACCGTGGTCCATCGGGACGATCACGCAGTTCCCGGTCTTCCTGTCCATTATCCTTTCCATTCTAACATTCTTTCCGAACATCATGGTAAACCGCGCCCGTCAATTATCCGACATGGTATTAAAGTTTGCTAAAGAGACATTACAAATTATAACGGCCTTTCGTATGTGCCAGCATAATAATTTTATGATTATGCTCAAGAACGTATCTCCGCCCTCATGATATCGAACATCCCGCTTACGCCGGTCCAGATCTCAAAGGCGCGTGCGCCCTGCATAGCCAGCATATCCTCTCCTGTGGCGATCCTGCATCCCTTGGACCTCGCCTCGCTTATCAGACCGGTATCGGCCCCATAAACCATGTCCAAGACCGTGCTGTCTCCCGTCAGGCCCCTTATGTCTGCAGGATACTCGCCTTCCCCGTACATCCCTATCGGAGTGCTGTTGACGATGATTTCGTATCGGGACAGGTCTGCGGAACCTTTTTCGATAGGCTCGATTCCGAATTCCGATGACAGCCTCGAGACCGTCAGGCCGTTCCTGCCGGTTATCGATACTTCCGCACCGTTCCTCAGAGATGCGATGATACATGCCCTGGCCGCCCCTCCGGAACCCATTAAGAGAATCTTTTTCCCATTCATCTGGCACCTTATATTTTGAAACGCCGCTTCGATTCCATGGATGTCTGTATTGTATCCCTTAAGCCTTCCCGATTCGTTCGCTATCGTGTTGACCGCGCCTGCTTTCTCGGCGTCGGCGTCCAGGGCATCCAGGTGACCCATGATGGATTCCTTGTAAGGTATCGTGACATTCATCCCGCGGATGTCGTAACCCCTGATGCAGTCTTCGATGCGGGCGAGGGAGGGGGAACGAAAGATCAGGTATTTTCCGTTGACACCGCTCGCGTCATAGGCCGCCTGGTGCATGGCGGGCGACCTGGAATGCTCCAAGGGGTCGCCTACGATACCGGTGATCATGCAATCGTCCCCAAGCCTCCTCATCTCTCCGAGGCTCAGTTGCCCGGGGGCGGTGGGTCCGCTGACGTATGCGAACGTGAAACTGTTGCCCAGTATCTTCTGTCTTATCCTCGTCACGGTCCCCAGGGCGCCCATTCCCAGGATCACATGTTCCTTTTTGGTTTCCCTGGAAGCTTCCAGAATATGTGCCAGATCTTCAAAGTCCCTTACCATGTAAGCTCCCTTGGAGATGTCGGAGGACATTGTGTTCAGAGTATCTGATATCACTTGGCCGGCAGGCGTCTTGTCATAATCGTGGACGGACGATATTGTCCTGAACGGCACATCGTGCAGCATTTCGGTGCCTGCATCGACGATGCCGCTGAAACCTTCCGGCAGCAGAGAGGCGTCGAAACCGTCTCTGAACGTCACCACCGTCTCGATGCCCTTTGTGTCGGGCAGGTGACCTAGGATGTCGGTCCTGACCTCCACCATGTCGGCTCCGAGAGCCTCAAGCATGTCAGACGGCCTGCCCAGGGAGGCGCAGATCTTCATCTCAGACTTCCCTCAGGGTCTCCTCGATCTTCATTCCAAAGTGGCGTCCCCCGCTCTCTATCTTCGCCAGCACTCTGTCGCCCGGCTTTATGTCCGTTACCGATATGGCCCCATCGGAGGACACCAGTTTGACCGTTTCTGCATTCTGGAGAATGGTTGTGTAACGCCTGCTTCCGTCCGCGGCCTCGACCAAGACCATCGGCCTCACCTCGATCTTACATCTGCCGACGGAAGAAATCCTGGTCCTGCCGTCCCTGTCAACAATGGCCACAGGCTCTCCGGATTTCAACTCGCCCAGATATCTGGTCTTCCCCTCGGGGGCCATTACATATGCGTGGACCGCACCGGCATTGACCCTGAAAGGCCTGGATGCTACATATCCGCTGTCCTCGCTTTCGGACTGAACCAGGAACAGGCAGTTCGCCTGGGATCCGATTAGCATCCCCTCTCCGGGCACCATGATGCTGACAGTGTCGACGCAGACGCGGTCTCCCATCTCGATATTTTTTACGTCGACCACTTCGATCTCCTTGAGCTCGACGTCTGAAGAACTTGAAAGCAGGTCCGCGAACGACCTCAGCTTGTCCGGGTCAGATACCGTCACCGCTATGCCGTCGACGCCTTTCTCCATGGTTTTAAGGTACAGCTTGGCACTTTCAGCGTCCGAAGCGGAAGCGAACACCCTTGTACCCGTGCCGGAGAATTTGGCGATGAGATTCTCGAGAGGAATTATCGTCCAATCGGAAGACGAGAGGATCACCGCCGAGCATTTTCCCGCCAAAGCCATTGCCCGCTCCTGGTCCTTGGGCGAGCTGATCTCCACGATCTTCACATCATCGCCGGCCGTTATCAGTTTGATCTTGCCCAGTGACGAGAAATCCAGGTCCTCCTGTCTGACCACGGCTGCGGTAATGCCCGATTCGATCGCACTGATGAGCATCTCCTTCCTGTCCTCTTTGGACTCAGGAAGGTCCGCCCTTACCCAGATTTCCTTTTCCATGTGATTTTCCTCCCCCGTTCTGCGCATTGCATCGCGTACCGGCTTGGAACCATGTCAGCATGCGTTAAAAAGCTTATCAGCACTTAACGGATTCGAGAAGCGCGAAGTCCGTCCAGTTGTCGGGATCGTCCTCTACGTTCTCTTTGATGAGGACCAGCCCGTAATGGAGGCCTGCGGCCATTCCGCATATCGCGGCGGTGTCTTCGGGAAGCCTGCCGTCAGCGAGCATCTCGGCCGCCAGCGCGGTGTCTTCGACCTCCAGCCTGTCGGCGCCTGGGAACAGCTGGCTGACGTTGCGGTAAGTCTGGCCCAGGGCCTGCACGTGGGACGCCACCGTTGAGATCCTTGCATCCTTTGTCCTGACGAAAATGCAGTGGTGGATCGGCATGCTGAACTCCTCTATGTTACGCATTTCTCCTAGCTTCATCGCCTTCTCCGTCTCCAGCACCGGACCGGCGACCATGTTCCTGACCGCGACCACCCCGTAGTCCACGCTCCCCGAGAGGAGCGCCTTCACCACGCCTTCCGAACTGACCAACGGGACCAGTTCGGCCTCGATGCCTCTCTTCATCGCTATGACCTGGGCGGCCTTTTCCGAATTGGATAACGGTATGCCCATGTACCCTATCTTCTTCATCGGACCCGAGATAAAGATGATGGATTAAAACTTGACCCATTGTCCCGCTTCTTGAAAAGTTTATTAAATTGAAAGGTTGTCGGGGGGTCCAGTACTATGCAGTCTGTCGACACCTTGTTCTACATCCTTCCGTGCCGGAGAGAGATAGATTGGCGGCCGACCGGCTGACTGGAGGACTTTCAATGTGGGAGAGCAAAGAGATTAGAGAACTCAAAGAGGGCCGTTACGTCAACATCGACGATGAGCCTTGCAAAATTACTTCTATAAGCATGTCGAAACCCGGAAAACACGGATCCGCCAAGGCGAACATCGAGGCAGTGAGCATATTCACCGGGGCAAAGAAGTCCCTGTTCGGGCCCGTGGGCACCAAGGTGCAGGTACCTATCATCGACAAGAGGAAGGGCCAGATCCTGACGATGCATGACGAGGAGATTCAGATAATGGACCTCGAGTCCTTCGAGACGTTCAGCATGCCCATCAACGAGGACCACACCGGCACTCTGGAAGAGGGCGGGGAGATAATGTACCTCGTGGCGATGAACAGATACAAGCTGATGTAAGGCGGTTGAGATGCCTTACGGGCTTTCGTATGCCGGAGCGGATGCCGAGTACAGCGAGGCCGACGCTTTCCTGTTCGGAGTGCAGTACGATCACACCGCATGCTTCAGAGCGGGAGCCCGCGAAGGTCCCGGGGCCATCAGACGCTCATCCTATAATTTCGAGGAGTTCCACTTCGAGCACGGCCTGGACCAGTACATCCCGGCAGTTCACGACTACGGTAACGTCGATGATTTCGTGATGCCCGAGGACATGTTCTCCGAAGTGGAATTCGCCGTTGGCCCCGCCATACGGGACGGGAAGTTCACCGTCGCCCTAGGCGGAGAGCATTCTGTGAACATCCCGATAGTCAGAAGCCTGCCCAAGGACACCGCGCTCATCTCGATAGATGCCCACCTGGATTCCAGAGACGAATATCTAGGGACCCCGTTCAGCCATGCCTGCGTCATGCGCAGAGCGGCGGAGCATCTCGGTCTGGACAACGTTTTCGTGCTGGGGGTCAGAGCGGTGGGGATGGAGGAGCTTGACAGGGAGGACCCCGTTCCTTTCGTCAGTTCCTACGAGATACTGGAGAAGGGCATAGAAAGTGCGGTCGAACAGGCGCTGGACAGCGTGAAGAGCGAGCGCGTCTACATCACATTGGACATAGACGGCATAGACCCCGCGTACGCGCCCGGGACCGGGACTCCGGAGCCGTTCGGCCTTCTTCCGATAGATGTGAAAAAGGCCATCAGAATGGTGGGCGACAGGTTGTGCGGTTTCGACGTTACCGAGGTCTGCCCCCCTTACGACCCGTCGGGGATCACTTCCATCCTCGCTTCGAGGTTGGTGAACGAGGCCCTCGCCGTTTACGGAAAGAGACTTGGCTGAACCTCAAGGTCATTCGGCCGACGTTTCTGAATGCTTTATTTTCACGGCGCGCTTCGATCTGTCCGCAGCCTTGGGCTCAGGCAGGTGGAGCACCGCATCCGGGTCCAGGAACTTCACGACCTTCTCCTCGAACTCGTTGGCCCTCTCGATCGACACCGCCTCGTCCTTGGATTCGGAATAGATCCTGAATATCGGCTCGGTCCCCGAGGGCCTGGCAAGCACCCAGCCGTTCTCGAAGATTATCTTAAGCCCGTCCGTGCTGTCCATGATCCCGTCTGTGACGGTCTTCTTGAGATAGTTGATGACCGCCTGCTTCATCCTGTCGGGACACTCGATCTTCCTCTTCTGGGTGTAATAGACCGGGAGTTTGTCGACCTGTTTTGAGAGCGGCCCGTTGAGGGCGATCGCCTCCAGCATCTTGGCCACCGTCATGGCCCCGTCCCTGCAGTACTGCTGTTCGGGGAATATCAACCCGCCGTTCTCCTCGCCGCCGAAGATCGCTCCGTATTCCTTCATCTTCCTTGCGACTATGGGCGACCCCACAGCGGTATATTTCAGGATCCCTCCGGCCTCATTGACGACCTCTTCGACCATCGATGAGGAGCTGACGGGCGTTACGACTTTGCCCTTCCTTTTTGAAAGTTCAAGTTTCGCGAGGAGCGCCAGGCTCTTGTCTCCGCTGACGAATTTCCCCCCGTCGGTTATGAAGACGCACCGGTCCGCATCGCCGTCGTGGGCGATACCGATGGACGCCCCGGTGTTCTTAGTAAGCGATATGAGGTCTGCGAGGTTCTCTTCGGTCGGCTCGCTGGGGCGCCCTGGGAACTCTCCCTGCGCATTGCAGTTCAATGTGACGGTCTTTATGTGTAGCCTCTTGAGAAGGAGAGGTGCTGTCTCGAATGCGGCCCCGTTGGCGCAGTCCAGGCATGCCGTGATGCCCGCGCCCTTGATCTTCTCGGCGTCCACGTGGGAAAGCACCGCATCGATGTACGCCTCGCCTGCGTCGTTGACCCGGTCCATGGTCCCGGCCTCGTCCCACTTGCATGTGCAGACCTCCGTGGCGTATATCTCCTCGATGAGTGTCTCCTCCTCCCGGCTCGCCTCGGTCCCATCCGCGGATATGCATTTGATGCCGTTGAACTGCGGCGGATTGTGGGAGGCAGTGATCATTACGCCTCCGCTCACGTTATCGTGTGTCTTAACGTAGTACTGCAGGGCAGGCGTCGGGACCATCCCCAGGAACAGAACGTTGACCCCGACGGACATCAGTCCCGCCGAGATGGCCGTTCGGAGCATGTCTCCGGACGAGCGGGTGTCCGTTGCCACGGCCACCGCCCCCTTCATGACCTGTCCGATAGCTTTTCCCATCTGAAGTGCGAGTTCAGAGGTCAGGTCCTCATTGACCACTCCCCTGACGCCGTTCGTCCCGAACAATCTGGCTGCCAATTACTTCCTCCTTGATGCTATGAAAATAGATATCATGTCGGCACATGCCTTGGCGGTGTCCGAGGCCTCCTCGATACCGTGCAACATGTCTCTTGAGAGAATGATGCCTCTGACGTCCATGTCGGACAGGTGTATCCTCTTGATGCCCTCGAAGTTCATATCGTCAATGACGCGCTCCTGGTCCTTGACGGATTCTATGCCCCTCACCGCCTCCTCGCTGTCGCGGGAGTGGAACGCGTCCATGGCGCCAATGAGCATTTTCATCTCGTTCTCCAGCTCGGAGGCCGTCTTGAAAAGGAACAGCCATATGTCCTCGGGAATATAGGCCTTGGTCTCTTTGGCCACCTGCAGGTGGATGGAGGATTCCTTGGACCAGTTGGCCACGTGGTCCAATGCCCTGACGAAATGCAGAAGGTTCTCCCTGTCCTGGGCGCTCAGACCGGAGCCCACTATCTCCGTCGAAAGCCTGTCTTCGATACGGTCGGCATCGCGCTCGCTCATGACAAGACGGTCGACGCACTTCACGGCCTCGGTCTCGTTCTCCTCGCCCATGGCGCCGATGGCCATCTTCAGTTCGATGACCGCGTCCATGACTATCAGTGCGTGGTCCCTTGCGCCGTTCTCGGCTGAGCCCGCCTTTTTATTGCCGAACCAATCGAGAAGATCTTTTGAATTGCTCATGTGATGCTGCCTCCCCTGACCTTGCGAGGTCTTGCGAACTTATGGTCCCCGGACCTGCAGAACGGTATCGACTGCCGCTTATTATAAAGAGCCCTCTGACACGCGACGTCACGCCAGCGATATGCTGACCACGTTGCTGCCGCGGAGGATGATGCTGTTCATGCGCCTCTCCTCGCCGGCGGGGTCCTTGACGGACACTTCTTCAAGCACCATGTTCATGTACTCGTCGAAAGAGGTCAGTTTCCCCTCTATGATCTTTCCGTCCTTTAACTGAAGAACCACTTTCTTTTCCACGGACTTTTCGAGCAGGGCTAGCGGTAATACCATTGTAATCCCTCCGTGCTACACCTTTGTTCGATTTAAACCTATTCGCCATCGCAAAGGCCGTATCCCAGCAGGTGAAGCGATGGGCCGGAATTTGGTGCATCTTCATTCATTGGGATTCCCCTGAGGGGCCCCTTGCCGTCGTTCTCGCCCGGCGGCCGACGGCGACCGCCCTCCCGGCGGCGACGACCAGAACGACGGATACCAGGAATGCCAGCCTCTCGGGGGAATACACCTGGGGGAAGATTATGAACGCCGCAATGCAAACGGCCGATGCCGCCATCAGAAAAAGCGGCACTGCCCTTCCAAACTCTTTGCGGACCTTCTCGTGGACCGCCTTACGGACTATCGATGCGAGGGCCAGTAGCGATATGCCCAAGAACAGGCAGAGCCTTATGTCGTATACTGCGGACACCGCGATGGACACCGCCGCCGATATGACCAGAAGAACCGGAAAGACGTCCTGCGTCCTCATTCATCCCATCCTCCCGAACGATGACCGTGCAAAAAACCGCATGCTACCAAATCGTCCACCCTGCCCGACCTATGTTATCCGACGGGCATGATGATATTAAACGTTGGCTCTCGGCCGGCCGGGATCACTGCTCGTCTTCCCCGGGACCTTCGGATCTCGTGGAGTTTCTCGCCTGCGCGTCTATCCATGTCCTTATGGCCTCTTTCCCGGATCCGGTTATCCCGAAATACTCCTTGAAACGCTTGGTCGTGGTCAGCTCGAGGGTCTGGCCTTTTTTTTTGCCGCTGACGAAATCGCGTTCCATGAGCTCCCTCACGTCCTCGTAGGTGCGCGAGCCCAGCACCTTGAAGAGCTCGGACTGCAGCACTGGCTGGTTGTAGGCAATGGTGCTCAGGGTCCTCATCGTACCTCCGCTCATGTCGGCCTTGGAGAACTCTCCCGTGAAATCGGCGTACTCGGAACGCAGCATCATGCGGTATTCAGAGCCGAACTTGGCTATGGTGATGGCAGAACCGCGGGAGTCATACTCCCGCCTCAGGTCCATCACGGCGTAGCGCACCTCCTCCTCCGAGATACCTGTCTTTGCGGCTATGTCAGCGATCTTCAGATTGCCCGCGCTGGAGAACAGTGCCGCCTCGACAGCGCATTTTACATCCAACTCAGTTCACCGCCTCGGCCGCCATCCGACGGCCGTCCTCCTTCCCGGATACCCCGTCTATGAGGATCTCCACGAAGATGTCGCCCCGCGGAAGCTCTGACTGCCTGACTTCCAGCTTTCCTTCCCTGACGAGATGGAGGACCGAGCAGAACACCTTCAGGTTGTGCATCACGTCCCTCTCGTAGAGGTCGTTGATGCATATCTCGCCTGTGCCGAGCTTCTCGATGCTCTTCCACACCGCCTCCACGTCCTTCTCGTCGTCCTCGTCGTGGGCCTTGTTCTCGAACTTCTTGGGCTCCTTGTCCCTGATGGCCTCCCTGACGCGGTCCCTCTCCTGCTGGACGGCTATCTCCTTCCTTGCCTCCTCGAAGGCATCGATGAGCTCGTACATCGTGACCTGGCGGGTGGGCTCTCTAGCGAAGGCCTCCTTGAAGGCGACCTGGGGGACGAACATCCCCTCTTCGTCGTAGAAGAAGTCTTCGGGTATCTCCAGGACGGGTTCGGCAGGCTCCTCATACCTTCCGCGGGTGGCTTCCGACTGCATCCTCAGGACCTTCCATGCCATCAGCATAAGCTTTCCGGCCACGATCATGTCGAACCTGTTTTCTGCGACCTTTGCGGAGTACAGCCTGACGAACTCCGAAAGATCGATGTCCCACGGATCGATGCCGTTCTCTATCACCAGGCTGAAGACGGACCTTATCGACTCGTCGACAGGGTCTCCGAGCTTCTCTCCGCCATCGGCCTTGGAAAGGATGTTCATGTAGCCGCTTATCCTCTCAGCGTTCTCGGCGCCCTCTGTCAGCGCCTTGTGGAACAGCAGGTGCTGCTCCATCTCCTCATATTGCGTGTTCCCATCCACTTTCATTCCCCCGTTGGTCCCTGTGCCTTCACCGCATCCTCTTCGTATTTCGAAACCTCTGCGAAATCCGGCTGTATTATTATCCTGCTCACGCCCGAAGGCGGCCTTGTGACACCGATGAGGTGGTCCGCCATCGCCAGCGTGACCTTCCTCAGCGACACCTGGATGAACTGTGCCTTTGCAGAGCTCTCCCTGACCCTCCCGGCCACCATCTCCGCGTTCACTGCGTCCAGGAACATATCTACCTCGTCCAGCACGTAGAACGGCGACGGTTGGTACTCCTGAATGGCAAAAATGAACGCCAACGCCGTTAGAGACTTCTCCCCTCCGGAGAGGGACTCCAGCCTCAGAAGTTTCCCGTTCTTGGGCTTGGCATTTATCGATAGCCCTCCTATGAAAGGGTCTTCCTCCGACTCCAGACCGATGAACGCCTCTCCGCCCCCCGACAGTTTGGCATATGTTTCTCTGAAGTTCTTGCCTATTGCCTCGTATGCCTCCATGAACAGCCCCTTCTTCTGGCCGTTGAGGGATTCGGTGAGGTCTGTGAGGTCCTTGATCTGCTGTTTGAGACGTCCAACCTCCTCGTTGAGGCCGTCGTACCTCTTCTTCTTCTCGTCGTAATCCTCTATTGCGCGCAGGTTGACATTCCCGATCCTGGACATCGTCGTCTCGCAGGACCTTATGTTGCGCCTGATCTCCTCTTCCGATGGGACGGGCATATCCACCTCGAAACCGATCTGCGCCATCTCCTCCCTGAGCCTTGATATGTTCTCGTCGATCCCTATTATCGACGCGTTCATTGACAGGACCGTGCCCTCCTTGACCTCGATCTTCTCCTGTACGCTGCCGCTCTCCCCGTCGAGGCGGTACCGGTTCTCCATCAGAGCGTCCCTCTGATTCCTCAGGCCTTCGATGCCCTTCTCCATTTTGGACTCGATTCCTCTGAGGACCTCGATCTCGGTCTGAGACTCCTTCAGGGAGCTCTCGTACCTCGCCACGCAGTCTTCGTTCTCCCCGATCTTTAAAATGACGGTTTCCAGCTGCTTCTTCAGGGACTCCGTCTGCTTCCCGAGGCCTATCATCTCGGCCTCGAGGGCATTCTTCTCGTCCCTGCGGCCGGACAGCTCTCCGTTCAGCGCATATATGCGGTCCCTTACGTTCTGGATATGTTCCTGGAGCTCGGCGGGAGCTATCTCCTTGATCCGCTCCCTTATCTTGGCCCTCTTCGCCCTGAGGGACTCGAGCTCGGCGGAAGCCTTGGACAGCAGTGCGTTCGCCTCCTCCAGCTCCCTTTCCCATCTGGAGCATTGGGACTTCTTTTCTTCGAATTCCTCGGAGAGCGCCTTCCTGACCTTGTTTAGCTCGGATATCTGGGCCTTCAGACCTCCGATCTTGGACTGTGCGTCCATGCCTTGTGCGCTGGCCTTCCTCATCTCGTCATCGAGCCTGCGGACCTCTTCGCGCACCGCCCTCATCTGACCCCTGAGGATGTCCAGTGCATCGTTGGCCTCCCCCAGCTTCCTTCCGACCTCTTCCAGGTCGGACTCGGAGGAGGCGCCGAACTTCATCACGGCGTCCTGTCTGAGGGTGCCGCCCACCATAGCGCCCGACGCTTCGATGAGCTCGCCCTGCATCGTCACCATCCTTATCCCGCCCATTATGGCGCGGGCGGAGCCCAGGTCCCTCATGACGAGAGTGTCGCCCATGACATACCAGAATACATCCTGATACCTGGGGTCGAATTTGATCAGGTCTATGGCGTAGCCTTCCGAGGATTTGACGGCCATGATAGCCTTCGCCCTGGGCTTGCCTCCGATCATCTTCGTCAGTGGAAGGAACGTAACGCGGCCGAGCTTGTTGCTCTTCAGGAAGCTTATGGCCTCCGCGGCCACCTCGTCGTCGTCGACGACGACGGCCGTCATCTTGCCGCCGGCGGCCACCGAAACGGCGGTCTCGTACTGCGGGTCCACCGTCGCCAGCTCCTGCACCGTACCATGGATGCCGGCCATTTTGCGCTTGTCCCTCAGGGCGAGTATCGCAGACACGGCCGTGCTCCCGCGGTTCATGTTCTCGGACACCTTCTTCTCGGCAGAAAGGCGCCCGTATTCGGAGTCGAGCCTGCGTATCGCTTCGTTTAGCTCGGACTCCTGCCTCTCCATCTCCGCCTCCCTCCTCTTAGCCTCGAGGATCTTCCTGGAGAATTCTTCCGCCGGTGGCGCCCCGTTCTCCTGTTTGACCTGCTGGAGGTTCCATTCGGCGTCCTTTATGTCGAATGAGGCAGACTGTATCCTTTCGTCCATGGAGGCCAGCGCGCGGGCCCCTTCCTCGGCCAGGCTCTCCGCCTTCGCCGCGGCGACCTGGGCCTCGTGCTCCTCGGTCCCCTTGGCATCTATCTTGTCTTCGAGTTCGGAGAGGGCGTTCTGCAGTTCGGTGTGCTCCCCTCCATGCTCGGCCATCTGCCTGCGGATCTTCTCGTCCTCATCCTTGGCCAGACCGAGCCTGCCCTCGGCCTGCTCTATTGCTATTTTAACGTCGTCGAGCGAATTATCAAGGTCTTTCGAAGAGTTCTGGTTCTCCGATATGGACTCCTCGATCGATTCCCGGTAGGCAACGTGCCCCGAGATGTCTTCCCTCATGGATTCGATGCGGTCCTTCTGGGTGGCGATCTTGATCTTTACGGTCTCTATCCTGCCCTTGAGCTCCTTGTACTCGGGGCCCACCTTGGCACTTATCTCGTCGTCCTTACGGGCAATCGCGTCCTCGTTCTCGGAGTATTCGGCCTTTATCTGACGCTTCCTTTCCCTGAGCTTAGAGATCTCTTCCTCGATCTGACGTATCTGGTTCCGGAATCCTTCGCGCTTGGACTCCTCGATCTGCATCTGCCTGTGGGTCAGCTGCGCCTTTGACATCTCCAGGCGGGACTGTGCCTCCAAGTACCTTCTGGCATCCTCACGGTCCTTCTCCAGCTGCCTTATCTGATTCTCAAGCTCCTCGAGCACTATGTTGATGCGGTCCAGGTTGGTCTCCGCCTCCGTCCTCTCGACGGATGCGTTCTCGATGTCCTGGTCGAAGCTCGCGATCCCCGAGATCCCGTCGAGGATCCTCCTTCTCTCCACCGTTCCCATCTGGACTATCTTCGTGACGTCGCCCTGCTGGACCAGATTGTATCCGTCGGCACTTATCCTGGCCTTCGCCAGGAGGTCTTCGAACTCGGCCATGGTGGATTTACGGTCGTTGACATAGAAATACGAATAATAATCGGTCTTGGCATCGTTGAAACGGACCATTCTGGTCAGGCGGACGATGTCGTCGTCCCAGGGCATCATGCGGTCTGAATTGTCGAAGACCAGCGAAACCGTCATGAAACTCGCCTTGTTCTTTGTTTTGCCTCCATCGAATATCAGGTCGGTCAGCCTTCCGGCCCTGACCGCCTTGGAGCTCTTTGGCCCCAGCACGAACAGTATGGCATCGGTTATGTTGGACTTCCCCGAGCCGTTGGGGCCCGTGATCGCCGTATAGCCTTCCATCAGCGGCACTGTTAGTTTGCCGCCGAACGATTTGAAATTCTCCATCTCCACTTGCTTTAAGTACACGTTACACCCCGCGACGGGCAACGTCGGCGCTGTACGCGCCAGCTGTGCATCCCCATTTGTTCGAGTACGAACGGTTATCAAATGTCGTAGATTGTATTTAAATACAATTATCTCTGGCACATCTCGGAACCGCGTCTTTAGGGAAAAACATCGATTTCTGCGACGGAAGGGACCACGTGATCGGGCTTTACCTCCGAGGCGTCCAGATCTTTCTCGGATGTCTCCCCCGTGAGGACCAGTACCGAGCGGATCCCCGCATCGCGGGCCATCCTTATGTCCGTGTAGAGACGGTCGCCTATCATGATCGTCCCGGAAGGATCTGCCTTCATGACCTTGGCGGCCATCTCCAGCATGAGACGGTTGGGCTTGCCTATCACGATTGCCTTCTTGCCTGTCAGAGACTCGAAAAGTCTGATGAAGGGTCCGATGTCCACATCGTAGAAGTCTTCGGTAGGGCACAGATCGTCCGGGTGGGTGGCGATCAGATCGGCGCCTTCGGCTATCAGATGGTACGCCCTGTTTATCCTTTCGTAGCAGATGGTCCTGTCGAAAGTGAGCAACACCGTGTCCGGCCCGTCGTCCGTGACGTCGACGCCGTATGAAACGATCTCCTCCTTCACTTCAGGCGACGCCAAAAGGAAGACCCGGGCCCGCGGCCGGAACTCCCGCAGATATCTTGCCGCGGCTGTCGCAGACGTGATTATCTCTTCCTCGGAAACGTCGAACCCCATGTTGCTGAGCCTACGGTGATAGAAACCGCGCGTGTGGGAGGAATTATTCGTTATGAACACGTAAGGTATGCCCGCCTCCCTCAGGCGCGCCACGAAACGGGCCGCGCCCTCCAACGGTTCGTCTCCGCGGTAGACGGTGCCGTCCATGTCCAGCATTACGCCGGCTACGTCAGTTCCCAGCTTCAATCTCTTCCCTCGCGGTCCTTATCGTTTCTCTGAGCCCCGCCCTGGCCTCTTTGCTGTATATGCAGGCGGCAGGATGATAGGTCGGTATGAAAACTACCTCCTTCCCGCCTATCGTTATGGACATCCTCTTGTTTGCTATCTCGCCCATCTTGCCCTCGTATCCCAGGAGGTCCCTGCAGGCGGATTTGCCCAGGCCGATGACCAGCCTGCACCCGTACAGCTCGCTGTCCAAGAAACTCCTGCAGGCGGCCATCTCCTCTTTGGTGGGGTCCCGGTTCTTGGGGGGACGGCATTTGACCGTATTGGTTATCATCACTTTGGACCGGTCGAGGCCTTCTTCGGCCATGATCTTGTCCAGTATCTTTCCGGACCTGCCCACGAACGGTTTGCCCTGGCGGTCTTCGGATTCACCGGGGGCCTCGCCGACAAAGGCTATCCCCGACGAGGGATCTCCGCTGGGGAGGACGATGCTCGTCCTTCCCGAGCACAGCGGACAGAGCATGCAGTCCGCCGGAGGCCTCAAGCTCGGCCCTCCAGTATCTCTGAGGCCTTGACCAGCGGCCTCAAGGCCGCTCCCGCTCCCGAGAGGTTCTCCGATCCTCCTCCCTGACGGTCGATGACCGAAACGACATCGGTGACCACGCCGCCCGCCGCGCGTATGGTTGCTATGGCGGCGATGCTTGAACCGGCAGTTGTGATCACGTCCTCGACGACGAGCACACGGTCCCCTTCTTCAATGTCCCCCTCTATCAGCTTGCCCGTCCCATGGTCTTTCTTCTCCTTGCGCACCATCACGTACGGGATGCCCGTCTCCAGGGACAGGGCGGCGGCCAGCGGGACGGACCCCAGGACCACGCCCGCGATCCTGTCGGGACGGTATCCGAGCTCCGACACCTTGGAAGCCATCAGCCGGGCTATTAACTTCAGCACCTTCGGGTTCGTGCTCGCTTTTTTGATGTCTATATAGTATGAACTTTTCGCTCCCGATGCCAGCGTGAATTCCCCGAACTGCAGTGCTCCGCAGTCTACCAGTGCTTTCGACATTTCTTTCATTTTTGTCACCACGGTTCTTTCTTGAGGCCGGCCTTGAATCCGACTATGTTGACTATCCTATGTATTCCGAACATTATCAGGATCAGGAATATAAGTGCCAGTATGTTCCACCCCTCGATATAGGTGGAATATGTCCATTCGGGAAATGAAAGGGCAGTGAAAAGCAGCGCTCCGGCTACGAAATCGTACTGGTCGAGACCGGGGGCTTTCTCTCCTCTTTCCATTCCCAGCCTGCGTTTAATGAATGCCCCGCATAGGTCCCCGAGGACCGCCCCGAAAGACAGGGTGCACACGATGCCCGCGCACTGCCAGAACGGCCCGTATCCCCAGTGTTCGGCAGGATCGAAGATGTGGGATATCCCTATAAGGATGAGGCCCAACGCTATGCCCGAGAACGCCCCTCCGAAGAAGCCCCTCCAGGATTTTCCGTCTCCGAATATCCTTTTTCCCCTCCAGGATTTTCCGAAGTCCATCTTGGTGCCGCCTCCGAAAACCACCGCGGCAGAGTTGGGCAACATGGCAGGCAGAAACACCCAGAGCCCCACGAGCATCAATGCGACGGCGCCTTGAACGTCCATTATATCCCCGGGTCTGGATGGAAGTCCATCGTTTAACCTTTGCTTGTCCTCGGATAGCAACTTTGATAATCCGCCGTGTGAATCGGAACGCATGCTCATCATGGACACCTCGGCATTCTTTACGATGGATTGGATTCCCAAGGAGGATTTCCTCTGCCCTCCCGGGATCGTAGAGGAGCTGCAGCGTTTCGACGACCCGCGTCTCGCCCTTTGGGACGACCGCCTCAGAGTGTCCGACTGCACCCGACAATCGTTGGAGAGGGTAAAGGAAGAGGCTCGTAAGACCGGGGACCTGGGGAGGCTCTCACCGGTGGACCTCACAGTGCTGGCACTTGCATTGGACACCGGCGGGACGATAATGACCGACGACTATTCCATACAGAACGTGGCCAGGTCCATGGGGATGCCTTACCGTGCGGTGGGGACCGCAGGGATAACGAAGAAGTTCAAATGGAACTATCGGTGCATAGGCTGCGGCAAGTGGTTCAAGGAGAGGTCGGACGAATGCCCGATCTGCGGATCTGCGATGCGCGCACACCGTAAAAAATGATCATGGGAATATCCGCTTGCATCTCACCAGATTGGCCATGCGCCTTTCCCCCAGTATGCGCATGCAGAGGTCCGTCCTGCGGTCCGAGCCGAATGCGAAGGTGTCGGCGAGCTTCTTGTTGAGGGCCGCGGTCTTCAGAGGTTTGCCGATTGCCTCCCTGAATCCCGCATCGTAATCCTCCAGCGGTCTTCCTCTGAGTATATGGTCTGCCACCACGTTTCCGCAGATACGTCCGGATATCATCGCCTGAGGGATACCGCCTCCGTTGACCGATGCGACCTGTCCAGCGGCGTCTCCCACCACGAGTCCGTTTCCGGATACGGTCCTCTTGATCGGCCCCTCGCTGGGGACGTACTTGCCGTAGACGTCCTGCACTATCTCCAGTTCCTGCTTCTCGGCGAACTGTCTGAAGTATTCGGTAGGCCTCCCCTCGGAAAATTTGGGCGCAAAGCCCACTCCCACGTTGGCGCAGCCCGATTTGGGTATTATCCAGCTGTAGGCTCCTGGAGCTATGCCTCCGAAGTGCATCTGGATAACGGGCTCGAAATCTCCTTTCGCGATCGACGTGACCGCAGGATACGGATTCTTATTCCTGGGAAGGCCCAGCTCGCGGGATACCCTGGAAGTCGGACCGTCTGCACCTACGATCACTTTATATTCGATCTCGCCTGCCTCGGTGACGGCGATACCGTTCTCGATCCTCAGGAAGCTGCAGCCCCTCACGAGCTCCGCGCCGGCCTTCACGGCCTGAGATGCCAGATGCTGGTCGAATCTGTCCCTGTCGACGGTGACCCCAGTGAAAGGGAATTCGGTGACCCGCCCTTTCGGAGATATGAACTTCATCCCCTCTATCTGTCTGGCTATAAGAGGGGACGGGATGTCCAGGGTGTCCTCGAGGTCCGGCGCGTTGGGAAAGGTGCCGCGGGTCTCCTCCAAGCTGGGGACGAGCTCCCCGCACCTTACCGGCACGCCTACCTCGCCACGCCTTTCGATGATCTTTACGGACACACCTTTCTCGGCTGCGAAGCGCGCCGTCATACTGCCTGCGGGGCCGGCCCCTACAACCAGAACATCCACTTTCTCGGCCATGGGATCACTTGTCCCTGGTCACGATGTAATCGCCGAGTGCGAGAAGCGCCCTCTTGTAGATCGAGTCGCCTATGACGTCGAGGTTGTGTCGCGCTTCGCTGAGCACTTCCATCGCTTTTTCCCTGCATCTTCGGATCGCATCGGTATTCTTGATCATGCCTATGGCCTTTTCCACAGTCTCTTCGTCGGGTTCCTCCGTTTCAAAGACTTCCATGATCTGCTTTCCGTAACGGGAATCTTCAATTGCGTAGATAATTGGAAGCGTTGGCTTGCCCTCGATAAGATCTATCCCGACCAGCTTCCCTGTGCTGTCTGCATCGCCGACGACGTCCAATGTGTCATCTATGATCTGGAACGCTATGCCCAGGGCCAGGGCGTAATCGCCTATGGCGTCCAGGGTCTCGATGTCCGCATCCGAGATAAAGGCCCCTGATTTTGCAGATGCGGAGATGATCTTGGCGGTCTTGCCGTTGATGATCTCCATATAATCTGCCTCGGTGACCTTTGACTTGTGCTCGAACTTCTTCTGGATGAATTCTCCGGCACTCATGGAGGCCGAGGCGTCAACTATGTATTCCACTATTCCTGGAGCTGTGGCGCCTATAAGCCTGAAACCCATCGCGAACATGAAATCGCCGGTTATTATGGCCTTTCCTATCGTATATTCTCTGTAAAGCGCCTTGCGGCCCCTGCGAAGCTCGCCCTGATCGTTGATATCATCGTGCACAAGGGTGGCGCTATGGATGATCTCGAATGCGGAGCCTATCTCTATTGCCCTCTGAGGATCCCGTCCTCCGCACGCGTAATATGCCAGGATGCACACGGCGGGCCTGATTCTTTTGCCCCCTGAAGTGATGACATATCTGCACATCTCGGTGAGCTCCTGGTTCTCGGACGTCAGTTCCTCGGACATGAGGTCCTCGACCTTTTCAAGCTCATCCGATATGCAGTCGTGCCAAAGGTCGGACATAACCTTGAGTGAAGGTTGTAACCTACTTAATGCTTTTCTAGAGAAAAATACTAAAATAGCCAGAGCACGGGCCGGTTATAGAAAATATATCCTGCCCCCGGAGGGGCAGGTATGAAATCGTTTGCTTCCGTCTTCAAGGCATTATCGCGAGGGCCGCCTGCGAGCAGTAGTAGAGGAAGGGCTCAGGGTATACACCGAGGGCTATTACTCCCAAAACGCACAGCACAGCCGCGACGGTGAAGGCCACGGGGACCTTGACCTTCTCTTCGGACTCTCCCTTCTCGATGTACATCGCCTTGACTATCTTGGCATAGTAGTACAGCGAGATGGCGGAGTTCAATATCGCCACGAAGGCAAGCCATATCCACTGCGACGAGACAGGCTCTCCGAGTCCCGGGATTATCGCCGAGGAGAACAGGAAGAACTTGGCCGTGAATCCCGCAAGAGGAGGTATCCCCGCAAGCGAGAACACGCACAGCAGCATTATCGCCGAGAGCAGAGGCGCCCTCTTTGCAAGTCCCCTGTAGTCCTTCAGCGTCTCTCCGACACCGGCCGTTATCAGCGCGGCCACGACCACGAACGCTCCTCCCTTCATGAACACATGGGCGAACATATAGTAGATCGCCCCGGTCAGGGCCCAGTCGCTCAGGATGGCGAGGGCCATGAGCATGTAGCCTGCCTGTGCTATAGACGAGTATGCGAGCATTCTCTTAACGTTGCCCTGGACGATGGCCAGTATGTTTCCTACCGTCATCGTGATGGCCGCGAGGATCGCGAACACGTACTGGATGGACTCGGTCATGAACGGCTGGGCCGCCTGTATCGTGACGAACATCACGAAGAAGACCTTGACGTAAACGACGAGCCCCATCTTCTTGGAGCCTGTTGCGAGGAACAGTGAGACTGGCGTCGCCGCTCCCTCGTACACGTCCGGCGCCCACATGTGGAACGGGGCGGCCGCGATCTTGAAACCATATCCTGCGATCATCGTCGCGAGGGCGATCACTAGTCCTGCGGTGTACCCCTGGGTTGCGAGAGCTGCCGCGATATCGGCGATGTTCGTCGTGCCTGTGAGGCCGAACAGCATCGAGATACCGTAGATCGTCAGACCGGAGGACAGTCCTCCGATGATGATATACTTGACAGCGGCCTCCGAGGCCCTGGGGTCCTTCTTCTTCATTGCGACCATCGCGTACGAAGGGATGCTGACCATCTCGACGCCCACGAAGATCAGGAGCAGGTCCGAAGCCGTTGCGACGAAGGACATTCCCGCCGTAGCTATGAGCATCAGCGAGTAGAACGCCCCGACGTGCAGCCTGGTCGTCTCGCTGCTGGGACCTGCTATCAGGATCGCGATGAACGCGACCGCCTGGAACAGCAGTATCATCAATCCGGAGAACGCGTCGTACGTGAACAGTCCGTAATATGTCCCGGTGTAGTGCCCCAGGAGGAGCAGTACGTTGAATACTGCTGCCACCACAACGAAGGCCAGCGAAACCGCGCACGTCACATTCTTCCTTTTCAGAAGAAGGTGTATGCCAGGCATCAGCAACGCTCCGATGATGACGAGCACCATGGGCAGTACCGGGGTTATGCTTCCGAAAGTATCGGCTATCCAACTGATATCAATATCTACCATTTATCACACCCCCGGTATGGCAAAGTTTGCCACGAAAGTCTCTATGTATCCCAAAGCGAAGTCGGGCCAGATACCGAACAGGGCTATGATCACGCACAGCACCGCCAGCGCGAAGCCCTCGGCCTTGCTCACATCATGCACATGGGACAGGTCGATCTTGGTCGTCTCCCTTCCGAACAGCGTCCTCTGCATCGCCCAGATGTAGAATCCGGCGTTAAGCATTATGGACAGCAGACAGAACACGATCAGCCATATCATGCCCATCGCCTCTGCAGCGACGTAGAACGAGAATATGACACCGAACTCTCCCCAGAACCCTACGAGACCGGGCAGGCCCAGAGAGGCCATGAATCCGATCATCATGAAGGTCGCATAGGCAGGCAGTTTGCCGGCCAGGCCTCCGAGTAGAGGTATCTCCCTGGTTCCGAGCGCGTGGCCCGTGTAACCGCACACCATGAACAGGACTGCGGTGACGAGGCCGTGGGCGAACATCTGGAAGACAGCGAACATTATCCCGATCTGCGCTATGCTGGCGTCGGGCGATGCGGCGTACTTTACATACAGCAGCGATGCGGCGATGCCCAGCATGACCATTCCCATGTGGTTGATGGAAGAATATGCCACCATCTTCTTGAGATCGGTCTGCGCGATGCACGCGTATGCACCGTAGACAATGGAGATTAGCGCGACTACCAGGATGATCTCCGCCCACCATATGGCTCCGTCAGGGAGGGCGTTGAGCGCGACCCTGATGATACCGTAAGATCCCATCTTAAGCATTACACCCGCAAGCAGGACCGAACCTCCGGTGGGAGCCTCCACGTGCGCGTCCGGAAGCCATGTGTGGAACGGGACGGCGGGCATCTTGACCGCGAACCCGAAGAACAGCAGACCGAACACGAGGACCTGGAAGACCTCGCCGAAGGACCCGGACGCGGCGTTGACTGCCGCGAACGAGAAGTCAGCTATGACCCCGGGGTTCACTGCCGCAGCCTCGAACACCACGGCGAATATACCGATCAGCATCACAAGGCTGGCTATATGCGTGTAGATGAAGAACTTGATAGCGGCGTAGTGCCTCCTGGGCCCTCCGTACCATGAAATCATGAAGTACATCGGGATCAGAGTTACCTCCCACATGATGTAGAACAGGAAGTAATCGGCCGACAGGTATACGCCCATCAGGCCCAGCTCCATGGCCATTATCAGTGTGTGGAAGTAGTTCGGCCTGTCGCTCTCGGATGCCGAGAACACGACCACCAGGAACACAAGCAGAGCGGTCAGCAGGACCATCAGCAGGCTGAGTCCGTCCATCTCGAGTATGAACGATATCCTGATGTTCGCGGCGTCGATCCAGAGATAGTTCTCCGAAAGCAGCGCCGTGTTGTCGACGAACATTAGGAGTATCGCAAGTACCAGCGTTACGCCCGAGAAGGCTCCTGCCACGTACTTCGCGTACTTCTGTCTCTCTCCGCCCATGAACAGCGTCGCTACGGCCCCGACGAGCGGAATCACCAGCAACAGAATCAGTATGGGTATCTCAGCGAATATTTCGTCGAACAACTCACATCCCTCCCATGTAGTAGATCAGTATCAGAGCCGCAACGAACACCGCCGCGACCCCGATCATCACGATCGAGGCATAGTTGCCCACGTTTCCTGTCTGCACGTATTTGGCGCTCTCGCCCGATCCGACGACCGAGCCCGAGAGTCCGTTCACAGTGCCGTCTATGACGTTCCTGTCGAAGTAATCGACACCCTTTGCGATGCCGTATCCGAACTTCCAGGATATCCAGTCGTAGAGCTGGGGGAACCACCATCTCTTTTCCAGGGCCTTGTAGAGCCTGGATTCGCCCTCCCTGTTGAACCTTCCGGGGTTGACGGAGAACTTGCTGTACATGAGGTACGCAATGTATATCCCCAGCAACGCCAGGACGATCGTCAGGTAGGTGTACGGGTTGGTGAACAGCTCTTCGATGTAGTGAACCGCTCCGTGACCTTCGTGCATACCCACTATGAACGCTCCGGTGATCGAGTCGGGAGATATGGTGATTATTCCGTCGAGCCCGAACAGGATCAGGAAACCGGATCCGAAAGCGAATATGGAGAGCAGCATCAGCGGGACCGTCATGGTAGACGGGGACTCGCCGTGCGAGTGCTCTGTCGCGTGGCCCTCGGGACCGGCGAACGTCATGTACCACATGCGGAACATGTAGAATGCCGTCATGAACGCTGTAACAACTCCAAGGATCCATATTATCATGAATATGTATCCCTCGGGGCCGAATTCGGATGCTTTCATAACCGACTCCAGGACAAGGTCCTTGGACCAGAACCCACTGAAGAACGGGAACCCGGCGATGGACATCGAACCGATGAGCATCGTGATCGAGGTCCACTTCATCTTCTTGCCAAGGCCGCCCATCTCACGCATGTCCTCCGTGCCGCACGAATGGATTACCGAACCGGAACCCAGGAACAGCAGGGCCTTGAAGAAGGCGTGGTTGAACATGTGGAAGACGCCCGCCGTATATCCGGCGGCACCTGCCGCTATGAGGGCCGTGTTGCCTTCCTTCATTCCGATGGCCATCATGTATCCGCCCGCACCCAGGGCCATTATCATGTAGCCCAGCTGGGAGATGGTCGAGTATGCGAGGACCTTTTTGATGTTCATGTTGTTAAGCGCCATGGAAGCCGCCAGTATCGCGGTTATGCCTCCGATGAGACCGACCAGCAGCATGACGTCTGCGGACTGAACGAACAGAGGGTAGCTCCTCGCAACGAGGTATACTCCCGCCTTGACCATGGTGGCCGCGTGTATCAAAGCCGAAACGGTCGTCGGGCCGGCCATCGCGTCAGGCAGCCAGTCCTGCAGAGGGAATTGTGCGCTCTTTCCGATCGCACCTCCGAACAGCAGAAGGGTCGCCAGCACTATCAGGTTCGTATCGACTGCCGCTATCGCCGCAGGGTCGAACAGGTTGACGTAGTCGAGGGACTGGAACGCGTACAGCAGCACGAACAGGCCTCCCATGAAGGACACGTCTCCCAGACGGGTGACGATGAACGCCTTCTTCGCCGCGGAAGCGGCGTTGTCGGAAGCCACGTCCCCTTCGGGGTGCCTGAAGCTCCAGAACCCGATCAGCAGGTACGAGCAGAGGCCCATTATCTCCCAGAAGACGAAGGTCATCAGGTAGTTGTTGGAGATTATGAGTCCCAGCATTCCTGCCAGGAACAAGCTCACTTCTGCGAAGTATCTCCTGTTCCTCTTGCCCTGGTCATGCATGTACCCTATGGAGTATATGAAGATCAGCAGGGAGATCAGGGAGGAGAACATCAGCATGACGCAGGTGAGCCCATCCACATAGTATCCCAGTGTGAGGGTGAACCCGCCCGGGATGGAGAACCATGTCACCGCATCGGTCACATAACCGACGCCGCCGTTGTACGCAGGTCCCGTAAGGAACTCGTACACCACCAGCACTGAGAGGACGAGGGATGCCAGGGCTCCTATTATAGCTATTATTCCCCCTTCTTTGGGGGTTTTGTTTCCGGTCAGACCGATGATAACGAAGAAAATCAGCGGAATCACCGGTATGAGCCATGTGTATTCAATGAACATCTTACCACCTCAATTCCGTAAGATCGTCTATGACGGTCGTTTTCTTCATCTTGTATGCGTTGAGCAGTATCGCTATGCCCACTGCGACCTCGCAAGCTGCGACGGCGACGGTGAACACCACGAAGACCTGACCCATTATGTCGCCGTTGTATGCGGCGAACGCCACCAGGTTTATGTTGGCGGCATTGAGCACCAGCTCGATGCACATCAGCACCACTATCGCATTGTTCTTGGTCATTATGCCATAGATCCCTATGACGAACAGTATGGCCGAGAACATGAGGAAGAACTCAATTGGAATCATCGTCGTCCACCTCCTCTTTTGCAACGCATATGGCGCCGACCATCGCACCGAACATGATCAGGGACAGCAGGGCCACCATGGGCCCGTATGTCTCGAACATCACGTACGTGAGCGAGTTGGTCAGGATGCTGCCGCTTCCGTCGATCGGGTTGAACGTGGGAAGCGACTGGGGCCAGCTGTTGGAGACGATGTCCCCCCATCCGGTGGCGAAGACTGCGAAAGTAAGCGTGGCCAGCACTATCACCGCTGTAACGATACCGTATATCGTCCTCTTACTCATCATCGTTGCCACCTCCCGGCCTCATTATGTATCTTCTGGTGAGCATTATACTGAACGCGAACAGTATGGTGATAGCACCGACGTAGACGAACAGCTGTATTATCGCCATGAACTCGGCCTCCAGGAATAGGAAGACCACTGCCACGACGACGAACACCAGGGCGAGGTAGAATGCGCTGTGCATGGCCTCTTTGTCGGTGACCACGAACAGCGCGGCGGTGATTCCGATGGCCGCTACGGCCAGGAACATCACCATGTCGCCGTTGTCGCCGAGATATCCCAGATAGTCGGTGAACATGGTCCATATATTTTGTATTGCAGACATCAGAGCACCTCCTCAATGTGAATGGCGTCCTTTGGACAGTCGATCACGCAGTTCTCGCAACAAATGCACTTCTTCAGGTCGAAAACAGGTATGAGCTTGGGCTTTCCTTTGGCGTTGAGGCCCTTCTCCACCATTTCGACGGCATCGACCGGACATACCTTCTGGCACTTCTTGCACCCGATGCACGCGTCCTCGTCGACGACCGGGTTGTCGATCTCATGAGGGCGGAACCTCTTCTCGGAGGCCCCTGCATCGATGTCCGACTGGAGGGTCACTTCGAGGTGTACCTCCATTCCCGGGGTGGTGTCTTTGAAGTTGAGCCTGCGGGGCCCGTAGAACATGTCCTCCTTGAACAGTTCCGCGAGCTCGTATTCCGGAGTGACCGTCATCGCGTCCACGGGGCAGTACTCGGCGCAGTATCCGCAGAAGGCGCACCTTCCGACGAACACCTGCGGCCTCATTACCATCTTGCCCTCGTCGTCCGGGACCTCGACCATCTTGATGCACCCTGTGGGGCACATCCTCGAGCATACGCCGCAACCGACGCACTTGTCGAACCTGAGCCCAGGGCGTCCGCGGTAGTTGTCGGGGATCCATTCCTTCTCGTAAGGATACAGAATGGTGACCGGCCTGTGTCTGACCGTCTTGAAGAACAGCTTCAGACTCACCCACATCGGCTTTAGGACCCAGAGGCTCCTGGCGGGGTTTTTCGGATATTTATCGAGATATTTTATAGGCATCAGAAGACACCTCCTACTTTGAGCAGCACCGCTATTGCCAGGTTGATAACCGACAGCGGCATGAACACCTTCCATCCGAGGTTGAGGATCTGGTCTATCCTTACACGGGGCAGGGCGACCCTGACCCAGATCATTATGAAGAAGATGAACCAGCCCTTGAGCAGCTGCACGAGCTCGGGAAGGAACCCGTTGACCGCATCGGATGCGAACGGAGCTATGTTCCAGCCTCCCAGGAACATTATGGATATCATCGCGCAGGAGGCGAATCCCCTGAGGTAGTCGCCCAGCATTATGAGTCCCCATTTCATTCCGGCGTACTCGGTCTGCCATCCCTCGACGAGTTCGGCCTCGGCCTCGGCCAGGTCGAAGGGCGAGCGTTCCGCTTCGGCGCACGAACATGTGAAGAACACGATGAACCCCACAAAGAGCGGGATGATGTACCACATCGATTCGTTCTGGGCGGCCACGATGCCGCCGATGTTGAACGTGCCTGAAAGGACAGCCACGGAACAGACGATGATCAGCATCGGGATCTCATAGGATATCATGGACTCCGCGGCCCTCATGCCCCCTATAAGAGAGTATTTGTTGTTCTGGGACCAACCGGAGACCAGTATGAAGAAAGGCGCCAACGCGTAAAGCGCCATGACGATCAGCAGTCCCGAGTCGAAGTTCACGATGTAGAACCTGTCCGAAAGGGGAAGCATGCATGCCACCAGGACCGATGTCCCTATGATAAGGGAGACCGTCCACATGTAGGTCATCTTATCGATCTTCTTGGGCAACGTGTTCTCTTTCATGAAGGTCTTTAGACCGTCTGCCACGCACTGCATGAATCCCTTCATGCCTATCATGGTCCCTCTCCTGTCCATGAACCTTCCCAGCACTTTACGCTCTTCCCATAACGATATCAGCACACCGACGAATATCACAATGAATATCAGCAGCGCCAGGATTATTATCGCGAAGGCGTTGACAACGGCGTCGGAAATCAGCCACTCCGAGACCGGGTTGCCGGGCAGTAGCAGATCTATAAGCCAGGCCACTATTCCTCCGAGGAACTGGTAGACTTCGAAACCTATGTCGTAGACCACGTTGTACGTGTCGTACGGGTAGTACGGGTTCGACATCGGGTCTCCGTATTGCATCCAATCTTTCATTGAAGACACCATGTTATCACCTGTCCGTCTCTCCCATGCAGACATCTATCATAGCCATTACTGCCGGTACATCGGCGACCCTAACGCCTTTCACCATCGGCCTGGATGCCGAGATGTTGGTGAACAGGGGGGCGCGCACCTTGAGCCTGAACGGTTTGTCCGTTCCGTCCGAGATGAGGTACATAATGGACTCGCCGCGGGGATCCTCGAGCTTACAGAACGCCTTTCCGGCCGGCACCTTGGAGGGCACCTTGAGCCTGTAGGGGGCGTTCTTGCCAAGAGCGTTGATCTTGCGGACCGCCTGCCTTATTATCTCGCAGGACTGGAACATCTCTTCGATCCTGACCATGTATCTGGCATATGTGTCCCCTTCCGTGAGGACCGGGACCTCGAAGTCTATGTTCTCGTATTTTCCGTAGGGATCGTCGCGGCGGAGGTCGAAGTCGACCCCGCAGCCCCTCATGGCGGGCCCTGTGACGCCAAGGTTGGCGCACTGCTCGCGGGTGAGGCGGCTGATGCCTTTCATCCTCGATACGTATACGGAGCTGCTGTCGATCATGTCGATGATGTCCCAGAGCGCTTTCTCGAAGCGCTCGGTGCACCTCATGACATCCCTGTCGAATATATCGGTGGTGTCGTTCCTGACCCCTCCGATACGCGGATAGTTCGTAGTCATCCTCTGGCCGCAGAGCCTTACATTAAGGTCGAGCCAGTACTCCCTTTCTCTCATTCCCCAGAGGAATATCGTCAGGTTTCCGAGGTCGGTTCCTACCGCCGCCAGCCACATTAGGTGGGACTGTATGCGGCATATCTCGTCGGCCACGATCCTGATGTACTCCGCCTTCTCGGGGACCTCGATCCCCAGTGCCTTCTCGACCGTCATGCAGTAGAGGTGAGTATAGGTCATGGACGCCGAATAGCAGAGACGGTCGGCCATGGGGATTATCTTGGGGTACTCTCTGTTCTCGGCCTCTTTCTCCCAGCCGCGGTGCAGGTATCCGATGACGGGCTCCGCATCCGTGACTATCTCTCCGTCCACTCTGACCTTAAGGGTCCAAAGTCCGTGGGAGAAGGGGTGCTGCGGACCCATGTAGATCCACATCGCGTCCGTTTGATACCTGTCTTTGCCGATCCTCTCCTCGGGAGGCGAATCGAATGTGTCTATTGTGTTCTCGACTACCATCATTCCTGCCCCCTGAGCTTGTAGGACTTCCTGAACGGGAAGAACGTATAGGTGTCCGGGGTGAGGAGCCTCTTCAGCTTGGGGTGCTCATCGAAGATGATCCCGAAAAGCTCGAAGGTCTCTCTCTCGTGCCAGTTCGCGCCTTCCCATATGAGTGCGACAGAGTGTACGTGCAGGTCGTCAAGAGGCAGCTTGGCAAATATCTCGATCACCGTTCCGCTGTAATAATTGGTGAGGAGATAAATGACCTCCAGATGGTCGATCATGTCTGCCCCCATGACCATGGAGCAGTGCTCGAACGTGAGGTTGTCGTGGATGTAGTTGCATACTTCGAAGACGTCCTCTTTGTTGAGGATCTCCGCGTGAACGCGACGTACGTCCGTTTTGCTTACAGCCACCTTCCCTTTGAACTTGTTCTCGAGAAGATGCTTTATTTCGGAGACCGAAGGCTCCTGATAGATAGCTTCTGTGTCCATCATGTTCAGTCCTCCAGGAATACGCCTCTGTTGAAGTAGTCGCCTATCTTCTTCTGAAGCAGCATGAATCCGTCGATCATCGCGTCGGGCTTCACGGGGCATCCGGGGATGTAAAGGTCGACCGGAACGATCTGGTCGACACCCTGGACGCAGTTGTAGGAGTCATACCAGGGTCCGCCGGAAATGGCGCACTCCCCCATGGCTATGACCCATTTCGGATTGGGTATCTGTTCGTAAAGGCGCCTGATCGCAGGCCTGACCTTCTTCCCGATCCATCCGTTGATGAGCAGGATATCGGTCTGCCTCGGGGACGAACGGTAGATTATTCCGAGACGCTCGGCATCGTGCCTTGTGGTGGAGGCGGACGCCATCTCGAGGGCACAGCAGGCAAGTCCCCAGTGCAGAGGGTGCATGGAGTTCTTCATCGCCCATGTCCAGACGGGGCCTGTGAGCTTGTCGACGGTCTTCTTTGTCCCGGCGCTCAGAAGGTCGTTTATAACCAGAGTCGACCAGTCCATGAACTCTTCCGCGCTCATGGCGACGGCGTGGGGATACAGGCTCATATCCATATTACTTCCTCCTTTTTGAGCGCATATGACACGCTCAGTATTATCACGCCGAGGAATATGAGAACCCAGATGCGAGCCATGGTCGAGAGACCCGAGAATCCTACGGCCCACACCATCAGGATGGTCGCGACAAGGTCGAAGACCACGAAAATGATAGCGAAAGCGTAGTACTGGAACCTGAATTGGACGTGTGCGTCCCCGATCGGTTCAGACCCGCACTCATAGGTCGACTCCATCCACGGCGTCGTTTTCGTAGGTCTTATGAACCTAGACACGAACCACGCTAGCGGCGCGAAGCCCATACAGACCACGCCTAGTACCATCAGCGGAATGTAGTACGTTATCAGTGACATTGGGTCGGCGCGACGTCTTAAAAGTATATAACGGTTGAGTCACGCCCTTTCTTATTTACACGAGCGCGGGAACAAGTTATTATGGGGGTAGTCGATTCGCACTAGATTGCAATGTCTGTGAAAATCGGTTTCATCGGCGCGGGAAAGATGGCTTCCGCCATGATAGGCGGAATCATTTCTAGCGGGCTATACGCCAAGGACGAGGTGGCCGCATGCGCCCCCAGCGCTTCGACTAGGAACGAGGTGGCCTCCAAATACGGCATAAAGGCCTACGAGACCGCCGCGGAGATGGCGGCGGCGACAGATTTCCTTGTCCTCGCCGTGAAGCCCTACCAGCTTCAGGGTCTTTTCGCGGAGGACGGCCTGGCGATAGGCAGCTCACATCTGGTGATGAGCATTGTCGCAGGAGTCAAGATCGCTGATTTAGAGGCGTATGTGCCAGATAGTAAAATTGTTCGAGTTATGCCCAATCATTGCTGCCTTGTGGGCGAGGGTGCCGCGGGATATTCCCGGGGAACGAAGGCCACCGACGGCGATGTCGAGAAGGTCCGTAGCGTCCTGTCATCCTCGGGTGCCGCGGAAGAGGTCAGAGAATCGGACCTTGACGCGGTCACCGGTCTCGCTGGTAGCTCTCCCGCCTTCATGTATATGGTGATAGATGCAATGGCCGACGGCGGCGTGCTATGCGGGATACCCCGTGACAAGGCGATAAGGCTGGCTGCCCAGTCGATGCTCGGTGCGGCCAAGATGGTGCTCGAGACCGGAGAACATCCCGACAAGCTGAAGGACGGGGTGTGCTCACCGGGAGGTACCACCATAGAGGGCGTCCGCGTGTTAGAGGACTCCTGCGTGCGGTCTGCCTTCATTGCGGCGGTCGAGGCAAGCACCTTGAAATCCCGCGAGATGGGGAGGAAGTGACCTTCGCGCGCTCCTATATTATTAGATAATGATAATTAATCTCGCTTCAGAGGGAACATCAGTCCCCTGAGCGCCCTGGGCGCGCTGGCCCATACGGGCTTGGACTCCCATACCAGGTCGTCCTTCTCGCAGACCGTGGAGTTCATCATCTCCATGCCCTTCTCTTTTATCCCCCAGAGGAGGGTGTCGCGCTCGGCAGTGTCCTTTATGGCCATTATCGCGTCCACCTCATGCATCAGCGAACGTGCGACCTCGGTCCTGCCGGTACGGTTCCTCAGCCTTTCCTCGGATATCCTCCCAGCCTCGAACTCACATTGTGCCAGAACATTCGCCGCATCGTATGATGCCTCAGCTATCTGGTCGCGCGTCATGAGCTCTGTCTCGTATGAAAGGGTTAGCTTCCAAGAGGGGCTGTCCAGTAGCGCGCGGTGCTCCTCGAGGGTCCTGGCGAAGAACTTGTATCCCCATGCCTTCGGATCCTCGAAGGCTCTGCTTCCGGGATCGACGAAAGGTGAGAAAGGTGAGTTGTAAATGAAAAGAGGGTCCTTCTTATCAACGAGCCCCCACAATTTCTTAGAAGCTCTGGCACTGTTGATCGCCGAATCGTATGATTGGAACGGGAGCCCGTTCATGTAGAAGAGGTCCATGCGCATGCATCCTCCTTCGAAGGCGTTTTGCACTGTTTTTTCGATGTTCTCGTTGGTGTACCCCTTGCCGAGGGCGAAACGCACCTCCTCGTCATGGGAGTCCGGAGAGAACTCTATGGTGTATCCGCCGTCGAAAGCGTGGTCCAGAGACCTGAAGTATTCCGCACTGGCACCGTTGAAGAGCTCGATGACCACGTGATTCTCGATACCGCGTTCTTTCACGGACCTGAGAAATCTTTCGGAATACCCGGTGCCGTTCTGCCTGATGTCCCCTACTACGAATATGGGCGCCTTCATGTAGCTCTGTATCGCTTCCAGGTCCTCGGCCAGTTTCTCGGGGCTCCTGAAAGCGGGCCTGCTCCTGCATACCACTCTTCCGTTTGCGAAGTGCGAGCCTCCGCATTCGGCGCAGTTGAGCGAGCATCCGCGTACCGACAGAGCCATGGTCAGAGGTTCGGAGCCCCACCCCGCCCAGGGAAGGGAGCTCTTTATGTCCATGGTAGTAAGAACCCCCTTGATCATTGTACCGTAGTCGAAAATGACATCGTCCAGGGTGTCTGGCACAAATGATACTCGGTTGTCGTGGACCCTGCCGTCGTTGTCTTTCCAGACCAGATTGGGGACGACCGAGAGATCTCCTCCGGACTCGAGGACCTGCATCATCCTGACCGTCGGCTCCTCTGTGGAATCTCCGCGCATCACCATGTCCACCTCGGGACGGACTATGAGCTCCTCCCAGAAGTACGAGGACGTCAGGCCTCCGATCTCGACCTTCGCGTCGGGATGGTGCTTCTTGACCAGCTTGGCGAGCTCCAGCGCCCCGTGGGCATGGGGCATCCAGTGGAGGTCTATGAAATATACCTTCGAGTCGAGCTTTCTGATCGCCTTCTCGGCGTCGTACCTGTCGCTCATAAGCATCCTGACCGCTATGTTGACGATCCTCGTCTTGAACCCGGCCCTCTGAAGATGTGCACTGAGGGTCATGAAACCTATCGGATACATCTCGAACACCGGCGAAGAAGGTATCACATCGCTCACCGGGCCGTAGAATATCGGCTTTTTCCTGAAGTCATAAACGCTCGGGGCGTGTATGAACACCGCATCGTACCTTGTCATGATTCACTTCCCATAGCGTCTTCCGCGTTGCTGATATGTCCTTATGGCGCGAAGGAAGTCGATGTACCTGAAACCCGGCCAGTAGACATCGGTGAAGTAAAGTTCGGAATAGGCCAGCTGCCAAAGCAGGAAATTCGATATCCTCACTTCGCCGGATGTCCTGAGTACTAGGTCGGGGTCGGGGGTATCGGAGGTGTACATATGTTCCGACAGCACTTTCTCGTCGATGTCCTCCACTTCCATCTCTCCGTCCGCCACTTTACGGGCGACCGTCTTGACGGCCGCTATTATCTCCTGCCTGCCCCCGTAGGCTATGGCCATGTTGAAATGGTAGTCCGAGTAGTCTTTTGTCTTCTCGTATGCGTAATCCGCGGCCTCTCTGACATGTTCGGGCAGCATGGTCACATCGCCGAGCACCCTTAGCCGTACCTTCTTCTCGTGGACCCGGGGGCTCTCCGCGAACTTTATGAGCGAATTCCTGAGCAGGTCCATCAGGTAGTCTACCTCGTCCATCTCCCTGTTGAAATTCTCCATGGAGAAAGCGTAAACGGTCAGGAACCTGACCCCGTCTTCCACGCACCAGTCCAGGACTTCTTCCAGTTTCTCGCTGCCGAGCCGGTGGCCCTCTTCCCTCGTCTCCCCCCGCTCCTCCGCGTACCTGCGGTTGCCGTCCATAATTACGGCAATATGTTTCGGCACCGGGCTTGCGAGGACCTCCTTCCTGAGCATGGCCTCGTACGCCGAGTAGGCTCTGCTGGTCAGGATGTTGGAGATAGACATTTCATCACTCGAAATCACTGGGGACGCCTGCGGAACGGACGCCCATGTCGAAACATCCTATCGCCGCGACCGCGCCTATGACGCCGCCCATGCCGGTGACGGATATTATCTGAACCCCGTTCTCCTCGGCCAGTTTTATGGCCGTCTCCCGTTCGTAGAGCACCGTTTTCGCGCTCCATCCGAAATCGCTGAGCGGCTCGGGTATTTTCAGCCCCTTGTACACCGTGATGACCGCATCCTCGGAATACGACTCCTTTCTCACGAAATCGACCGCGAACTCGATTATCTTCGGGATCTCCTCTTCCGTTGCGGCGAAAGATATCGCCGTGGAACAGCAGTTGGTGGTCTTGTTGGGCGCGTTGGGGTTGAGCTGTATTATCTTGTGCTCGATGAACTTGCCGTATGGACATGCTCTTCCCAGCTTCATCCCGACGACCCACGTGGCGCCCTTGTCCTTAGTGTCCGTATCGTCGATGCCGATGACCAGACGCACCATCTTGGGGGTGACTATCTCCACGCTGGCGGCATGCGCACCGCCCAGTTTGAAATCGTCCGGATAGACGGTCTCGATGACGTCCGGGCACTGGGGGATGCATGCTCCGATCCCGACGGACGCCCCGGCGAGCCCTTTCCATACCGTGCGTACGCGGTCGCCTTCGACTTTCAGCGACGACACTCCCTGGCCTCCCAGGTTTGCGGAGACCGGGCCGAACCTGAGCTCCTTCTCGCCTATCTCGACGTCCATTATCAGCGTCTGTCCGTCCAGATCTATGTCTTTGATTATTCCTCCGGTACGGCGGCGGTTCACGATGTCCCATTCGGCGGGACCTCTCGAAGAGCAGACCTCGACGATCTGGGCTATACCGTTATCCTCGTCCACCATCGTATAGAATCCGCGGCAGAACAGGGGCCCGTACTTGGCCTTGACCTCGTCAGGCCTGAGAATGACGGGCATTCAGTCCTCCCTTTCCTCATCCGTTTCCTCTTCGGTAGTGTTGTCTTCCTCGTAATCTTCGTATTCGTCCTCGGGCTCCTCAGCGAGGTACAGGCATTCCGGGGGGACCTTTTCACACAGGAACACGGTCTTTGCCGCCTTCCCTACGGGGAATCCAGCCTCGGAGCAGGCGTATGTGTCCACCGCTATGATCACCGGGTCCTCGCTGCGGACGGACCCGGCCGTAACTGCATCGTCGTATGTCAGTGACAAGTGTACCATCGCACGGTCCGTGGGCATGAGGCCCGCCTCCAGGATCAGCTCCGCCTCCTCGTCGGTGGCCGGGTAGTACAGCTCTTCCGGGACGTTGTCCGTGGGAAGGTTGAGTTCCAGTTTTATCGTGTGTCCGTAGGTCGCCCTCACGTCTGCCCCGGATATCTGGTATCTTCCCTTGGGGTCGGTCTCCACCATCGCCTCGATGTGGTGGGGCCTGAGCCATTTCCATCTGTTCTGGTCCCTTCCTTTGACCATTGAAACTATGTCGCGTATGTCCACGAAACCCTGCTCGTCCATGTCGGGGTCCCCGTTTCCGTGCCTGAGGATGGCCGCCATGCTCCTTCCGAGCTTTTCAACCTCGTAGTCGCTCATTATGAATTTGCCTTCCTCGCCGCAGAGCGGGCATTCCTCGCCGCGGAAATAACCGTGTTCCTCGCACTCGTGTATCATTGACTGCACTTCCTCTCGTAAGCCCTCTCCGCCGCATGGACGGTGTTGGACATGAGCATACAAATCGTCATCGGACCGACGCCGCCCGGTACGGGCGTCATGGCCGATGCCTTCTCCTTAACGTTCTCATCCACGTCCCCTACCAGACGCGTTCCTTTTTTGGCCGTCGGGTCGGGTATATGGTTGGTACCCACGTCTATGACCACGGCGCCTTCCTTGACCATGTCGGGAGTTATGAAGCCCGCTTTTCCTATGGCGACTATAAGTATGTCCGCCTGGCGGGTTATCGACCCTATGTCTTCGGTCCTAGAGTGGACCACCGTGACTGTGGAGTTGGCGCCCCTGGTCTTCTGTACCATCATCGCGGCCATGGGCTTTCCGACGATGTTGCTCCTCCCCACGACGACTACGTGCTTACCGTCTGTCTCGACGCCCGAACGTATCAGGAGCTGTTGCACTCCTGCCGGGGTCGCAGGAAGGAATTCAGGTTCCCCTATCAGCATCTTTCCTACGTTGAACGGGTGGAAGCAGTCCACGTCCTTCGACGGGTCTATCGCATTGATGACCGCCTGCTCGTCGATATGCTTGGGAAGCGGCAGCTGGATCAGGAATCCGTGTATGCCGGGGTCGCTGTTGAGCCCTTCGACCCTCGCAAGAAGCTCCTCCTGGGTCGTGGTCTCCGGCATGATTATGGTGTCCGAATGCATACCCAGCTCCCGGCACATCTTGCCTTTCATCCGTACGTAGGTCTGCGATGCTGGATCTTCCCCGACGAGTACCACTGCAAGGCCCGGGGTTATCCCGTTCTTCTTCAGCCTGTCTATCCTGGCATCGAGCTCCCCGTATATCTGCTGGGAAATTTCCTTGCCAAGAATGAGATCGGCGGTCATGATAACCTTGAACGAACCGAGCTTTATATTTATTACTTTAGCGCACGCCGAAACGTTCGGCCGCATCGGGCAGGGTCTCGGCCTCGTACCCCAGGTCCAATATGCCCGCTATCGCTTCGCGGACGTTGTTTTCGTTGGCTTTTGCATCCTGTTTCGAAACATATCCTCCGTCTATGCGTTCCGACATGTGCCAGCTATGGGTTGCAAGTATGAACGTGCCATTTTCCATGCGGGATGCCATCTCGATGTAGTCGCCGGGAGGACGTTTGCCTTCATGCATGGGCCACAGGTATCCGACTATCTTCTTGCCCGATGCATCACTGGCTACCGGCACCGGAAACTCCACGACCCCGGCCAGACCGTATGGGAGAATCTCTTTTTCCATGTCCCGGTATGTGGAAGAATCATACCTTATCCCGATCTCTGCAAGTATCGGCGGTACATCTTCAGAGATCTTCATATAAGGCATCCTCGAACATCTGGGTCTTTTTCCGGTAAGGTCCTCGACGGCTTCGCACGCTCTGTTCAGGACCTCCTTTTTCCCTCCGGGAGGGAAGGTGCCCGTGAAGTCCTCGTGGTCGAAGCCGTGTATACCTACCTCGCGCCCGACAAGATGATGGGCCCCTATGTTCGAAAGGGTTCTCGCCTCGGCGAAATATGTGGCCTTAACGCCCATCTCGTCAAGTATCTCCGTCAGCGCCCCTATGCCCTCGCCAGAGGACCTGAACCTGGGGGCGGTCCCCAGCCCTCTGTTGTATGAGCCTGCCTGGCTCATTCCCGGGACAGGGATATTTGCATCCCTGTCTACGTCGACCGTGAAGCAGAAGGACCTCATATCATCGCTTTACATTCGGAACCGATACGCGTTTGATCAGCATACCCTGTATGTCCACCGGCTGGTACCTTTCCGCAAGGTTCATGGCGCGTTGCAGTTTGGCCTCGTTCTCAGCGTAGATCTCCATCAGCACATCTCCGGACTCGACCCTCTGTCCCTTCTTGCGGAACAGAAGTAAGCCTGCGCCTTTGTCGTTGGGCGACCCGGCGGCCTTCGCGACCGCCACGATGTCCTTGTTCTTTATGCCGTGGACATATCCGCTCTTATTGGACCTCAGCTCTGCCATGAACTCTCCCGGCTTCAGGTCTTCGGACTTTATTTCGGGGCTGCCTCCCTGCGCCTCCACGATCTCCTTGAACTTCCTGAGCGCCGCGCCGGAGTTGAGTATCTCCCTCGCCTTGACGCTGCCGTTGGATATCCCGCCCATTTCCAGAACAATCCCTGCCAGCTCGCATGCCTTCTCGGCGACGCTCGCGGGATGGCCGTCGCCCTCCAGTATGCGGATGCATTCCCTGGCCTCGAGGTTGGGCCCCACTGCGCTTCCCACTGGTTGGTCGGCATAGGTTATCGCACACTCCACGTGCATGCCCAGCTTGTCCCCCAGATCCATAAAGTCCCTGGCGTACGCGCGGGCCGAGTCTATGTCCGGGACCTTGGTCCCGACGCCCATCGGAATGTCGATCAGCAGATACTCCGCACCGATGGCGAGTTTCTTGCTGAGTATCGAAGCCAGCATCTGGGCGCGTGGGTTGATGCCCAGCGGATGTTCTATTTTTATCACCAGGTCGTCCACCGGCGCCAGGTTGATGGCGCCGCCCCATGCGAGCGCACCCCCGGTGTCCTCTGCCACATCCTTCAGCCTATCGGCGGACAGAGCCACTTCGCAGAACGTTTCTACGAAATCGGAGGTCCCGCACGCGCTGCTTATGGCGCGGGACGAGGTCTTGGGAAGCATGAGCCCTGCCGCGGCCACGATCGAAACCACGATGGGCGTGACCTTGTTGCCCGGGACGCCCCCCATGCTGTGGAAGTCGTAGACAGGCTTTCTATCGAATACGATCCTGTCCCCCGTATCGACCATGGCGGTTGCGAAGTCCGCTATCTCCTCGATGCACATGCCATTGATGTAAAGCGACGTGAGCCAGGCGGAGATCTCGATCTTCGAAAGCTTCGTATCCAGGATGTCACGGACGATACCGAATATCTCATCCTTCGAAAGCACCTCCCCGTCCATTTTCTTGCGTATGCTCCGGACCGACTCCGGCGCAGGGGCGAACTCCACGGATATCAGGGAGCCGTCTTTGGCTCCCGTCACGGCCATCGTCTTCGCCGGGACCATTATGGTGCCGCGCTCTACCAGGGTGTCCGTCCTGCTGACCAGCGCCGTGGCGGTACCTTTGGCCTCCAGCCTCACGCGGTCGTTCTCCTGGACACCGATCTCCTCGCAGTCGTCGTCGTGCATCAGGACCGTCGGCTCCGACGCGTCCACATCGAAATACTTTACTTTCAGTTTCATTCCTTGAGCCCCCATTTCTCCAGCGCCTGCGCCAGTTCCTTATGGTTCTTCGCATACTCTTTGAGCGGCACCTTGTTATAGATGGCATTGACCGCCTGGGACATTGCCATCGCACCGCTCCTTACTCCGCCGGGATGGCCTGCCACGCCTCCTCCCGCCTGTATCTGGACGTTAAGGCCCGACGAGCGGACCATCTTCTCGAGCATTCCGGGATAGACGCCGCCGGAACATACGGGCATCACCGTCCTATAAGGGGACGAGTGGTCCAGGCACGCATCGAGGTTGTCGTGGTCACCTTTGATGTCGCCGGACATCTTGCCTGCGCCCAGCGTGCCGATATGCAGCGCGTCCCCGCCGCACATCCTTATCAGCTTTACCATCGGGAGCATGGCTATGCCGTGCTCCGGATTTTTGGTCATGGCCCCGTGCATCGTCCGGTGCACGTGCACGGGCACCTTCACCGAGGGGTCCTCGGCCAACGCCTGGACCGCGCCGAAGCCGCATGTTATCACGTCCACCATCAGCTGTTTGGCCCCCCAGCTCTGCGCCCGGTCGGCCACCTCCAGTATCTTGTCGCCGTTAGTGCTGATGTTGATCGCATGGATCATCTTTTGGCCTTCTCCCGCCAGCCTGTCAAGCGATTCGGCCACGGCGGCGGTGCGCTCCTGCATCGGGCAGAACCTCTGGTCGACAAGGGTCTCGTCGTCCTTGCTGTTGGTCAGCCCTCCTGCCCCCGCCTCGTACACATAGCCGGCGGTCTCCTTGGGCGAGAGCCCGATCTTCGGTTTGACAATGGTCCCGATGAGGGGCTTCTCCGGGCGCCCAAGGATCTTCCTCAGACCGTCGGCGCCGAACCTCGGCCCCTTGTACATCGATGTGATGCTCCTTGGGAACTGTATGTCTTCGAACCTGACGGCCTTCAGAGCCTCGAGGCCGTAAAGGTTACCGGACACCACGCTGAGTATCTGGGGTATGCCGCCGACCTCTATGCTGAAGTCGACGTCCGGGAATGCTATCGTCACTAGGTCCCCTTCGATGGCGAGCACTCTGGCGCCGTAGTTCTCCAGCGTGCTCTCCGTCAGGGTCGATATGCCTGTCCAGGTCCCGGTGGACTGCTCCGCCGCTATCGCCTCGGCGGCCTTCTCCATCGGCAGGTCGGTGGTCACACGGTATTTGCAGACCACGTCGGTGGCCGGGTCTGCCTCCTCCCCCAGATGCATATATGAAAATCCTGACACCTGTCTCACTCCTCGAAAAGACTGTCGCCCAGCTGCCTCACCATCACGTCGTAGACCGACCCCGGGTGTATCATCCCCACGTCGGTGATTATCGCATCGATGTAAGAGGCGGGCGTGCTGTCGAACACAGGGTTGAATATCTTGACTGAATCCGGGACCTCGCCCTTCTTCACCACCTCTTCGATGCTCCGCTCCTCGATGGTGACCATATCTCCGAATATCGTCGCGGAAGAGAACTTGTATGTTTCGCTGCATACGTAGAACTGCACCCTTGCCTCGTGTGCGGCCAAAGCCAACTGGGATGTTCCTATCTTGTTGATCAGCGCGCCGTGCGACGTTATAGTGTCCGCGCCCACGAAGACCTTGTCCACTTCCTTCATCACCGTGCGCACGGCGCTGTCGATGATCAGCGTGGTATCGATGCCCGCGTCGGCCAGCTCGTTGACCGTAAGTATCCCCTGCCTCCAGGGGCGGGATTCCGTGGCGTAAACCTTGATCGCCTTGCCCTGTCGGTGGGCCTCCTTGATGACCCCTATGGCGGCGCTGCTGTTGCAGTGGGTCATGATCACGTCGCCTGATTTTATGCGGTTGGCGCCGATCTTGGCAATCGTCGCCACGGCCCTGGAAGATATCTCGACGAACTCCTCCGAATTGGATACCACGAGGTCCTTGGCCTCCTGGAGCGTGGATACGGACGACAGCCCCCTCATCGTCGCCCTGACTCCGTTCCAGAGCGATACTGCCGTAGGGCGGGATGCTGTGAGGACCGCGGCGTTCTCCTTGATATCGCGGCGGAACTCCTCCAAAGAGGCGCCGTTGTAACCGGCTGCGTAGTCGCCCATTGCGGAGGCGCCTGCACGGGCTATCCTGCCGGCGCCGCGTATGGTCATATTCCTGATGGACTCAGCCGTTTTTTCTATGATCTCTGCCACAATTGATAATGGCCATTCCCCATTAAATACGTGACTAGCATGCGACCAGGACGTCCCGGACTATCCTCCTGACGTCGTCCATCCCGTATATCAGATAGACGGCGGCCAGCATAGCTTCGAACGCGTCTGCCCTCATGTTCTCGTTGACGATCGGCCTCTTGGTTGCCGGGTCCAAGTGACCGCCGCCGACCAACATGACGTCGTCCAGGCCTATGCCGGAAGCGAGGACGGCATCGGATATGCTGCGGTTGCGGACGATGTCCTGCTTCATATCGGTCATCCCGCCCTCGGTCATGTCGGTGTTCTGATAGATGTGCTCGCAGGCGACGAACTCCAGTACCGCGTCGCCCAGGAACTCCAGGCGCTCGTTGTTCCGGACGCCTCCCGCCTCGTTCGAATAACTGTCGTGGACCAGTGCCTAGGCGAAGAGCCCTATGTCCTCTTCAGAGATGTTCCTGTAGCCGAACGGAGGCTTCGCAAGGAGTTCCCTGGTCGCCCGCTTATGCTGCTCGAACGTGTCCATGGCGCATGATCGCTTCCGGAATATTTGTACTGTTCAGGCCCGCATTAGAGTTATTATCCTGTATGACATTGCGCATCTGCATGGCAGGCAAGAAGCGCATAAGGATGAGGGGAGTGAAGCATGCCTCGAAGCGGCTGGAGGAAGAGCTTTTAGACCGTTCGGCCGAGCTTGCCGCCGATCCGGGGGTCCTCAGGCCGATGTGCGCCGGGAACTGCCGCAAGTGTCATTTTGACAGGACCTTCAAGGACATCGATTCGGTCTCGAGACATGCCGCGGATCCGGACGCCCTCCTCAAGGACGCTTCCAGAGGAAGCGACGACATAGTACGCGCCTACGCCGGCACCATTTCTCTGGCCGCCGCCGGGACCGCGCCCCTGCTGGCCACCGCCAAGCTGGGCGATGAAAAGATATCTTACGCTGTGAGAGGGACCGTGGGCGCGGACAAGCTCATCGGCTGCCAGTACTACAACGACCCCCGGATCAGGCTTCTTCTCTACAACACGATGATCAAGAAGAACCGCCTGCACCTGTACTCCTTCGGAGAGAACGTGGTTTGCTCGGACAAACCGAACATGCCCGAGGATTATCTTTACGACACATTCTGGGAGACTCCCTATGAGTTCAGGGACGATGCCCTGGACTGCGGCCATGACGCCCTGGCCGCGCTGGAGATCAAGATAAGGTCCCTCGGCCAGAGCATACGGATATGCTCCGACTGCGCCAAGGACGTATCCTCCCTGCAATACCTGATATCGCGCATAGCCACCATAGACCCGTTGGACGACATGGAGGTCTATATCGCCCACAAGTACCGCGGGGAGGGTGACGACGGAAGGGTCAGGATCGAAGGCGACACCCTGAAGAAATATGCCGGGGGGGCGATGACCGACAGATCCCTCGTCTCCTCGGTCATGAGGGCCAAAGCGGACGACCTCAAGAGCGGGAGCACCGCGACCTACATCATCGGAACGAAGAACTACGGCTCCGACCTGGGCTCCTTCCTCGCTTCGCTAAAGGGATCGGACGATGACAGGGATTCGCTGAGACGTTTCCTGGAGAAGGTGCCGACGCCTGTCGTTATAAGGACGGAGAGGCTGAACGAGGCCCTTTCCGCCCTCTGGGAATCCAACTACAAAAAGATCATCGAACTTTCTACGTCCAAAGAGACCGCCGAGTCCATGGGCGATGTCTCGAAATGCGTTCCGGCCGACACGTTGGCCGATGCCCGTAAGAAGTTCGCTCTGGCCGACGTTATGGGTTCGCTTCCGGTATTTCCCAGGGCCGGACCCATAACCCGGATGTGCGACAGGCTCGCCAAGTCGGCAAAGGTCGGAGGTGCCGCGATGGTGCTTTCGTCCCTTGAGCGCAGCTTCGCCAAAGACAGCAAATCCAGATCCATTTCGGCTTCTTTCCTCGCCGCCTGCGACAGGTCGGCGAAATATCCTTTCAAGCTTTCTAAGGACGAAACGGACTACATGGAATACCTGATACCTTTCGCCAAGGCCCTGATAGAATCCGACCCGTCGAAATATGCCGGCAGCATGAACACCATGCTCACTGCATGCAGTTCAGGAGAATCTGTCTGATATCCTGACGTCCGCCACATAGTGGGAGACGGAGGGCGCGAAGGACTTGACCTCGCGTATACCCAGCACCTCGAATCCGTCGCATGATTCTGAGAAGATTTCGTTTATCCTTTGTTCCTGCTCCCCTGCCGGGAATGTGTCGTGATAATGGATTATGCCGCCCGGACGTATCATAGATATTGCTTTCGGAAGGAAACTTGCGGTTGTTTGAACGTATCCCATCAGAATCCTGTCCGCGAACCGGGAACCTGGGATGCTGCGATTGTCTCCAAGCATGGGGATCACTTTCCCCACGACGCCGTTCAGTCTGATATTCTTAAGAAGAAAGCCGTAGGACTCAGGATTCTTTTCACATGCGAAAACCTTCCTGGCACCTGAGAATTTTGCTATCGGAAGTGTGAAGTACCCTATGCCCGCGAACATATCTACTACCGTTTCGCCGCTGCAGTCCATGCTCCGCATCCTCATCCTCTCGTCCGTGTTCCCCGAGGCGAACATGACACGGGTGACGTCGAAATCGTAAAGAATCCCGTTTTCCAGCCTGACCGACTCGGGCTCCGTGCCATAGATTATCTCGGTGCTGGGTCTTCTGAATTCGCCGGATATCCCGGATACATCGGCACATACGGTCTTCACGCCGAGAACGCCGGCGTACACCTTCCCGATGTCCTCTTTGTAATCCTCGCATGCTTCAGGCAGCCTGATCACCGCGACATCGCCGACGAACTCCCATTTCGAAGGGAGGGCCGCCCTGACGCTGTCCGGGAGATGGGCCAGACCCAGGATTATCCTTTCCTGGGGCTTCATCCTCTCGATCGAGTGCGCCATCGTCTCGCAGAGCTGGAACCTTTCCCTTGCCTCCTCCACCCTTTCGTCGACTATAGGGACGAGCTTGTATCCTCCTTTCCTGGAAATCTTGGCTGTCCTGTCCGCGATCCCTCTGGAAACAAGCTCGGGGATTACCGAGTATGCGGAATCCTCGGGAACCATCGCGGCGATGACCTTTTTCACAGTAAAGCCCTCATCAATATCGGCATGAGACTCGCGAGGTCCCTTTTCCTCATGCAGGAGACCACCGAGCTGGGTCTGTCGAGGTTTATTTCGTCCAGGACGCTCCGCACCGACTCGCGCGAAGCGATGGAAAATGCTCTGTCCAGGTCGATATCCCTCAGTTTCAGATATGCGTTCCTGAGCCTGTACCCGTTCCGCATCTCCCTGCCTGCCGCAGCCTTCCACTTTTTCTCGTATGCGGACAGCGCCTTCTCAGAGAAATCTCCCGATATGAATGATGACTCCGCGGTCTCCTTCAACGCGTCCGCGGACTTGAGAGCAGGAAAGAGCCCCCCTCCCGATACCGGCTTGACCTGGCCTGCGGCATCCCCTATGAGCATTATGCGCTCCCCATATGTCTTCGGCCGGCCTCCCAGAGGTATCTTTCCCGAATACTTCCTGATGACCTCGGCGTCTTCCAGGCCGGCCTTCTTCAAAAGCGCCTTCATGTATACTGCGGGAGGCCCGGCAGGCCATGAAGTACACAGACCGACGCGGACATTGTCTCCGAACGGGATCTCCCACGAGAAGAACCCGGGGGCAACCTCCGATCCCAGCCTGATGTTTATCATGTCCTGCTCATCGTATTTCTTACGCAGGTCCATCTGGAACCCGCGGACGTATTCCCTGGGGCCGTTGCCGGCGCCCAGCGACATCGCCGTCGAAGAAGAGTGCCCGTCCGCCCCTATCAGAAGAGAGCATCCCGTCTCGCCTCCCGTCGATCGTACCTTCACATTACCGGTCGCCGTGTGTCCGATGTAACGGTCGTTATATCTATATTCGGCCCCGGCGTCCGTCGCCCTCCATGCCATTCTGCGGTCCAGGTCTGCACGGTCTATCACATTGGCCTTCGGCCACGAGGACCTCACGGATATCGTGCCTCCTCCCGGAAAAAAGACATTGGCGCCGTACAGCCTGTTCAGGATATCGGGGCGCACCCCGGAAAGAGCCAAGACGTCGTCGGTCACCAGTCCAGCGCATTCGACGGGCAGACCGGACTCGCGGTGCTCCTCCAGAACGAGCACGTCGCGGTCCCTGGCCAGCAGCTCTGCGGCCTTGCTGCCCGCCGGTCCGCCGCCGATTACGACGGCATCTCGCATGGTCACTTCTTCTTGGTCTTCTCGTAATCGGAGATGAACTTGGCGATGCCTTCGTCCGTCTTCGGGTGAGCGACCATCTTCAGAAGGATGTCGTAGGGAATCGTCGCGATGTCGCATCCGGCAAGCGCTGCGTCCAGAACGTGGACGGGGCTCCTTATGCTGGCCGCGATGACCTCGGTGTCGTAGTTGTAGTTGCCGAAAACGCCGCATATCTGGTCGAGGAGGTCGGTGCCGTACATCCCGATATCGTCCAGACGGCCGATGAACGGAGATACGTATTTCGCTCCGGCCTTAGCGGCCATGAGCGCCTGTTGGGGCGAGAATATCAGCGTCATGTTGACATCGATGCCCTCGGAAGAAAGGACCTTGGTTGCTTTTAGGGAGTCGATGCACATGGGGAGTTTCACGTTGATGTTCTCATGTATCTTGGAAAGCTCCCTCCCTTCTTCGACCATGTCCTCCCATTTAGGGGACATGGCCTCTGCGGATATGGGGCCGTCGACTATCTTCGCGATCTCTCTGACCCTCGTCCTCACGTCAGTGCCTTCCTTCGCGATGAGGCTGGGATTCGTGGTGACCCCGTCGAGGATGCCCCAGCTGTTGATCTCTTTTATCATTTCCAGATTTGCGGTGTCTATGAATATCTTCATGTCGTCATCTCTTCTTCATTGCTTTCCGGGCGGCTTTAACTATATCGCCCGATGTGAGCCCGTATTTCACGAACAGCTCGGCCGGTGACCCTGACTCGCCGAAGATGTCCCCGGTACCTATCCTGAAGACAGGTGAAGGCAGCTCTTCCGACAGCAGCTCCGATATGGCGGAACCGAGGCCGCCGATGATGCTGTGCTCCTCTGCGGTGACGGCGCATCCGGTCTTGGAGACCGATGCTAGGACAGTGTCCCTGTCGAGGGGCTTTATCGTCGAAACGTTGACAACTTCCGCAGACACGCCCTCTTTTTCCAATTCCTCCGCGGCCTCTATGCAGTTGAACACCATCTGCCCTGTTCCGAAAAGTGTGACATCCTTTCCTTCCCGGAGCACTTTGGCCTGGCCCATTATGAATTTCTCGCCCTCTTCGCTGACTGTGGGGACGGGCGAACGTCCCATCCTCATGTAGACCGGGCCTTCGTGGTCGGCTATTGCGATCGTGGCCGCGTAAGTCTCGTAAGCATCTGCTGGAGATATGACGGTCATGTTGGGCATTGTGCGCATGAGCGATATGTCCTCCAGCGCCTGGTGGGTCGCTCCGTCCTCGCCAACGCTGATCCCGCAGTGGGTAGCGACGATCTTGACGTTGAGCTCAGGATATGCCACGCAAAGTCTGACCTGCTCCCAGCATCTTCCCGTTGCGAAAACGCCGAAAGTGGTTGCGAAAACGGTCTTCCCTTCTGCTGCGAGGCCGGAGGATATGCCGATCATGTTCTGCTCGGCTATACCGATCTCCACAAATCGTTCGGGGCAGACCTTTTTGAATTCCGATGTTTTGGTGGAGCCGGCGAGGTCCGCATCCAATACGACGATATCTTCCCGTTTTGCAAGGTCCCTCAGGGCCTTTCCGAAATAGTCGCGCTGCGCTAACATCTGGCTCATCTGCAGGACCTCATCGCTTCCTCTAGTTCGTTCTCTGCGCAGACTTTTTCATCGGCATTGCAGCTCTTGCCGTGGAATGCAACGTTGTTCTCCATGAACGAGACGCCTTTGCCTTTCACGGTATTCATTATTATGACCGTAGGCCTGGTCCGGGCCCTCTTGGCCCATGTGCAGGCTTCGATCAGATTTGCGATATTGTGGCCGTCTACGGTGATGGCCCTCCACCCGAAGGCCTCCCATTTGCGTTGGAGGGGCTCCAGGCCCATCACGTCCTCGGTGCATCCGGATATCTGGAGACGGTTGCGGTCAACGAACGCGACCAGATTGTTGAGTTTGTATTGGGACGCGAACATCGCTGCCTCCCAGTTCATGCCGCTCTGTAGCTCGCCGTCTCCTACAAGACAATAAACCCTGTGCTTCTTGCCGTCCATCTTAGCGGCCATCGCAAATCCGCAGGCCATGCTGAGGCCCTGCCCGAGGGACCCTGTGGACATCTCTACGCCGGGCAGCTTCCCGCGGACCGGGTGGCCCTGCAATCTGCTGTTCATTTTTCTGAGGGTAATAAGCTCCCCGACCGGGAAGTACCCGGACTCGGCCAGCGACGCGTAGAGAATGGGCGCGACATGCCCTTTGGAAAGAATGAACCTGTCCCGTCCGTCCCATGAGGGGTCGGAGGGGCGGTGGTTCATGACCCTGAAATACAGCACGGCCATAAGGTCGGCGGAGGACAGGGAGCCTCCGGGATGTCCCGATCCGGCCTCCGAGGTCATCTCTATGACATGGTGCCTGAGCCTGTTTGCGATTCCCTTAAGCTCCGTTTCGCTTTTTGCCAACCGCATCACCGGATCAATCACTCTCTATCCTCGGAGCCAGGAGGTAATCCACTCTGCCTTTTCCTTCCGCGATCTCGAACCTTATGTTCAAGGGGTAGTCTTTGTCGAGCTCGATGTTCACGACCGTGCCTGCGGGGATCGCCTTGACAAGGTTGGCGAAGTAATCGAGGGGGAAGAGGCTGCAATATGTGCCTTCTGCCTCTAGCCTTTCAAGCTTCTCTTTCGGTACTACGAGGCTTGCGGAATCCGTGTCGCCTTCGCAGGAAAGTTCGAACCCTTCGGGGCTGGCCGTCAGGGCTATGTGGTCGGATATTGTCTCGGATGCTCGGATGCCCTGCTGAAGCTCGTCCACTGCGATCCTCACTTTGGCAGAGAGGGAGAGCTGCGGGACCTTTGGGTCGTTCATCCCCGAAGTGTCCACCAGATGCATGCGACGGGTTATGTTCCCGACCTTGAACACCAGTTTGCCGTGGTCGTCGTCCTGCTCGATCGTTATGATGTCGCCTGACGATGCCAGTTTCAGCACGCTCTTCACCTTGTCGAGGTCGAGTCCGATCTCTGTCTCGTCGGCCGCGTACGATTCGAACGCGCCCGCATCTATGCGCAACTCAATCATTGCGACATGGGCGGGGTCGACGGCCTTCAGGCTCATTCCCTCGGAGTCCACGTTGAATTTGACCTCGTCAATGAGCGTGGAAACGATATTGACGAGCCCCTTCATCGTGTCGGACTTTATCTCTGCCTTGAACATTGTTTCACCTTCTGGCTTGCTCAATATTCTCTCCAGGAGTGGTTGCACTTGCAACAGCGGTAGATCCTGGTTTCGGGTTCATCGGCGGCACGGGTCTGCCTGATGACAAAGTATGCCTCCGTATGGGCGCAGAGGGGGCACGCGATGCGGGTCTTCGGAAGTGTCGCCACATCCTCCTTTATCACGGTCATTTCTTTATCATTGGAACCGGTGACGATCACATGCGACGCTCCGATTTCCTTTTCTTCGCCGCAAGAACTGCAGACGTACTTCCCGCCGTTGGGGAACATCAAAGATCCGCACTGAGAACAAAACAAGCTATCACTGGTATCCCCATTGGATGACGATATTAATAAGTTATCACGCGCACGGGCGGAGTTTTTTCTCATTTCTTCTGGACGCCTTCTTTGCCGTTGTTACGGACCTCGGAGCGCCTCAGGATGTCCGAAAAAGGACTCTGGCTCTTTTCGGAGGACGAGGATGTGGGCGTTGCTCCCTCGCCCACGGTCGTCGTAACGGCCTGGATGGTCGTAGTTACCGGCTTCTTCTTCATGGACGCTGTTGAGGTGCGCTGCTTGGCATCCTGTCCGGCGCTGACCGCCGAATCTCTTACAAGCCCGCAGTCGTTGTAGGACTCGAACCCCAGCTCCTTTCCCTTTTCGTAAAGCTCCACAGACCTTGCCAGAGGCCTGATCGCCGAATAGACTGCGCCGGAAGCGATAAGCGAAGCCGCTTCGCGACGGTATAGCCCGGAAAGAGATCCCCCTATGCAACCGAAGGCCGCCATGATGCCCAGGGGAGTCAGGGAAGGGTCTGCGGTACCCGGGTTGAAGAAGTATTCAAGATAAATCCCGGCCCTCGAGTATATTCCTGTCAGCGTGCCGGCTGCCGCATCCACAGCCGTGTCCGGAAACCCCGCGGGGCCGAGAAGGTAATAAGAAGCGGCCATTACGGCCAGCATTAGGCTGCCCCCTCCTATCGAAGATGAGATGGCCCCCTTGACGAACGAGCCCGATCTGCGCCCGGCGTAATAGCCGGCTATCGCAGGGCCGATGAAAGGGATCCACCAAAGCACGGCCGCCAGAGCGAAACCGCCCGCTACAGCTCTGGCTACGCTATATGGTGCGTTGCCGCCTGCGCCGCCAATTTTCTTGGCTGACGGAACATTACGTGTAGTTTGCATCCCGGCTCCCCCTATCCCTTCTGCATTTAATAAGTTTGGGTATTAAGGCGCTGGTGACCACTTGTCAGCTCGCCGATTTTCCTTTTTGCCTGGCTCTCTGTTTTTCGGCCTGTCTGACGGTGGCCAGTATCTCCTCGCCCTGAACCGAGCCGTCTGTGATGCTTTCCTCGCTGTACCTGAGGACCGTCCATCCCTCGGACCTGAGCGCATCGTCGACGGAATCGTCATAGTCTTGCGGCTGGACGAAAACGGCCACCCTGTGCGCCACGAAAGCGACCTGGATCCCGTGCCCTCCGTAATTCCTCCTGTATCTGAGCCCCTTGTTGAAGGCCGCCCTCCTCACCAGGGCTTCGGGCGAGTTGTCGGTGTAGATGTCGCGCGGGTCGGGGATCTCCGCCAGGAATTTTGTTCCCGCGTCCCGCATTACGTCCCCATGCCCGACGGGGGATGTTTTTTGACAGGGCTCTTCCGAAGGGCCTTCGGGCATGTGGGCCGAGGCCTCCGTGACACCTTCCTGAACTTCGAATGCGGTCGATGACGGTGTGACCTCTCCGAAGACCGGACCGGACGACGCAACGCGTTCCTCCTGCATTCCGTCTCCCTTACCGCCGCCTTCGTCCATGCCCTCGGCATCGCGGACATCCCGTCCGTGGCCATATGCCATGAAGATCGAGGCCGACAACACCCAGACCGCCGATGCCGTTATGAATCCCAGCCCATGGAGGATTCCGTAATGATAGGCAGAGGCCATGAGCAGTGCCAGGACTGCAGAGGTCGCCGACGGGAGATGATCCCTTACCGCCGCTCTGCCGACCGCGTCCGACAGGGCCGCCAGGACCATCATGGAAGCGAAGACCGGGAAGAAATCCTCTCCGGCGCCGGTGCCCTCTAGCCCGATGGCCGCAAGCATGATACCCGCGAACACTGACAGCACGCAACCGGCCAGGTCGGCGGGCCCCCGACGGCGTGAAGCGAACCCCAGTCCGAATATCGCACCCAGTGCCCCTGCCGACACAAGGCCTGCCCTGTATATGTCTTCAGCCAAAAGCTCGGATGTGTGACTGACCCCCGACGTCCATGTACCGATGTAGTCCGATGCCGCTAAAAAAGTGACCGCGTAAACCGTTACCGCAAGGATTCCGAAGAACCCGTAATAGCTGGCGCTGCTTCGAGTGTATCCCATGAATGACGTTGCGCATTGTCCAATATTTTAACTTGTGGCACATTCGATTTTCGTGCCTATGGGACCCATCGTAGGGAACATAAGGAAACTAAATATACAGCAATAGGATAGCCAGTTTAAGACGGGCAATGCCCGATCTGTTTCAAAGTCGAAGGAGAGGCCTAAGCCCCTCCTTTTCACAGCCTATGGCAAAATAACAAGGAGAATAGCAATGAAAGTAAAATATCAATTCTTGGGCGGTGCAGATATAGTCGGCCGCATGGGACTCACAATGGAAGGCCCTAAGAAAACAATCCTGATCGAATACGGCATGAGCCCTTCGAAGCCGCCTGAATATCCTATGCAGGCACCCCATGTCGACCATGTGTTCCTGACCCATGCCCACCTGGACCACTGCGGCATGGTCCCGGTCGTCTGCGGCAGGCAGAACTGCGAGCTTTTCACCACGCCCGTTACGGCAGAGGTCGGAGAGCTACTCATGAACGACTCTCTGAAGATCGCCAAGGCCGAGAACTATCCTCAGCCGTATACTGCGAACGACGTCGACCGCACCATGAGGAACGTGGTTCCGCTGACGTTCGGAGATACCATCGAGATTGGCAGGACCGACGTGACGTTGTACTCGGCAGGACATATCCCGGGCGCATCCATGTTCCTTTTTGAAGGCGACACGACCACGCTCTACAGCGGAGACATACACACCGCGGACCAGAGATTGGTGTCGGGGGCTAAGCCGGTGGACTGCGAGACCCTGTTCATCGAGGGCACCTACGGCGGACGCAACCACCCCCCCAGGAGCGAGACCGAGGTCCGGTTCCTGAACAAGGTGCGCGAGGTCGTCGAAAGGGGAGGTAAATGCATCATACCCTGCTTCGCCATCGGGAGGACCCAGGAGATCATGCTTCTGCTCAAGGACCTCAAATACGAGATGTGGGTCGACGGCATGGGCCGCTCTGTCACCCGCATGTTCCTGGACTATCCGGAGTACCTGCGGGACCCCAAGAAGCTAAAGGCTGCGAAGAGGAACTTCAACACCGTCAAGAACTCCAATATGAGACGCAACGCATCTAGAGGGCAGGTCATTGTAACCACCGGCGGGATGCTGGACGGCGGACCCGTCCTCGGATACGTGAACAGCGTAAAGAACGATCCGAAAAGCGCGATCCTCATCGTCGGATACCAGGCCGAGGATACGAACGGAAGGATGCTCCTCGAGCAGGGCAGCATGGTCATCGACGGCGAATCGTACAAGATCGAATGCGAAGTACAGAGGTACGACTTCTCCGCCCATGCGGACCACAGCGAAATCGTGGATTTCATCCAGAAGTGCGACCCCAAGAACGTCATCTTCATGCACTCCGAGGTCAGGGAGCTGTTCCTGCCCGACCTGCAGGACTATAATGTGATACTGCCCGAACTGGGACAAGAGTTCGAAATGGAAGTGTGAGAATGTCGAGCCTTGAAAGTTTTTTGAAAGAGGACGTCGGGAGAGGGGATGCGACGGCAGACCTGGTGCCCGACGTGAACGGCAGAGCGTCCATTGTATGCGAGCAGGATGCGGTCGTCGCAGGGCTCGAAGAGGCGTGCGACATATTCTCGATGGCGGGAGCTGATGCTACTGCCCTCGTAAAGGACGGTTCCCGCGTGAAGGCCGGTACCAGGGTCATCTCGGTGAGCGGCCCCGTCAGAGGGCTCCTTACCGCCGAACGCACGGCGCTCAACTTCATGATGAGGATGAGCGGCATCGCGACCGCCACTTCCGAGGCGGTAGAGCTGCTCAGGGAAAAAGACCCGGACATCTTGGTCTGCGGCACGAGGAAGACGACGCCGGGGTTCCGTAAATACGAGAAGAAGGCCGTAAGGCTCGGAGGAGGTGCCGAGCACAGGTCCGGGCTCGACGACATGATCCTGATCAAAGACAACCATATCAAGGCCTGCGGATCTGTCCGCAGCGCCATGGAGAGGGCCTCCAAGGCGCCTTTCAACCTGAAGGTGGAGATCGAGGTCTCCAGCGTCGAGGAGGCCGAGACCGCGGCGGAGATGGGCGCCGACATAATCATGGCCGACAACATGAAGCCCGCCGATGTGAAGAAGCTCCGCTCTGCGGTCCGCAAGAAGAACCCCAGAGCGCGGGTGGAGGCCTCGGGGAACATAACCTTGGCAAACGTTGCGAAATATGCAGGATGCGCGGACATGGTATCCATGGGGTCCCTGACCCACTCTTCCGGATCCGTTCAGTTCTCGATGGACCTGGATTGAAGCTCCGTGCGGTGGTATCTGGAAACGTCGGCCTCCCATCCCATGGAGCGGGCCACGACCTCGGATATATGCATCACGGGGTATCTAGCGGATATATCCAGCCTGCGGAAGCAGAACACGCACGACACCACGGCGAAATCCGCACCCGCATCCCTGAACTCGCCGACGGTATCCTGGAGTATCCCGGCCGCGATGCCGTCTTCCACCCCCTGCAGCCCTCCGCCGCAGCACATCGGCTTCTTTATCACGACGTTTTTGCATCCTGCGGCATCGAGGACCTCCGACATCATCCCGGCCGCGTCCCCTCCTCTGCCTTTGTACGCATACTCGCCGTGACAGCCGGGGAAAACCGCACCCGTTCCGTCCGCGGGGGACTTGGAAAGCCTCCTGATGCCGTCGATGTTCTCGTGCAGGAGCTCCAGCAGGCCGCGGACGTCTGCGATCCCGAACTCCATCCCGACCTTCGAAAGCCTTTTTGATGCATCAGCGGCGCCCTCTTCGGTCCTCAGCGCCCTCTCCGACGAGGACAGGGACAGGTTGCACCCTTCGCAAAGCGTGACGATCGACTCTCCTCCGTTCATGGAGTGCACCATGCTCCCGACGGACCTCCACATCTCCGGGTCCACGGACCTGAGGCCGGTAGGCTCGAAACAGCACATGTTGCACCCGGAGGGCGAAAGGTCTATGTCCAGACGTTCCGCGATGTATCTTACCGCCGCTTCTACGAACGGTAGCCTTGAACTTACGGTGCATCCGGGGAAGAGCTTCATTGCGTCCCCCTCCCTGACATGATTTCCAATTTGCCGGGCACCTCCGGGCCCCTGCATATTTTCGTAAGGCCCAGGGAGTTGCGCTCTTCGTCGACGGAGCCTGCTATGCTCATCGTATCCCCCGTCTGCCTGAAATTCCCGTACACCCTGCGGAACCTTTCCGGTATGTTGCCCGACTCCGCCTCCTTATTGCGAAGGGCCAATACCAGCCCGGCGACCTCGATGCCTTTGGGGCAGACCATGCTGCACCTGTGGCACATCAGGCATGTCCATGGATCTCCGTCGTATCTTCCTTCCCGGACGCCGAGGACCGCCTCGTTGGGGACGATCCCTCCGTGCTTCGCAGACGGGCAGTTGCGCGTGCACTTCTTACACTGTATGCATCTCTCCAGTTCGAACTTTTCAGCCAGGGTCCCCTGTTCCATACCGGAGTATCGATATCGGATTAGATAACGCTTGTTTTTTACCTATGTTTGGCCATGACCCCGTCATGACAATAAATTTCAGCGACTACCCCTGCGAGATCTGCGGTAAGCCTTCGACTAATTTCGTTTACGCCGCGTTCGTATGCGACGACCCCGAGTGCATCGAGAAGGCCCGTGTAGAGCGCGGAGGCCCGGGCGGGCATATGAAGAGGAAGGCCGAAGGGAAACCTATAATCCCGACGTACTCGGAAGACTGCGATAAAAATTGAGTGGGATTAAGTTGTTTTACGACGTGTGGCACTTTCGGGTCAGTGCCTGAACACGCGACATCCCGTGAAGACCATGGCAATCCCGTGCTCGTTGGCGGCATCGATGACCTCCTGGTCCCTGATGCTCCCTCCGGGCTGGATTATGGCCGTTATCCCGGCCTCCGCGGCCGTGTCGACGCCGTCCCTGAACGGGAAGAACGCATCCGATGCCATGACGCATCCCTGGGTGGGCTCGTTGGCCTTCATGGAAGCTATCTTGGCGGAGTCCACGCGGCTCATCTGTCCTGCGCCTATGCCGACGGCGCGTTCCGCCTTAACGTATACGACCGCGTTGGAAGTGACGTGTTTAGCGAGCTTCCATGCGAAAAGCAATGAGTGGACCTCCTCTTCGGTGGGTGCGCGGTCCGTCACCACCGTGAGCTTCTCCGGATCTATGGCCGAGTCCTCGTCGGTCTGCACCAGCATCCCGCCCTGCACCTTCTTCATCTTATATTCGCGGTGCCTCCGGTCGGGTCCGATGGGCAGTCCGGTCCTGAGTATACGGAGATTCTTCTTGGTCATCAGAAGCTCGAGCGCCCCCGGGGAATAGTCCGGACAGATTATCGCCTCCACGAAGTGCTTCTTGACCTCCTCCGCCGTGGCCACGTCGCAGTCCCTGTTGAGGGCGATCACGCATCCGTACGCCGACATGGGGTCCACATCATAGGCTGTGACGAAGGCCTCCGAGATCGTATCGGCCGAGGCGAGTCCGCAGGGGTTGGTGTGTTTCATGACCACCGCGGTAGGCTTCTCGAAGTCCATGGCTATGTCGAGGGACTTGTCGAGGTCCAGGATGTTATTGTACGATAGCTGCTTGCCGTGAAGCTGCTCCGCCTTCGGCACGGTGGTCCCGTCCGTGAACGGGTCCCTGTAGAATGCGGCCTTCTGGTTGGGATTCTCGCCGTATCTGAGGTCCTCCACCTTCTCCGTGGGGACGGGGAAGGACGACGGGAACCCTTCGCAGAACCTGCCGTGCATCCTGCTGGCTATCATGGCGTCGTAGTTCGCCGTGGCAATGAACGCCTCGGCCATCAGCCTGCCCAATGTCCCCTGCGACACCCGGCCGCTTTCCTTTATCTCTCTCAGTACTTCTGGATACTGGCTCTTGTCGGTGACCACCGCTACGGACTCGTAGTTCTTAGCCGCGGCCCTGATCATGCTCGGGCCGCCGATGTCTATGTTCTCGACGATCTCTTCGAAGGATGTCCCTTTCTTGAGGACCGTCTCCCTGAACGGATAGAGGTTGATGACCACCATATCTATCGGCCTTATGCCCATCTCAGCAATGGCCTTCATGTGCTCCGGACAGTTTCTGCGCGCCAGGATCCCCGCGTGGACATTAGGGTGCAGCGTCTTGACGCGACCGTCCAGCATCTCCGGGAAACCGGTGAGCTCGGAAACTTCGACCGCCTCCACCCCGTTGTCCTTCAGAAGCCTGTACGTCCCGCCGGTGGATATTATCTCGACGCCGGCAGCCGCCAGCTCCTTTGCAAAATCGACTATGCCTTCCTTGTCGGAAACGCTGATGATCGCCCTTTTGATCTCTACCAGTATTATTCCCCCTCGCTAGAGGTGCAAACATTTACCGTGTGCATTCCCCGAAGGGGCTCGCCCTACAAAAATATATCACCGGGCGGGCCCGGCGTCGCGGCCCGCCCGTAAAAAGTTTCAAGGCGTTTTCAGAGAAGCTTCCTCATGACGCGGTCGGCCCTGTCCTCAAGGGTCTCGATACCGGACACCCTGTTGGCTATCTTCGTCAGAGCAACGATGTCCTCGTTCTCGATCGAGTCCAGGGTGAACCTGCGGGTTCCCGCCATCAGCTGCTTGAGGCCCTCTCCGAGCCTGTCGTGCATGTATGTGTAGAGGGCCACGCCTCCCCAGGGGATGTCGGTCCCCAGTTCCTTGTCGGGATACATCTTCGCCACGGTCTTGGCGGAGATCATATAGGTCTCGGGCTTGTCCCCGTACTGCTTCGTGAAGCCTGCGGGGAGCTTGCCTTCCGAGGCCAGCTCCGCGAAGTGCTTTCCCTTCATGGCCGCCGTGATCGGCGCCCTCGCCATTGCAATGGACTTGCATATCGGCCCGTCGCCCATGTCCGAAAGTGCGAACGCCTTGTACATCTGGGACTCGTTGACGAATCCGCCCGCGAAGGATATGTCCGGCACGTACTTGCCCTTCTTCCTCAGATACCATGCGCACTGCATGACCTGAGAATAGAGCCAGATCGTCGGAGTGCTCAGCTCGTTCATGTGCATGACCGGAGACATTCCCGTGCCTCCTCCCGCCCCGTCGAAGGTCAGGAGGTCTATCTTGGCCTCGGAAGCGACCTTCATCGTGAATGCAACGGCCTCGGGCTTGTACGCGCCCGTCTTCAGGAACACGTTCTTGGCCCCCATGGACCTGAGGTTGTCTATGTCCTCGAGGAAAGACCTGCGTTCGGGGAATCCCACGCGGCTGTGCCTCTCGAAGCTCTTGAAAACTCCCGCCTTGAACGCCTCCTGGACCGATGGGTCCTCCGGGTCTGGCATGACTATATATCCGCGGGACTTCAGCTCCAGGGCCCTCTCAAGGGTCGTCAGCCTGACCTCTCCGCCTATGGCCTTGGCGCCCTGTCCCCACTTCCTCTCGATGACCTCGACCTCCAGCTTGGATAGCCCGTATTCGTCGACCCCTCCGCGCTGGTCCTCTACGTTGGTCTGGAGGACGATACGGCCGTTCTCTCCGTCCCAGAAGTCCATGTAGGACTTGACGCGGAACGCCAGGTCCTTGGAGGACTGGACCTTGCCGTTGGAGTAAACGGCGTCGCCGTCCATTCCGCAGACGTTCTCTCCGATTACCTCGCACACGCCGGACATCGCCGCACCGGACGCCAGCTCGCGCCAGTTGGACTTGGCCACCGCGGTGGACCCCAGGCCTGCGATGTGGAACGGAAGGGCCATCTTGATGGGATTCTTTCCTCTGGACCCTACTACGGTGTTGATCTTCGCGTTCTCGAAGAACGCCACGTCGGAGCTGGGCTCTATCCCCTTTGCGCCGAGCAGCTCGGCCATTATCTGGAAGTGCGACCAGTCGAGGAAGTAGTCCTTGTTGGACGCGGCGGTGCTCTTTCCGAAGTGCTCCGGGCTCGGGTAAAGGACCTCCCTGCCTCTGAAAGCGCCCTTGGCCACCTCGCATATGACATTACAGTCCTCCGTGCAGACCGGGCACATGCCGCTGACCGGGCATACGTCCTTTACGCGGGTCGTCGTTTCGGTCGTCGACTTCGAGTTTTCGATTGTATACATTTTTGATCTCCTTGGCAGCGTGGGGCTGTCTATACTCAAGTATGCACTTATCAGATATAAATCTAACCGTTATGTGTCGATTATTTTTGATAATATTAGACAAATGTCTAGTTGTGAATATAATAGCTAGACGATGAACCGCCGTATCTCGTAACGCGGCCGCGAATATCGTGGGTGCGCTTCGGGCGAAGGATATTAACGCAGAACGTATCACAAAGAGCAATGAAGAAAAAGGACCTGGCAATCGCGCTGGAACTGCTGGAGCCTGTACCGGAGCCGGATGCGTCGCTCGAGCAGTATCCCACGCCGGCCGCGATCGCCGCCGACGTGGTCTTCGAGGCCTACCGCAGGGGCGACGTGGAAGGCATGAAGGTCGTGGACCTTGGCTGCGGGAACGGGATCTTCGCCATAGCGGCGGCTTTGATGGGCGCCGGCGCGTCCTTCGGCTTCGATATCTCGGAAAAGGCCGTCCGTATCTCCCGAGAGAACGCTGTTTCGGCGGGCGTCGCCGCATCGTTCTCGGTTTCGGACGTTAAGGACGTGGAAGAAGGGGCGGACACGGTCTTCATGAACCCTCCCTTCGGATGTCAGAGCCGCAACGCCGACCGCCCGTTCCTGGACAAGGCAATGGAGCTTTCCGAGTGCGTATATTCCCTCCACAAGGCGGAGACGGCGGACTTCGTCACGGGCTACTGCGAGAAGAGGGGCATGAATGCGTCCCTTTGTAAAGTATATAAGTACGATATTCCTCACACGTTCGAGTTCCACAGAGAGACGAAGCGCAGCATTGAGATAGCTGTTGTTAACATAAGGTGATTTGACATGAAGAATAAGATCGAGGTTTTCCCAGGAGACGAGGTAGCGGTAGAAGAAGAATATCTTGCGTCGGACGGGACCTTCGCAGATAACGGTAGGATCTATGCGTCCCAGATTGGATATCTGGTGCTGGACGACGAAGAGTGCGTCGCCAGGGTCGTCACGCCGAACCCCCCCAACCTCCTGAGGTACGGAGACATCGTGTACGCGATCGTGGCGGACATCAGGAACACCATGGCGACGGCGGACGTGGTGGCCAAGGACGGCACCGAGAGGCAGGTGGGCGGCGAAACATACGCGACCCTCCATGTGTCCAAGATAGCCCCGGGCTACACCGACGACGTGGGCAAGGAGCTGAGGAAGGGGGATTTCATCAGGGCCATGGTGCTGGACACCGAGCCTTCGCTGCAGCTCACCACGAAGGAAGAGCACCTCGGAGTGATCCGCGCCCTGTGCGGGACTTGCAAGACCGAAATGGTCCGCAAAGGAAAAGGCCTGTACTGCCCGGAATGCAAGTACTCCATGCCCAGGAAGCTTGCGGACGATTATGGGAATGTCAAACTATGAACGGCGAACATGATATCGAGTCGCTCAAGGCCGAGGTCGTTGCCCTCAGGGCCGAGGTCAAGGACCTCAAGGAGATAATCGGCGGGCTCTACATGATGCTGGTCGACGAAGAGGAGTACGACGATGGCCCCGTACAGGCGGGGAGGTACGTAACCTGAAGCTTATCGCATTGATATCCGGCGGCATCGACTCGCCCGTCGCGGCCTATGTAATGGCCGAGGCCGGCGCGGATGTGGTCCTTCTGCACATGGACAACACCCCCTATGAAGACGGAAGGTCCTTGGAGAACGTCAAGGAACTGGCCCAACAGCTTAGACAGGCGACCGGTCAGGAGATGCCGCTTTATTCTGCCATGCACGGCCCGAGCCAGGCCCGCATCGGTGAGACCTGCGAAACTAGATACCAGTGCGTCATGTGCAAACGCACCATGCAGCGCACCGCCAAGGAGCTCGCAGGCAGACTGGGCTGTTCCGGCGTGGTCATGGGGGATTCCCTGGGGCAGGTCGCTTCGCAGACCCTCCGCAACATACGCGCGGAGAACGTCGGTCTGGACTTCCCGGTGCTGAGGCCTCTCATCGGCTACGACAAGCTGGAGATCGAGGAGATCGCCAAAAGCATCGGCACTTACGAGATCTCGATACGCCCGGCGGTCGGTTGCACCATTGTGCCTAAGGGACCTGTGACGGAGGCGGAGCTCCCTAAGATAAGGGCGTTCGACATTTCCTCGGACATCGGCGCCATTGTCTCCGCGTCCGCCGACTCGGCGGTAAGGATCTCGTGATCAGTAGAATGCCGGGCAGTAGTCCACGTCTTCCTTCTCGTACACCATGGACATGGTCACTCGGTTTATGTACCTGGCTTGAACGGCCGAGATGTACAGTGTGTTGTCCCCTATCTGTATCTTGAGGTCGTTGGTCTTCGGGGGCTTGACGGTTATCGGCACGAGGGCGGGACCGGTGCACGCCGTGCACACCCTATAGTCCCTGCCTTCAGCCAGGATTTTCTTCTTTACGTCTTCATCTACCTCGATGGGCATGCGGTTCACAAAGTTAACCTCGTATTAATTTTGTTCCCTGCCCCCGAAAAATCTTGCGATGTCCGAACACGGGTCGTCCGCCGCCACGGCATCTATCCCGTCCAGGGCCGAGGCCCTTCGGTCCAATATCACCGCTGCGCCCGCGTCGTCCTCGGACCTTATCAGCCTACCGATGGCCTGCCTTATCTTTCTGGCGGCAGGTATCTTGGAGGCGTGCTCGAAGCCGTCCCCGAATACGATCTCGCAGTACCGGGTGAAGGCCTTGTGCCTGGCTGTCGGCCTTGGATATGGTATTCCGATTATCACGGCCACCTCCAGGTCCTTGTCGGGGAAGTCCAGCCCCTCGCTTATCCGTCCTCCGGTCACTGCGAAAAGGACGCCGTGGGGAGTGCTCCTGAATCCTTCCACCGCCTCCATCAGATCGGTCTGGCTCATTCCTCTTACTTCGTAGAATATATCCCTTCCGATCCGTTCGGGGACCCCGTCGCGTATGAAGGAGTCCATAAGCTTGTAGGATGGAAAGAACACGGCGGCGTTCCGTTCTGTGCACCTCACTATGTCCACGGTATGCTGCTCGATCCTTCCCACGTTTTCGGCGTCCGACATCTCGTCGTATTTCGTAGATACGTCCGTGACGTATTCCACCATCAGGTTCCCGGGATCGAAGGGCGATCTGAACGTGCGGGCCTCCGCGTCCTCCAGGCCCAGTTCTGTAACGTACTCTTCCAGGGGGGCGAGGGTCCCTGACATGTGGATGGAGGCGTGGAACTCGTAAAGGGGCCAGGATGCCTCCCGTGGGTCCATGCAGTATACTTTGAGTTTGGTGTTGTCGCCGCCGACCACGAGCCTGACATAGAATCCCTCATCCGTAGAATACCAATGCTGAAGGAACCTTCCCAGGGAACCGATGTATGTGCGCGGGAGCTTCCTCCTCTTCTTCTTGGACTCTGAGACCGTCTCGCCTATGTCCACCAGGGCCCTCTGCATCGCCGATATGGTCCTGGAGCTCATGCCCAGACGTTCCATGAGCTCGTCCTGCAGGAAGTAGGGCGGCACCAGGCCGTCCTCCTCGACCAGGTATTCGTCTGCCGCCGCGACGATTATATCGCGGAACACTCCGGTCAGGTCCGTGACGGTAAATCCCTCGGCCACCTCCGGGTCCCCCCATTCCCTGGCCTCCTTCTCGGCAAGTGCCAGCGCGTTCAGGCCGTACTCGGCCGTCATGACCTCCCGGAGATAATCGGGCAGATTGTGCGCCTCGTCCACCACGGCGATCATGGAACTCAGTGGCACCCCTGCCCATTCAATGAAATGGCGCAGCACGGCCGGCATGAAGACGAACGGGTACGGGGCGACTATCACATCGGCCTCCGGCAGGGCGTGCTTCATCAGCTCGTAGGGGCAAAGGTCCCTCTTTTCGCAGTACGTGTTGAACTCCTCCTGCGTGGGGTGGGAGCTCCGTATGTAATCGATCACGGCCGTCATGTCGGCATTCTCTATGTTTTCGTAATATCTGCAGGTGGAGACGCCGTTCTCTTTGCGCTTGTACTCGGAGCACAGTTTGGAAAGCTCTTCCGGGGTCCCGGCAGAAAGTTCAGGGTCGTCGGCCATCATGGGGCATGTGGACGCCTTCCTTCCCTGCAGCGGCACACATAGGAGCGGCACCTTCTCCGAGATGCGGGCGCATTCGGTGACCACCTGCCTGTGCTGGGACTTCGTCCTCGTAAGATATATGACCTTACATCCGGTGGACTTGGCGGCGTCGATCGAAGCCGCCAGAGACGATACGGTCTTCCCCGTGCCTGTGCCTGATTCGACCACCGCGGCCCTCCCTGCGACGGCGGCCTCCCTCAAAAAATCGACCAACTCCCGCTGTCCGCTTCTGAATGGATAGGGGAACAGGTCCATGCGGGAGTACCCGCATGGTAATAAAAAGCGTTTGGGAGCTCAGGACCTCTTCCAGATCTCGTCCGGAAGGTCCCCGTAGAACGAATCCTCGGCCTTGACCTCGGCCTCGACCTTTGTGCTGCCCTCGATCAGTTCCTCTATCCTCTTCTTTCTGAAGAGCCAGTAGTGGATCCTCCACTCCCTTCCGTCGTAAAGGGTGGTCTCCTCGCGCTCCGTTGTCAGGATGCCTGCGTCCTCGAGCATGTAGAACGTGTCGCGGTCCTCCGGCTCCAGTATGTTGTCGATTATCCTGTCGGAATAGCCGAAGAAATTGAGCACGTGAAGCGCCAGCTGGTTGGCGTACTCCTCCTCCATCTCCCTGTTCGCCTGGCGTATGCCGTTCTTTATTGCCTGTGTCAGCTCTTCGACCGTGATTATTACTTCCATACCTTCGCCTCCCTGCTCAGTTGTCCACTAGGTCGATGAATTTCGCTTCCTTCGCCCCGGACGCCCCGATTATATTGTCCAGCACCTTGGACGGCACGTCCTGGTCCAGGATCAGTACCATCATGGCGCATTTCCCGGACCTTCCTACCGCCATCTGCGCGACGTTGATGCCCGCTTCGCCCAGTGCCGTCCCTATGTGTCCTATCACTCCGGCCGCGTCCTCGTAGCGCACGTAGACCATGTCGCCGGACATGGGGACCTCGAAGCTGTATGCGTCGATCCCCACCAGCCTCGGCTGCCCGCCGAAGACCGTTCCGCGTATCGTGCGGGACTTTCCTGCAGAAACCACCTTGACCTCGATCACGTTCATGTAGTCTCTGGCCTCGTCGGTGGACGATTCCTTGATCGCTATGCCCTTGCCTTTGGCGATGGGCAGGGCGTTGATCATGTTCGCCTGACCGGGACCTATGATATTCTTAAGGACACCGATCACCGTGTATATCGTCAGCATCTTCGTCTGCTTGGACGCGAGTCCGCCGCAGTACGTTATCTCCAGCTCGTCGATGGGGACGTTGCCGTTGATCTGGTGCGCCAGGACCCCCATGCGCTCGGCCAGCGGCACGTATGCCTCTGTCTCCGGGTCGAGCTTTCCGCGGGGCGCGTTGATCGCGTTGGCGATGACTCCCTCTTTCAGATACTTCACGACGTTCTCGGCGACCTCGGTGGAGACCCTCTCCTGTGCCTCCACGGTGCTGGCGCCCAGGTGGGGCGTTGTCACGAGGTTGTCGAGCTCCAGGAGCTTCTGCTCGGCCTGGCATATCGGCTCCTCGCACCATACGTCGAACGCCGCGCCGGCTATCCTCTTGGTCTTGAGGGCCTGGTAGAGGGCGTCCTCGTCGACGATCCCGCCGCGGGCCACGTTGGCTATCCTGGCGTTGGGCTTCATCATATTGAACTGGGCGGTGGAGATCATGTTCCTGGTGTCGGGGAGCAGCGGTGTGTGTATGGTCATGAAGTCGGATATCTTCAGGACCTCGTCCAGCGTCGTGAGGCGCACGCCTATGCTGTCTGCCACGTCCTTCGGAAGGAACGGGTCGTATCCGACCATGGTCATGTTGAACGCCTTCAGGCGTTTGGCCACTTCCCCTCCCACACGTCCGACCCCGATGATGCCCAGGACCTTGCCGTTCATCTCGACGCCGGTGTACTTGGAGCGCTTCCATTCGCCCCTGTGCATAGAGTCGTGGGCAAAGGGTATGTTCCTAGCCAGCGAGAGCAGCATGGCGCATGTGTGCTCTGCCGCCGAGAGTATGTTGGCGGACGGGGTGTTCATGACGAGTATGCCTTTCTCGGTGGCCGCGGGGACGTCTACGTTGTCGACGCCCACTCCGGCACGCCCTATGACCCGCAGCTTCCTGCCCGCTTCGATCACTTTCTTAGTGACCTTGGTACCGGACCTTATGATGAGGCATTCGTAGTCGGCGATCTCTTTGCACAGATCTTCCTCCGAGAGGTCGGGCTTCACGTCTACCGGGAAACCGGAGTCCCTCAGGATCTTGAGGCCCTCTTCGTTGAGAGGGTCGGAAACCAGGATTCTAGTGGTCATTTCATATCCTCCAGTATTTCGTCCATGACGGACAGGAGCTTCTTCACCCTGTCGGCGGTGAGGTCTCCCATGTGCCCGATCCTGAACGTTTTCTCTTTGACGCCGCCGTAGCCGTTGGATATCTCGTACCCGCGGGACTTCAGCGATGCGTGGAACTTGTCGAAATCAAGGGCGCCGCGGTTGAGGACGCCTATGGTGTTTGACTGGGCCCCTTCCTCGGGGAATATGCCGTTGAGCTTCTTGGACCAGCTCCTGACCAGGTCGGCCATCTCCTGATGCCTCCTGTACCTTGCGGGCATTCCCTCGGCCAACGCTTTGTCCAGCTGGAAGTCCAGGCCGTATATCAGCGATACCGGGGGGGTCGTCAGCGCGTAGTTGTCGTCGCTCTGCTTCTTGATCTTCAGCAGGTCTGTGTAGAAACCGCGGTTGGAGACCGTGGCGGCCTTTTTGAGCATCTTATCGGAGCATAGCATGACGCCCAGCCCGGGCGGGAGGGCCAGAGCCTTCTGGGTTCCGAATATCAGCGCGTCGGGCCCCATCTTCCCTATTTCCAGGTCCATTGCGAAAGCGGAAGTGACCGCGTCGACTATCACGAGGGCGTCGGAGCTCTGCCTGCGGACCTCGTCCGCTATCGCGGTCGAATCGCTGAACACTCCCGTTGAGGACTCGTTGCTCACCCAGTGCACGGCCTCGATGTCCTTCTTGACGCGTCCTTCTATCGATTCGGGCCTGATTCCCTTGCCCATGGGGACCTCGACCTTTTCTACCTTCTTACCGTTGAGCTCGGCGACCTCGATGGACCTGTCGCCGAACGAGCCGCCGGTTATCCCCAGCGACCTTCCTGCGATCCCGTTCCTCACCGCGCCCTCGATCATGACGGTGGCGGACCCCGAGACGATAAAGACGTCCATGTCTGTGCCGAGGGCCTTCCTGGTCTTCTCGACGACAGCCTCATGGAGCTTCTTGTATTCTTTGGACCTATGGGTTATCATGGGCCTGGCCATGGCCTGGAGGACCTCCGGTTCTACGTTTACCGGGCCGACCGTGAAAAGTTCTCTGCTCAAATGGAATCCCTCTGCCCACCCTGCCAGACGCAGGCGGACGTGGACGGCTATGCCCTAACCTATATTTATTTTGACGGACGCGCGTGCGTTCAGAGGTCGGCGAGGAACTTCTTGATCCTTTCGAAGCCCACCCTTATCTGCTCTTCGCTGGTGGCGTAGGATATCCTGAAGAATCCCTCTCCCGCCGGTCCGAAGGCGGACCCGGGCGTCACGGCGACGTGGGCCTGCTCCAGCAGCCTGGTCGCAAGAACGGCCGACTTTATGTCAGGTTCGTACCTGGGGAACAGATAGAATGCGCCCTGAGGGGAGTTGACGTCGAGGCCCTTCATCTCGGTGATGAGGTCGATCGCGAGGTCCCTGCGCTGCTTGAACTCCCTGACGAACCTGCAACGGTCGTCCTGTCTGCCCTTGAGGGCTTCGACGGATGCCTGCTGTGCGAAAGAGACGCAACAGGATATCGAATGCGACTGCAGCTTGTTCAGGTTGGAGATGCACTCCTCGCTCGCTATCGCCCATCCTATCCTCCAGCCGGTCATGGCATAGGTCTTGGAAAGACCGGAGACAGTGATGGTCCTGTCGAACATGTCGGGGAAAGACGCGATGGAAATGTGCTCCCCGTCATAGATTACCTTCTCGTAGATCTCGTCTGAGAGGACGAGCAGGTCGTACCTTACGGCGATGGACGCTATCTGTCTGAGCACGCTTTCCGGCAGGACGCAACCCGTGGGGTTGGAAGGAGAGTTGATGATGATCATCCTGGTCTTGGGCGTCACGGCGGCCTCGATTAGCGCAGGGTCCACGATGAACTCCTCCTCGAACTTCGTCGGAATGAAAACCGGTACCGCGCCGGCGAGACGTATGCACGCCTCGTACGACACCCATGCCGGGTCGGGGAGTATCACTTCGTCCCCTGGGTCGAGGTAAGCTAGACAGGCCATGAAGATTGCCTGTTTCGTGGGGGTTATCAGGACGTTCGCGCCCCTGCAGGGGATCTTGTTCTCGGCGAGCGCCGTCTCGGCGACCGCTCTTCTCAGCTCGGGGATGCCGGGCGAGGGGGTGTAGTGTGTGAAACCGTTGTTCAAAGAGCCGATGCATGCGTCGACGATGTTGGCCGGCGTTGTGAAGTCTGGCTCTCCCATCGAGAACGAGATGATGTCCTGACCTTCCGCCTTCAGTCTGCTGACCTTGTTAGAGATCGCGACAGTACCCGATGCCGGAATATTCTTGAGTCTCTCTGAAACCATGTAGCGCCTCTCGGTTTACCCTACGGTTATCTTTTAGGTGTATATAATGGACCCGCCGCCTCATGTCAAAATGGATTTCAGCCTTCCGTTGTCCGCGGAGTTCTTTATGTCCATCGCCATGCGCCCGGCGGTGCTCAGCCCGGGGTATACGAAGTCCGCGTAGGGCGATCCCGACACGAACGGGTTCGTGCCGGCGACGATCCTTGCGGAGACCTCGAAAACCTTGAACTGGAGCTTGTCGTTGACCACCGTCTCGAGGCAGAACGGGCCCCATATCCCGCCGAACATCTCGTATGCCCGGTCGACCACCCTCTGACCCATCTCCAGGGCCTTGGGCAGGAGCGACTCGCGCAGGACGACGGGCGTGTTCCCGGTGACCACGAACGACGGATATAGGCCGTGCCTCTTGGAGTCCTCGATGGACCCGAGCTTGTACATCTCGTCTATGTTGCTCTCGTCGCGGCGGTCCATGGACAGAAGCTCTATGGAACCGCCCTGGTCGCACCTGTAGCCGTCTGTCTTGAAATGGTCGTAGAAATAGTGGATATAGTACCTGGTCCCCAGGCAGTACTCCTGCACGGTATAGGGCTGGGTGTTGTCGATGGACATCTTGAAGTCCGGGTAGTCCTTGGCTATGAAGAATCCGCGTCCGCCTTTAGCGCCGTGGTACTTGACCATGACCGGCTCGTGTATCTCCCTGGCGTCGGATATCAGGCGGGGCATCGGTACCCCGGCGGAAGTTATCCACTCCCTCTGCATGGTCCTGTCGGACTCCCAAGAGAGGACGGCACGGTTGCCATAGGAGGGCACGGCGAAGTCCTCGAACCTCTTGGTCCCCATGTACTCGACGAACGAACCGTGGGGAATGACGACCGTGTTCATGTCCTGGAGCTCGCCGATGCGCGACTCCATCTCGTCGAAATCGCTGTATTTGATGATCTTGTCGGGTTTGGCAAGGGGGAACGCGTCGTAGTACTTGGTGTCGTGAGAAATTGTGAGTCCCAGCGTCTTGAAGCCCATCTTACGGGCGCCGTGGAAGATCTGGAGCGAAGAATGCGAGCATAGCGTCGCTATTGTTATTTCGGCGGGATCGTACCCGTCAAGGATCTCATCGATCTTCTTCTTAGGAACCATATCCTATGATAGTTATAATGCATTTAAAGATTAGGTCGGCACCCGCGCGGGAGTGATTCGGAATAATCGGCGACCCTTCGGGTTAAGTTTTATAGGCGGCAATGCGTAGGCGGGAACACCGCGGAAGCGGAGGTCGATAAAATGAACGAACAAGAACTAACACCCCACTTTGAAGAACTGAAAAGGGTGCTGAAAGACAAGGTCGACGATGAAAAGATCATGGGCGAACTGAAGAAGTACGTCAACGAGTTCCACATAACTCCCCAGGCCGCCATCAGGGGCATACTGAGGAAGTTCGGGGCTCTCGAGGAGTCCCCGTTCCGGTCCTCCTCCTCGCTGATCAAGAAGATCGGAGAGCTTAACGGAACCGAGGCGAGCGTGGACATGCTCGTCAGGGCGATCTACGTCGAAAAGAAGGACATCACGGTCAAAGGCAGCCCGAAGACCATCATATCCGGGCTTATAGGAGACGAGACCGGAACCGCGTCCTTCACCGTCTGGGAAGGAAAGGATGCAGAGATGGAAAAGGGCTCCGTATACTGGTTCAGGAGCGCCTACTCAAAGATGTGGAACGAGAAGATCCAGATAAACATCGGGGCCCGCGGGAGCGTGGAAAAGGCCGACGGGATGCGGGTCGACGTCCCTGACAGGAGCATCTCGATGGAGTCCTCGGAGGCGAAGATCGGACAGATCGCAGGAGGCATGGGCAATGTGACCGTGACCGGCCGCATAATATCCGCAGAAGAGCGGAACGTGACGGTTAAAGGAGAACCGAAGACAGTCTACTCCGGAATTATAGCGGACGACACGGGCAAGATACAATACTCGGCCTGGAACGACTTCGGCCTGAAGGAAGGCGAGACGGTACGCATCAAAAACGCCTACATACGTTCCTGGAAGGGAATCCCCCAGCTCAACATGGGCGACAGATGCGAGGTCAGCAGGGTGGACGACACATTCGGCAACGATATCGCCGACACGGTCACCACCAAAAAGATAGGCGACATCGTAAGGACAGGCGGCGGACTCGACATAAACGTCGTGGGGACCGTCGTGGACATGAGGCGCGGGAGCGGCCTGATAGAGCGCTGCCCCGAATGCAACCGTTCGATAATCAACGGAGAGTGCCAGGCACACGGAAGGGTCGAACCCGTCATGGACCTGAGGATGAAGCTCACCCTTGACGACGGAACGGGCGCCGTCAGCGCGATAATAAACCGCGAGCTCACCGAAAGTCTCACCGGCGTCACCCTCGGGATGGCCGAGGGTCTTGCGAAGGCCAGGGGGAGCATGGAGCCCGTGGAGAGAGAGCTTGCGAAGACTATGCTTATCAGAAGGCTTTCCCTGACCGGGAACGTCATGAGCGACGACTACGGGCCTATGATGATCGTCAGGGCGGCCGAGGTCGTAAAAGAGGATGTGACCGCCGAAGCTGAGAAACTGCTCAGCGAAGTGGAGGCCTCCCTATGAACGCCAGGGAGACGGCGTGGAGGCTGTTCGCCGGAGAGCTCAACAGTTCTTCGGCCTCTGTCAGAGGCGACGAGGAGATGTCCCCCACCTATGTGGTCACACGGCTGGGCGCCATGGTGAACAGGGTCATGGTGGCGGGCGTGCTCACCGAGAAGGAGAACATAGGAAGCGAGGACGAGCCCCTTTGGAGAGGGCGCATACAGGACGTCGGCGGGAGCTTCTTCATAAATGTGGGTAAATTCCAGCCCGAGGCCGCATCGGCCATCGCCGAGCTGGAAGTTCCTGCCTTCGTCGCAGTTGTGGGAAAGGTGAAGACCTACACCGCCGACGACGGGAGGGTGTTCGTATCCGTGAGACCGGAGACCATAGTCCAGGTCCAGGAGGATGTGCGCAGGCAGTGGATCCTCAGCGCGGCAAGGTCGCTCTGGGACCGCCTCATAAGGATGAAGAAGGCCATCGCCGCGAACAGCACTTCCGAAAAAGACCTGGCCGCCGCGGGCTTCTCTCCTGATGAGGCGAAGGGCATAGACCTCGCCCTCAACCGGTACGGGATGCCCGACTCCTCGCCGTATGTGAAGACTATACAGGACGCCCTGAGGATGCTCCTGCCCGGCAGCGTGATAGACTTCGGATTCCCCGAGGACGTAGGAAGTTCTCCAGACGAGATCGAAATAGATCCGGAGCAGTCCGCGGCGGACCGCCAGGACATGGAGGACACGATACTTCGCATAATCACGGAACTGGACACGGACGGGCGGGGAGCCCCGAGGGACGAGGTCGAAAGGCGTGCGGAGGCCGAGGGCATCTCCGCCGCCGAGCTCGAGGAGATCTCCGACATCCTGATGGACAACGGCATGGTCTACGAGCCGGACCTGAAAAGGCTCAAGCGCATCGACTACTGATACGCTTCCGAAACCTCTTACATCATTTTCTGCACATGACCGCTGAAGCGTAACCCACGACCGCAGCGGGATCTCCGCCCAGGGAGTCGTGGGAGTCCGAATACTTCAGGACCTCGACGCTGTCCGGGCCGGATGCGATGATCGCGGCCGCTATGGGGCCGTAACCGCATGCTGATATCCCCTTCGACCTGACAACCTGGAATATGCCGTCCGCATCCAGGGCCGCTATCTTTCCGATGACCTCTGCGTCTAGGGCCGCGGCCCTCTGTTTCGGGACGTAATGTGACATGTCGCTTGAAGCTATTATCACGACGTCCCTCCCCTCACAGGCCTTGGCAATGACCTCTCCCAGGCGCCGCGCCGTCGCGGGGTCCTGCCTGGACATTATTATCGGGACTATGTGCGGGTCAGGGTCGATGTACTGGATGAAGGGAACTTGAACTTCCACGGAATGCTCCAGCCTGTGGGCGTTGGCACTGTCCGGGACCGACCCCTTGAGCGCCCCTATCATGTCCCTGTCGACCTTGCATGGCCCCATGGGAGTCAGATACTCGTCGGAGCACATTACGAAATCGAAGGGCACCCCGTAGTGGTCCGGACCGATGATCACATACGTCTCGGGCAGGCCGTCCTCTTTGATGCGCTTGTAAACGTGGGCGGCGTTCATTCCGGAAGCCATGTACCCGGCGTGCGGACACAACGCAGAAACTATGCATCTGGCACTTCCCTCCGGACCGGGCATTCCGGGTCCAAGCCTGTGACGGAAGCATGCTTCGATATCGCGGACGAGGTCCTCCTTCCTCAGAGGATAGAAACGCCCTGCAACTGCCGGGTAGCGCATGGATAAGGTAAGGTGGTTTGGGTAAAAGGGTTTTTACCGGGATCAGAGCTTCGCTTCGAAGTCCTCTATCTCCATCTTGAAGTCGGCGGGGTCCTTCAGGTCTCCGCGGGCCACAAGCACCTCGCGGGTGAGGAGCCAGTACACGCATGCGAGCGCGCGCCTTCCCTTGTTGTTGGTGGGGATGATGAGGTCCACGTTGCGGGTCTCATTGTTGGCGTCGCACATGGCGATTATGGGGATACCGAGGTTCAGCGCCTCGTTGAGCGCCTGTTTGTCGGCGGCGGGGTCGGTGACCAGCAGGATCTCGGGCTCGACGAACCCGGGGTTGACCGGGTTGGTAAGGGTTCCGGGAACGAAACGGCCTGCGAAAGCAGGTGTCCCGATGGCCTTGGAGAACTCTCTGGCGGGCCTCTGGCCGTACTGTCTGGCGGAGACCACGAGTATCCTTTTGGGATCGTAGCGTGCGAGCATCGCCGCGGCGACCCTGATCCTCTCGTCCGTCTTCTGGACATTGAGTACGTACAGGCCGTCCTGCCTGACCTTGTATATGAAATCCTTCATATCGGCGCTTTTCTGCTGGGTACCGATGTGGACACCGGATGTAAGGTATGTGTCCTCTGACACCAGCAGTTCGGTTTCGATTTTAACGCTATCCTCGTCGCTCATGTAAAAATGCCTCTTAGTTTCTAACGACAGTGATCGGGATCATGTCCTTGTCATATTCCAGCATGGCTATGTCGATGGGATCTATCAGTTTCTCGGAGTATTCTACGAGGACGGGGGCGCCGTATGAAATCTGCAACGCCCTGGAACCGATGATCCTAGCTTTCTCAAATCTAGTGTACTTCATGTTCACCACACAGGATGTCCCTCTATCAGGGTGACCGATATAAACCTTTTGCAATTTTCAGGGCCTCTATTTTTATTTGTTAGTTGAACACTAATAACGCGCGCGAGGGACGTGCAAGCATATTTTTACAGCGAGCGACATGGCAGTCCCGATGGCCGACGAGCTTACCGTCTGCGCGGCCGCATTCTTCCGGAACAAAGGGAGGGACGTGGTCGCTGAAAAGGAATTCACCATGGGCATTTCGCTGGACCTCAGATGGATGTCCGTAAAGGAGTCCAAGGCCCTCATGGACGCGATGGTGACTTCCGGGGTCCTCGAACTGAAAGACGGTTTCCTCAGGCCGAAGTTCGACGTGTCGGCACTGGACATCCCCATGGCTTACAGGCCCTCCTCCGAGCTGGTCTCGTCGGTGATTTCAGGCAACAAGGTCAAAAAAGCCGCGGAAGGGCTTTTCCCGGAGATGGTCTCGATGGCAGAAAGGAGCGGAATGAGGAAGGCTGGATATATCGCCGCATGCAACGCCCTGCAGAAAAAACTGGACGTAGACATAGAGGTCGCCGGAGTCATCGTCCTGAGGGATATCGGGGCGGACGTATCTTCCCTTTACGGAAGGGTCCGCGACGCCGTGCTGAAGAAGTGACCCTCACTTCTTCTTTATGAAATCGCCCAGCGTCATTCTTCCGGATGATCCGCCTCCGGTCGACTGGCCCGCTCCCGAGGACACCGTCTCCAGGAGCTTGATGTCCAGGGCTTTCTCTATCTTCTTGACCAGTTTATCGTCGGGCACCAGCCTGTTGGCCTCGATCTTGGCCATCGTGCCTTTCTTCTCGCTTATGAACTTGGAAAACGCATCAAGGTCCATTCCCTTGGCCTCTCTGGCCTCGCGGATCGTCCTGCCGTAGTTCTCGACGACCTCCACGGTCTTGGCCTGGGCATATACGTCCTTTGTCCCCATTCTTTTCTCACGCCTCTCGAGCCTCTGCTCGATGACCGTCCTGCTGCCGCCGGTCGACTGCCCGGAGGACTGGGAAGAAGATGACGCTTTATAATCATCTCCGAATCTGGCACATTCGGGACACACCTCTAGTTTCGCGCCGTCGATCATCACCGATTTGGTGAACGGCACGCTCTTACCGCACATCTCGCAAAGCATCGGACCTCAATTGTGCGGTCTAATAATTAATAACTGCGATTCCCGACGTACGCACCGCGTGTTAATGACGAAAAGTAATAAAGACGAGAGCGTATAGCCTCTGGGATAACATGGTTGATCAGGCCGAAGGAGAGACTGCGGAACTCAAAGCGAAGATCGTATCGCTGGAAGAAAGGAACGTACGTCTGATGGAGGATCTTCAAAACGCCGAGAACGAGAAGCGCTTCTCGGAGAGCGAGCTGTTCAGGCTGCAGAAGGACCTGACCCGGGTACGGACCGAGCTGGAGAGGCTGAGGAGCCCCCCGCTCATAATAGGCTCCCTACGAGACGTGCTACCTGACAACCGCGTCGTGGTGAAGAGCTCCACGGGGCCCGATTTCATCGTTTCCGTTTCAGAGTACGTGCCCAAAGAGGACCTCATACCGGGGGCCAGGGTCTCCCTCAACAAGCAGACGCTGGCGCTCATGAACATTCTGCCGTCCTCCCTCGACCCCATAGTGACGGGTGCAGAGATAATAGAGAAGCCGGACACCACCTACGACGACATAGGCGGGCTGAAGCAGCAGATGCTGGAGCTCCGCGAGGCCGTCGAGGACCCGCTGCTCAGACCGGAGCTTTACACCAAGGTAGGGATCGAGCCTCCCAAGGGGGTCCTGCTCGTAGGTCCCCCGGGAACCGGGAAGACGCTCATGGCAAAGGCTGTCGCCAACGCCACCAACGCCACCTTCGTCAGGCTCGTGGGATCCGAACTGGTCCAAAAGTACATAGGCGAAGGGGCCAGACTGGTCCGCGAGCTGTTCGAGCTGGCAAGGGACAAGGCGCCCAGCATAATATTCATCGACGAGCTCGACTCTGTCGGAGCCAAGAGGTTGGATGCGGCCACGTCCGGAGACCGCGAGGTCCAGAGGACGCTGATGCAGCTCCTGGCCGAACTGGACGGCTTCAAGCCCTCCGGCGACGTCAAGATCATAGGGGCGACCAACAGGCCCGACATCCTGGACGACGCACTGCTCAGACCGGGAAGGTTCGACCGCATAATAGACGTGGGAATGCCCGATTCGGAGGGAAGGCTCCAGATCTTCAAGATCCACACTTCCCACATGAACGTGGGCACGGATGTCAACCTCAAGATGCTTGCCGAGATCACCGACACCGCTTCCGGGGCCGAGATAAAGAGCATATGCACGGAGGCGGGCATGCTTGCCATAAGGGACGGCCGCGACACCGTCACAATGAGCGACTTCATGAGGAGCAAGGAAAAGGTCATGGAAGCCGGACGCAACAAGATAAAGGCCGCGCCGGCATACATGTTCGGCTGATATCAGTCGTCTATCTCGCCCGGCTCCGCGTCCTCGCCGCCATAAAAGCATAGCTGCGATGCGGCATATATCTCGGCCATGCCCGTGGACTCCTTTGCGGAGACGCCCCTGACCTCGCCGAACACGCCCATGGAGTCCATGGCCTTGAACAGCTCTGCACCTACGACGGTCTGGGGATCGGAATCGTGCTCCATCAGGTCGTAGAAGAGGGAATCGGGGTCCGTGAACCATCCCAGCATCCTGTCCCTCTCCTCATCCGAAAGTATGTCCGATTTGGAGAGAAGGCCGAACGTCGGGAGCTGCAACCTGAACTGCACCAGCGCGGAAAGCGTCATCGAAGTGACGAAGCCGTTAGGGTCTTTGCAGAGTGCGGGGTCCGAAAGATAGAGAAGCATGGAGCTCTCCTTGCCGAAGGCCTCCACCGTCATCTTCGAGGACTCCCTGAACGCGAACAGCTCCAGCTGTCCCGGGGTGTCGATAAGCAGATAGTCGGACCTCATGGCGTTGACGACGTCGGTCATCTTCGAAATGTTCATTGCCATCAGGTCCGCCGCCACGATCTGCGCCCCGTTGGGGCCCAGACCGTACTCCTCCATAACCTCGGCCGTGCTGACCCATTCGCGTATGTCCACGTCGGGGTCGTACGGGAGGATGTCGGTACCGGGGTCCAGGTTCAGAAGCAGGGCGTCGAAACCCTGCTCGTCCAGCCAGTTCTTGTAAGCGGCAACGAGCGTGCTCTTGCCGCAGCCTGCGGTGCCGACGAAAAAGATGTTCTTCATGTCCACGTAGAGCCCGTATACCGATTTAAGGTTGATTAGCCTCCGTGACAGGTGTAACAAGCATTACCGTTATTAACCCCTGGACTAATTCCGTCGCATGATATGTGAAAAAAAGGGCGGGGGCGCCTTCGCCGTGCTGAGCATACTGGCCGCCTCCCTGTTCTTCGTATTGATGATACTGGCGATCGCCGACGCACCCGGCTGGGTGTTTGGGGAGGACCTCATCGAGGCCCTCGCCGCATCCGATTCGGGCGTGTACCTGAGGTCCGGAATAGCCATCAGTGGGATACTCCTCGCTTTCGGTTCCATCGGGATGATCTTCAACGGAGGCCGCCCCGGCAGGACCGCAGAGGGCGTGCTCCTGATGATCTCCGGCATACTCCTCGTATGGGTGGCGTTCTTCGAGAACGACGACCCCATCCACGATGCCGCGCTGATCCTCGTCTTCATGACCTTCGTGCTGGCGCTGATCGCCTCGGCATATGATGACTTTGCAGAGAACCGCAGTATGATGTTCGGTTCGCTGACCGTATTGCTGCTGGTCGCCTCCATCGGGGCTTACGCCGCCTACGGACCCGCGATGTACCAGGTCGTCTGGATCGTTGCCGCGGTCATCTGGGTCATGGCAAGGGGCGTCAAAGGCCTCTGTGAACCAACGATATATAAGAGGAAGTAAATCCCGAGGTAAGGTAAGTAAAATGACAGTTAGACCTAAGATCGTAAAAGCCGGCTTCGGGTTCGGCATTCTGGGCGGTTTGATCGCCGGCATCGCAGCATTGATGGCCTTCGCTCCCGAGACGGCGGCGACGGCCAATATGTGGCTGGGATTCCTGGTCGTAGTGCTTTTCTTCGCTCTCGGAGGAATGTTCAAGACGGAGGGCTCGGTAAGCTGGGGCGTAGTCGTGTTCATGGCGGCCCTGGCCACCGGCGTGACGGTAGCCGTCACCATGTTCGAGGCGATGGACATCTGGTTCGGGATCATCCTCACGGTAATCGGTGTGATCGAGATCGTGATTGCCGCCAACTCCATGACCGGACGCTGGATAAAGACGGACAGGCTCCTCGGTTAAACAATAACGCCGCCCGGACGTTCCGGGCGGCTATTTTCTATATACCAAATATAATCTACCTACAATAAAAACGGTAGTTTTATAACTGTTTTTTTCCATCGAGATACGTGGACGATAAATACACCTCCGCGCTGAAAAGGATAGCTTTGCTTGGCGGAATGGAAGATTATATCGCTGTATCCTCCAGGGAACTGGGGGATACACTTGAAATGAGCCAGCAGTCCGCCTCCAAGCGGATATTGGAGCTTCTCGACGAGAAACTGATAGTTCGCGACCTGGGAGCCAGGAGACAGCGCATAAAGCTGACCCAGAAGGGGATCGACGAGCTGAAACGGGAGTACAACGAATACCGCAGGATATTCGAGCTCACCGACCATGTCACCCTCAAGGGCCACGTCGCCTCCGGCATGGGCGAGGGAGGATACTACATATCCCAGCCCGGCTACATCGAGCAATTCCAGAACAAGCTGGGCTTCAGGCCTTTCGAAGGCACCCTCAACATTGCCGTCAACAAAGAGGACACGGGTAAACTGGAAGTGCTCAGGGGGACGGCCGGGCAGCTGATAAACGGCTTCGAGAGCGAGGGGCGCACCTTCGGTAACGTAGTCGCCTACAAGGCCAAGATAAAGAACATCGACTGCGCCATCGTGGTGCCTGAAAGGTCACATTACGCAGACGTGATCGAAGTAGTATGCCAGTACCACCTGAGGCGCACCCTCAGCCTCAGCGACCGGGACCCCATCGAGGTCAGGGTCAACATCTGATCTTCATCCGAGGTTCTTCATAACCGACCTGAAGATCATCATGCCGTCCCCCTCTTCGGGGCCCGGGTTCCTCGTCCAGTCGGGACGGGTGAAACGTGTCATTACACGCTCCGGATGGGGCATCATACCGAGTATGTTACCTGCGGGATTGCATATTCCTGCAATGTCAGAGGGCGAGCCGTTGGGATTCCACGGATAATCGGCTTCGCTTCCGTCGGGATTGACGTAGCGGAACACTATCTGACCGTTGTCCTCCAGCTTGCTTACGAAATCCGGGTCGTTGCTCATGAGCTTGCCCTCGGCGTGCGCAGAGGGGAACATCACCAAGCTTTTCTTCGGTATCTCGGACACGAACAGACATTTTCCGCGGTCGTCGTTCCTGAGGACCGTGGGTCGGCATTCGAACCTTCCCGAATCGTTGGTATACAGGGCGGCGGTCGGGGTTTCTGACATGGCCCCTTCCAATGCGGGCAGAAGACCCAGTTCCACCAGGATCTGGAATCCGTTGCACACTCCTAGCACCGGCTTTCCGGACTCGACGAAGCTCTTCAGCTGGGGGCCCATCACGCTTTTGATCCTCGCGGCGAATATCGCACCGGCCCTTACGTAGTCTCCCGCGGAGAACCCTCCGGGGAACGCGAGTATATCATAATCCTCCAGGCTCCGGCCGAGGCCCGCGGGGGCGTTCTCCTCCATCTGCTTGAGATGGACCTTCTCTGGAACGGCGCCTACCATGCTGAAGGCGTCTGCCATCTCGTCCTCGCAGTTCGTACCCTCTATCCTCAGCACGCACACCTTGACTTCTTTCATGATTGTCCCCCCATGACCTTCCAGATAGGGTCGTTCCAAGCTTTGCGCAACTCCTCGACCTCGATTATCACTCCGGAGTCCCTTATGTTCATCGAATTTCCGCCCGTCTTTCCTATTTTATGGGCAGAGCCTCCCATTATCTTCTCGAACTCCTCGGCGTTCTCTTCCGATACCTCGGCTATCCAGCGCGTGTTGCTCTCCGAATACAGCACCTTCCGGGGCGACATATCAGCCGCCTTCCTGAGGTCCAGGACCGCGCCGGTCTGTCCCGAGATGCACATCTCTGCCACGGCGACGGCTATGCCGCCGTCCGAGCAGTCGTGGCAGCCGGAAATGAGACGCCTGTCCATGGCTTCGAGTGTCTTTCCTGTGAGTTCGCAGACGTTGTCGACGTCGACGGACGGTACAACGCCCTGCTTCCCTCCGAAGACACGATAGAGCAGCGATCCGCCCATCTCCTCTTTGGTCTCGCCTATGATGTATATCCTGTTGCCGGGTCCCTTGAAGTCTGCTGTGACGGCCTTCGATATGTCATCGATGATGCCGCAGCACATCATCATGGGCGTGGGGAGCACCGATGCTCCTCCCGGGGCCTCGTTGTAGAGGCTGACGTTGCCCGACGGGATGGGTATGTTGAGGGCCTTCGCGAAATCGCCTATTCCGCGGACGGCCTCCCTGAACTCCCCCAGTCTTTCGGGCCTCTCCGGGTTGCCGAAGTTCAGGCAGTCGGTCAGAGCATTGGGCATGGCGCCGACTGCTACCACGTTGCGCCAGGCCTCGTCCACCGAGGACATCCCTCCTCTGTACGGGTCCAGCGAAGTGAACCAGGGATTGCATCCTATGGCGGCGGCCAGGCCTTTGAGGCTCGACGGAACGGGGCGGAGGACCGATGCGTCTCCCGGCCCGGTCCTGTTCATCTCGCCGACCATGGGGTGCAGGACGGTGGCCGCCCGGACCTCGTGGTCGTACTGCCTTATCGCCCACTCTTTCGACGCCACGTTGGGATCGGAGAGCAGTCTGAGGATCACCGTGCGGTCGTCGGGAAGGCGGGGGGAGCGCTCGTTCTCCATCGACGAGACCTGCGGATCGACATATGGCCTGTTATAAAGAGGGCCCGTGGTCAGGAAATGCTGGTCCATATCGAATATCTGCTCCCCGTGCCAGAATATGCGGGTGCGCCTGGTGCCCGTGGTCATCGCCACGGGCGTCGCCAGCACATCCCAGGAATCGAAGACGGCAAGGACCTTTTCCAGGTTCTCCGGCTTGCAGGTGCACATCATGCGCTCCTGGGACTCGGAGACCCATATCTCCCAGGGTGCCAGCCCGGACTCCTTGAGGGGGACCTTTTCCAGGTTCACGTCGGCCCCGCATCCCGCATCGAGGGCCATCTCCCCTACGACGCAGCTGAGCCCTCCTCCGCCCAGGTCCTTCATGCCGGTGATGAGGTGCTTTGCGTTAACCTCGAAGCATGCGTGCATGACGGGCTCTTTGGTGATGGGGTCGCCCAGCTGCACCGCGCCCCTCGAGTCTTCGTCGGACGTTTCCGTGAGGTCGCGGGAGGCGAAGTTCACCCCGTGTATACCGTCGCGGCCGGTGCGGCCGCCGATGAGCACCATGACCTCTCCTGGCCCGCCGGCATAGTTCTTTGCAAGGTCGCTGCGTTTAACTATACCCAGGCATGCGACGTTCACCAGGCAGTTACCGGTATACCTCTCGTCGAAGAACATGCCTCCGGTGATGGTCGGTATCCCGACCCTGTTTCCATAATCTCTTATCCCCGAGACCACTCCGCTCATCAGATAGCGGGGGTGTTTTGTGCCGGGAGGCAGTTCGCCCTTTCTGTCGGGATGCCCGAAGCACAGAGGGTCTGCCAATGCGATGGGCTGAGCCCCCATGCACACCACGTCCCTGAGTATCCCGCCTATCCCCGTCGCCGCCCCTCCGTAGGGCTCCACCGCGGACGGGTGGTTGTGGCTCTCGATCCTGAGCGCATATCCATGGTCTTCGTCGAACACCATCACTCCGGCGTCGCCCCTGGAAAGGACGTCTTCGCGCCCTATCCCGAAGACGAACTCCTTCAGTATGGCCTTAGAGCTCTTGTAGCAGCAATGCTCGCTCCATGCCTGGCCCAGGGACTGGAGCTCGATGTCCGTGGGCTCTCTGCCTTCTTTGACGAAGTACTCCTTGATCGTCTTCATCTCGTCGAGGGACAGGCTAAGGGCCATGTCGCCGGAAATCTTCACAAGGTCTTCGTCGGAAGCCTCTCTCACCGAGACGTCGAAGAGCTCGTAGGGCTTGTCGCGTCTGGTCATCGGGTCCTTGACCATTTGATCATCTCACGGTCACTTTGAAGTTCTGTATCACGGGGTTCGCGAGGAGCTTTTTGCACATCTCCTCTCCCTCGGAGACCGCTTCCTCGTCGGTCCCTTCGATTTCGATGTCGTAGACCTTAACGGTCTTTACCTCGCCGACACCTTCGAATCCCAGGGATTCCAAGGCTTTCTTGGTGTTTTTGCCCTCGGGGTCTGCCACCCCTTTCTTGAGCTCAATGCGGATCTCTATTACTGCCATTGTTACGAGTAATTGCGCGCACCGATTAATATGTTATGAAAATCAGGGTAGGGAACGCTTCCTTCCGAAGACGAGATATCCCGTGTGTCCCAACATCTCGAAGGACGGGCGGACTCCCCCCGGATGGACCTCCATGCCCCTCTGGAGATTCTCCATGGCCTTCACTCCGGCGAAGCCGCGCTCCCTCAGTGCCAGCACAGAAGACTCGAGCTGGTTGGCGTTCGGTACGTATATGCATATCCTCCCTCCCGGCCTGAGATGCGGCAGCATGTTGTCAAGGGCGAGCCACGGGTCCGGCATGTCCATGGTCAGAGCATCGGCGGTGCATTCGAATTCGACGTTCTTCGCATCTCCGATCGCGCAATCCCAGCATGCATCGGCGCCTGTACGCGAAACGTTGCGTCTGGCTCTTTTTGCGTTCTCCTCTTTGAGCTCCACTGTAAGAACCTTTCCTGCCGGCGCGACCGAATTCAGAAGCGCGGTCGTCAGTCCTCCGGAGCCTGCGCCCACCTCTATTACCGTCACTCCGCTCCTTATATCGCAGTTGAGGATTATCGTCGCCGCGTCCTTGGGAGTGATTATCTGCGCCCCCCTGTCCAGGGACTCGATGAGCTCTATGACGCCAGGCCTGAATACGGTGAAATCCGTTCCCGCTATCTTCACGGGAGAGCCGTCTTCCGCTTCTGCGAACTTGGAGCCGTCCACCGTTCCCAGCGACTGGACCTTTATCATTCCGAAAGACATCTTGAACCAGTATCTCTTGCCCGAGCTGTCCTCCAGGTAGACCGCCTCTCCTTCTTGGAACGCCATGGATGTCCGATGTCCTCCGGAGTAATACTTGTTGCGCTCACATCGTATGGGCGGCGTACGCCTGCTTCTCCGATTCCTTGCCGCAGACGATGCATTTTCCAGGGAACGCCTGCGCCCCGTAGGGTGTGCCCAGTATCTTAAATCCCGTTGAATCCTCGAACTTGTGGCCGCACTCGGGGCTTCCGCACCAGCACATCCTCAGGATCCTGTCCGTCTTGGTTTCGTCGAGCTCCCCCTTCGGAACGTCCTCCAACGACGAGATGTCGGTCACGCTGGAATCCTGGACGGACCTGGCCCTTGCATAAAGCGTCGCCGAGATGTCGTCGAGCAGCATCCTGGTGCCTGCCGACACGGAGTCCATGGCTATGGCCCCCTTCTCCCCGGTGTCCCTCCTGGCGAAGGAGACCACTCCGTTCTCCAGGTCCCTGGCTCCGATCTCGATGCGCAGAGGCGCTCCGCGCATCTCCCACTCGTAGTACTTGGCGCCCGGCCTTTCGTTCCTGTCGTCGAGCTTGGACCTTATCCCCGATCTGTTGAGTATGTCGGTGACCAGCTTGCAGGCGTCCGTGACCTGCTCCGGCGCCTTCTTGGATATTATCGGTATGATGACTGCCTGGAACGGCGCTATCGGCGGAGGGAGTATCAGGCCTTTGTCGTCGCCGTGGACCCCAACGACCGCTCCCAGGAGGCGCTCGCTCATTCCGAAAGTGGTCTGGTGGGCGTGCTTGTGCTCTCCGTCGAGGTCTTCGTAAGTAATGTCGTAAGGCACCGAGAAGTTGGTGCGGTAGTGGTGTATGGATCCTATCTGAAGCGTCCTGCCGTTGGGCATGACCGTGTCTATCCCCACGGTGTAGTATGCGCCGGGGAACTTATCCCAGTCGGTGCGCACCAGTAGGAAGTGGGGTAGGCAGAGCTCGCGGGAGATCTTCTCCAGAATTTCGATGTCCTCCTCTATCTGGCACTGTGCGTCCTCTTCGGTCGTGTGACACGTGTGGGACTCGAAGAAATGGATCTCGCGGACCCTTATGAATGCACGGGTCTGCTTGGTCTCGTAGCGGAAGGTGTTGACGATCTGATATATCTTGAGAGGCAGGTCCTGATGCGACCTTATCCAGAGCGAGAACATGGGGTACATCGCCGTCTCGGAGGTGGGCCTGACCACCAGCGGAACGTCGAGCTCGTTCTCTCCCGCCCGGGTGACCCAGTATACCTCGGCATCGAACCCTTTTATGTGCTCCTTCTCCTTCTTGAACTCCGTCTCCGGGATCAGGAGAGGGAAGTTGACCTCGCCGTGGCCCGTGGCGTCCAGCTCCCTGCGGGTGTAGGAGTCGATCATGGTCATGACCTTCCATCCGTAGGGGGTCCATACGTTCATTCCCTTGATCGGGTATCTTTTGTCGCAGAGGCCCGCGGCCTCCACGATCTCATTGTACCATTCGCTGAAATTCTCTTCCTTTTTCATGGGTTCACCGCTTAAGCGCCTCGGCGATTATCGGTGCGACCGATATATGGGAGAGCTCGTTCTCGAGGGTGTTGCAACAGAGGATCGAATCCAGCGAGCTGCCCGTGAGCCTCTCGATGGCGTTGCTGACGAAGACGCCGTGGGTGCATGCCACGGAGATCGATTCCGCACCGGCCTCCCTCAGGGCGTGGGCGGCGGCGATGATCGTGCCGCCGGTAGATATCATGTCGTCCACGATCAGCACGTTCTTGCCTTTGCAGTCGACCACCGCCGGCGCTATCTGGACGTCGGACCCGGATAGACGGGTCTTCTGAAGGTGGTCGTACTTGAGGCCGAGCCTGTCGGCCACGTCTTTGGCGCGCCCTATGGCGCCCAGGTCCGGTGACAGGACCAGGTCTATACCCTTGTCCTTGAAGTATTCGGCTATCGCCCCTGCGGCCTTGAGGTCCTGGTGTGAGCACTTGAAGTAGTCGAGGACGGACTCCTTGTGGATGTCGACCGTTATAACGTGGTCGCAGTCGAGGCCCAGATGCCTGGTCATGACCCTTGCGCTCTCCGGCTCTCCGAGCTTGAAGACACGGTCCTGTCTGGCATATCCGAAGTACGGTATGACCAGCGTTATCGTCTTGGCGCCCAGGCGCCTGACGGCGTCCTGCAGCAGGAACATTTCGATAAGGTTCCCGTCCGGGTATGTGTTCTGGACTATAACGACGTCGTCGTTCAGCTCTTTGTTGTCTATCCTTGTGTAGCATTCCCCGTCGGGGAATCGGGTTGTGGCTGCCTGCACATACGTGTACCCGAGAGTGGAGGCCAGCTCTTTGGCGAGGTCTCTGGATGACGATCCGCCTACGATTATCATGTCTCCGCGATATCCATCGGATGATATTATCTTATCTGATTTCCGGCTGACCGCTCACTAACGTTATATCGGACGAACCGCATCATCTGGGTATGCCCGTGCAGGACGTAGTGACCGAAGAGAGGATAGAACGCTATCTGGACATAACGGCCAGGGCGATGGCCAAACTGAAGATCGCCGCTCCCGAGAGGTCCTTCGGCAGGAAGATGGCCGATGACTTCCTGAACATGGCCGCTTCGTATTACGAGGACGCGAAACATTTCCGGGACGTGGGGGACCTTGTCACTGCTTTCGCCGCCGTCAACTACGCCCACGGGTGGCTCGACTGCGGAGCTCGCATAGGGCTTTTCGACGTGGGCGGAGACGATGTCCTGTTCACCTTGTTCGAATGATCCCCGCCTCTTCGGGAACGGCGTTGCATGACACCGCCCAAACGTCGCCTATTACGGACCTCGCCTCCGACACCGGGGCATTGGTGAATATGCTGTTGCCTAGCATGCACATGGCAGCCATGAACCCTTTTTCTTCCAGCGCCTCGATGGCCGCATCTGTCTCCCTGCTCCTTACTCCGGCCTCGGCGGAGAATCTGTTGGATATCTTGAACAGGCTCTCCAGAGAGGGCCTCTCGAGATATTCCTGCATTGCATCGGAACCGGCGTTCCTGATGTCCACGTACTTCTCCCTCTCCGAGAGGACGTCCTTGGTCTCCAGGGGGGAGCCCAGGACGGCAAGCGTGACCCTTCCCACGTTGACGTGGAAATCCTCCACCTTCCCGAAGGGAGGTATGCCCGCAACGGTCCTTACGGGCTGCTGGCAGTTTGCCATTATTCCGGCGACGTCCCCCCTCCCCCCTCCCCCGAGAAGATCCGCCACATGAGCGATGCGGTAGGCTTCGGTCTTGCTTCTGCCGGTGATCTGGCACATGCAGATTGCTACGGCCACTGCATCCGCGGCCGACATTCCGAATCCCTGCCCCACGGGCAGGTCGTGCCTTACGTTTATCTCGTATCCTCCTGACGGGTCGATGGACCTTACGACCTTCCTGATGATGTCGTCGCTTCCTGTACCGTCGTTGACCTTGGTGACCATTGCGTTACCTGGGACGGGATTTACTTTGACGGTCGTCCCGAGGCTGAGCCTGATGCCTGCTCCCCTCGACCCCGCACTGAGGGGGTCGAGGGACGTTATCGGCTGAAAGAAGCAGGTTACGTGTCCCGGGCAGAACGCTGATATCATAAACTCTCCGAACAGAAGTCCAGGATGAAATCGGATATTGCTATCTTCGTCCCGGATATGTCCGCGGCCTTGAACTTGGTGACCAGGACCGCAGAGGACGAGGACATCCCCGCCGCGTCGATGTCGTTGGCGACCACAGCGCTGAGGCCGTACTCCTCGAGACGGGCCCTGGCCCGTTTCACCAGCTGCTCGTCTGTCAGTCCGGATTCCGCCTTGAACCCGATGACCTTGTCGCACTTCCGGCGTATCAGCGGAAGAACCTTGGGGACGGGAGCGAAGTCCGCCTCGAACTTCTCATCGCTGGGTATCTTTCCTTTGAACGCCTTCGTCGGAGCGAAGTCCGACAGAGCGGCCGGAACTATGACGATCTCGTGGTCCAGCAGTTCGACCATCCCCACGAGGTCGGCGACCGTCTGGAAGCGCCTGGACTTCACATAGCTGGGTATCTCCACGTTGCATCCTCCCATCCAGAGTTCCACGTCTGCACCTCTTTCGAAGGCGCGTTTGGCCAGGGAGATCGACATGGTCCCGGTGGAGCGGTTGGTGATTATCCTCATGCTGTCTATGGGCTCCTCGCTGCGTCCGCCGACGATCAGGATGCGGCGGCCGTCCAGGTCGTTGCCGCAGAGAAGTTTGAACGCCCACGCTACCACCTCCTCCCTGGAGGCGATCTTGGCCCTTATCCCGTCGGAGTGGGGGCCTATGAACTTCACGCCCATCTGTTTCAGCTTCTCTACGTTCGCCTCCACTGCCGGGTTCTTCATCATCGCTTCGTGCATGGCTGGGGCGACCGCGACCGGTATTCCGTTTCCGATAGCCACGGTCGCCATGGACGTTACGGTCGTGTCGTCGATCCCGTTTGCGATCTTGGATATTGTGTTCGCCGTTGCCGGATAGATCATAAGAAGGTCCGCGGTGCGGGAGTCGCCCATCAGCTTGACATGCTCGGTCTGGCCCGTGAGCTCGGTTATGGGTTTTTTTCCGGATGCGAACTCTATGCTCTGCTCGGTCACTATGTCGCAGGCCGCCCTTGTCATGACAGGTATAACCGTAGCGCCGTGGCGTATCAGCTCGCGTATCGTGGAGAAACATTCCGTTGCGGCGATGCTTCCCGTTATCCCGAGTACCACTGTCTTTCCCTTCAGCCTGTTGCTCTTCTCACAATAGATCTCTTCCGACGGATGCATTTCACTCACCTAAGATTTTCATCGTTTCTCTCAGCACCTCGTCCTTCGGACGAGAAGCGTCTATTATGCGGAATCCTTTCTCCTCCGCTATTTCCAGATAATTGGAGCGCACTCTGCCGAGGTACTCGGTGACCTCGTACTTGCTCCTCGCTCCGCGTTCCCCCACCCGGCGCATCCCCGCCTCGGGGTCGATGTCCAGAAGTATCGTCGTGTCGGGTTCTACGGTGACGGGACGGTTGATGTCCATGAGCCATTCCTTGCCCGACACCGTTCCGTCGAGTCCTGCGGACTGGTACGCTATGGTGGAGGCGTAGTAACGGTCGCAGAGGACGGTCGTCCCCTCCTCCATCCATCCGACTATCTCGGAGGTGTGGCAGGCACGGTCGGCGGTGAACAGCAGAGCTTCCGCGTTCGGAGATATGCATTTGACCGCCCCGCTCCGTATCAGCATTCCTATCGGCCCTTCAGTGGGCTCTGCGGTTACGACGGTCCTTATGCCCGCCGACTCCAATTTTTTTGAAACTTCATCTATCAAAGTGCTTTTGCCCGCACCGTCGATGCCTTCGAAAACAATGAAACGGCCTGCCATCCTTAACGGTTCAATATGATTTACTGAATATATTACTTCATGCCGTCTCGAGTCGGTGTACCAGTTCGTCCAGGGACTGCACGTCCTTGATGTCGATCCTGCAAAGGCCCGCCAGTCTGCTTCTTACCGCCGTGTCGTACTGGACATCGAGAGCGCTCAGGTGGACCTCCAGGTCCGAGGCTATTATGTCGCCCTTCCTGTCCCAATCGGTCAGTATGACCGCCTTCTTCCGTCTGCCGGCCACATATTCTGCGGCCTTTACCGGGCCGCCCGACGCCTGGACGGTGAAAACGTCCCCGAATATGCCGAGATGCTCCAGCGCGGTGACGTCCCTTCGGCCCTCCACGAGTATGACCCGTTCCCAAGACATCTCCTCCAGCTCCCGGAGCGCCTCCATGATCTCCTCGTACCTTTCGGCATCGCTCACAGAGCATCACCCAGCCGTTCCGCCGCCGCATCGGCGTCCCCTTCTACCAGCACGGTCTTGCGACGGTCGGCGGCACCGCTCTTTACTACTGTCTTCATCCCGGTGATCCCGCCGATTATCTCCTCCACCTCCCGATTCGCCCTTCCATCCAGCGGAGGCGACCTGACCCTTACGATCAGCCTCTTCCTCCACAGGTCGAAACCGTCGATGCCGGAGACGGACGAGCGGGGCGAAACATAGAGGCTCACCTCCAGCCCGACGGCCGTTTTCCGTGAGACGTCCGAAAGCTGCATGCCGGGTTATCGTCCAGGAACATTATCCCCTTTTCCCATCGGCCCGGAGAACGATTGAATAAAATATCGATAGCCCATAGCGCATTCCGATGCAGGCGGGACCCTACAAGCCGATGAAATTCGAGGACCTTACGGAGGTCTACAGGGAGGAAAAGTCGAAAAACCTCCTTTCCGACGTGAGGAGCGACCTGTATCCCGCTATGTCGTCCCTCCTGGTCTCGCTAAGGGCGGAATACGACCGTTTCCTGTCCAAGGACCCGGATTCCATAATGTGCGAAGGGGCCAACCAGCGCCGCAAGAAGGCGAACCGCCTGGCAAGGGAGATCGTCTCCCTGAGGATGCTCAAGATAAGTTCCATGGCCCTCAGGGCCGCCTCAGGCGCCCAGAGCGTCACGGACGTCCTGACTCCGGAGGAGAAGGCATATTACGCCGAGATACTGGCCGCCTCCAACGCCCACATGTCCTCCATCGACAGGATGACGGGGCAGGTGAAGTACGAGATACGGCCGATAGACGTTCCTCGGGAGACGCCGCCCGTTACCAAGGCCCCGGAGCAGCCACAGACGCTGAAAGACGTCCCGGTGTTCGACGACGGGCCGGAGGACTTCTGCGACGAGGAAGAGGAGGTCATCTTGTCCCCTCGGGAAGCGGTGCGGGAGGAAGAAGAGCATGAAGAGCCCGACCGCGTGCTCATCAGGATCCTGGAAGATCTGCCCGTGTTCGCGGGACCGGACCGCGACTACGACCTGAAGAGGGAAGACCTTGCGACAATGCCGAAAAGCATGGCGGAAGCGCTGATCTCCAGGAACAGGGCCGTTCTTGTCAGGCCCTCGCCCTGATGGTCCTGGTGTCGCCCGGGAACTCTAGGCAGTCGATGTTGAAGCGTTTCTCGCCTATGATCCGTGCAACGGTGTCGCGGGCGGTGTCCGGCGTGTTGTTTGTCTTGCTCAGATGGGCCAGGAATATCTTGCGCCCTTCCTTCCTTGTGCGCATTATGGCGTTGGCGCAGGCGACGTTCGACAGGTGCCCTATGTCGCTTCCGATCAGCCTCTTGAGGCTGGGAGGATAAGGCCCGTCGGTCAGCATGCGGCTGTCATAGTTCGATTCTATGATCGCCAGGTCGGCGAGCGACAGGGCGTGCTCCACCTGATATGTCAGCTTCCCGGTGTCGGTGGCCACCAGGATCCTGGTGCCGTCCGTCTCGGTCAGAAACGCGTTGGGGTCCGCCGCGTTGTGAGAGGTGGGCAGAGGAGTGATGCGCATACCGCAGAGCTCGAACGGCACTCCCGTCGATATCGGCCTGTGGTCTATCTGCCCCAAGGTGCAGGATTCGAAGGTCGGCACGTTGCAGTAGACAGGGATGTCGAGCTTCCTGGCCGTCGCCCCCGCCCCGGAGACGTGGTCGCTGTGCTCGTGGGTCAGCAGCATCGCCTTCACGGAGGACGGGTCGATGCCTTCCTGGTCCATCAGCGCCATGATCCTGCGGCAGCTTATGCCTGCATCTATCATGATCGCCTCGCCGTCGGACTCTATCACCGTGCAGTTACCGTCGCTGCCGCTGGCCAGAACGTGCGCTTCGAATAATCCCATCCTTTTTGCCCTCAGACCTTTCTTTTGTAGATGTGGAACACTATGTCCCCTCTGGAAATTATCCCTACCAAAACGCCCTTTTCGAGGACCGGGACGCGATTGATCTTCCTTTCGAGCATCGCCTTCAGGACTTCCACGATGACAGCGTCCGGCGTGGTGGTCAGGACGCTTCTCGTCATTATGTCCTCCACCTTGGTGTTGGATACTTCGTCCGCCGCATCCTGCAACGCAACGTTGTCGATCTCCGAGTCCATTGGATAGGAGAGCATCTTGGCACCTCCGGCCCCCATCTTCTCCTGGCGCCTGACTATGAGATTTAGGATGTCGTCCTCGCTGAGTATGCCTACGAGGTGGTTCCTGTTGTCCACCACCGGCGCGCCCGATATGTTGTCGACTGCGAACTTAATGGTCGCGCGCTTGACGGTGTCCCCCGGTTTGAGCGTGACGACCTGCGTCGTCATGAGGTCCCTCACTTTAAGCTGCGTCATCTTTCCTTGTTATAGTCGAATTCGGTTATATTCATTTGTACAACCGCTTCGTTTCGGCTGTTATCTGGGAGAAGAAAACAGACAGGTTTATTAATGAAAACAGGTTGTAGAGGTTTCGCAGGGGCCTGTAGCTCAGCTAGGTAGAGCGTTCGACTCTTAATCGAACGGCCAAGGGTTCGAATCCCTTCAGGCCCGCTGATACGTTTCAGTCGATTTCTCTGAAAGCGTTCGGTCCCGATGCCATTTTTCCACCGGGTTTTCTCGTTCGTATCCTCGTGTTCAGAAAAATCCATTGGACGGATATATTCGAAATCGGCATAGACATGATTCTTTGTTTTTATAGGAATATACAAATAAAATAATAAAAGGTTTGATTTTCGGAGTTGCGGGTGTTGTCATTGCATCTTGCGACAGATAAGCACCGGGCAGGCGGCCATCCTTGCTACTTTCTCGGCCACGCTCCCCAGAAGGACCCTTGAAACGCTGGTGCGTCCAACGGACCCGCAGATCACCAGGCTGTGTTCTGCAGACTCTTCGACTATCGCCTCCGCCGGGTGTCCCACCGCTATCTTCGACACCACTTCGATCCCCCTTTCGGCGGCCTCCTTCAGGACGTAGTCCATGGCGTCCTTCGAAACCTTGTTGCTGAGACCCTTTATGTCCTCTGCCGATGGGACGTTACCGGTCGCCGATACATAATATTCCGTATCGAACACAAAAAGCGCCGTCACTTTGGAAATGTTAATCCTGGCTATGTCCAATCCCTTGCGTGCGGCGAGGTTTCCGGTCTCGCTGCCGTCGGTGGCTATGAGTATGCTGTCGTAAAGGGACTCGAACCTTGAGGGCTCCCTCTGCCCCATGGCCCTTTTCCTGTCTTCCTTCGCCTTGCGTCCGTAAACCATCGCCGCAACGGCGAACACCGCACATATAGCCAGCACGAGGATTCCGATATAGATGAAAGTGAGGAAGTAGGTTCCTGCGGCGACGATTACCGGAGCGATCGCGATCGAAGATGAGAACGTACCCAGGTTCATGGCCACCGAATAACCGCCCATGACCTTGCCCGAGCCGCCGGCCTGTGAATAGTGCGAAAGGCTGCCTATGACCGTCATCGTGATAAGGCCCATGCCTGTTCCCACGAGGACCATGGCGACAAATATCGCCAGGATGCTGGAAAAGTTCAGCAAGCAATATGCCAGACCTATCAAAGTAAGGGCGACCAAGTATGCGTTCTTGTCGTTCAGCTTGTTGGAGGACCGGGCGTAAAGGAGGCTGAACGCGGCCTGAGTGACTCCCAGGACTCCGAGCATCAGGCCACATACGGTCAGGTTGTAACCAAGGTCAGTCATGTGATAAGGAAGGTTTGTGGGAAGGATGAACATCAGGAACAACGCCAGGAAGATCATCACATAGCAGAGGGCCACCTTGCGGCGCTTATTGGGTATCTCGACGGGCGGCATCACGCTCTCCCCCCGATAAACCTTGGACGGCTCACGGACAGAGAAAAGAGCCAGCAGCAGTATGGGGACGCCTATGAGATAGATCAGGAAGGGCTCCTGCCACCCCATGTCGGCCAGCGATCCCCCTGACGTCTCCAGGAAAAGCACGCCTATGCCCATCGCCGCGGACTGGTAGCTTATCACCTTGACCCTCTCTGCGCCCGAGTAGTACTCGGCCGTGAGGGCTGTAGTAGCCGTAGATATTCCTGCGATTCCGATGCCCAGTATGAAACGTCCGGCGAGGATCGTTTCAAGCGTGTTCAGGAAGAATCCTGAAAGGCCGGCGACCGTGAATATCACCAGCGAGGCGACGAACACTTTCATCTTTCCGAACCTGTCGGCTAGATATCCGATCCCCATGCCGGTTATCGCGACTGCCAGCGCAGGCAGGGTGACCAGCAACGATATTGTGACCATCGAGGCGTCGGGGAAGGCCTCGCTCATCGGCTTAAGCGCGGGGGCGACCGCGGCGGCCCCCATCAGAACGATCATTGAAGAACAAAGCAGCGTGATCAGCGTCAGCCTGTTGGGTTTGAATCCGTTTTTAATCTCGCTCACGACTCGCTCAATGTGAACTTTTATTTATTTTTATCCTAGAAGGAGATGTCTTTTTTTAAACCTGGGCCGTCCTCGTTACCGCTGTATAAACACTGTTATATAAACGCATAACATGTTTCCTGTCCATGATCAAAATAGACGATGGGTGTCCCGATACAAAGAGCACCGACCCCATCGGGAGGGCGATGGAATACTGCCTTTCCACCGACTCCGGGGATCCGATAAAAATCCTGAAGGCACTCATGAAAGACCCTGCCGTTCCTTTCCACGGCCCCGTACATCACTCGCTTGTTCCGTTCGCCGTCCTTACGGCGTACAAGAACAGTGGCGGAGATATCGACCTCCCCCTCGCCATGAGGAAGGCCCACGAGCGCGGTTCGATAATACCGGGTGCGGTGTGCGGGCACTGGGGCGCATGCGGTGCGGCGCTCGGATGCGGAATCTCGTTCAGCGTCATCACCGGCGACGGGCCCCTTGCCAAAGAGGTCTGGAGCAAGGACCAGGTGATGGTCTCCCGGTGTATCGCGAACATCGCCAGGTTCGGAGGCCCGAGGTGCTGCAAGAGGGATGCGTATCTTGCGATACCCGTGGCGGCCGAATTCTTCAAGGAGCATCTGGGAGTGGAGATGGACATTCCCGATACTATCAAGTGCTACGTGTCGGAAAAGAACAGCGTATGCCTGAAGGAAGCTTGTCCTTTCAATCCTGGGCACAAGGGATGAGCGGCGCCCGTCGGCCGGGTATCCCAGGCTGCCGAGATCATATCTCAGAGCGGCATTTTCAGCACCGGGAATAATATTTGCTTCAATCTTCCCGTCTGGTTTGAACTAAAGCCTGTTCAACAGCAAAATAATGTGATGTAAGGGAACGGGCGGGCGGCGTCATATTCCGATTCGTTTTTTTAACTACGGACTGTCGGTAATTATTTTCATAAATGATAAATAGTAGACATATTGTCGGTTAAAGAACAATATGTCATCAATGCCAGAATCAGAAAGCGCTTTCTCGTTCAAGAGAACAAACCGGCTCAGAGGCATGCTAATTTTGGGTGTTTTCCTTTTTCACTTTTGCAACTTTTTCCCCGCCGAGGTAAAACCAGACATCGGACACACCTTTGTTGGCGCGTTTTTTTTGCTTTCTGGCTTTGGGCTTCTCGAGAGCTTTAAAAGAAAAGAGAATTACCTGGATGAATTCGTCGGCAAAAAGACAGCCAGGCTGTTAGTCCCTGTATGGATTGCCGGGATGATCGTACTAATGGCCAAGTGGATAGTGTTCGACAACCATTCGATCCTGGGCGAACATACCTATTTGTTCGATATCATCTCCGGCGGAACGACTACGACCGTATCTTGGTTTGTCGTCGAGCTGATTTTTTTCTATCTGTTCTTTTACCTTGCCTTCAAGCATTTGAGCGTCAGATGGGCCATCGTTGCCGTTTCCGCGGCGGTGGCATTGCTGATGATATTATTGTCTCAGCAGGAAGGGATGTGGTACGGGTCCGGAATGATGTTCCCGGCCGGGCTGGTACTTTCATATTTCAGAGAAAAGATTGAGTCGGTCAAACCGCATACCATTTTAATCGTATCTGTGACGATCTCACTTATATTCGCCTATTACATGAAAATGGTCAGATTGCCTTGGTATTCCGGTTTGATATACGGAAATCTGCAGTGTCTGTTAGTTTCACTTTTGGTTATATTGTCTCTGCTCGGCAGAAAAACCGGCGTTGGCAAGTGGCTCGTTTCCTTGCTGCTCTGCAACATAGTCTATTACGCCCTCGAAACATCATTGCAACTCGGACCTAACATAATCACCGTAATGCCTGTAATGACCATATTCCTCGTTTTGGCAGGAATGGACACAATCGCTCCATTGACCAATCTATTTGGAAATGTTTCGTATGAATTCTATTTGATTCATGCGATGATGATCTTTGTTTCCATGACATGGTTCTCTGATATGCTCCTATGTTTCATATCCAGCTTGGTATTGTCCCTGATAATTGCAATTGCGATCAATAGGGTCAGCAAGATTTTCTTCGATAACAAGAAAAAGGGGGGCCCGCAATCCGACTGATCCTGTCGGACATTAAGACAATAAACATGCCGCAGTATTGACTTTCAAGATCCCAATATCCGCTTAGCGTCGCTGTATATCTTCTCCGCGGGATAGGTACATGGCCATTTATCGTCCCCTTCGATTATTTTGAAGTCATAGGTCTTAGCGAAGTCTTCGGTGGCGCGGTCCATGTCCGCCCTGTCGCCCAACCCCGTGTCTATCTTCACCACGGTGTCGTATCCGCAAAGGTCGAAGATCCACTTCATCATGTCCTTGTCCCCCTCAGGCATGCCTTTGAACATATCGCTGGCGGCCATGAAGTCCTCCCAGTTCGTAGCCACTGCGGGCGTGAACAGCATCTGGCCCGTGTGAGCTTTGATAAGTTCGCGGTACTTGTCGAGCCCTCCGACGGCAACGCCGACACAGTCGTCGCATACCCTGCCGACCTGGTCTCTGAAGACGACCACCGGACAGAGTCCTTTCTTCTTCGCCCATTCGGATATGTCCCACCCGTAGTTCCCGCACATTCCGTAATAGACTGCGATCGCTCCGCTTGAAGCCGACGCATCGGCGATCTCTTCCTCTATCTTCGCCCTGAGGTCCTTCGGCTCGGCGTGAAGACCCAGATTTAACATTTTTATGACAATGGAGAAACGCGAGGGATCGAATCTCTCGAGACCGTTGTTGAATGCCCGGCCGTCGATCTCCTTATAGGTAATTCCGTATCGGCCGAGCTTCGCCTTCAGGCTCTTCGAAGGCTCGGCCTCGACCAGGTAGATGTCCTTGTCCTCGGTATCCTTCCGGAGGCTGTATACAAGCTCGTCTTCGAGGATCGGGCATCCTATAACCGTCAGCACCCCGCTGGTCATGTTTCCCGATACATTCCGGCCCGTATAAGTCATTTATTTAATTCGCATAGGCGAGACGGCAACAGTTTTTATTGCACGGTATGTATCAGCGTTCATGACCAACGTTACATTGCACACGAGCATGGGCGACATCACTCTGAAACTTTACACCGACATGCCGATAACCACCGGTAATTTCATCAAATTGGCCAAGAAAGGCTTCTATGACGGGATCGTCTTCCACAGGGTCATCGACGGCTTCATGGTCCAGTGCGGCTGCCCTCAGGGCACCGGGACCGGGGGGCCGGGATACACGATCGAGGACGAGTTCGGCAAGGGCCACTCCAACGTCCGCGGGACGATCGCCATGGCCAACACCGGACGCCCCAACACCGGCGGGAGCCAGTTCTTCATCAACATGGTGGACAACTCCTATCTCGACAAAGAGAACAAGTCCACACCGTACGCCCACCCGGTCTTCGGCGAGGTCGTCAAGGGCATGGACGTCGTCGACGCCATCGGCAAGGTGAAGACGGGAAGGAACGACCGCCCCGTCAAGGACGTCGTCATACAGAGTGTCGAAGTTTCGGAATGAACATGTCCAGACACGTCACCGAGTGCCTCGGGAAGACCAGGGTCGTCGTGGAAGACGGCAAGATAGTAGAAGTGGGAGAGCCTCGGATCAAGAAGTGCCCGCTGTTCGGAAAGCACCGCGGTATCGACGAGTTGAACGCCGGGTCCGTACGCGACAACATAGAATTCCGCATGCAGGACTTCGGTCTCTTCTCCGAGGACCGGAAGGTGAGGATGCCGGACTTTCTCTCCTTCGGAATATCCGAGATACTGGGCACGGCGCTTAAACACGGGGCGATCGATGCCGCGGTCATAGCGGCCGACGGATGCGGCACCGCCGTGGTCACGGACCCAGAGATCGTCCAGGGACTATGCGGCCGCATATCGGCGATAATCGAGACGTCTCCGATCGAGACGGTGATCGAAGCCGTGGGAAGGGACATGGTCCTGGACCCGGAAACGGCAGAGATAGACATGCTCGCAGGTCTTGAAAAGGCATATTCCATGGGCTTCCGTTCTGTAGCCGTAACGGTATGCGGAGCGGACGACGCCCTGAAGACGAGAGACTCCTACGGATACAGCGCGGTCATAATGGCCGTCCACACGACCGGCACATCTTACAGGGATGCCGTCACGCTTTTCGATAACTGCGATGTGATCACCGCATGCGCCTCCGCGACGATACGCCAGGAGGCTAAGTCGAGGAACGTTATCACTGCAGGGAACAAGGTGCCGATATACGGCGTGAGCGAGAAGGGCAAGGAACTGGTGAGCCTCAGGCTGAAGGAGATCGGAAGGGGGCCCTGGACCGGAAACCCGCCCGAAGACCCTCCTTACCCGCTCATCTGACGTCGATTACCAGATGCGTTCCCGAGCGGAGGTACATGACCGGCACCCCGGCGTTCCTCAGCTTTCTCCTGAGCTCCTTGTCGTTGGTCAGCACATAAGCTTTGGTGCGCTGTGCCAGCTCGATGACCGCCGCGTCTCCGGAAGATTCCGTCTGCACTATCTCGTAACGCCTTGCCAGTTCGAGCGCCACAGCGGAGAACTTGTGCTCCAGCCGTTTGAGCTCGCCGATGATCGGCCCCGGGACGATGAAATGTACGTCTCCGAGGACCTGGCGGACGGCCAGGTCGAGGTTCAGTTTCACCTCGAAGGGCATCAGAAGCGCGTTCGTGTCTAAAATGACGTTCGTGGCCATAGGCTCACTGTTCTACGATTCCGTATCCGATGAGCCTCCACTTGTTGGAGATCCTTCTGGATATTGCAACCCTCTGACCGGGCATGACGCACACGGGTATCTTCAGTACCACGTCGGCGGAACCGCTTCTGGCGCTCTTTACCACGCCTACGGTGGTCGCGGTGCCCACGCTGAGCATGAGGGGTTCGTTGCTCTTGATCTCTTCGACGCTCAGTTCGGACGAAGAACCGACGACGCGTTCCATAAGGACGGTCTGCATCGTGAAATCGCTGACGACCGCGGGAAGGTTCCCGGGGGTTCCCAGCATTGTGCCGGTGAGGCCGTCGGACTTGGTTATCGAAGGATCGAGCTCGGTACCGATCGCGATGAGCCCTCCGGGCTCCACGCTGTCGACCATCCGTCCGCCTGCCTCGAGCGATGTGATGTCGGCGGCAATCTTCTCGTAGGTCATCTTTCCGGCGACCTCGACCCTTCTGCCTGGCACGATCTCTACCCTGTCTCCGATCTTGAGCCTGCCCTGTATAAGGGTGCCCCCTATGACGCCTCCTCTGAGCTCCTTGGGTTTGGCGCCGGGCGAGTTGATGTCGAAAGAACGCGCCACGTGCATGAGGGGAGCGGATTCGGTGTCCCTGGTGATCTTGTGTATGATGTGCTTCTGGATAGCCTCGATGAGCATATCGATGTTCACGCCGTGGTTCGCGGATATGGGGATGATCGGCGCGTTCTCGGCGACCGTGCCCTTGACGAAGGCCTTTATCTCCCTGTAGTTCTCCAGAGCCTGTTCTTTCGTTACGATATCGATCTTATTCTGAACGATCACGATGTGCTCGATCCCTATGATCGAGAGAGCCATCAGATGCTCTTTGGTCTGGGGCTGGGGGCAGTGCTCGTTGGCGGCCACCAGAAGCAGTGCGCCGTCCATGAGGGCGGCGCCGGAAAGCATCGTGGCCATCAGGGTCTCGTGGCCGGGAGCGTCGACGAAGGACACCGCCTGAAGGAATTCGGCCTCGGAGCCGCAGTTCTTGCATGTCTTCTCGGTGCCGTAGGCCGCTACGCCCTGGCACTGGGGGCATTTGTAGAATGCTACGTCAGCATATCCGAGGCGTATGGATATCCCTCTCTTCACCTCTTCGGAGTGACGGTCGGTCCAGTCTCCGGAAAGCGCTTTGGTCAGCGTGGTCTTTCCGTGGTCGACGTGACCGATCATCCCGATGTTCGCCTCGGGCTGCCTGGGGACCTTCATCATTTCTCCGCGGGAGCTTCGCCGGAGGCGAAGGTCTCCTCAACCGATTTAGGTCCGTACTCTGCGATGGCCATGTTGATCTGAACTATTTCGGCCGAGATTGTGGAACCGCGGACAGCGGTCCTCTTCCTCTCTCCCGGATATTTCTCGTGGAATCCGAGACCATCGGAAAGCAGGAGCTTTCTCTTCTTCGCGCCGGGAAGGTCCTTCCTCATGGGAGTGCCGTTTCCGTCGCTTCCGCCTGTGATCTTTAGCTTGTAACCGGGGAGCCCTACGAAAATTCCGTCTACGACCTCTCCGATGTTTTTACCAATCAGAGAGTTCGCGTGGTGGCCCGACACGGCAACGTTGTATGATTTGCCCGTCTTAACGTCATTGACGATAGTTTTGAAGTCTACCATTTGAACACCTGTGGGTCGCTCCTATTCAGGTCAAACTTATATACCTTTCCATTCGGGAGAGGTCACTTCTGGCCCTTGGAAATGTTTCTCCTCTTGGGCTTGGTCTTGCTATACGGCAGTATTTTACCAAGGCGCGTTTTGAGCTCCGATATCGAAGCGACCTCGCTCGGGTCGACCCCGTTGATATATGCCAGATACAATGAAACATAGTCTCCGATCATCACAGAACGCAACAGCTTCTCGGTCGTCGACTTTCCGCGTATCTTAACTACCATGGGTACCACATCATAGCCCCTGAGGACCTCTATCGCGGCATCCATCGCCTTCTTTTTCACCTTGGACATCCTCTCTTCGTAAAGGAATATCGGAACGCATGATTCCCTGACGGAACCTTCCGACCACCCGGAGATGTCATTATGGCTGAATTCCGGCATGAGGCCCGAAAAGGCCATCATTTTTGAATTTTCGTTGATCTGGGTCTTCCACCTGATGGCGGAAGATGACATCTCGGGAGTGGAATATATTGTCGGAGTGCGACCGTTTATCCTGCGGGCGATCTCCCATGCGACGCTCCTGTTGCTCGCTAGCTCTTCTCTGAATTTCTTCAGCTTAGGCATTATCTTCCCGATCTGGACCTTGAATGATGTTCCCCCGATCTGGTCCATGAGTTTGAGCATGAGGCCCAGTGAATAGCCTACTGCGCATCTTGGCTGGAGTCCCGGCATCATTTTCAAAATGAAAAGGCCGTCGTTCTCAGCTCTTTCCAAGAGCTGCCCTCCTGCGGTCATTACTGTGACCTTGAAGCCTTTCTCCATGGCATCATCATAAAGTGCCAGCGTCTCCCTGGTATTTCCGGAGTAGCTTGCCACTATGATGAATGTCTCATCGTCCAACCATTTAGGCAGCTCCGGAAAACGCTGTACTATTACAGGATAATTATAATCCGAATATATGCAGTCTGCGAGGATATCGCCGCTTATGGCCGAACCGCCCATCCCGCATACCAGTATCTTGTTGAACTTCGGGCGTATGTCGATCTGGGCCTCCATCGCAAGGTTGAGATCGTCGAGGAAATTGTATATCCCTCCGGCCATGTTGTAGGGGTCGAGATCGAGCACTTTCTCAGGAGTATATTTCATCACATCCCCCAGAACATGTCTTCTTTTCTCTTTATGGCTATGAGCTCTTCCATAGCCGCCTTCTCGTCACCGTTCAGGTCCATGTTCGGAAGCTGTTTCACCGATGACTCCAACAGGTCCACATACAGGACGTCGCCCTCGTTTATCTGCCTTCCCGCAGTAACGCCCTCTATGCCGACGGCGACCTCGTCTCCCTGAGAGGCCTCTTTCAAGGTGTCCTCCCCGGTGTGGATGCTCTTTATCTTACCGGCTTCTGCGCCCGTCAGCGTGACGAGCTTCTGGCCTATCCTTATTTTCCCTGCTGTCACGCGCACGCCGACTATGGCGGGCTTGCTGACTCTGAACGTACAGTTCGGGAGAAGGAGGATCTTCGCCGGGAACGCGAACTCGGAGCGCTTGTCGGTCTCGGCCTTCCTCTTGGCCTCGTCGCGCCACAGAACGTATTCATCGATGAGCTGGTAGACTATCGGGTTTGTGAAAACGGAGATCTGCTGGTTCTGCAGCTCGGCCTCGGCGTCCTTCGACATCGTGACGTTGAATCCCAGTATGACGCTGTCGTCCCTGTCGCCGTATGCCGCCTCCACTATGTCCCTGCGCGTTATCTCTCCGATGCCATACTTCCTTATCGGGATCCCGGCCTGCTTGGCCTCGAAGGCCAAAGCTTCCAGTGACCCGACGGCGTCGGCTTTGATCGTTATGCCGGCCTCCACCACGTCTACTTTGATCTGGGACTCCTCTTTGATCGTGGCGATGAGCGGGTCGTTAGGCCCTTTGACCACCATTATCGGCCCTCCGGCGATCGCGCCCTCCACGTTCTGGCATGCGATCTTTACTCCCGCCGCCGCGTTGAGCTCCTTGACGGAGTCGAACCTGTCCCTGGGGTCCCGTATCTCGTCCAGGGGCTTCGGCTTCAGGATCGCTTTTATCTTCGTGATGATCGGTGCGCCCCTCGTTCCAAGGGCCACGGTGTCGCCGCGGCGGAGCGTGCCCGAGTAGAGAATGATGTCCAGGGTCTTCCCGAGGCCCTTCTCTTCCTTGATCTCCAATATTGTGCCTTTTCCGGGGCCCTCGCTCTTCTCCAGCCTGGACTCCAGGAAGCGCTGCGCCAGTCCGATGAGGACCAGCATGAGGTCCTGGATGCCTTCTCCTTCCTTTGCGCTTATGGGCACCAGGGCGACGGTCTTGGTGAAATCATCGATCCTGTCGTACCTGTCGGAGGATATCCCCTCGTGGGACATCTGTCCTATGATGTTGTACATCTTCTCGTTGAAGACCTCCATCGTGCGTTCCTGCTGCACCTTCTCGGCCAGCACGAACGGGCGGCCTTCCACGCTGTTCCATCCCTGTATCGTGTCGATCTTGTTCATGGCGATCACGAAGGGGGTCTTGAACTGCCTCAGTATCCTTATGGATTCGATGGTCTGGGGCATCAGGCCTTCCTTTATATCTATGACCAATACGGCCAGGTCCGCCAGGGAGCCTCCTCTCGCGCGAAGGGTCATGAAGGCCTGGTGTCCGGGAGTGTCTATGAAAAGCAGCCCGGGGACGTCGAATCTCTTCTTCCCCAGGATCTGGGAGCACATCTTGTAGATATGGTCTATGGGCACTTCGGTGGCGCCTATGTGCTGGGTTATCGAGCCGGCCTCCCTGGCCTGGACAGAAGTGCCTCTGACCCTGTCTAGAAGCTTCGTCTTTCCGTGATCAACGTGTCCAAGCACGCTGACGACCGGTTGCCGTATTGCCATTCGAAACCATGCCCCCCACCGTCAGTTATTAAAGGGTTTCAGGAAAGGGTTTCTTCACTCGTAGATCCACTTATCGGAGTCGCGCTTGTATTCGACGAGCTCCTCGGGCCTGAAGAAGATAGATATCTCCCTCTGGGCCGATTCGGCCGAGTCCGACCCGTGGATTATGTTCACGCCTGTGACCATGCAGTAGTCGCCGCGTATCGTCCCGGGAGCGGACTCTTGGGGATTCGTCTTTCCCATGATGCTCCTGCATACCGCCACGGCGTTATCCCCTTCCAGCACCATAGCCAGCACGGGGCCGGAGGTGATGTAGGAGATCAGGGAGTCGAAGAACTTCTTTCCCTTGTGCTCCCCGTAGTGGAACTCCGCGGTGTCCTTGGATATCGCCATCATCTTCATGGCGACGATCTTCAGGCCCTTCTTCTCGAATCGCGAGACGATCTCGCCGCAGAGTCCGCGCTGGACCCCGTCGGGCTTGACCATCAGGTACGTCCTTTCGACGGCCATGGGATCACTTCTTCTCTTCGGAAGCGCGCTTCTCTTCGAACTTCAGGCGTGCCGCCTTCTCGTCCACGGCCTTCTGGGTCCAAGCGGTCTTTCTTGGGACCCTCTTGAGCTCGACCATGTTCTTGTAGCACTTGTTGCTGTCGAAGAAGAGGACGGTTCCGTCCCTCTTCACATACATCTTGCCGGTACCGGGCTCTATTTCGGTGCCGCAGAACGAGCATTTTCTTATCTCGACCAACGTATCACCTCATTCCCAGTTTCCTGGCTTCTCTCGAGGTCTCTCTCAGCATGAGGATGTCCCCCATCCTGACAGGACCCATAATGTTCCTGGTGATGATCCTTCCCTTGTCGCGACCGTCAAGTACGCGGACTTTGACCTGGGTGGCCTCACCGGTCATCCCGGTGCGGCCGATAATCTCTACTACCTCCGCGGGGATGCTGTCAGTGTCAACCATTTCAGATCACCATCATTTCTTCAGGTTCTTTGCTGCCTGGGCAATCTCTTCGCAGAGCTGTTTGCCTTTGCCTACGTCGATAATGGCGATGGAGGCTGTGGGCTTCTCGAGGCCGATCGAGTTTCCGAGCTCGGCCTTGCTGGGCACGTAGACGTACGCAACCCCTCTCTCCTCGCAAAGTGCGGGGATGTGGGCCAGGATCTCGGGCGGGTCGACGTCGACGGCCATGACGACCAATGCCGCGTCTCCGCGCTCTACGGCTTTCGTTACTTCGTTGGTTCCTTTCTTGATCTTGCCGCCGTCTCTCGCGATCTCTGCGAGCTGGTAGGCTTTGTCAGAAAGCTCTTTCGGTGTCTCAAACTTTACAAATACAGACATTTAGATTACCTCTTTCCGGTCAATGACCTTCATCAATCATCGGCTCTTTAGAGCAGGGTTGCTATCGGTTGCTCATATAAATTAATTACTGGTAGGGTTCATTCCGCACGGTGTGCGTGCCCGGCGAACTTCGTGAGCTTGGGGTGGAGCCTGAACTCCTCCGCCACGTCGTAATCCGGATGCCTGCCCAGGAACCATCTTACGTATACGGCCACGAGTATGCCGCCGAAGGTGTTGGAAAGCATGTCCCTCATGGTGTCGAAAGGGCTGTACTGCATGTTGGTGCCCGTCAATATGTCGACAACCAGCTCGAAGACCTCCCAGTAGACGCTGAGCGCCAGCATCCCCAGTACTATGAAGAGGGATAATCCCCTTTTGCCGAGCTTGACCTTCCTGTCGTGGCCGTCCACCACCATAAGGGCGTAGAATACGCAGAGCCCCACCACCACCGAAGAGACCGTATGTGTGACGGTGTCGTACCATATCAGGTCGTCGTACTGCATGAACAGGACCCCGTAACCGTGCAGGAATATCGCCGTTTCTATCATTATCACGAAGACCAGCGGAAGGGTCATTATGTTCGCCCGGCGGAATATCATCGGCACGAGACAGAACAGGGCGGTGAAGAGACCGGTGTTCAGCTGATACTCCAGCCTGTTCTCGAAGAAATATGAGCGGACGGTCATAAGCAGGAGCACGGCGAACGCGATGATGCATATGACGTCCGAAGCCGCTCCTTTCCTGGAACCTTCCATTTCAGGCGCCCCCTTTCATGAGCGCCGATTTTTCCGTCCTCTGTGTCCAGAAACGCATGGCTACGGCGACGATTATGGAAACGGGCACCGCGACCGAGGGAGGCGTCATCAGCTGGGAGTTCATCCATATCCTGATGTCGTTCATCTCGGAACCCTGGAAATCCGTGTTGAACACGGGCTCTCCCTGGAAGTAAAGCGAGGAGAACTGGAAAAAGAGATAAATCGCTGATATCGAAACGGAGAACAAGAGCGAGAACAGAAGTATCCATCTCTTGGAGAGCACTATTTCGGAACGCGCATCTATGAGAAGTGCCAGCATGTAGCCGTAGACCACGCATGCCCAGGACTGGAGCATCAGAGACAATGTCCATAGGTCATATGTCCATTCGAGACGCATGTATATTCCCAGTACCGCCTGTGCCGCCATAGGCACCGCGGCCGCCGCCAGCAGGAATGAGTTGTACCCTCTGCCTCCCAGATATCTTCTTGGATAAAGCACCAATGCGATCCCGAGTGCGGATACGGCGAGCCACATCCAGTCCGCATCTGCGCTGGACAGGGATATTGCGGCGACGGTCAACGACAGCAGAACAGATACCGTATCCAGGGCGGACATCGGACCGTGATTGAAACATCCTATAATAACGATTTGGAATGCGTCACGTTCCGTAACCGAACCTTTCTCCGTATACGGTATAGTATCCGCCCATGTGGACATAGACCGTAACGTTCTCTGCGGCGCTGGCACTGTATGTCATTTCGCCGCTGGCACTTCCGTCGGCCATCCCTTCTGCGTGATCCAGGACCGTGGTGGCATAGGTTATGCCTGCCGCGATCATCTGGGCGCAGTCCGAGGCATGGTCATCGCCCATGTCTCCTCCTATTATCACCATGGTGCCTTCGGACGCCCTCATTGCTGTGATCGAGCTGAAACCGCTTTCGGACACATATGCGAGGGGCGTCCCGATGTCGGACCTCAGACCGTGGTACACGTTGCTGCTCCTAAGGCATAGCTGTGTGCATATCTCGCCCGAGCGGCTGACGCTTTCCGGAACGGAGTGTACGTTGAAGCTGTCCGAGGTGAGACCGAAGGCAGAAAGGTATGCATCGTCCGGGATCTCGGAGCAGCCGAACCAATAGACGGAACCTCCCTCGTCGAGCCAGTCGGCGAACAGCGGATCTGAGGCACTGCCGTCGTAGACCTCTTCGGGGAACAGGCCTGACGGGAATAGAATGGCCCTTCCCGAAGCATCGCCGCCCATATAGGCCGCGAGCTCTTCCGGTTCTGCCAGAATGACGTTGGTAAATCCTCTGAGCTCCAGCTCGTTCTTGATGCTGACATAAAAGCTGGTACCGTCCAGACAAATTATCAGCTCCTCTACGGGGGAGACGCCGTGATTATCAAAGGAGATCACGTTGTATTCGGTCCTTCCCGGAGCCTCCAGCGAGTAAACTGCACTGTACTGGCCTATTCCGACGTCCGAACCGTAAGAGTAAGGATTGGCGAAATAGATGCTCGCCTCCCCGATTCCGACCATTACGACGGCCAGTACGACGATCGTCATTATGCCCATGTTCTTCTTCATGCGCATCCCTCCTCCGAGGGCCTTCCTTTCAGGTGGTTGTAGATGTACGTGATGAACACAGAATATATCGATAGCGTGACCGCGGCTCCCGTGACGATGTTCAGGACCGTCTGCCTCGTAACACCCGTCATGACCTCGGCGTCCAACCACTCTATCCCGTTCAATATCGTATCCGGTGATATCAGGCCATGATATATGGAATCCTGGAAGAACAGGGCGAAACTGTTCATCGTAATTGCAAAAAGGGTCGCCGTGACTGCGATAGACACCAGAGGGAGGATGTACCTTTTTTCGTCTGAAGTCTCAGCAGCGGCGACCACGCATATAAGGAACGGAAGTATGAGGAGCAGATAGGTCGGAGTGGGCGTCCAGAGGAAGACCGCTGCGGAGCTCAGCAAGAGGAGAATCATCAGGTTGTCTTTGAACGATCTGTCGGAGAGCCTGTAAGCAAAGAACGCTATCACCAGCTCAACTACGAATATCAGAGGTTGCAGGGCCACCACCAATAGATTTCCGCCGGACGCTATCGAGTCCCACATGGACGAGGTCGGGTCTGCGATCTTGGATACCCTGGAAACCACGAAACCGAATGCCTCGGCCGTGGTACCGTGCATGAACTGCGGGAGGAATATCAGGAATGCCGCCACCAGGAACCCGATGACCGCGTATGCGAGGGACCTGATCTGCATCTGCTTGTCCTCATGCCTCCTGACGATGCATACTACGAATATGAAGACCAGATATGCCGGAAAGAACTTGGTGAACGCCGCCAGGCAGAAAATCGCTCCTGCGGTCATGTACTTGCCGTCCAGTATCAGTATCAGCGTCAGAAGCATGAACATTATCGAAACGTTGTCGAAAGTTGCCTGGACGGCGGACGTGTATATCACGATGGGGCACACGAACCACAGCCCGAACGCCAGCGCCGCCTTCCCGTCGCTATGGCCCAGTTTCTTAACCAGTGTGAATATGAGATATCCGCATACGACGTCGACCAACGTCAGAAACGACTTGACGAGCAGGCTGAACTCCGGGGAGACCACCATCTTGCCGTAGTACTCCCATTCCGCGCCCAGGGCCGGGAGCAGGGGGTCGGCGATGGTGCCGTAAGAACCTATGCCGAACAGGAAGTTCGCCATAAGGCCGATGGATCCCAGGATGTACCCCCATATCGGCGTGTAATAATATCCGGACAGGTCGTAGAGGCCGTATCCGGACTGGGCGTGCTGGATCGTTGTCGCCCAGAAACCGATGTCGTAGTTGTACGTAGCCAAGGGGATGAGCACCGCCCTTGCGATTATCCCCGCCATCACCAGAAGCACCAAGGGCCTCTTGAAGAACAGTCTCAGGACATGCGCTGAGGGGCTCGGCTCGGCACAATCTCCCATGTCGGCTCCATTGCGTTCTGCGTATATCAGCGTTCGGACAAGAATTATAACATCCCATAACATAGGCCGTCCCCATGCGTATTGCGATGCTGTCCGACAGCTACTATCCCTCGCGGGACGGCGTGGTCACTTCGATCGCCATGATACGCAGGTCGCTTGAAAGCCTCGGACACGAGGTATGGATCGTTGCCCCCGACCCCGGGGAGGACCTCAGGACCGAAGACGACCACGTCCTGTGGATAAGGTCCGTCGGCTTCAGAATGTACAAAGGATACTATGTTCCGGTGCTTCCCTCGGCAGACTATTCGCGTATGCACGCTCTGGACCTGGACATATTGCATGTGCACGGGGTTGCCACCATGACCATAAGGGGGCTTGTTCTGGCACATTACTTGAAAATACCGGTCGTCATGACATTCCACACCATGGTGGAGGAACTGGTTCAGAGATATTCCCCCGTGAAGATACCGCAAGGGAGGATCAAAACCCTGGTCTGGATCTATCTTAACAGGATAATGAAAAAAATGGACGCGGTCATCGCTCCCACGGAAGCCATAGGGAGGGAGATCGCCGGACATTCCCCCGATATCCGGCTTCTCCGGGCCATTCCCACCGGCGTTAACACCTCGGTCTTCCGCCCCGGACTGGATAAAGGAAGGTTCATTGAAAAATACGGGCTTGGAGATGGTAAGAAAATCATCTTCGTCGGCCGTCTCTCCTTCGAGAAGGAGATAGATATGGCGATAAGGGCCATACGGGATTTGGGCTGCGCGTCGCTGATCGTAGCGGGCACCGGACCTCAGAAAGAAGAATTGGAAGAGCTGGTGCGGAAGCTCGGACTGGAGGACAGGGTGAAGTTCCTGGGATTCGTGCCGGACGAGGACCTTCCTTATGCGTACGCCGCGGCGGACGTCGCGATATCCTGCTCCGGGTTCGAGACCCAGGGGCTTTCCGTCCTTGAGGCCATGGCTTCGGGCCTCCCGTGCGCGTGCCGCAACGCCAGAGCGTTCACCAGCGTCATAAGAGACGGCGAGAACGGATTCCTGTTCGATGACGAGGAAGGATGTACGGAAGCCATCAAGAAGGCCCTTGACGCGGGAGAAGATGTCATCGAATCGTCCCTGGCCACGGCCAGGGAGTACTCCGCTGAAAGTTCTGCGGAGAGGACCCTGGAACTTTACATGGATGTTATCAAGGCAAAAAAGAAGAAACGGGAGGAAAAGGAGTGTTCAATATAAGCGAGTGGATGCTCGGCATCTTCGGCCCGTACGGCGCGGCGGGCGTGATCTTCTTCGTCGCGCTGATATTCTTCATTGACGCGATACTTTTCCCCACGCTTCCCGAACTGTTCTTCGTCATCGGCTTCATGTACATGCCCGAGAGCGTGCCGTTCGGAGTGGCGCTTCTGGTGGCCGCATCCGTGGGCGAGATCCTCGGCATCACGTTGCTTTATGTGATCGTCGACCGCATCCGGATGCCGGAGCGGATAAAGAAGGTCGCCCGCAAGTACATAGGGTTCCTCATGGTCAGCGACGAGAGGATCTTCCTGGTCAACCGCTTCGCCCCAATGGTGCCCTTCGCAGGAGCGTTCATATCCATGGTGGACGGCTGGCAGTACAGGAGATGCATGTTCTTCATCGTTTTGGGCTGTTATCTGAAGTTCGGCGTGATACTGCTTTTCAGCAAGTTCTTCTATGTGTTCTTCAGCTCGGACATGGCTCAAACGTTTACGATCATAATGGTTTTCGCGATAATCGCGATAAGCTTCGCGGCATCTCTCCTTAAGCGGAAGAAGGAAGGGATAGAGGTATGAAGTTCGTAGATGTGAATCCGTTCTTCTTCCCTTACAAAGGCGGCATCGAGCACAGGATGCATGATACGGCGAGGCTGCTGGCGGAAAGGGGCCATGATGTCACGATACTTACAAGCAGGCTCCCCGGCACTCCCGAAGAGGAAAGGACGGAAGAGGGATATCGCATCCTTCGCCTGAAGTCGAAATACATCGATGTGTACAATCCTCCCCTGGTCTCTTCCAAAGGAGTTCTCGAAGCATTGATATCGATAGACCCGGACGTGGCGAACTACAACTACCGCTGGGCGCCTTCTTACAACCGCGATCTGGCGAGATACGACGGAAAGAAGATCTTCACCTACCACAACATGTGGGGAGAGGGGGAGGGATGGCTGTCCGGGCTGTCCGAGTTCAACGACAACAGGTTCAGGAGGGTCCTTGACACTTTCGACCACATCGTCTGCGTCAGCGGTTATGTGAGGGACGACCTCGTTTCGAGGGGCGTTCCGCCGGAAATGACGACCGTCGTGCCATCCTGTCTGAGCTCCTTCCCCGAGGTCTCAAGAGAAGAAGGAGACTTCATCCTTTCTCTTGGACGTCTCGTGAACACCAAGGGCCTCAAGTACCTGGTGGAGGCCATGAAGGACGTGGACTGCAGGCTCGTGATCTGCGGGAAGGGGCCTGTGGAGAAGAAACTGAAAAGGCAGATCGAAAGACTCGGTCTCGAAGGTAAGATCGAAATGAAGGGATATGTCAGCGAGGAGGAGAAGGCCATCCTGATGAGCACATGCAGATTCTTTGCGATGCCCTCCGTTTTCGAATCTCTGGGTCTTGCGGCGATCGAACTGATGTCGTACGGCCGGCCGATAGTCTGCTCCGATGTTAACGGCCTTCCCGAGACGGTCGGAGACGGGGGCGTCACGGTTCCCTCGAAAGACCCTACGGCCCTTGCCGATGCCATGAACCTGCTCCTTTCAGATAAAAAGAAGAGGGCGGAAATGGGAGTTCTGGCTAGGTCGAGGGCGGAATTCTACGACTGGAAGAATCACATCGGGCCCCTGGAGAAGGTCCTGGAAGATGTGGCGGGCGGAAAAGAAGTCTGTTGAAAAGAAATCATTGACCCGCCGGCAGGCGGGTAAGGTGTTTTCAGTTGACGTAGTCCAGCCATCCCTCGTATCTGAGGTCCTTGCCGGTGACTATCTCGTGGAACTTCTTGCCGATCTTCTTTGTGACCTCACCGACCTTTCCGTCGCCGATGGGCCTGTCGTCTATCACCGTGACAGATGCGACCTCCGCGGCCGTTCCCGTCATCCAGACCTCGTCCGCGGTGATCAGCTGGGACCTGGTTACCTCGGTCTCCTCGACAGTGTATCCCATGTCCCTGGCAACCTGTATGACCGAGTTCCTGGTTATGCCTTCCAAGATGCACTCTGAAGACTGGGGGGTCGAGATCTTGCCGTCCTTCAAGATGAATATGTTCTCTCCCGTGCATTCGGCGACGTGCCCCACGGAGTTGAGCATGACCGCCTCGTTGGCCCCCTGACGGATCGCCTCCCTTTTGGCAAGGCACGAGGTGACGTATGAGCCGTTGACCTTGGCGCCTGCCGGTCCGCAGAGATTGTCGGGCCTGTGCCATGACGAGGTGATCAGCTTCATCCCGTTGTCGCTCTCTCCCAGATAGTTGCCCATGTATAGCGCTGTTATCGACATGCTTGTGGGGACCCCGACCGGGTTCAGACCGACCTCTTCTCCGCTTAGGAAAACACAGGGCTTGACATAGTCCACCTTTTCGTTCTTCCTGACCGTTTCAAGTATGGAGTCGTAGATCTCCTTCTCTCCGTAGGTCTTGCCGCCGAACTCCATCTCGAAGCCCATGATCTTGCATCCGCCGACCATCCTCCGCACGTGGTCCTTCAGCCTGAAGACCGATTTTCCTTTGGGCGTTTCATAGACGCGTATGCCTTCGAAGACACCCGTCCCGTAGTTGATGGCGTGGGACATGACGTGAACTTTGGCGTCCGCCCAGTTGACCATTTTGCCGTTGAGCCATATAAACTTGCTCTTTTCCATCTGTATCCTTCCATGTGATATGATTACAGGGCGTTCAGCGCGGAGACGTACTTGTCGGGAGCGCTCATCTCTATTATCTCGTCGACCTGGTCGGAGCTTCCTACCACGCCGACGTTGCCCTTGGATGTGGAAAGCAGCGCATATGCCGACTGCCCCTCTTCGGTGACAAGCTCGGACTCATATATATCCTGGAGTTTTTCGAGGCGGCCCATAGCTGTCACCGCTTCGTCCTTGTCTATGACCGAGAGGACCATCCTGGACTTGCCGGGCTGTTCGCACTTCCCGACCACGATGGTTTCGACGTTGATCTTGTTTCGTGTGAATTCGCCCATGACCCTCTGCATGACCCCGAACTCGTTCTTAACCACAAGTGATATAACGTACATGGCTTGCGACCCGTCGCGTAATAACCGTGCGCATATATGATATAGTCGTTCTGGATAGTAGGTATGGTCCAATGGGAGATTCTTCGTGCACGGTAATTCTCCCCACTTACAAAGAAGCGGGGAACATCCAGAAGATGGCGATGCGCCTAAGGGAACTTTATCCCGACTTTTTCATACTCATAATGGACGACAACTCCCGGGACGGTTCTATGAAGCTCATCGAGGACCTTGACGATCCAATGATCAGGTTCGTCGAAAGGAACCCTGACGACAGAGGGCTGTCGGCCAGCATATTCCAGGGAATAATGGAGGCCGGTACCGAGTTCTTCATCAACATGGACTCCGACTTCCAGCACCCTCCCGAGGCCGTCGGCCCGGCATACAGGTGCCTTCTGGACGGAGCGGACCTCTGCGTCGGCATCAGGGAGGACAGGACCGCGCTATCGCCTGTCAGATGGCTTGCTTCATGGGCCGCCCACTTCATGGCCGCGATGACGCTGTGGCTGAGGGACAAGAAGAAGTCGAACGACATAATGAGCGGCTTCTTCGGCGGCAGGACAGAGCTTTACCAGAGCATCATTCAAAAATACGGCAGTGAGATGGACAGACGCGGTTTCAAGGCACTTTTCGACCTCCTGAAGTTCGGACCTTGCGACGTCAGGATCTGCGAGACCTCGTTCGTGTTCGGAAAAAGGAGCGCCGGAGAGTCCAAACTTAATAAAACCGTTATACTATCCGTACTGAGACAGTGCGAACCCTTCGGGAAACTGATGGCGCGCGTCGCAGGGAGATTCACATGAGTTCCGTAATCCCGGTCACTATCGGAATCTGCGCGTACAACGAAGAGGGCAATATAGAACGCTCGATACGCTCGGTATATGAACAGAGGACCGATGGTTTCGAGATCGCCGAAGTCATAGTTGTTTCAAGCGGCAGCACCGACGGTACGGACGACATTGTTTCCGGACTGCTTGCGGAATTCGATGACCTTAGGTTCCTGCCTCAGAAGAAGAGGGAAGGAAAGAACTCGGCGATCAACTACTTACTTGAGAACAAAAAGACCCAGATCATAGTATTGCTGAACGCGGACAACGCGTTCGGAGATAACGGCGCCCTCAGAAATCTTATGAAACCGTTCTCCGACCCCAAGGTCGGCATAGTGGGCGGTCGCCCGGTTCCAACCAATGACAGGGATTCTGTCGCGGGTTTCGCCTCGCAGATGCTTTGGAACATGCACCATCACGTCTCTGCCGTCTATCCGAAGATAGGCGAGCTTGTGGCGTTCAGGGATATCGGGACCAGGCTGCCTATGGGCACCCAGTCCGACGAGGACATACTCCGCATGAGGCTAGAAGAGGCCGGTTACAAAGGAGTTTACGCTCCGGACGCCGTTATACGCAACAGAGGCCCCGACACCATTGCCGATTTCATCAAACAGCGCACCAGAGTGAACATCGGCGAGCGCTACATGAAAAAGGAATACGGCTACGACATACCGACCTGGGACTACAGGCTGCTGGTCGATGCGATGTTCGGGGCCGTCAGGGACATGGGCTTCCATCCTGTCAAGATCGCCCTGACCGTCGCCATGGAGATGTTCTCGAGACTGAGTGCTACCGTCTACGTCGGATCGGACAGGGGAGACATGAACGTCTGGGACCCTGTTTCGACGACGAAGAAGTTATGATCCGAGTATCTGGTCGACGGCATCTTTCAGAGTGAACTTTTCGTCCACGCGTATCGTCCTGCATCCGATGTCGCGTCCGAACTCCATGTCTTTCTCGGCATCTCCGATCATATAGGAAACAGACGTGTTTATTCCGTGCTTCCTTACGGCGGCGATGCCCATGCCCGTCTCGGGCTTCCTGCAACCGCATCCGTCCTCGGGCGTGTGCGGGCAATAGAAGATGTCGTCTATCCTGCCTCCGCCTTCGGCTACCTGTGCCTTCATCTTTTCATGGATCTTTGCAAGCGTCCCATCGTCCAGATATCCGCGCCCTATGCCGGACTGGTTCGTCACTACTATGACCATGTATCCTGCCATGTTGAGCCTGGCTATCTGCGCGGGAACGTATTCGAAGACATTGAAATCAGCGGGGTCGCTGCAGTATGGGACATCGGGAGCCATGGTATTGTCGCGGTCCAGGAACACAGCCTTCGGCCCGTATATCTCCCTCTCGATTATTCCGCATATCGCGTGGCAGGCGACGAAATACCCCTCCTGTATCCTGGGAGTTTCGGTCGTGTTGATGGTCACTGCCACATCGGCTATGTCCTTCATGGTGCCTCCGGGGCCGGTGAACGATATCGTGGTCGCCCCTTTCTCCTTGGCGGCCTCCATTGCCAGTATCACGTTCTTCGATTTTCCTGACGTGGACAGTCCGACTACGGCGTCCCCCTTCCTGCATATTGCCTCGATCTGACGCTTGAACACCATATCGTAGCTGTAATCGTTGCCTATGGCCGTCACGGGCGCGATGTTGGAAAGGCACACGCCCGCCATGGCGGGGCGCTCCATCATGTATCGCCCTGAAAGCTCGGCGGAGATGTGCTGCGCATCGGCGGAAGAGCCGCCGTTCCCCATGAATATGACCTGCCCGCCGGCCTTGATAGATATGATCATCGCGTCTGCCGCGGCGCGTATCTGTTCCGGAGCGATACCGGTGATAGCTTCTGCGCTCCTCTTCAATTCCTGCTGAATGATATCATTCATTTCCGCCCCTCCATGCCATTACTCCGTTCTGTTCGAACAGGAAATCCGTTACCACTGCCCCGCGCTTCATCAATTTTTCGGACACCACGAACTTCTTGTCATATTCGCAGATGAAAAACATAAATCCTCCTCCTCCTGCGCCGGATACCTTGCCTCCGATCGCCCCGGCGGACAAAGCCGCGTTGTAGAGATCGTCTATCTTCGGGTTGGTGATCTTGTCCGAGAACTGCTTCTTGTACTTCCATCCGACGTCGAGAAGCCTGGCCGTCTCCTCTATGTCGTCTTTTTCGAGAGCGGAGGCCATGTCGCGGGCTATCTCCTTGCTGATGTCGAGCGCGGATTCGTTGTCGCCTTTCTTGAACGATTTCACCTGCGAATCGATGATGTTTGCAGAATCCCTTGTGCTTCCGGTATAGCAAAGCACGGATCTGCACTGGAGCTCGTTCATCGTGTGCTCCTTCAGTTTTATCCTGTTGACGTCTACTCCGTCGGACCTGAACTTCATGAGGTTGAAGCCTCCGAACACCGCGGCGTAATGGTCCTGCTTTCCCCCCTTCAGACCTATGTCTTCCCTTTCCAGCTCGTACGCGAGCTTCGCCATTTCATGGCCGGTCATCTTTTCGCCGATCCATTCGGCTATGGCCGCTATCGCCGCCACGATGACCGTCGACGAACCTCCGAGGCCGGAGCCAGGAGGAGCGTCCGACTGCAGGAGCATATTGAAACCTTCTTCGATCTCGAAGTGGTTGGTCACGGCCTTCACAAGGTCCATGTTTCCGTCCAGGGGCAGAGGCCCGCCGTCCAGGGGCGCTTCATACTTCCCGTAGTTGGTCGATTCTATCGATATCCTGTTCGTGTCGTTGGGAGTGATCGTGCAGTAAGCGTATTTCGAGATGGTGGTGTTGAAAACGGCGCCCCCCTTCTGCGAGGCGTAGGGGTCCACGTCGGTCCCGCCTCCTGCCATCCCTATCCTCAAAGGCGCCCTAGAGCGTATGTACATCATTTCTTCATCTCGTTATCGACTATATTGGTTCCCGGTGCGACGTGCGTTCCGTCACCCAGGACGGAACCGTCTATCACCGAGCCGCATGATATTGTGCAGCCGTTGCCCAGTATGCTGTTGCTTACCTCAGCGTTCTCGACCTTGCAACCGTGCATTATCAAGGAGCCTTTTAATCTGCTCCCTGCTACTCTGCATCCCTTTAAGATCACCGAGGACTCGGAACTGGAGTCCGATATGCTGGAACCTTCTCCCAGGAAGAACGGCCCACCTATACTGGTGCGTGAAACATCGTGCGCGGTCCAGTCCTCTTTGCCGAACCGTTTCTCGGCGGCTATCAGATTGGCACCTATCAGATCGGATGGGCGGCCCACATCGCGCCAGATCCCGTTGAGCATGTAGCCCTGTATCCTGTCGCCTCTGTCCATAAGCCTCGGTATGAGCTCCTTGGAAAGATCGTACTGGGTATTCTCGGGCACCAGGTCGAGGATCCTCTTTTCCAGAACATAGACTCCTGCGTTGATAAGGTTGGAGAAGGCCTCTTCCGGCTTCGGCTTCTCCTTGAATTCGGATATCCTGCCGTCCGTCCCGACGCTGGCGATACCGAACTCGCACGGATTGTCGACGGGAATGAGCGACATTGTGACCGTCGCTCCGGAGGAAAAGTGCTCGTCTATCTCCTCTTTCATGTCGATATCGGCGAATACATCCCCGTTGGCCGCTACGAACGTATCTCCCAGCATGTCTTCGACCTTTTTAATCGCCCCGGCGGTTCCGAGAGGCTCGTCCTCGAACGAATAGGATATATGGACGCCCAGTTCCGAGCCGTCCCCTATGGATTCTACGAGCTGCTGGGACCTGTATCCGCAGGCCAGAATGACCTCTTTTATGCCGGCGGCGGCCACCGACTCGATGAGGTACATCAGGCACGGCTTGTCCAGCACCGGCAGCGCGGGCTTGGGGCAGGTCTCCGTAAGCGGCCTGAGCCTGGTACCCTTGCCTCCGACCATAATGACTGCCTGATCGATCTTTTTGGTCATTGTATCACCGACCTAAGCGCCGTGCATTATATTAATTGCGTACTTTCGATACGCGCACGACGTTCGTGCCCATATCCACGCCCAGCGAATCCGCCACGGGCACACACTTGGCCCTCAGTATGAAGGCGACAGGCACGACAGTCTCCCTTTTTACCAAGGACTCGTAGTTTGCCATACCTTTGGATACGACGACGCATGATTTCGCCATTGCATCATTTATTTCGTCTGGCACATTTAACGGTATGCCGATTGCGAAGGCCCCGGTCCCGATGATTCCGTCCAGCTCCGAGTCCAGACCTATGCGCAAAGCGTCTTCCATGGTAACATCGTTCAGAATCGGCTTTCCCCTAACGACTCCGATGACCTTTTTTCCGGTATTTTTAAGCTCCCGGATTAATATTTTATCAAGCTGGCTCTCTCCGCAGTTATCAAAAAGATACAATATATCGCCGGGATTGTTCAGTATGTCTTTCAACAGGTCCGTATCGTCGGAACCTATGCCCTGTGCCAGAAGATCGTCGAAGATGCCGGCGAACTTGTCCGGGCCCTCGATCGAGCTCCCCTGCCCGAAATCCATTATGTTACCGGCCAGCGATACGGTTATCGCCGCCCTGAGGCGATCGCACGACCGGTCTACAAATCGGCTTGCCTTTTCAAGAAGACGCCCGGCCACCTCGTCCGCTCCGATCTTCAGCTCCGAGTAGGGATCGGCCACTCCCATCGCCGCATAAGCGCTCCGGTGTATCTCGGTGGCCACTTCGGCGGAGTTCCGGCCTTCGGCGAATTCTTCGGCGTACGCCGACAGTGCCGCCGACAGGGCTTTGAATTCGCTGCCGTTACCGGCCAGCCTGGCCTGGAACAGCACTCTTTTCAGCAGGCAGGGTACGCATTCGGGCCTAATGTCCATGGAACGCGATGTACCGCAACGTTGATACGATTTTCCGTGCGTATAGTGCTCTGTTTAAATATGAAGAAAAGTATCGGAAGCGCATGGCAGACAAGATATGCTCTTCATGCGGCGTCAGGCTCACAGGAAAGGGCAACACGTTCTTCAAGTGCCCCAAGTGCGGGGACCAGGAAGTCGGCAGGTGCGACCAGTGCCGCGACCAGGGTGTACACTACGAGTGCAAGAAATGCGGATTCGTCGGACCGTGAGGTGTTAAGATGCCTCAGATCGTAGCCGGATATGAACTGTTCCCGACCGGGACCGAGGTAGACATGGACGCCGTCGCAGACGCTATACCCGGGATACTCCCCGCCGGCGTCTCGATCACCGAGTGCTCCATAAAGCCGGTCGCCTTCGGACTCATGAAGGTGTCCGTCGGGCTCCTCATCGACGATTCCGATGAAAACGTCGGATCTAAGATCGAGGAAGGCCTCCGTTCCATTGCGAACGTCGAGAACGTAGAGTGCGTCTCGATGACCAATCTCTAAAAACCAATTACGGCGTTTCATACGCCTTTCTTATATTTTTTGTAAATTTTCCTGAGCTTTTCGCCGTAGTCTTTTCCAAACGCGGTCGAGTACTTTATCCCGTATTCTATAACTTCCGCCATGCGCTCGCCGTCGGCAAGCAGTTCTGAGGCTTTGTCTACCATGTCGGTCACGTCGCGGCATGGTACCGCGGCACCCATGACTTCCGGCGGCATCTCGGCGTCTTCGAAATACAGCACCGGCGTACCGCACATCTGCGCTTCCAAGGTTGTGATTCCGAGACCTTCGAATCTTGATGTGTTCAGAAGGAATCTGCTTCTGCAGTAAAGACGGCGAAGCTCTTCCACGGACAGATTATTGATTATTTCTACCGATTCGCTCAAATCCATTTCAGAAATCCATTCGTCGACCATGTTTCTAATTGGGCCGTTTCCGCATATGATCAGCCTAAATCCGTCAAACTCGGGCCTTTTGAGCATCTCTTTGAACACCAAAAGTGCGGCCCTTGGATTCTTTCTCTCCATTAAAGTTCCTACAAAGATTACTATGTCCTCCTTTGGTATATCTCCTCCGAACATCTCTGATTTGGGAGGGTGCATCGCGACGGTTATCTTCTCCGCGGGAATGTTGAGGATTTTTATCATATCTTCCTTGGTCTGCGGAGATATAGCAATGAACTCGTCCGCGTAGAACTTTGATATTATCACAGATATGCGCCAAATAAGCTCCCAGGATCTCGTGTCGGACTCGCCCTTCTTCATCACATGATGGAATGTGACAATGCGCTTCGCCCTGGTGAAGGGAAAGAATAGCGCACAGTGCTCTGCCGTCGCATGGATCACGTCAGTGTTTTTCCTCCCTTTCATAATCTCCATAATTTGGACCAGGACGTTGTTGACCAACAGATTCCTGAATCCATGGAAGAGGTTGATCTCGAAGGCAACAGACTCCACTTCGGCTCCCATCTCCTTCAACTGGGCCTCTAGAAAATCCGCGTAGTAGCCTATTCCGGATTTATTGTTTGTATCTTCCCTCAGAGATCTCACAATTTGTACCTTCATCGTATTCCGATCTCCGTATAGCGGTGGCCAGCCAATTAAGGTTATTTGTATTTTTGTGGAGTTTGTGCTTGCCCTGGGGATGAGCGTCCGATTTGTAACGGCGAGCCGACACGGAATTGGATAGATTCCTCAGACGAGTCCTGTCTCGGAGCCATTTTAACGTTATAAAATACATAATCCAAATCGCGTTCCGCCATTTACCTGTAAATATACCGACTCGACTCCCGAACAATCGTGTCGATCATATTTTCAATATTCTGATCTCTGATTCGATGTGCGCCCGTTTTCCGTTTATCTGGGTTATGACTCAGAATGTTTTTGAAAAACCATGATGTGTGTCGGCCCCCTTTTTGAAGTTACAGATGTGATTCATGTGGCAGGATTTGCATCGATTTTGAAATTTACTGGGAAACGGAATGTAAATGTGTCTGATAGCCCCCTTGGCACGTGCCATGGAATTGAAAATCGTTCAAGCGCCCCGATCGTCCGATTTCGATTCCTGGTCAATACGGTTTAGTTTATATGATCTGACAGTCGCCGAGACTAAAATAATCACTGCGATGCCCCACAATATAATGCCTTTGCTGTAAGAAAGTGTCTCGTTACCAATTACGGACCCCGGAAATAGCATCAGGACTGCCGCCAACAACATTGCATAGATCGCATTCTTAAGGTTCATAACGGGACGGCTGCTGATAAAATACCAGGCCGGAATCAGAATGTAAAGCAGCACGTATGGAACACTGACCCCGACACACAGTACCTGTGCGGCAGACAGCAAACATATTAGCTCCCATTTTTCAGCGTTTTTGTAGAACAATACATAGATCGCGATTGATAATATGAAGATCAGCGAGACGGCAGTTCCTGCTCCTGCCAGGTTCGAATAGTTTTCATAACCGGACAGTATCGCCGTCGTTTGTATAATACTGGATATGTCAACGTGCCCATATGGAAATAATGCGCCGCTATACCCGAAAGCGTTGTCTAGCATCGCCATGAACGACCCTTCGAACAAAGCGAACGGCGCCAGGAATATGACCGCCCCTATGACAGCGCATATCGCCATTTCCTTCAGGTCTTCGTATTTTCTGGATTCGACGAACCTGCGGACCACCAGCAGTCCGAAAAGAAAGGGAAA
>ENA-UOOK01000012-UOOK01000012.1-fermentation-metagenome-genome-assembly--contig:-NODE-12-length-172208-cov-7.804145_pt1 | contig 172208 bp, 86 predicted proteins | sample MGYA00245777_ERZ724023 | MGnify/ENA primary metagenome ERZ724023 (study PRJEB28704, sample SAMN03018312) | fermentation metagenome | biome: anthropogenic terrestrial biome; feature: soil; material... | reverse complement strand
CCTACGAACGGGAGCCCGACTTCGACGACTTCGGCCTGGGTGCTTTCCTGATGGCGGGAGCCGAGATCTACAAGATGCTCTGACCGCAGAGAAGAATCTTCTAAACAATACACCCCAGGAGTTGTCGCTAACTTTTGGGGTGTACTCATTCAGGCAAGGGCTAACCAAGATGTTACCTGATGATCTTAATCTCATCGGGTGCATCTATTTCCGAACAGACCTCACCGTCTGGCTGTCGCTCATGGCGCACTTTCACCACTCCGTATGGCGTGGGGAAACTGCCTTCTACCCACTGCAGATCGCCCAGATAGGGCTTCACCTGCAGGGTACTGCAACCCGGCTCAACCACCGTGATGCCCAGCACATTCTCCGTGAGCCAGGCGGTCACCCCGGAGGACCAACCATGGCAGAGACTGTGGCGGAAGCTGGGGTAGCAGTAATCCCCGAAATCGCCATGAATATCGTTCATCTCCTCCGGCGTAAGCTCGTCTATCCGCGCCGAGTTCTCCATCCACTCGATGTTAAAGTCTTCCCAGAAAGTGGTGGCACCCATGTCGAGCATTCCACCCCAATAGTCGCTGATGATCTGCAGCGCCTCATCCTGCATGCCGGCCAGTGAGAGGGCATCAAGCATATAGAGACCGTAGAAGGTGGAGAAGCGCTTAGCGCCATCCACCGCCACCACCTCCTTGCTCGCGATTGCCGGATCCAGCGTCCCCGCTACCGCCATCAGGGCGGCCGCCTGCTTCAAATCATTGTGGGGCATAATCTTCCGGTTCAGCTTCCGGGCAGCTCCAGCGGCCACCAGAGCAGATCGGTTCTCGTCCAGCACCCGGCACAACTTCTCGGCATCTCTCAGAGCCCATGCCAACAGTGCCCGGTAACCGGCTTCCACTCCCTCCTTGTTGGGTGTGGAGGGCCAGTCCAGAAAGCGGAAAGGGCTCAATGTCTCGGTGCCATCTTCGGCAATTTTGCCATTGATCAAATCAATCAGGCCGACAATATATTCCCGGTGACTATTCAAAAAATCGAAATCACCATTCTGCATGTACCAGTCGTGGTGAATAATCAGGTACCACATCGAATAGGAGCTCATTCCGTTCATCCACTGCGGCAGGGGGTACTGCTCACAGGCCAGGTCGAGGCTTCTGGGGACCACCTCGTTATATCCGAAAACAGAGTTAATTGCTTTCAGCTCCGGGTGAAAATCGCCCAACCAGACCAGCCGGTCGCGCTTGATGCCGTCCCAGAGATACTCTTGCATGTTCAGGTGGGTGGTGTAGGCCCCGGTGATCCAGATAGAGTCGAGACGTGGGTTACTGCTTTTGAATGACCCAAGGTAAGGAATATCTCTGTAGCGCAATATGGCGCGTGCCTCCTTGAGGTTGATGGTGGTACCCGGCTGCAGCAGGTCGATGCGCACGAAGCGAAACCCCGTGTTACCAACTTCGATCATCCCAGTGCGGGGGATCTCCATGATGATATCCCGTTTGGCATGATCATCGGTAGAAAAGCCCATCAGCCAGTCGGAGTTGTAGGTATTGCTATTGGCTTCTCCTACCGACTCTCCGAAGCGGATCCGCACCAGCGAAGGCTCCCGGCGGGAGGAGCCGCCCATCACCAGCTGGAGGCCGCCATGCAGCTCTTTGCCATAATCCAGCAAGATGGAAGCGGTATCGGCAAGGGTCGTTGTCATTGAGCAGAAGCGGGTTGTACGGCTCATGTCCGACTGACTGTTGCCCGGCTTCAGCAGGACCTCGCTGTTTTTAATCAGTTTCCTGGAACTGTCAGAGATCCACAGAACCCTGATAGGGGAAATAAAAATGCGTGTCAGCTCATCCTTTTGTGCAATTTGATTGTATTCAGGGCCGAAGATCGGGGGAAGCTGTGCGTTACCGGTGGTCATCAGCAGCATCAAAGCAGTTATTGCAAACAAACTTTTTCTTTTCATATTGCCATCCTCTTTTTTTACCGGGTTTCATCAGTCACCTCTGCATCAACCGGTAAAAAATGTTTTCTCATAAAGTCAATAAATATATCGTAATCACCGGGCAGGGTACCATGTCCTCCGGCGTGCATGTAGTAACCCATATCATGGAGAATCGGCTCACCCGGGGCAGGCATCTCCGTTCTCTCCAGTCCCCTTTTGCCGAAGAGACGGTAAATCGGTTCGGCAGCGACAGCAGCCAGGAACTCACCTTTGGGATCGGACCAGCCGTCGCTGTCGCCCGTTTGCAGCAGGAGTGGGCGGGGAACGATCAGGGCCACCAGCATGTGTGCATCCACGGGCGACTGGTGTGGATCATCGCCATAGCGGGCACGGTTGCCGCAAAACTGGTAGAAGTAGCGTGTGGGGGCGATCATGTGGGCGATGGTCTCACCATAGTTGCGTCGTGAGAGCGCGGCTCCCCCTTCTCCCGAGCAGCTGGCGATGATCATGCCAAAGCGCTGATCGAGGGCACCGGCCCACAGTACCGTTTTACCCAGCCGGGAGACACCATGCAGAGCCACTTTCGATGCATCGATATCAGGATCCTGTTCCACGTAGTCCATTGCGTAACCCAGTCCCCATGCCCAGGCAGAGATGGTGCCCCACTCGTCCGGGGCGGGCCATTCCCGGCCGGCGGGCAGGTAATGGCCTCTGACGCCATGGCGGATGCCATCAGGAAAATCGGGCTCAATATCACCATAGTAGAGGGTAGCCACCCCAATCCCGTTGGAGATGAACTTCTCCACATCGAGGCCTCCCATGCGGGGAGCTCCCGGGCGTGACTGTACCGGCACCCTTTCCCCTTCCCTGTTCCAGAAGGAGCCGGGAGCCAGGCCCGGATCATCTACCACCAGGGCGTTGGGCATGAAGCTGATGGTCAGAAAGAGCGGTACCGGTCCGGTTGCCTCTGCCGGCAGGTAGATCACCATGTCGGCCTGATGCCTTGCCGTATCTTCGGTGAAGTAAAGCCTCACCTGCTTTCTGACAGCCTTGCCATCGAAGGCAGGGCTACCCGCATCAAAGAGGCTTGCTTCGCGCGGCACCCGCTTCGGGCACTTGCCGAACTGCTCCACTTCGAAGAGACGGAGCAGTTCCGGGCGGCGTTGCTCCATCCATTCCCTGGCATCGGTCACCCGCCTGCCGCCTTGCAGGGCAAAAAGGTCGGGCAGCACCCAGCTGCCCGTCTTCGTTTCATCGTAGTTGACCGGGATGCCGGCAACGGTATCCTGTTGTGCGCTCAAAAGGGTCTTTGAGAAGAGCATCAGGATGATCAAGCAAATCGGAAGGTTATTGCGTGTACACATGAGTGTAGGCCACGTTAATGAGTCAATCCAGCCCCATTTCAAATTTTGCAAAGTCGATAAACCGCCCCAGGGTATTCACAAACGGCTCCTTGCCATTTGCCGATGATATCCACAAACTTATCTGTCTGCCCGGTTTTGAGATAAAGATATGCTGGTTCCCATCGTCTTTTGTCTGATCGAAGTCATCCGGATTCACAAAGATCGCGGAACCCAGCTCTACCTGCTCAGCAGCCACATCTTCGGGATGCAACCCCCAGGTAAATATACAATCCTCCTCCACAACCACCTGCTGTCCCTGGTGATAGTTGATGCCGGTGACAAATGCCACATCATCATCAGACAACGCGAAAGCTTCCACCTTCGCTTTTCTGAAACCGGAATAGACGGTCACCCTCACCAGAATATCCACTTTTCGGTTCAGGTAGGGCACATCTTCCGACAACATCTCCATATAGGAAACCGATCCCTCTTTCACCACCCTTGCCGTTCTGTTTGAGACTGGATCCAAGGGAAGTACTTTCTCGCCATCCCACAAGCGGATACCGCCAAGGCCGACGGTGGGTCCTACCTTGTAGTAGTCGGCTCCCTTTCCTTCGAGCTGCTGCTGTGGTGTGGGATACCATTTGTATGTACCCAGCTCAAGTCCGGGCGTTGCTTTCGAATAGACATCGATGGCCGCTTTCTTGTCGAAATACAACCTCAGTGCCAGCCATTCATTTTCAATGGCAGGACCGTGATGCCCCAAAGCACGATAGAGATCGCCCGACTCCGACGAAACCTGATTGAGATAAGTGGCACTATCGCTCCGTAAAAAAAGACTCACATCGGTCATGTTTTGGGCTGCAAGAAAAGAGGCTTGCAACAAAAACAAAAATAAGAACAGTTTATTCTTCATATAATCAATTATTATTTAACACTTTGACTCACACTTCTGGATCAACACTACAAACATAGGGAATAAATATCGCCGCATCTATTTATTTTTCCTGTTTATCACTTTTCAACCACTTTTCGGGTACCGGTACAATGCAGATATCCATTGCACGGCCATCTTCCGAGATCATTGCCGACTGGATTTCAATTTTCGTGCCGTCGGGGCTGAAGGTGGGATGTACATGGTCGGCAGCAGTGCTCTTATGACCAGCCGTTAGCAGCATCATTTCGCTCGTTTCCCGATTGATGAGATAGAGCTCGCGTTCAAAGTTATCCCCCACGGCAAATCGTTTGTCGGGTGATCCGTGGACATGCCAGAATCCGCTGCCGTAAGGAATCTGCCCGGCAATGGACATCTCCCTGGTCCGGATGTTCACGATTCCCAACCCGGTAGGCTTCTCACGTGTCCCGGAAGGCCCCCATGCTGTCTCTTGTCCCGGATTGGCACCTTTCACGTCCGTTCCTTCCGGTCTGCTTTCACCTTCGACACCCGGAATGGGGCGATGCCCCAGTATGGCCAATGCCACCTCATCGGGCGAGATCACTGCTTCGTGGGTGATCCACTCGTATTCCGACTCCGGATAGAGGGGACGCAAACCAGAACCATCGGCATTGACAATCCAGGTACGTTGTGGGGCCTTTCCGCCGGTTTCCCAACAGAAAACGATCTGTCCCGGCATCCAGGGATTGCTTTGAATGTGTCCCACCTGGAAAGGGACGGAAACCACATATTTTATTTCACCTGTATGAATATTCATTCCGGCAATACCTGCGGGGCCGGCCCCCATGTTGCGGGGACCGAACGGTTTGGCGATTTCGACACCTCCGGGAAGGTGCTTTGAAGCCTCCTCCTTCCCTACACGAAACCAAACCCACTCTTCACCCCCATCGAGCGCCATGTCACCCCCGGCCTGCATCTCCGGAGGGGTTATTCCACAGATCCGTTCATATGCCGCAGCCGGCTTCAGGTTGCCCGACTCCGAGTCGGAAAAAAGCTTTTCCAGATTGATCTCCACCACTTCAATGGCACCTGTTGCCGCATTTTGGCCACGTGGTTTGCGCATGTAATAGAGCTTCATCGATTTTCTGGCCACACTCAGCATGCCGGAAAACCCTCCTTCGGTAACCTGAACCATTTCGCCGGTTGCTTCATGAACCGCCATTGCCTCTCCCGGCGCACGCTGCGAGTGGAAAATCACCCATTGGCCATCCGACGTCCACTGGTTGTGAGTGGGGTAAATTTTTCTTTCGCCAGCCGTGCTGCTGGTCAGGAACACCAGGTCTACCCCGGTTATGGGATCCCTGACAACTTTCCTCTCAGAGGGAAAACGGCTTCCTATTTGTGCTTGCAGAGACAGGGGCAGGATAAAACAACCCAACAAGATTGATGCAATACCCGAAAATTGTTGTTTCATATGGAATTGTTGTTTTTAATTTTCATTCTCCCAGATAAAATGAGGGTACGGGAGACTGTTGATAGCCCATTGTCCGTACAGTGATAGTCTGTCGGTAAGTATTGTCTTGCAGGAGTGTTATCCTGCGGTCGTTAGCAGGAATTGTTGTACTATAAATGCGTAATTCGCCGGGTAAAGCAGTGACTATTTCCTCACGCCAATCACCAAACAGATCGGCAGTCATCATAATACGTCCCTGAAAACCGTTTTGTACTTCCCCCTGTTTATATTTCATCACCGAGATTCCTTCACGATCTCCTGCAATATACTGACGTACCTTGCCGGCATCCCACCAGAGCCAGTCACCCGTTGGTGGCACATCTTCTCCTGAACCAATGAGATTTCCTTTTGCATCAAACAGATATTTGTTGTCATTACCGGGCACTCTCATTGCTCTATGTCCTTTCGGATCTTCACCGGCAAAACTCTCTAATCCCGGAAGTGATGGATCTATATCTGCTACCATGCCTGAGCCTATATGTACAGTGCTTTCACCAACACTCCATACCAGCTCACCTGTTTTTGCATCACGAACACATATGCCAAGTCCGTCTTTGTCATGCAAAGCCTCTACAGCCAAAAATATCTCGAGACCTGGGCGGGAAGGATCAATATCGGTAACATAGACCTTATCAGGGTGTCCCAATCCGGCCGACCACAACAATGTGCCATCATCGTCCAAAACTGCACTACCAAGAATAATTTCATCACGGCCATCTTCATCAACATCATTCACCAGCATAATATGTGCACCCTGACTGCGTACAATTGGATTTTCCTCGTCTCCGTCCCAGCTCCACAGCTTTGTAAGCCGACCATCAGCAAATTGATATGCATCTACAAACATGGCTTTATAGGTTCCCCGGGCTACGATCAGACAGGGTGTTTTGCCGTCAAGATAGGCCACTCCCAATTGATTGCGGTTTTGCCTGTTGTAGTTTCCCAGCCGTTCTGTACGGGCTGGCCAGTCGGCTCTCGCAATTTCCTTGCCGGTCATCCCATCCCAGATTGAGATCCACTCCTCACCTTGGTAAACGGCACCGTCAGCATTCCGTACTCCGGCAGGTGCCGTCTTCACTGCAATTTCAGCTTTTCCGTCACCATCAAAATCGTAAGCGATAAAAGGAGAATACCATACACCCGGTTCAATTCCATCACCCAGGTCGTTGCGCCACAGAAAAGTGCCATCATTCAGATAAGCCTCTATCTTATAGGTCACCTGTGAGGAGTCGGGTCTCGAACCCGGATCCTTACTCACATTGGGTTGTATAAGTACAAAATCAAATTTGCCGTCACCATTCAGGTCGGCAACCCCCAGCCTTCTCCGTCCCGGGACCACATCATCTTGCAGAGGTATGGAGATATAGGCAGGTTCTTCCACCGATTTTTTGGCAATCACGGAAGCTCTCTCCGAGGGTGTTCCATTTCCTTTTTTCCCTACAGGAATAACCCAGTATTGATCTGTCTTATTTCCAGCTTTCCGGTCTACAAAGTCTGTGGTAGTGGTGACGGGTCTTCTGTTCAGTTTAACAGAACGATTGCCGGTACCCCTGTACACATCAAAAGCTACATCAACAGGATCCGACTTTAATAGTCTCCAGCTCACATACACGTTGTTATCTTCATCCTCAATCGCGATAACCCCTCTGTTTAACCTGTCTTCAATTCTCTCCTTTGCAAAGCCATCTACCTTAGGCTTAAGGGCATGGTTTGGCTCAAGTATTTCAATATTATACAATAGTTCGCGAGGATCCTGAGAATAAGCCTGCGCAGTAAACAGCAAGAGGCAAAAAGTAAAAGCTATTTTATTCATATTCCGTTTTTTATATTGTTGGTCGATAGTTATTAACTGTCTTTTTACAACGTGATGAAGTTATTCCACAAGAGGAGCTGACAACTCTGTTTTTCCTTCCACATACTCCGATGCAAGCTGATGAAGCTCTTTCACAACATCCTTATATTCTGGATCATTAACCAGATTACGCAATTCATGAGGATCATTGACAGGATCAGTCAGGTAAGCACCTGAACCTAAACCAAAAAACTCAGCATAACGCCATCGCTCTGTACGAACAGATACACCGGTAATACCTTTTCCACGTTCATTCCATACGGTATATGCCGGACGTTCCCACTCTCCGTGAGGATTTTCCAGCAACGGTTCAAGGCTCACTCCATCAAGACCCTCCGGAACAGGCAAATCACAAAGATCAACAAGGGTAGGATAAATATCCACCAGTTCAACTATTCGAGGCGATGACTTCCCATTCCCTTTGGCTCGCGGGTCATGAATAATAAAGGGTATACGGGTACCCTGTTCCCATAGTGAACCGGCTTTTGACCATTTCCCTTTTTCACCAAGCTGATATCCGTGATCGCTCCAGAATACAATAATCGTATTCTCCCGAAGTCCCTGTTTTTCCAACTCCGCCAAAACCCGTCCTACATTCCAGTCCACATAACTTACGCAAGCCAGATAGGCATGGATCATATCACGTGCCTCTTCAGGCGAAGCCGTCCTGTTTATAAACAAATCCGCATTGTTTGGCCTGATAGATCCTTGTGGAAAACCATGAGGAACCATTGGCAATGATGCAAAATCAGGAGGTAGTTTTATGCTGTCTGAATCATACAAATCAAAAAACTCTTTGGGGGCAACAAACGGTGTATGTGGTTTAGAAAAACCGCAGGCTATAAAAAACGGTCGACCGCTCTCCCTGCTTTTCCTGATATATTCTATGGCCCTATCGCCCACTCTTGTATCTCCCAGCTCTTTTACAGCCTCACCTTCCACTGCTTCCCAGCGGTCTGAACCAGAATAAACCTCCACACCGGGTGTGAGTTTAGCAGGCTGGCGCCGTGCTTGACTATAAGCCTCTTCATCCGATACATACGAAGGAGGATTTGTATTTACCGGCTCGCTATACCTGCGAGCTTCACCACCCTCCGTCCATGCCTCCGTATCGTCGATTCCGCCATGGAATACTTTACCCGTGCGGAGCGAAGCATACCCATGCTGTTTAAAATATTTTGGTAGACTTACCCATTCCGGGAAGGTGGCCCCAAACCATTCACGGTTGCTATAGAGACCGCTAGTGGTTGGGCGACGTCCTGTAAGAAGGGATGCACGTGACGGACCGCTCAGGGGATACTGACAATAGGCTCTTTCAAATCTCACCCCTTTTTTTGATAAATCATCCAGATTTGGGGTAACTGCCATCCGGCTACCATACGCATTTAATTCTGTCCTCATGTCATCAGATATCAGGAACAGAACATTCATAGGCTTTTTAGAATCACTGTCAGATGCAGGCCTGACCACAGATTGAGAAAAGACGTTAGTAAATGATACCGAACCGATTAACAATCCAGCGGTATAGAATTTCGTTTTATGGATATGTATTTTCATGACGCACCATTCTCTACATGAATATTGAGCAGCAATGAATATTGCCGCTCAATATTAAATAAACACTCTTACTAATCTAAACGATAAATCCTTAATTGTAACCCGGATTTTGGTAAGCTGCCTTCGCTGTCTCATCCAGCAGTTTCCCGCTTTCATCGGTAAGCATATCCATAAATGCCTGCGGGAATGGCTTGAATGTATTGAAAGGCCTGAATGCACCCTTCCCGTTTCCGGTCTGACCTTGTGTGCCATTCACATTATCAGAAACCGGCCAGTGATTTTGAAGGGTTGACCCCATTTGCTGGTGCCACATTATTCTGTCGGCCTGAATTCCTGCATGATGAATTCCTTCATATAGCGTAAGCTCTCCAATCATCTCTCTGGTCAGCTCATTGTAAATGAAATGAACGAACCTTTGCAAATCAGTTTTTGCGCTTGAGGGATAATTCTCTGCAATTGAATTGGCTGAAGTACCGTCCCAGTAAGTAGCATCAATTCTCATATCGGAAACCCTGTTTTGGGTTACGGTATAAGGATATTGTTTCTCCGAAGAGCTCAGCTCCTCCGCACCCGGGTATAATCTTGCAAGAACTTCCGCACGATTCTCGCCAGGCTTGTATGCTGCTCTTTCTCTTACTTTATTAATATCATTAATAGCTGAAGCAAAATTACCCTTACGCCCATACGCTTCTGCTCTTATCAGGTATGTCTCTGCTATTCTGAACATTGCCACATTTCGACTTCCGTACTCTGAGTTTATGGCTTCTCTGTTCACGTCGATGTGTTTTTTTACAGTAGCAGCAACACCAATACCAAATTCTAACCCTACGTTGTTTGCTTTGAAATCATCACTTGCATCTCTTCTGTAATAATATTTATTTCCATCTTTTGTCCAACGTGGATATAACACATAAGGCTGCGCTTTCGCTACGTCAATCGGGATAGCTGTCTCTTTTGTGTTTTCTAAAAAGACAAGACCCAAATCTCCTTTTCCTATCTTACGTTCTCCGGCAACAGCTGGACGTCCATTCCACGATTCGCGGTTATACGTAGGTAAAATGTTTGCATTAAAATATGCCGCCTCGTCAGCAGACCATTGTTTTGTACCGTTTTTTGGATCTTTGTAACTGTAATAATCAACATCATTAGCTCCTTCGGATAGCATGGCCTTGTACTCTATAAGGAATGTCTTTTCGAACCGTGAGTCCGACTGTTTATCTGTAAACACATCATATCCCCAGTCATTGGTTCTCATCCTCACGTTCTGATGCCCATATTCCCATGTACGGTTGGGTAATCCCCAAAGTGCACGCACATAATTACAGGTCATGTAGCATTGAAAACGCATACCGTAGCGGGTATTGGCCAGTTTGGGACCAAAGGAAGCAGCTAAAATAATTTCCGAATTGTTTTCAGAAGGATATGAACCTTTTGCGGTAGCAAAAATATCGGCGTAATCTTCGGCCAGTTTGTAATTAGGACTATTGATTACCTGTGTTGCAAAATAGATACATGAATCAAGATCTGTTGCTACATTTCCTTTATAAAGCATTCCCAAATGAGCATTTGCATTGGAATGATCAATAGTACCGTCAGCTTTCCTGTACTGTTTGAAGTCAGCCCCCTGCGCTCTTTGCAGATAAAGTTTAGCAAGAAAGTGTGCTGCTGCACCTTTTGATACTCTCTCTCTGCCCTCTGTTGACCCACCTTCAAATACTGTAGCGGGAAGATTATCATAACAGTATCTCAAATCACCAATAATCTGCTTGTAGATCTCTTCAGATGTTGATTTAGGGAAGTTGTACGAAGCAGGCAACGAGTTGTTACTTTTCAAAGTCATATGAACATCACCCAGCGAAGTGTTTAACATATAATATACCCATGCTCTGGTAAACAGCGCTTCTGACATTCTTTGAGCTGCATATTGCTTATCTGTAGCAAAGCGTCCCATTGCTTTTCCCTCTCTTATTGTTTCTATTGCCCTGTTGCAATTATTTACTGTAGGGTAGCCTCCCAGTAGTTGCTTGGCGTAATATCCCATCAGATTGTTGGTATAGTTACCAGCCCCCCCGGCAGGTGTCCATACTGTGGGAGAATAAATATCCCATGAATTATCTCCTCTTATTTCAGCATCCGACCCAACGTGAAACATGTAAGATCCTTCTTCCCATCCATATTTCCATCTCAAGGCATCGTACGTTCCGTTTATGAGTTGTTCCAACCCTTTCTCAGTATTAAAATAATCCTGAGTTATCGTAGACACCATCTTTTCTTCCAAAAAACTATCGGAACAAGATAATATTCCTATAGATGATAATAATATAATTATAATGTACTTTTTCATAATTGCTTTCATTTAAAATCCGAATCTTAATCCAATTACATAACTACGCATCAATGCAGTGTTGTTGGTTTGTCCTCCTGCCATAGCACCAGATTTTGAATCCCAACCATTCACATCATCGGGGTTGATACCCACTTTTACAAGGTCGCCTCCAAAAATAAATGGATTAATTACCTGTCCGTATAGCTGCATATTTGAAAGATTGTATTTCTTTAGAATCTTTTCAGGGAATGTATATGACAACGATATATTTCGAACAGCCACCATGTTACCACTAACATAGTTCATTGCATCTGAACTACTGCTATGTACTTTGGTAGTAGGTTGTGGATATCTTCCCGATGTGTTTTCAGGACTCCACACATCTTTTTCCACTCTTCTGCCATAAGTTTGCAGCAAACCGTAATAAAGGTTTCCAATGCGTGCATAAACAAGGAAATTAAGCTGCAGATTCTTGTATGTAAAAGTGTTCGTGACACCTCCTACCCATTTTGGCCTGTTCGATCCAAGTATTTTAGCATCATCGTCGTTAATTTTTCCGAATCCATTATCCATTATAGTAATTGTCTCTCCAGAGGCCAAAGTATAGGTAACCGAACCCTCAGTACCTGCAGGAACCACCTCCATAGGCTGCTGATCAACAATCTTGACCTGACCCGGAATATAGGTCAATTTTCCTACTGTCTTGTAAATATCCATCAGGTAACGATCTTCTTCTGTATCCTGCCACAAGCGATCATACTGATAGTCTCGCATCACTCTGATAGGTTGTCCTATAAACCATCCGTTACTCTTATCATCCTGTTTACCATTGGCCAGTTCCACGATTTCTTCTTTATTGGTAGACCAGTTGAAATCTGTTTCCCAAGTAAAATCGGGGGTACTGATATTTACAGTTGACAAATTAACCTCGAATCCTCTGTTTCGTGTTTTACCAATATTTGACTGAATACTTACATACCCTAAAATTGCCGGAATTGAACGATCCATGAGCAAGTCGGACGTATTTGCCTGATAATATTCTATCGAACCGCTCACCCTGCTTTTAAACAAGGCAAAGTCCAATCCCAGGTTTGTCTGAGCAGTCTTTTCCCAGCCCAATGAATAGTTCGGCATCACGGATGCTTTTGCTCCTGCGACCTCTGTATTGTTGAATACCTGGTTAGCTGCCATCAGTGATCCGGATGTACTGTAAGCACCGACTGCAGAATTACCTGTAACACCCCATCCGTATCTAAGTTTTAACTGATCAACCCAGTCTATTTCTTGCATAAATCTTTCTTGCTCCAATTTCCAGGCAACAGCCAGAGAGGGGAAAAAGTCCCATTTATTTCCGGGAGCCAGCACAGACGAACCGTCCCAGCGTCCTGTTGCAGTGAGCAGATATTTATCCAGTAATGAGTAATTTACCCTCCCCATGTATGAAGCCAATGCATATTTTGAAAAGCCCGAACCATAGCCATGCGGTTTTCCTACTGAATTATCTGATAATGAATACCATAAAGCTGACGAATAGAGCAGATCCTGCGATCTCACCCATAAGTTTTCGTTTCTTGTTTCCTGAGCCGATTGCAGCAACGTTACATTTAACGCGTGCATATCATCCCAGTTTTTATTGGCATACAGCAAATTTTCCAATACCCAGGAAAAACTGGTTGCATTTCTGTTGTATCCTGTCATGGGTGCCGATGCTGGTGGTTTTGAACCAATAGGATTGGTATAGTCTTTATCATAAAAACTACCGTTGCGGGTATGTCTGAACTGAGCTCCCAAGTTCATGCGGTACTTCAGCCATGAAGTTATGTTAATTTCAGCAAAATTACTGCTCATCACAGAATATGCTCTGTCTTCGTTTATTCCGTTTTCAATATTCAGCAGAACATTATCTCCCGAAGGACCAAATCCGGAACCAGGATTCATGAGATTACCATTTTCGTCATATGCCGGAGCGTATGGCAGCAATGCCAGTGCCTGACCATAAGAGTCTTTTGCGGTAGAGTTGCCGGTATTATTCATCATCCCATAATTCTGAATGGAATAGTTTGCATTTAATGATGCTCCTACATTCAGCCATTTAACCGGATTTACGTTTCCGTTGATGTTAGCGGTAAAACGTTCATAATCCTGATCAACCATCGGTGATTCCTGATTCAAATAGGATACAGACATATACAGTTTGGATCTGTCGGAACCGGACGATAAAGATATCTGATGGTTATTGGTAATACCGGTGCGGGTAACCAAATCGGTCCAGTTTTGATCAAACAAATTGGCAGCATTATAAACGGGCACCTGATCGGCATAACCCAAAGCTTTCTCTGCTGCAGTAGCGGGCCGTAACACCTGATGGCCACTGGAGTCAAGCTGATAGGCTGTACCCAAGATTCTGCGCATATAGTTCTGGCTACCCATAAAAAGCACCATATCTCTCTCCATATCAGGAGCATTGCCATATGCTCCGCCATAAGTTCCTCCGTTGATATATGCCGATCGCTGCCAGTCAAGAAGTTCACCAGAATTCATATAATCAGTCAATTCATCGATCCGATTAAACGAAATCGAACCATCGTAACCAACTGTCACTCTGCCTTCTACTCCTTTCTTGGTTTGCACCAGAACAACACCGTTCGCACCTCGGGAACCGTAAATTGCAGTAGCGGATGCATCTTTTAATACCTCAATGGAAGAAATATCATTCGGATTTATATCAGCCATCGAACCCGATGCCAAAGGGATTCCGTCAACCACATACAGAGGCTCATTAGAAGCATTGATAGATCTGTTTCCACGAATTCTGATGGAGGCCAGTTCTCCCGGCCTGTTATTGGAGCTGATATCAACACCGGTAACTTTTCCCTGTAGTGCCTGAAGTGCATTCTGTACAGGCCGTTCCTTGATCTGCTCTTCCGTAACCCGGGATAAAGCACCGGTTACATCGCTTTTCTTCTGAACGCCATAACCTACAACGATTAACTCATCGAGCGTTTGTGTATCCTCCCTGAGGATAACCTGAATATTGGTTTGGCCAGCCACAGCTATCGTCTGAGTTATATAACCGATATAGGAAATATGTAAAACAGCGTCATTCTGGACATTGCTCAGCGTGAAATTTCCGTCTATGTCCGACGTAGTACCAGTTGTTGTACCCTCTATGATGATCGTAGCACCAATTACGGGCATTTTTTTCTCATCAATAATATTACCTCTGACCGTTTTTGTCTGTGCAAAAACTGAACCCGGCATTACTGACAAGAAACATAAAAGCAATCCAAATCCTATTATTCGGAAGGGATCACAACTTTTTTGTGTTTTCTGACATTTTTTCATTCTCATTTTATTAAAATTATTAAACTCATGTTTTCTATATTGATATTGATATAAACATAATTCCTGAAATGATGCGAGTATAATCTTCCAACATTCTCCCTTTAAATGATTATTTCATTATTATTTCCGGAATATGGAAAACAGACTTCTCAATTAACTTCAACATGATCATCAAACACTGCATCGAGATAATAACAAAACTGATTATAACGATTTAAGTGCTCGTTTTAAAGAAAAAGATTTTCAAATAGTAAATTATGTATCAGTTCAAACTTAAATAAAAATAAAAATACAGGGACGATCAAAAAAGGCAGAAGGATTAACTCCTTTGACGCAACAAATATAGACAACAATTGTTAACTTCATATTGATAAAAATGACTTATAAACTATAATATTTGACATTTATCACATCAACCCGATCTTAAAATCAACTTCCTTTTGTCATCAACAGCGTGTCGTTTGTAATTCTGTTTAATTTTGCATTCACTGTCCTGTTTCTAATCTACATTTAGTATAAACCTATTACATTACAAGACAATTACTTGGCCTGTATCTGGACTGATATCCCCTTATTACCGGCTTATTATCCCCATATATTTAAATGAAGTGGGTATAAGTATAATATGACGAAATATAAAAGAATTCCCAGAGTAAAACATGCTTATTAATCTCCTATTAGGCAATCAATTTCGATTGAGACCTGACTGAGTATAGTTTATTTTGAGGATTTTCAGCAAATGCAGTAATTATTCAGTTGACCCAAAATATCATTTTCCTTATCTTTTAAATCATATTTTACAGTAACAGACCTCCATTTTTATTTAATTTTGAAGTTGAATCAACAGGCCTATTTTCTGTTAAATTAATACAGGAAAAACTTTGCAAGAATGATGCACAATCATTCTAATTCCAGCCATAACAACATGTTCTTTTAATCACCAGAGATCTGAGTCCAGTTAATAAGTAGTTAAAACAAATAATATTAGTCCAGACGATAGCGATAAAAAACAACCTTTTCAAAACATATAAACAAATTTTACTTTAATGAAAAACAAAGAAAATCAGATGTCAAGAAGAAAGTTTCTGGCAGTCTCGGGAGCCATTGCCGGAACAACGATTGTGAACCCCGCTTCACACATCCTTGCCGGGAACATGGCCGGCAACGGCGGAAACAGCGGAAACAACAAGAAAACAAGGCTGGCCATCGTAGGCCTCGGCAGCAGGGGCACCGGCATGTGGGGGAGAAGTCTCGTAGAGGAATATGGCGAACTGGTCGAGTTCGTGGGGCTCTGTGACCACAACCCCGGAAGACTGGCACTGGGCAAGGAACTTATCGGCGCCGACTGCCCCACCTTCGAGGACTTCGAACAGATGATGCGGGAGACCAAGCCCAACCAGCTGATCGTCACCACCGACGACAACACGCACGACCACTTCATCGTAAAAGGAATGGAGATGGGTGCCGATATCATCTGCGAAAAGCCGATGGCCATCGACGAGAAGAAGATCCAGCGCATCATCGATGCCGAGAAGAGAACCGGCAAGCAATGCAGGGTCACCTTCAACTACCGCTACTCCCCCCACCGCGCCAGGATGTGGGAGATCCTCCAGGCGGGTGAAATCGGCGAACTCACCTCGGTCGATTTTCATTGGTACCTCGACACCTCGCACGGCGCCGATTACTTCCGCAGGTGGCACCGGCTGGTGGAGAAAGGAGGATCGCTTTGGGTACACAAGGCCAGCCATCACTTCGACCTGCTCAACTGGTGGATCGGCAGCGATCCGGAGAGCGTCTACGCCCTGGGCGATCTGGAGTTCTACGGGAAAAACGGCCCTTTCCGTGCCGACAACTGCAGAAGCTGCCCCCACACCAAAGAGTGCAAGTTCTACTTCGACATCATGCGCAGCGAACAACTCAAGCGCCTCTATGTGGACAACGAGAAATACGACGGGTACCACCGCGACGGATGTGTCTTCCGTAACGATGTTAACATCTACGACAAGATGGCGGCTACCATCAAATACATGAATGGCGTACAGGTCTCTTACTCACTTACCGCTTACTCGCCTTACGAAGGATACCGGATTGCCTTCAACGGCACCAAGGGCAGGATGGATGCCTGGATACAGGAGTCAAATCCCACCACCGATGTCAACTACGACGAGATCATGGTCTCGAAAAACTTTGGCAAAAGAGAGTACTTCCATATCCCACAGGGAACGGGTCATGGCGGCGGCGACAAGCTACTGAAAGACCAGATCTTTATCCCCGGCACGCCCGACCCGCTGCGGCAGGCCGCCGGTGTGCGCGACGGGTCACTGGCCTGCCTGATAGGCATTGCCGCGAGAAAGAGCATCGCCTCCAAAGAGCCGGTGATGATCAAAGACCTGACCTCCATTCAGCCCATGGTGAAGAAAGCCTGAAGAAATAACACATATTGCCGGATATCAGTGATTGATATCCGGCATTTACCATGAACAAAGTGAATTTTAACTGAATCAGAAAAAATGAATTTGAACGCTTATAAAAAACATTATGACTAAATTGACCTTTACCTCGAAAATTTTTATTTTACTACTAAGCGTATTATCCTTATTCACGAGGGCTACTGCTCAGGAAAGCACCATCATTGGTAAGGTAATGGATACACTGGGAGAACCGATGATTGGAGTGACCGTGCAAGTTGAAGGAACTTCAACCGGAACAGTAACCGATTTTGAAGGAAACTACACGCTGAGAGTCCCCAGTCGCGATGTAAGCATTCTCTTTTCTTTTGTTGGGTATGAGTCACAAACCATTCCTGTCGGCAACAGAAGCCGGATAGATGTGACAATGACCGAGAATGTAACCTTGATGGAGGAATTGATTGTGATCGGGTACGGCACCGTAACCAAACGCTCTCTATCTACAGCGGTGGCAACAGTTGAAGGAGACAAGGTGGCAGATTTACCCACAGGTAACCTGGCACAAAGCCTTGTAGGAATGAGCTCCGGCGTAACATTCCAACAAATCAGCGGACAGCCGGGTGAATCACCTGCTATCCGAATCAGGGGAAATGGTTCCATCAACAGCGGAAATGACCCCCTTTATGTAATTGACGGATATCCCACAACCTCCAGCAGCGATTTTGCAAACATCAATCCTCAGGATGTGGAAAGCATCCAGATCCTGAAAGATGCTGCTTCATCGGCTATTTACGGCTCACGCGCCGGTAACGGGGTGATTATCGTCACTACAAAAAAAGGCAAGGAGGGCAAGCCGGATATCCGCCTCAATGTACAGATGGGCATGAGCCAGCCATCTACCTATGTCGATGTGCTGGGTAGGGATGACTACCTGGAGATGGTGATCGAAGCAAGAACCAACAACGGGACCATCAACAACTTCCCCGCACTGCAGGATCTCTGGAACAAACGAAGCACCCTGCCGGACAACAACTGGCAGAAAGATATTTTCCGTAATGCCCCCAACTACAGGACAAGCGTCTCAGTGATCGGTGGTACGGAAAAAGTGAAATACAATTTTTCCGCCTCTTATCTCAATGAGGATGGGATTTTGCTGAACTCTTATAACAAGCGTATCAACCTGAAAGGTGGATTCGAGGCGCTGCTCACAGATAAGATCAAATTAGGTGTCAGCTTCTCTCCTACCTACAACCACACCCGTGCACAGAACCCTTCGGGCGGAAATACCGAAGATGTGACTGGCATTGTGGCTGAAGCCCTTACCTATCCTCCTATTTTCACCCCCTATATGGAAAATGGTGACTATTTTCAGGTGGCACAACATGCCGGAGGCAAAAACGGATACCCCAACTACGGTTTCAATACCCAGATCAGGAATCCGGTAGCCAACCTGATGGAGAACTTCGACAACAGGTGGTCGTTCCGTTCGCTGAACAACGCTTTCCTTGAGTTCAGACCAATTGAAGGATTGGTCATCCGCTCCAGCGCCGACCTGATGATCAACTCCTATAAACGTGATTATTACCAGACTGCCTACCTGCTGGGGAACAGCTATACGGGTAATAAATCAACACCCAATTTCAATACCATTGACGGATATCGCTCCTCGCTTCTGGCTTACGACCTGTATTCCTCCACTACGGCCACTTACAACTGGATAATGAATGAGGGTCACAACTTCACCGCCTTGTTCGGTTATGATGCAGAGTACTTCAATACATTTGATGTACGACAGGATGACCGTACCGACAGCGACTACCCGATTGCATACACACAGACCAATATCACCAACGTGAACGGCGCTAATCTTTGGAACGGCTCCTCCAATGTGGGCGAATATGCGTTTGACGCTGTTTTCGGTCGACTCAACTACGATTACAACCAGAAGTATGTAGCTTCCGCATCCCTCCGGCGCGACCGATCCAGTAAGTTCGGTCCCGGCAAACGCGCGGGTATCTTCTACTCGGGATCGGCTGCCTGGAATATTTCTGAAGAGGAGTGGGGTAAAAGCGACTGGCTGACCAGTTCAAAAATCAGGCTGAGCTACGGTCTCACCGGTAATGACCAGATTGGTGATTATTATGCATGGATGGCTTCGCTTGGCAGTTCCAACCAGGTGGTATTCGGCAGCAACGAAAACATGGTGACACGTACCGCCTATTATCCCAACGGCTACTCCAATCCATACCTGGGATGGGAAACCAACAGCCAGTGGGATATGGGTATTGATCTGGGATTCTTCAACCGTTTTGGACTGACTGTGGATCTATACCGCAGGGTGAGCGAAGTGGTGATGTCCATGTCTATCCCCAACTTCAACGGTATTGCATCCTCCATCATGGCCAACTCGGGAGAAATAGAAAACAAGGGTTTTGAAGCACAACTGATCGCACCTATCCTGACAGGCGACTTCAAATGGACAGCCACACTAAACGGTTCAAAGAACATCAACAAGATCCTCTCCCTCGCAAACGGACAATCCCAACTCTCCAATCAGAGAGCGGGAACCAAGTGGTCAAATGTGATCCGCAACTATGTGGGCAGACCAATGGGCGATATGTATATGCTGAAAGTGATCGGCACCTTTAACAATACCGATGACGTGAAGAACAAGCCCAATTTTGGGACACAGGCAATCGGTGACCTGATGTACGAAGACTATAGTAAAGACGGAAAGATCGATAGTGATGACTTCCAACTCGTGGGTAACTACCAGCCGGATTTTACCTTCGGATGGACCAACACGTTTGCATACAAAAACATTGACCTCAACTTCACGATTGACGGCCAGACAGGAGGGGAAGTAATCTTTGCCGCTGCACGTGCCTTTACGCTGAACAGATACGACGACAATGTGCTGGCTGAGTCCGGTCTGGGACGATGGAAATCGGAAAGTGATCCCGGTAACGGCACATCACACAAGGCGGGGACCAACAATCTCGGCTCCAACATCAATGCCTCTACCCGTTATCTCTATAGCTCCGATTACCTTCGTTTGCGAAATCTGGGTATTGGCTACCTCCTTCCGAAGCAGATCTCAAAGAAGATGGGTTTTGAAATGTTGCGATTCAGCCTGAATGCACAAAACCTCTACACCTTCGATAAATATCCGGGTTATTCGGTCGAGTCGAACTATTCCGGAAACTCAGCCACCAACAACGGCGTTGATTTCGGAAGCTACCCCTTGTCTCGTGTAGTCACATTCGGAGTCAACATTGGTTTCTAACTCCCGCCATCAACCATAACATACTGAAATATAACAATATATTCATATGAAAAAAATAATTACAATACTATTCATCGGAATTATGGCTTTGAGGCTTCATTCCTGCAGTGACAGTTTTTTTGACCGTTTCCCTTCAGATTCAATGCAGGTGGAGACCTATCTCACCAATGATGAAGAAGTGGAAAATATGCTCTATGATGTCTATTACCAACTCCGTTCCGTCACACAGGACATCATATACCTCAATGACATAGGTACGGATGTGGCATACAACAGGAAAACAAACAACTCAATGGACCATATCAATCTCAATGAGAGCAATATCACTGAGACATTTGGTATCTCCTCCACCATCTGGTCGGGATGTTTCAACATCATCAACCGGTCGAATTATGTACTGGAGTCATTGGGCAATGTGGCAGATGAAACAAACAGAAAACAGTTTGAAGGGGAAGCTAAATTTTTTCGCGCATATGCCTATTTCCAGCTGGTAAGGCTATTTGGCAACGTTCCGATCAGTACCGGGGTCATCAAGGATTATACCACGCTCTACAAGTATCCTCGTCAGCCGGTTGATGAGGTATACAGCCAGATCCATCAAGACCTTACTGACGCGGCAGCAGGCTTACCCAACAGCTACACGGTGGAGTCATTAAAAGGGAGAGCGACCCGGATTGCTGCCCTGACCATGTTGGGAGAGGTTTATATGACCAGAAATGATTTTGAGACTGCCAAAACGCATCTGAAAAGTGTGATCGATTTCGCCAATGCCAATCCCACCATACTGGGACTTGAAACAAATGTGGAAGATATCTATGATTCACGCAATGCCAACGGAAAAGAGATTATCATGGCTGCTCAGTTCAATTATGGCTCTACAATCATTAGCAACTATCTGATGTCTGCCTCCATTCCCAATATCATCAATCCTTCCGCACAGCCAACCTATGCTTATGACGACGGAACAACAACCACAATCAAGACATCCGAGGGTACAAGTATCTTTCTGATGACGTATGATCTCTATAAGAAATATGACCCTGAAAAGGACAAGAGATTTCAAAAATTGGTTTACAACGGATTGTATGACGCAGAGTTTTCCTCCACCGCTCCCTTTGCATACAGGACAACATCAAATGCAACCTATCTGCCAACAACGCTTAAATACTATGATCATCAGAACAATTACAACGGACTCTCAAAATATGCCGCCGGCACTGACAACATTGTATACCGGTATGCCGATGTATTGCTGATGTACGCCGAGTGTCTGAATGAGACAAACAATACCGCAGGCGCCGCTACCTACCTGAATTTGGTTCGGAACAGAGCAGGTCTTGATGCAACTACTGCCGCATCGAAAGAGGATCTGTCCATGGCCATTGAAAATGAACGTCTGTTGGAACTCTGCTTTGAGGGGCATCGCTGGTTCGACCTGTTACGTATCGGACGTCTCACCAAAATCATGACCGATCATTTCAACTGGGCTGAACCGGGACTCAACTCTGTGATTCAATCACACATGAACGGAAATGACAAAATCGACTCCAAGGCTACCTGGAAGTGGGCGGATGTCACCTATCCGATTCTGTTTCCACTCCCGTATGATCAATTGCAATTGATGCTGGATTTCGGATGGACACAAAATGAAGGATATTGAGATGTATTGTTTAGGTTAGAAATCTTGAAGTCATTCTGATCTTGTGAAACACAGGATTGGCGTGACTTCTTTTATTTTTATAAGTTATGAAATCAATCAATCTGTTTTCGATGCTGGGTGTTTGCTGTTCACCCCTCATACTATCCGCCGGATGCAACCGGCAACAGCAGAGTAGCCAACCAGCGAAGCCCAACATCATCTTCATCCTGGCTGATGACCTGGGATATGGAGACCTGGGATGCTACGGAAACGAGCAGATCCTCACTCCGACCCTCGATAGCCTGGCAGCCACCGGCACCCGCTTCACGCAAGCCTACGCCGGTTCGGCTGTCAGCTCTCCCTCCCGTTGTGCGCTGATGACCGGCAAAAACAGCGGCAACACCACCATCCGTGACAACTTTGCCGAGGCTGGTGGCATGGAGGGACTCAAAAACGGAAATCCCATCCGTCGCATGCACCTGCTCCCTACCGACACAACCATTGCCACAGTGTTGAAAAGTGCGGGGTACAAAACCTGTCTGGTCAATAAATGGCACCTCGACGGATTCAATCCCGAGGCATCACCCCTGAACCGGGGATTCGACGAATTCTATGGCTGGCTTGTCAGCACCCCCTATTCAAACGACCCCTACTACTACCCCTATTATCGTTTCAACAACGATTCCCTGGTCCATATCGGGGAAAATGCAGAGGGCAGGCACACACGTCACAACACCGATATCTCTACCGATGAGGCTATTCAGTTTATCCGCCGCAACAGCAAAAGCCCTTTCTTCCTCTATCTGGCCTACGACTCGCCTCATGAACCCTTTGTCATCGATGATACCTCCTGGTATGACGACAAGGAGTGGGATCTGAATACCAAACGGTATGCCTCGCTGATCACCCATATGGATCAGGCCATTGGAAGGCTGATCGCAGAAGCAGAGAAGCTGGGCATCCTCGACAATACACTCATCATTTTCACCTCCGACAACGGTGCGGCTATTCAGGCACCCCTGGAGGTATTAAAAAGCAACGGCAACCTGAGAGGGCGTAAGGCACTGCTCTACGAAGGCGGCATACGCATCCCCTTTATCGTGAACCAGAAAGGAAAGGTAGCGGTTCAAACGCTCGACAACCTGATCTATTTTCCCGACCTGCTCCCCACCCTTGCAAATCTGGCCGATGCCACCGTTCCGGAAAATCTGAACGGCATGAACATCCTCCCGCTGTTCTATGGAAAAGAAGCCGACACCAACAACCGGATGCTCTACTGGGAGTTTCCGGGAAAACAGGTCGCTGCCAGAAAAGGGGACTGGAAAGTGGTATCCACAAAGAAAGATGCTCCGCTGGAACTCTACAATCTGAAAGAGGATATCAGTGAAACCAACAATCTGGCTGAACAGCATCCCGAAATAGTGGAGAAACTGAAAAAGGAGATGAAAGAAATGCGTTCTCCATCTCCCAACTGGCCATTACCGGAGGATGAGTGAATGCAGTCGCTGTGTCAAATCCTGCAGGTAAAATATCATTTATATTAGCTGCACACTCCATTATTTGGTTAAATTTGTGAATTGTGGAATATCGGATAAAAATACCAATAAAATAATTTGATACAATGCAGAAACTGACCTTGCTACTGGCTCTTTTCCTCTCCCTACAGGTGACAGCCCAACAGACAGAAATTCTTTATCTCTCCGGAACGGGGCTGGGAGACACCAAAACATGGGATTTCTACTGCAGCGGCGGCATGAACAGCCGGAAATGGTCCAAGATCGAAGTGCCTTCCCAGTGGGAGTTGCAGGGTTTCGGTGAATACAGTTACGGAAGGTGGTATACGATCAAAGGTGCCAAACCTCCTACGGAGACGGGCATCTACCGCACCACATTCCGAATTCCCTCCAACTGGAAAGGGAAGCAGGTGAGCATTGTCTTTGAGGGGGTGATGACCGATACGGAGGTGCTAGTGAACGGTACCCTTGCCGGAGAAATGCACCAGGGAGGATTCAACCGTTTCTCGTACGACATTACCGATAAGATCAGAACAGGAAAGAACAACCTCGAAGTGAAGGTCAGCAAAGAATCTGCCGACCGGCTGGTCAATGCAGCCGAACGAAAAGCGGACTGGTGGATCTTTGGCGGCATATACCGTCCTGTTTACCTGGAAGCAAAGCCGACTGCAAACATCCGGCGGATAGCCGTAAATGCCAAAGCAGACGGCTCTCTCCATGCAGATATTTTCACCACGCCGCTGGAGGAGGGTTTCACGCTAAACGCCCGGATCATACCGGTGAAGCTGTATGGGGACGACAAACCTGCTTCGGTCGCAACACAGACCGCATCGCTGGGAACGGGCAGCGAGCATACGGTTCGCTTTCGCTGGCACGATGTACAGCCGTGGAACAGCGAAACCCCCAACCTCTACAACCTCGAACTGGAGCTGTTGGACAGGAGCAACAAGGTGGTGCATCTTTATACCGGGCGAATTGGCTTCCGCACGGTGGAGTTTCGGGTAAAGGATGGGCTCTACGTGAACGGCACGAAAGTGGTGCTGAAAGGAATCAACCGTCACTCATTTCATCCCGACGGGGGACGTACCACCAACAAGGAGATCAGCCTGATGGATGGTAAACTAATCAAGGAGATGAACATCAACGCCGTGCGGTTTCATTATGCACCCGACACCCATTTTCTGGATGTGTGCGACTCGCTCGGCATTTTTGTCGTAAACGAGCTGGCGGGATGGCAAAACGCATACGGGACGGAGGTGGGATCGAAACTTGCGAAGTCGCTGGTTACCCGCGATGTGAATCACCCCTCCATTATCTTGTGGAGCAACGGCAACGAAGGGGGTTTTAATCATGATCTTGATCCACTGTTTTATCAGTATGACCCGCAAAAAAGACATGTGATTCATGCCTGGGCCGATTTTGACAATCTGGACACCCACCACTACCCCACCTACCTGACCGGTGTGGCACGCTTCAACAACGGGTACAAGGTTTTTATGCCGACCGAGTTTCAGCATGGCATGTACGACCAGGGGCATGGTGCCGGCCTGGAAGATTTCTGGAACAGGTATACATCACATCCCCTTTTCGCAGGCGGGTTTATGTGGGATTTTTCCGATAACGCCGTGAGACGGACCGACAGAGGTGGAATCCTCGACTCCGACGGTTCCAACGGCACCGACGGCATTGTGGGGCCCTACCGCCAGAAGGAAGGTAGCTACTATACCGTGCGCGATGTGTGGGCTCCCATTCAGTTCGAACCCCTCTTCATCACCTCCTCTTTTACCGGAGAGTTTATTGTACGGAACGACTACCTCTTCTCCAACCTGGAGAGCTGCAGAATGGAATACAGGGTGTTGCACGCTCCCTCTCCGTTGAGCCATGATACCCGGCAGCAGGCAATTGCTTCCGGAGATGTCTCCCTTCCCACTATCGGTCCCAGAGAGGCAGGCAAAGCCAGGATGGAGCTGCCGCCCAATTTCTTCGATGGCGACATCCTGGAGATTACCGCATGGGACCGACACAATGAGGAGATTTGCACCTGGACCTGGCCCATACGATATGCGGCAGCTTATACCCGAGGAGAGATGGAACAAACCATGCAGGAAGGAAAAGCAACGGTAGTGAAAGAGGGAGATGCGATCAGGTTATCTGCCGGCGATGTGACGGTGACCTTTCACGCGGCAGACGGACTAATCACCGAAGTGCGAAACAGCAGCGGCATCCTCTCGTTTAACAACGGGCCGTTGCCCGTAGGAATGAAAGCCCGCATCAAGGAGGTGAAATTCCGGCAGGAGGGTGCAAACGCCGTGTTTACCGCTTACTACCAGGGTGCGGTCGATTCAATCCGCTGGGAAATGACGCCGGCCGGACTATTGCAGATGAACGCCGTGACACTGAACAATGCACGGGCAGGCATTGGCTTCGACGAGGCCATTTTTGAGGACAACATTCCCAACTTCGGCTTCACTTTCTCCTACCCCGAAGAGAATGTAAAAAGCATGGAATGGTTCGGACGCGGTCCCTACCGGGTGTGGCGCAACCGAATCCGGGGTGCCAACTACGGTATCTGGAAGAAGGACTACAACAACACCATCACCGGAGCCGATTTCGGGAACCTGGTCTATCCCGAGTTTAAAGGGTACCACGGCAACACCTACTGGAGTACGCTCTTCACCACCGAATCGCCATTCACCGTATACAGCGAGAGTGACGGCCTTTTCATGCGGATCTTTACCCCCGCGGAGCCGGCCGACAACAAAACCAACTGGAGTGCACATCCGCAGTTTCCGGAAGGCGACATCTCATTTCTCTACGAGATCCCGGCCATACGCTGTTTCAAGCCGGTATCGCAGCAAGGGCCCAACAGTCAGCCCTCCAACATCCGGATAAAGATCGGCGACGAAGGAGTACACATGAACCTCTGGTTCGATTTCAGGGGAGTAAAGTAAAATAAAAGCACCTTAATCGTATGAATTTCACACATCTATACAGCCTTGCCTACACTTTGATATTGGCTGCCGGGAGCATATTCGCACAACCGGCGTACAATTACCAGAGGTTGAAGCAGGAACAATTGGGACGTGGTTTTGTAGCGATACGGGAAGACCCGAAGACAGTTCATCTCTCCTGGCGATATCTTACTTCTGATTCCCCGGACATTGCATTCGACTTGTATCGGGATGGACAAAAGATCAACCGTGAACCGCTGCAAAACGCCACCTTTTTTACTGACAGGAATGCAGCAGGCAAAGAGTTGAACTATGAACTACGTCTCATTCCTTCTCAGGGAAAAGGAGACTATAAAGTGGCACAACAAATATTAAAGGAGGATGCACCTTACGGATACATCAACATCCCCCTGAACATTCCGCCCGATGGCGTTACCCCCAGCAGTCAGCCATACTCCTATCATGCCAACGACGCGAGCGTGGGCGATGTGGATGGCGACGGTGAATATGAGATCATCCTCAAATGGGATCCCTCCAACGCACACGACAATGCACACGACGGTTACACCGGACATGTTTATATGGACTGTTACAGGCTGAACGGGGAGCAACTCTGGAGAATTGACCTGGGCAGAAATGTCCGTGCCGGAGCTCACTACACCCAGTTCATTGTTTTTGACCTCGACGGAGACAACAAAGCAGAGGTGGTCATCAAAACAGGGGACGGAACAATAGACGGTACCGGAACGGTGATTGGGGACCCTAATGCCGACTACCGAAGCGAGAAGGGAAGAATCTTATCAGGGCCTGAATACCTTACGGTGTTTGAGGGTGAGACGGGCAAAGAATTGCAAACAATCGATTATATCCCGGAAAGAGGAGAGCTGGCAGCGTGGGGCGACACGAGAGCCAACCGGTCGGATCGTTTTCTGGCATGTGTGGCCTATCTGAATGGAGAATACCCCAGCGTGGTGATGTGCCGGGGTTATTACACCCGGACGGTACTGGCTGCATTCGACTGGCGAAGCGGGGAGCTCACAAACCGGTGGGTATTCGATTCCGACAAGCCGGGTAGCGAGAAATATGCCGGACAGGGCAACCACAATCTCAGGGTGGGTGATGTGGACGGCGACGGACGCGATGAGATCATCTACGGCTCCTGCACCATCGACGACAATGGGACCGGATTGTACAGCACGGAGATGGGACACGGCGACGCAATGCACATCACAGCATTTGATCCCTCCAGCCGCAAGCTGCAGGTATGGGACTGCCACGAGAACAAACGCGACGGTTCTTCTTTTCGAGATGCCGCAACCGGTGAGGTCCTTTTTCAGGTGAAAAGCAACACCGATGTGGGGCGCGCCCTGGCAGCCGACATCGACCCCACCGTACGGGGGGTGGAGATGTGGTCGCTCGCTTCCGGTGGAATCAGAAATATAAAGGGTGAGGTCATCAACCCCCTCATTCATGGTATCTCTGTCAACATGGCCTGCTGGTGGGACGGCGACCTGAGCAGGGAGCTGCTCAACGGGACACAGATAAGCAAATACAACCCCGGGAAAGGTGTTGCAGAGGTGATTTTCGATTGCGACGAGTGTGTACGAAATAATGGAACCAAGTCCACTCCCGTACTGGCTGCCGATATAGTAGGCGACTGGCGGGAAGAGGTGATTATGAGGACCCAGGACAACAAAAACCTACGCATCTATGTCTCACCCCATGAAACCGACTACCGCTTTCACACCTTCATGTTGGAGCCGGTTTACCGGATCAGCGTGGCCACCCAGAATGTGGCATACAACCAACCCACACAGCCGGGATTTTACTTCGGTAGCGACCTGGAGAAGATATTCCCCGAAAATCAGATTGAAACAACCTCTGACAGCATCATACTGCAAACAGCCATGCCTTACGAAACCTATCGATGGTCGAACGGAGAAACAACCCCCACAATCACCATCAACCGGAAAGAGACAACTCCCGGTCAACCGAAAAGGATCGGGCTGGAGGTTACCTACCGGGGAGCGATGCTGAAAGATTATGTCACCCTCACCTTTTTAAAACAATAACGTCGATGAAGAAACACGCTCTTACTTCAATTTTGCTTTCATTGATCATTGCACTGCCACCGCTGCATGCACAGAACAAAAAAGATCAGGAAAACGACTTCAACACCCCGTTGCACCTGATGGAACCCGACTACAACACTCCTTACGGCGTTCCGAAAACGGAAACCATCAAACAGGATCTGGATCGCATCCTGGCCTATCTCCAGGAGGTGACGCCCGCTGTTTTGGTCAACAACCAAACCGGGAAGGAGATCAGAACAACCGATCAGATTGATCAGCATAGCGGATTGAAAAAAGGAGATTTCCGTCTCTCGAGCTACGAGTGGGGGGTCACCTACGCAGCCATGCTGACAGCGGCGGAGGTAACCGGCGACGAGCGATACAAAACATACGCGACAGATCGCTTTCGCTTCATTTCGGAGATCAGGCCGGCATTCGAGAAGGTGCTGGGAGATTATGGCTCCTCCGATCCCCAGATGCGGCAGATCCTCCGGCCTGCGGCACTCGACGATGCAGGCGCCATGTGCGCTGCCATGATCAAGGCATCGCGCATGGAACCCGGGCTGGAGCTGGAACCGGTGATTGCAAACTATATGAACTACATCATGCACTACGAATACCGGCTGCACGATGGCACCTTTGCCCGGAAGCGGCCACAAATGAACACCGTCTGGCTCGATGACATGTTCATGAGCATCCCTGCCATCGCACAGATGGGTGCAACGACCGGTGAGAGTCGCTATTTCGACGAGGCGGTGAGGCAGATCTCCCTCTTTCGGGAAAAGATGTTCGTCAAAGAAAAAGGACTCTTCCGCCACGGATGGGTAGAGGCAGCCGACCGACAACCTGCTTTCTTCTGGGGGAGAGCCAACGGCTGGGCGCTGCTCACGCTGGTGGAGACGCTGGACGTACTGCCAGCAAACCACCCCGGAAGAGACGGGATCCTTGAACTCCTGAAATCGCATATCAGCGGCCTGGCCGCACTGCAGTCGGGCGATGGCTTCTGGCATCAGCTGCTCGACAGGAACGACTCCTACCTGGAGACCTCCGCCACCGCAATTTATGTCTACTGTATCGCCCACGCCATTAACCAGGGATGGATCAGTCCCGTGATCTACGGGCCGGTCGCCACGCTCGGCTGGAACGCTGTCGCTACAAAGATAAACCAGCAGGGACAGGTGGAAGGTACCTGCGTGGGTACCGGCATGGCATTCGACCCCGCCTTTTACTATAGCCGCCCCACCAGCGTCTACGCGGCACATGGCTATGGGCCTGTCATCTGGGCCGGCGCGGAGATGATCCGCCTGCTGAGCAACCTCTTTCCCCGAATGAACGACAACGCGGTACAGTTCTACCAGACGGAGCAGACCACGCCTGCACCGATCTTCAGTCTGGGAGGCCGCACCGATCAGATCACCTCCGGCAGCAGCAGGAAAAAGAACAACCCCGTGCTTTTCCTCATCGGAGACTCCACCGTGAAGAACGGCAGCGGAAAGGGCGACAACGACCAGTGGGGCTGGGGTTCTTTCTTTGAACAGTTTTTCGACACCACACGCGTCACTGTGGAAAATCATGCCCTGGGTGGAAGAAGCAGCCGCACCTTTATCACCGAGGGGTTGTGGGACAAGGTACTCCGCGGCATCCGCGAAGGGGATTACCTCTTCATCCAGTTTGGACACAACGACGGGGGACCGTTGCACACCGGGAGAGCCAGGGCATCCCTGAAAGGTATCGGCGATGAATCGCAATGGGTGATTATGGAAAGAAATGGTGGCCAGGAAGAGGTGTTTACCTACGGACACTATCTGCGTCTCTACATCCGTCAGGCCAAAGCGAGGGGTGCGATACCGGTGGTCCTGTCACATACTCCCGGTAATAGTTGGGAAGGAGACAGAATGCTGCGTAACAGCGACACCTACGGTAAGTGGTCGAAAGAGGTGGCAGAAGAGGAGGGCGTGCGTTACATTGACCTGAACGATCTCATCGCCACCCAATGTGAAGCGATGGGGAAAGAACAAACCAATGAACTCTACAAGGACCGGGTGCACACCTCCCGCGAAGGGGCGCTGTTGTTCGGCAAGATATTGATTGAAGGCATTCGGTCGACTCCGGACTTTCAACTGAATCAATTGATCAAACAATAAGTTCCGTTACACTGCCAGGATGAAATGGCTGGTAATGAGTAGTCCTGATGCGAATTCTGAAGTTAAAAAACAAATAAAGATCTGACATGATGAAAAGAAATGCATTTAAAATGTACCTGAAACCGGGTTTTGAAAAAGAGTACGAAAAAAGACACAATGAACTCTGGCCTGAAATGCGTGAATTGCTGAAAGAGGAAGGCGTTTCAGATTATTCCATCTTCTGGGACAAAGAGACCAATGTACTGTTTGCCGTGCAGAAGAGTGAAGGCGACGGCTCCTCTCAGGATCTGGGGCAGCTGGAGATCGTACAGAAATGGTGGGCCTACATGGCCGACATCATGGAGACCAACCCCGACAACTCGCCAGTATCGATCCCCCTGGATGAGCTTTTTTATATGCCTTGAGGCATGGCAACAAATTGAGAAATATGAACAGAAAAGCGACTTTTTGGCGGCTGCTATTGTTCTCACTATGGGTCATTACAACGGCAGAAGCTAAAGCCGGAGATTGCAAATTCTATTTCGGTGAAGGCAACAAAGAGGGGTATCGGACAGTGAACCGGTCTACTCTCTACGGCAACGGTTCACCTTACGGATACGATCTGATCGGCACGCCGGAGGGAGAGGGAAAGCCTTTTTTCTTCTCGGTGGATCTGCCGGAGGGGAACTACCGGGTCACGGTGCTACTGGGAGATCCACATCGCGACACTCACACCACCATCCGGTCCGAATCACGACGACTAATGCTCGCCAACGTGGAGACCAGAACAGGTGATACAACTACCCGCTCATTTGTGGTAAACACCCGCAATACCCGGATCACAGAAGAGAGGTCAGTCAGACTTAAACCCCGCGAAAACGGAAAATTGAACTGGGACGAGAAGCTCACCCTCGAGATCAACGGCAAGCGACCCGGGTTGCTGGAGTTGAAGATCGAGAAAACGGACGTCCCCACCCTCTTCCTGGCCGGCAACTCCACCGTCACCGATCAGGACAACGAGCCCTGGTGCGGATGGGGGCAGATGCTCCCACAGTTTCTCGACGACCGGGTCGCCGTGGCCAACTATGCCGAGTCGGGCGAAGCGGGAAACTCGTTCATCTCGGCGGGACGCTTTGCCAAGATCCTGACAAAGATGAAACAGGGCGACTGGCTGTTCATCGAATTCGGGCACAACGATCAAAAACAAACCGGGCCCGGTAAAGGACCATACGAAAGCTATAGCGAGAGTCTGCGGCAAATGATCGCCGGAACACGGGAGAAAGGCGGAATACCGGTGCTGGTCACCCCCATGCACCGGAGACGGTTCGACGAGAAGGGCCAAGTCATCAACACGTTGGGAGACTATCCCGATGCAATGAGACAGATGGCAAAACAGGAACAGGTGCCGCTAATCGATCTGAATGCGATGAGCAAGATCCTCTATGAAGCCTGGGGAGCGGAACAATCGACAAGGGCATTCGTACACTATCCCGCCGGCACCTTTCCGGGACAAACAGATGCGTTGGCAGACAACACCCATTTCAATGCATATGGAGGAGACCAGCTGGCAAGATGCATCGTCAAGGGGATCATCGACAACAACATACCCCTTGGAGAGTATATCCGCAAGGATGTCCCCCTCTTCAACCCGGCCCTGCCGGATGATCCGGACAACTTCTGCCTGTCTCCTACTCCGTTCAATTCTGTGACGAAACCGGAAGGAAATTAATGTATAAACCCATAATATGAATCGTATGAGAAAATATATTGTACCAATTTCAGTTTTGATGCTTCTCACCGGGTCAATCACGGCCCAACAAAGAACGGATGAGGCAGCCGTGAGGGCAATCGCCGACAACATCCTGAAACAACCCGTCACGCAGTTCGTGGGGGTGGACGACGGCACCGTGTACAACAGCACAAAGGAGATTCCGGAAGGAAAAGATGTGAAGTTCAAAAGTCCGCTCACAGAATGGCACTACTCGAATGGCGTGCTGGACATGGCCATGATCAAGCTGGGAGAGTATCTCAACGAACCGAAATATGTGCAGTATGCCAAAAATCATGTGGCATTCGGATTTGACAACTATGCCTACTTCAAGGAACGATTCCGGAACGACCGAAAACACTGGCACTGGCCTTTCGGCCAACTGTGGAACACAAAGGAACTGGACGATTGCGGGGCCATGGGGGCCGCCGTGATTGAGGTGTACCAACTGGAAAAGAAACAGGAGTATTTCAAGTATATCCACACGGCTGCGAAGCATATCATGGAAGGACAGGATCGTCTGGAGGACGGTACGCTGAGCCGCACTTTTCCACGAGAGATGACCGTCTGGGCCGACGATGCCTACATGGCAACCTCATTCCTGACACGGATGGGTAAATTCTCGGGTGATCAGCGTTACTTTGATGAGGCTGCGAAACAACTCATCCAGATGGACAGTTACCTGTGGGATGAGACAAAGGGACTCTATTATCATTGCTATTATTCCGACCTAAACCGAAACGGTGTGGCTTACTGGGGAAGAGCCAACGGCTGGATCACCATCTCCCTCGCCGACCTGATTGAAGCAATGCCGGCCGGTCATCCCCAACGGAAGGAACTGATTGCGATGCTGGAGAAACAGATCGTGGGTGCCTCCCGCTGGCAGAATGCAAACGGCATGTGGAACCAGTTGCTGGACAAGAGTGACTCCTACGACGAGTCGTCGGTGACGGCAATGTACATTTATGGCATTGCCAAAGCCATCAACAATGGCTGGATCGATCCTGCTTACGGATCCATTGCCAGGGCAGGGTGGAAAGCACTGAAAGAGAACGAGATCACCCCCGATGGCCGTTTCACAAATGTATGTGTGGGAACAGGCATCAGCAACGATCTGCCTTTTTATTTCAACCGTCCGGTCGGCGACAACGAGAAGCACGGATTGGGGCTGATCATCCATACGGCAGTTGAAATCATGAAGTTAAACAGCAAAAAATGAAGATTAAAAGACTCCTGGTTATTGCATTACTGACATTTCCGCTTGCCGTCAACGCTGGATTCGATATCAAAGACCTCACCTGGGCGAAAGATGTGGGAGCCCGCAGCGAACCGCAAGGAAAGGAAAGATTTAATGTGGCATCTTTCGGCGCTATTGCGGATGGTACCACAATGAATACCAAAGCCATACAGGCAGCAATTGACGCCTGTTCAAAAACAGGGGGCGGCATCGTCACCTTTGCCCCCGGCAGTTACCTTACCGGATCCCTTTATCTGAAAGAGGGGGTACATCTGATCATCCCGGAAGGTGTCACCTTGCTTGGGAGCCAGAAGATTGAGGATTACCCCGATATCCCCACCCGCGTGGCAGGGATTGAGATGGAATGGCCCTCGGCACTGATCAACGTGATTGGGGAGAAGAATGTGATGATCTCGGGTAAGGGAGAGATCAACGGACAGGGGAAGCCCTTCTGGGACAACTACTGGGAGATGAGAAGAGTCTACGAGGCAAAAGGCCTGAGATGGATTGTCGACTACGATTGCAAACGTCCGCGCACACTCCTGATATCGGAAGCGGAAGACGTCACGGTGAGGGAGGTCACTTTCAAGAGAGCCGGCTTCTGGACCATCCACCTCCTCTACTCCCGCTACTGCACCGTCGACGGAGTGATCGTCCGCAACAACATCGGAGGGCACGGCCCCAGCACCGACGGGATCGATATTGACTCCTCCTCGCACATCCTGGTGGAAAACTGCGACATCGACTGCAACGACGACAACTTCTGCCTCAAGGCGGGTCGCGATGCCGACGGTTTGCGGGTAAACCGCCCCACCGAGTATGTGGTGATCCGCAACTGCATATCCCGCGCCGGTGGGGGCCTGTTTACCTGTGGCAGCGAGACCTCAGGCGGCATTCGCTACGTGTTGGCACATGACCTCAGGGCAAAGGGTACATCAGTGGGACTCCGCTTCAAATCGGCCATGAACCGGGGAGGCACCACGGAACATATCTATCTGAAAGATATCGTAATGGAAGAGGTAGGCACCGCCATCGAAGCCACCATGAACTGGAATCCCGCCTACAGTTACTCGGCGCTACCCAAAGAGTATGAGGGGAAAGAATTGCCGCCGCACTGGATGAAAATGCTGGAAACGGTCGATCCCCCAGCACTGGGGATACCCCGCTTCCACAACATCCATTTTTCCGGCATCACCGTGCACAAGGCGAGAAGAGCCCTCAGCGTGGAGGGAAGCGAACAGTCCAGGATGGAGCATTTCAGCCTGCATGATATCACGATCAACGCAAAGCAAGCCGGATCGGTGAAGCATGCCGAAAACTGGCAGATGGAGTTGATCGATATCCGGTCGGCAGACAACCTCCCGGTGCAGGTGTCGGAAAGCAGGAAGGTTTCATTTACGGAAGAGGGTGATGTCTACCTCTTCTCCTATTTCACCGGAAACGGTCAGGATGGTCTGCACCTGGCATACAGCTGCAACGGGTTGAACTGGAAGCCGCTCAACAACGGAGCTTCTCTCCTGACACCCATGGTAGGAAAAGACCGGCTAATGCGCGATCCGAGCATCACCAGGGGCAAGGATGGACTGTTTCACATGGTGTGGACCACCGGATGGTGGGATCGCCACATCGGGTATGCCTCTTCGCCGGACCTGATTCACTGGTCGGAACAGCGCACCATCCCGGTAATGGGCCACGAACCGGAAACCAGAAACAGCTGGGCACCAGAGCTCTTCTACGACGAAGCGGATGATCTCTTCTACATTGTCTGGGCCTCCACAGTGTCCGGGAAGTTTCCGGAAATCGCCACTTCCGAACGGGAGAAAGGGTTGAACCATCGTCAGTATGCGGTCACCACGAGAGACTTTGTGACATTCAGCGATACGAAACTTTTCTTCGACCCCGGCTTTAGCGTGATTGATGCGGCCATCATCCGACAGGACGGAAAATACTGGATGATTGTGAAAAACGAGAACTCGGCACCGGCAGAAAAAAACCTGAGGGTGGTCTTTACGGACGACCTGAAAAAGGGTTTTCCCGCGACCGTCTCTGAAAACATCTCCGGTGATACCTGGGCGGAAGGTCCCGCACCGCTCCGGGTCGGAGAGTATATCTATGTCTACTTCGACAAGTACACGGAGAAAAAATATGGAGCCATCCGTTCCCGGGATGGCCTTGTATGGGAGGATGTCTCCGAGCAGATCACATTCCCACTGAGAACCAGACATGGTACCGCTTTTCGTATCAACAGGAAAGAGTGGAATAACATCAAGGAATTGACAAATCATGAGAAATAAATCACTTATCCAACACATTCTTATTCAGTCGGTGTTGATATTGAACATCTCCTTGCTCACCGGACAGGTGATTGAGAAAGATCTGTCGGGCAGCTGGCGCTTTCAGATTGACAGAGAGGACAAGGGCGTTGTGGAGAAATGGTTTTCCAAAAGGTTGACTGATGAAATTTATCTGCCCGGCTCCATGGCAGAAAATCGCAAGGGGGATGAGGTGACACTGCATACCCAGTGGACCGCGAGCATCTACGACAGCTCTTTCTTCTTCAACCCGCGACTGGAGAAATACCGGGTACAGGAAAACCTGAAACTGCCCTTTTGGCTTACACCGGTGAAATATTATGTGGGGACGGCATGGTATCAGAAAGAGATCATCCTTCCCTCCGACTGGAAAGGAAGAAGAGTGATCCTCTTTCTGGAGCGCCCCCACACGGAGACCCTCCTCTGGATCAACAACAGGGAGGTGGGCATGCAAAACTCTCTGTCGGTACCGCATCAATATGAGATCAGTGATTATCTGACGCCCGGCAGCAACCGGATCACCCTCCGCGTGGACAACCGGACAAAACTGATTGATGTAGGCAAAGACTCCCATAGCATCACCGACCAGACACAAGGTAACTGGAACGGGATTGTGGGAAAGATTGCCTTGCAGGCAACCCCTCAAGCCTACATCGAAGATTTGCAGGTCTATCCCGATCTGCAGGGCAAGAGAGCCATGGTAAAGATCCATCTCTCTGGCAAGTCATCCGGCACCATCAGGCTGGAGGCAGAGAGCTTCAACAGTGAAAAAAGTGACCGGATAGCGCCGGTTACCCAATCATTCAGGGCAGGCAACAGAATCACCACGGTGGAGATGGAGCTGCCTATGGGAGACCACTTCCTCACGTGGGATGAATTTGAACCGAACCTCTACCGCCTTACGGCCACCCTGACGACCAGGGAGGGTACAGACGTGAAAACAACCCGCTTCGGCATGAGGGAGTTCACCATCGACGAAAAATATTTCTTCGTGAACGGAAGAAAAACCATGCTACGTGGCACAGTAGAGAACTGTGTCTTCCCACTGACCGGTTATGCTCCCATGGATGTGGAGTCCTGGGTGAGGATTTTCCGTATCTGTCGCAGCTACGGACTGAACCACATGCGTTTTCATTCCTACTGTCCTCCCGAAGCAGCCATGGAGGCAGCCGATCTGGTGGGATTCTACCTCCAGCCCGAAGGCCCCAGCTGGCCCAATCACGGCACCTCGCTTGGCGACGGTCGCCCCGTAGATGACTACCTCTGGGAGGAGGCCAAACGGATTGTGAAGCAGTATGGCAATTATCCCTCTTTCTGCATGTTCGCGATCGGCAACGAACCTCGCGGACGATGGGTTCCCTGGGTCAGCCGGTTTGTCGACTACTGGAAAGAGGCCGATCCCCGCAGGGTCTATACCGGCGCCTCCGTGGGAGGGAGCTGGGCCTGGCAGCCTAGGAACCAGTATCATGTCAAAGCGGGAGCGCGTGGACTGGAGTGGAACCGACAACCCGACTCCCGTACCGACTTCATCGCCCAGATCGATACGATACAACAGCCTTTTGTCTCGCACGAAACAGGTCAATGGTGTGTCTTCCCCGATTTCAGGGAAATTGACCGCTATACCGGGGTGATGAGAGCCCGCAACTTCGAACTGTTCCGGCAGGACCTCAAGGACCGCAACATGGGTGATCAGAGTACTCAGTTTCTGATGGCCTCCGGCAAATTACAGGCACTCTGTTACAAACATGAGATCGAGCGAACACTTCGCACGCCAGGATACGCAGGCTTTCAGCTGCTTAGTCTGAACGACTACTCCGGTCAGGGTACCGCCCTGGTAGGGGTGTTGAATGCATTCTGGGAAGAGAAAGGCTATATCAATGCTGCGGAATTCCGGCAGTTTTGCGCTCCCACGGTGCTCCTCTCCAGAATGGACCGGTTTGTTTTCAAAAACAACGAAACCCTTACTGCCGACATCGAGGTTGCCCACTTCGGTAAGGAGAGGTTGCCACAAAGCGTGGTATGCTGGTCGGTCAGCGAACCGGAAGGTCGAACCATCGCACAGGGAGTGCTGCCCCCAGCTGATATCGAGCTGGGCAATGCGCAGCAGCTGGGAAGCATCTCGCTGCCCCTGAGCCCGATCATGAAAGCACAGAAGCTGAACCTTACCGTTTGGCTTGAGGGGACTGAAGTCACCAACAACTGGGATTTCTGGGTCTATCCTGCACAGTTACCTGTGGTAAAAACCAATGACATTCATGTGACTGACCAAATAGACGAGACAACGAAAGAGATACTCGACAACGGTGGCAAAGTGCTTCTGCTGCTGGCAGGAAAAGTGGAACAGGGAAAAGAGGTGGTACAGTATATGACCCCGGCATTCTGGAACACCTCCTGGTTCAAGATGCGGCCTCCCCATACGGTGGGCACACTTGTCAACGATCATCATCCCATCTTCCGGGAGTTCCCCACCGCTTATTATACGGAGCTGCAATGGTGGGAACTGATTCACCGGGCCCAGGTGATGGAGTTGAACAGCTTCCCGGCTGACTTCCGACCGTTGGTTCAGCCAATCGACACCTGGTTCATCAACCGGAAACTGGGGATGCTGTTCGAAGCCAGCGTGGGGAAAGGGCGCATCGTCGTGTGCAGTGCCGACCTGCGAAGTGATCTACAAAACAGGCCGGTTGCTAGCCAACTCTATTACTCCATCCTGCAGTATATGAATTCCCATCTGTTTCATCCCGGGTATACGCTGAAGCTGTCGCTGATTAAAGATCTGACCCGAAAGGAAGGGGAACGGATCACCATTGAAACGAAGGACGCTCCCGATGAGTTGAAGGGTGTCGTGCTATAAGAATCTGCCATCAAAAAAACATAATCAAGGAAACAATGAAAAAGCAAATTGTACTTCTGTCCATCGCACTCGCACTCCTGCTTGCAGGATGCAATAACCCGGCAACAGATACCGACTGGCCGGAACAGACAAACGAAAACAAACCCTGGACCCGCTGGTGGTGGATGGGCAACGATCTCGATTCGGCCAACCTTACCTACAACCTGGAGGCGCTGAGTAAAGCCGGCATCGGCGGCGTGGAAATTACGCCCATCTACGGGGTCAAAGGTAGGGAGGACCATTATATTAACTATCTCTCACCCCGCTGGATGAACATGCTTGGCTTTACCATCGCCGAAGCATCACGGTTGGGAATGGGGGTGGACATGAACAACGGTACCGGATGGCCCTTCGGGGGACCCGAGGTAAGCATGGAGGATGCGGCCACCAGAGCTCTCTTCCGCGAATATAGCCTGTCGGGGGGAGAATCCCTGACGGAGCCAGTGGAGGTAGCAGAGGAACGGCAGAAAGCAGTGGCCCGTCTGGAGAAGCTGATGGCCTACAGTGAAGGGGGCGAAGTGTTGGACCTCACCGACAACGTAGATGAAAAGGGTAAACTGAACTGGAGTGCGCCCGAAGGCAAAGGTTGGAGATTGATTGCTCTTTTTGTCGGAAAGACTGGACAAAAGGTGAAGCGGGCAGCCCCCGGCGGTGAAGGATTTGTGCTCGACCATCTGGACAGGGATGCGGTGAGACGTTATCTGGAACGTTTCGACAAGGCATTTGCAGAAAACAACACCCCATTCCCGAACACGTTTTTCAACGATTCCTATGAGGTTTATGGGGCGGACTGGACTCCCACCCTGCTGAATGAGTTTGAAAAACGAAGAAGCTACAAACTGCAGGATTATCTCCCCGATCTGCTGGCCAACGGTGCAACCGATCAATCGGCAAGAGTCATTGCCGATTATCGCGAGACCGTGGGAGAGATTCTTTTGGAAAACTTCACCATTCCCTGGACCGAATGGGCTCATGGTCACGGGGTGAAGACACGCAACCAGGCACACGGGTCGCCGGCCAACCTGATCGATCTCTACGCGGCAGTCGACATACCGGAATGCGAATCGTTCGGCATCACCGATTTTGACATTCCGGGTCTCAGAAAAGACACCATACGGAAAGAGAACGACAGTGATCCCACCATCCTGAAATATGCTTCTTCCGCAGCGCACATCACAGGAAAGCGATATACCTCTTCCGAGACATTCACCTGGCTCACGGAGCACTTCCGGACATCGCTGTCACAGGCTAAACCGGAGATCGATCAGATGTTCACCTCCGGTGTGAACCGTGTCTTTTTTCACGGCACCACCTATTCACCCAAGGAAGCGGCATGGCCGGGATGGAAATTCTACGCCTCGGTGGACATGTCGCCCACCAATCCTTTCTGGAAAGATGCACCTGCTTTCTTCCACTACATCACCCGGGTGCAGTCGTTCCTCCAGAGCGGACAACCGGACAACGATTTCCTGCTCTATCTGCCGATACAGGACATCTGGCATGAACAGAGAGGACATTTCTTCACCACTTTCGCCATCCACGGTATGCGCGAACGGCTGCCCGACTTTGGCGATGCGGTAGACAGGATCATGCAGAGCGGATTCGATCTGGATTACATCTCCGACCGTTTTCTGCTCACCACAACAGTGGAAAAGGGCTTGCTCAAAACGGAGGGAGGCACAACCTACAAGGCTTTGATCCTGCCAGCCGTGAAACAGATCCCGCTGGCAACGATGAAGCAGATCAACCGACTGGTTGAACAGGGAGCCACCATTCTCTTTTCGGAGCATTATCCTTCCGATGTGCCGGGACTATCTGACCTGGAAGGACGCAGGGAGCAGCTGCGGAAGCTCCTCTCCGTTTTACCGCAAGTGAAGAGTTTCGAGACTACCGGTCATCACGAAATCGGTAAAGGATCTGTGATCACCGGCAGTGACTACAGCGAGATGCTCTCCCGCTGGGATGTGAACAGGGAACAGTTTGTCCATGAAATGGGCGGTCAGTTGGTGAGAAGAAAGCATGAGAAAGGGCATATCTATTTTCTCGCGATGTTGCAGAACAACCCTGTAGATGGATGGGTCACACTGGGTGTCAATGCCGAAAGCGCCATGCTCTTTGATCCGATGAGTGGTGAAAAAGGGGTCGCCGCATTGCGCAACAACAACGGTAGAACCGAAATCTATCTGCAGCTTAAACCGGGTGAATCGATGATTGTAAAGACGTTCAACTACCCGGTTGAGACGGAAAAATGGACTTATTATCAGCCTGCTGAACAAACCATTCGACTGGATCGGGGATGGCAACTGAGCTTCATTGAGAGTGAGCCTGCCGTCGAAGAGACATTTACCCTCGACAGGCTTCGCTCCTGGACCGACCTGGGACAGGATGACCTGCAACGAAACATGGGAACCGGCCGATACAGCCTTACCTTTGAGATCCGCAAAAATCCGGCAACGGAGTATCTTCTTTCTTTGGGAGATGTGTGCGAAAGTGCGGTGGTACGCATTAACGGAGAAGTAGCCGATACGCTCTATGCTGTACCCTTCGAAACCAGAATCGGCTCCCTGTTAAAGGAGGGAGAAAACAAGATCGAGATTGAGGTGACCAACCTGCCTGCCAACCGCATTGCCGATTTTGATCGCAGGGGCGTGGAGTGGCGTATTTTCCACGAGATCAACTTTGTAAGTATCACTTACCAGCCTACCCGGTTCGACATCTGGGAGGCGATGCCCTCCGGATTGCTCGGCCCGGTCACCATCAGGGAATTGAAAAGGTTCACACCCTGACAAGCACCTGATTAGTAATAAACATTCATGGTAAACCAAATTATAATGAAGAGACAACTTAAACGATTGTTTTCACTTTTTCTCGTTTTTAATTTTTCGGTGTCACTGTTTGCGAAGCCGGTTCCGTCGGGCAACGACCGGGTAAAATACAATTTTAACAGCCAGTGGCAGCTACATATTGGGGATCTCCACAATGGAAGCGACCCCAAACTGAATGACGTGACATGGAAGAAAATCACCCTGCCGCACGCATTCAACGAAGACGAAGCATTCAGGGTAGCCATCGACCGGCATACCGACACCATTGTCTGGTACCGGAAACATTTCCGCCTGCCGAAGAGTGACAGGGGAAAAAAGGTCTTCCTGGAGTTTGAAGGCATTCGCTTTGGGGGTGAGTTTTTTATCAACGGCAAATCGGTTGGTCTCCACGAAAATGGGGTGATGGCTGCCGGATTCGACATCACCGACCAGATCAATTACAGCGGTGAGAACGTGGTGGCCGTGCGCATCGACAACTCATGGGAATACCGGGAGCGGGGCACCAATCAACGGTACCAGTGGAACGACCGCAATTTCAATGCCAATTATGGTGGAATTCCCAAGAATGTCTATCTGCATGTCACCAACAAGCTCTACCAAACACTGCCGCTCTACAGTAACCTGCAGACCACCGGCACCTATGTGTACGCACGGGAGATCAACGTAAGCAAGAGAAGTGCCCTCATCTTTGCGGAATCAGAGATCAGGAATGAAGAGCGGTACCCTCGCACGTTCCGTTACGGGATGGCCATCGAGGATATGGAGGGGAAAGTGATTCACGAGATCATCGGCGAAGAGATCATGGTGAAGCCGGGTGAGACCATCATGGCCAAGGTATCCAGCAGGGTGAACGATCTTCACTTCTGGAGCTGGGGATATGGTTACCTCTACAACGTGAAAACCACGCTCTACGTGGACAACCGACCTGTTGACAGGGTCACCACCCGCACCGGTTTCCGCAAGACCCGTTTTGCGGAAGGCATGGTCTGGCTCAACGACCGGATAATACAACTGAAGGGGTATGCACAACGTACCAGCAACGAGTGGCCTTCGGTGGCGATGTCTGTACCGGCCTGGCTGAGTGACTTCAGCAACCGCATGATTGTGGAAGGGAACGGTAACCTGGTGCGCTGGATGCATGTCACTCCCTGGAAACAGGATGTGGAGTCGTGCGACCGGGTAGGCCTGATCCAGGCCATGCCAGCGGGTGATGCGGAGCGCGATGTGGAGGGCCGTCGTTGGGAACAGCGGGTGGAGCTGATGCGCGATGCCATTATCTACAACCGGAACAACCCCAGTATTCTTTTTTACGAGTGTGGCAACGAAGCAATCAGTGAAACGCACATGGCCGAAATGATCGCCGTGCGCGACACCTATGATCCTCATGGGGGACGTGCCATCGGTTCACGGGAAATGCTCGATAGCAAACTGGCAGAATATGGTGGGGAGATGCTCTATATCAACAAAAGTGCCCGGCACCCCATGTGGGCCACCGAGTACTGCCGGGATGAGGGATTGCGAAAATACTGGGACAATCACTCTTACCCCTATCATCAGGATGGGGATGGACCGCTTTACAAAGATCAGAATGCCAGCTCCTACAACCGCAACCAGGACTCCTTTGCCGTGGAACTGGTAAGGCGATGGCACGACTACTTCAGGATACGTCCCGGCACCGGGAAAAGAGTCAGCTCAGGAGGTGCAAAGATCATCTTCTCCGATAGCAACACCCATTTCCGGGGAGAAGAAAATTACCGCCGCAGCGGGGTGACCGACCCAATGCGCATCCCAAAGGATGGTTTCTTTGCGCATCAGGTAATGTGGGACGGATGGGTCGACATCGAGAACCACCGCACACACATCGTGGGACACTGGAACTATTCATTTGGCACTAAAAAGGATATCTTTGTGGTGTCTACGGGTGAAACGGTGGAACTCTTCCTGAACGGCACCTCCAAGGGATATGGCAAACGAAGCGATCATTTTCTCTTTTCTTTCAGCGATATACAATGGGAACCAGGGAAGATTGAAGCCGTCAGTTACGATGCCGGCAAGAAGGTGGTGAGCCGTCACCAGCTCACCACCACAGGCGAACCGGCAGCCATCCGGCTGAGGCTCATGCAAGCACCCGATGGATTCAAAGCCGACGGTGCCGACATGGTAATGGCGGAAATTGAGGTCGTAGACAACGAGGGCAACCGCTGTCCGCTGGCTAACAACATGATCAGGTTCAATCTTACCGGACCGGCAGAGTGGAGAGGCGGCATTGCTCAAGGACCGGACAATTACATCCTTTCGAAAGAGTTGCCGGTGGAATGCGGCATCAACCGCATCCTGATTCGCTCCACCACCCAAAGCGGAAACATCAGGTTAACCGCTACGGCGGAAGGACTGACATCTGCATCACTCTCTTTCCGTTCCATCCCCTTTTCCGGGAAGAACGGTCTTGCCAGTTACATCAGCGGTGATCACCAACCCAGCTACCTAGAGCGAGGAGAGACGCCGGCAGATGCATCGTTCACTATCTCACGCAATCAGATCACGATCCTGGATGCCGTGACGGAATCAAATCCGGAAAGGGCAAAAAACAGCTTCGATGACAACGAACTGTCTGAATGGGGCAATGACGGGAAGCTCTCCACCGGATGGATACGCTATGAGCTGGAGCGGGATGCATTGATCTCGGAGATTGAGTTGAAGCTCACCGGCTGGCGTATGAGAAGCTACCCCATTGAGATCTATGTGGATGAACAAAAGGTATATGAAGGAGAAACGGAAAAGAGTCTGGGGTATGTCTCCATCCCGATCGAACCCACTATGGGTCGCTTTGTGGAGGTGCGCCTGATTGGACAGAGCAGCGACCAGGATGCCTTTGGCGAGATTGTGGAGATCACCGGCACCAAAGAACTCGATCTCTACCGTGATCCCAATGCCGAAGATGCGAAGGGACAACTCCGCATCGTGGAGATCGATATTTATGAAAAGACATGTTCAAAATAGAAATGAAAAAGATTATCTACCTGTTATTGGGTGTCTTTGTTGTATCCTCGTTCAAGGCTACGGAAAAGCCGGTGAAGATTCTGATCGCCGGCGATTCCACGGCTCAGAGCTACAAGGAAGAGAGAGACGGGTTGATCAGGGGATGGGGGCAGATGCTGCCCCTCTACATCGACAGCCAGACCACCGTGGTCAATCACGCCATAGGGGGCAGAAGCACCAAAAGCTTCATCGCCGAAGGACGATGGGAACGACTGCTCAGTGAAACCGATGCCGGGGATATCGTACTGATCCAGTTCGGACACAACGACTCCTCCACACGCCCGGAACGACATGCTTCCTATCAGCAGTATGAAGAGAACCTGTTGAAGATGATACGGGAGGTGCGGCAGAAAAAAGCGATCCCTGTCCTGCTCACCTCCGTGGTGATGCGTACCTTTGTAAACGGGAACCTGGTTGATGACCGGCTGAAAGGGTATCCGGTAATCATGCGAAAAATAGCCAGGGAACACCAGGTAGACCTGATCGACATCAACCTCAGGACCCGTGATTTCATCACCATGTTGGGCGATGAGGCGTCAAAACCTTACTATCGGTGGGTGGAACCGGGTATGGACCCGGTGAAACCGGAAGGAGTAAAAGACAATACACATATGATGGAAAAAGGGGCCAGACAGGTAGCCCTCTTTGTAGCTGAAGGACTTAGGGAATTGGATCTACTCAAATTAAGCCGAAATTTCAATGAAATCAATGAATAAAATCGGTTGGTCCATTCTCGTCATATCCCTTATCCTGTCAATCACACAGGCGAAAGCACAGGATATTGTGTACGAAAGAGGAGAAACAATTTACTACGAACTGGATCAGGATGCCGCGCCGGTTGTGCGTACAGCACTCTCCATGTTTGAGGGTGACCTGGACAGTGTGTTAGATGCTTCTCTGAAAAAGAGTGACAAACAGGGAGATAGAAAACTGATTATCCACACCCTGAAAAGCAACGAAACAAAAGACAGCATTGCCTCCCGACACGAAGCATTCCGCATAGAAGCAAAAGAGGGAAACCTTCGTATAACCGGCTCTGATGCCAACGGCACAGCATACGGCATCATGGAGCTTTCGCGCATGCTGGGCGTTTCTCCGTGGGTTTGGTGGGCCGACAGCACCCCGAAGAGGAGGGAGCAATGGGTCATTAAGACTGACTTTCTAACGGAACAAGCACCGGCGGTGCTTTATCGGGGCATTTTTATCAACGATGAAGACTGGGGGTTCAATCCCTGGAGTTGGAAAAATTATGAGCCTTCAGACCGGGAAGGAGAAGTGGGCCCCAAAACTTACCGGGCTGTCTTTGAGCTAATGCTGCGACTCAGGGCTAACATTCTCTGGCCTGCCATGCATGAAGTCACCATCCCTTTCTACTTTGTGGAAGGGAACCGGGAGATGGCCGATCTTTACGGAATAACCATCGGCACCTCACACTGTGAACCGTTACAACGCAGCACCCCCGTCGAATGGCCCCTGGCTGGTAAAGGGGATTACGACTATGTGAACAATTCGAAGAACGTATGCCAATTCTGGGAAGAGAGGGTGAAAGAGGTGGCCGGCTCTAACAACTATTTCACCATCGGGATGAGAGGAGTGCACGACGGCAAAATGCAGGGAGCCAAAACAATTGAAGAACAACGGGTGGTCCTGGAACGTGTATTTAAAGACCAGCGGGCTTTGATTGGGAAATATGCACACAGCGATGCAGCAAGCGTTCCCCAGGTATTTATACCTTACAAGGAGGTACTGGATATATACCGTTCGGGATTGGAGGTTCCGGAAGATGTCACCCTGATGTGGTGTGACGACAATTATGGCTATATGAGGTCCCAGCCCAATGAGCTGGAACAGGCACGCAAAGGGGGCAACGGTTTGTATTATCATATCTCTTACTGGGGCCGTCCTCATGACTATTTATGGCTTGCTTCAACTTCGCCTGCTTTAATCCGGACGGAGTTGGAACGTGCCTACAATCATCAGGTGCAACAGATATGGATTTTTAACGTAGGGGATATTAAGCCGGCAGAATATCTGCTGGAGTATTGTCTGGATTTGGCGTGGGACAAGGAAATTCTGCACAACCGAGACAGCAATGTCCACTTGAAAAGCTGGTTGACAAGAGAATTCGGGGAGACAACAGCCTGTAAGTTAGTTCCACTCTGGAACGAATACTACGCACTCAGCTATCAGCGTCGGCCGGAGTTTTTGGGCAATACCCGTACCGAGGAGCGGAGCGAACCGATATACAACATTGTAAAAGATCTGCCGTGGAGCGACCGTGAGGTGACAGAGCGGTTAAAGTCATGTGAAAAGCTGGAAAAGGAGATTCAACAGTTGTCTCTCCAGGTTGATGAACCCGGTCGCGCTCACTGGTTTCAGTTGGTGGAGTATCCCATGCTCAGCTTCTGTGCCATGAACCGCAAAATGCTGGGCGCACAGCTCGCACGCCATGGAAAAGCAGCGTGGAGAGTTTCCACCGTTGCGTTTGATGAGATATTGAATTTGACAGAGAGATACAACAGCATGCTGAATGGCAAATGGAGGTATATGATGGATTGCAGGCCGAGGAAGCTTTCGGTATTCATGCCAGTCGATACCACCCAAATATCGTTGCCTCTCCCCGAGCCATCGGAAAAAAAATGGAAAATATCTCCCTCCGATGGGGAGTTCAGCAACAGTGCTTATATGGTGAAAGAGCTGGGTTACAGTCGCGAAGCGTTGGCTCTGCAGGAAGGAGACGCCTTTAGTGCCACACTTCCCCGCTCCTCCGAAGCACTGACGGTAACATTGGCGTTTGTACCCACCCATCCTGCCGGCAATGAGAGGCTGGAAGTGAAGGTGGATATTGAAGGCGAAAAACCGTGCTACATCAGTTACGAAACCTATGGCCGGAGCGAAGAGTGGAAAAACAATGTACTGCGAAACCAAGCACTCCGCTCCATCACCCTCCCGCCATCATCCAAAGAAAGAAAAATAAGCATACAGGCGCTCACAGCGGCTGTCATTCTGGATGAATTGATCATCCGGGCAATGTAAACAAAAGTTCAATTGCATGGAATCAAAACAAAAGAAACTGTTCAGGAAATAAAATTGAACTGCTTGTAGTAAACAATGGTTTCTTTTGTCAGAATATCGAGTTGGATATAATTCTGTACCTTCACGGGATGCCTGTAAATCAGGTATTCGATCAACGTCTTCATGGCAAGAAACCCCTGATGCTCGGGCTCCTGCCCAATCAGAAAATCGATATACCCATCTTTGAGCCCTCTCACGTTTGGCACGGTGAGGTCGACACAGATCATTTTTTTATCCCTGATGCCCTTTCTGGCGAAAAAATCCGCCACTATCCCGCCCCGTGAGTTGAGCACCACCACTCCTCCGATATTGGGATGGTCCTTAAAAAAGGTACGCAGCTGCTCATCGTACTTCTCCGGTTCCATTGCCGTGACAGAGATCCTCTTAATTTTATTCGTGATCTTTTCTTCGGTGAGATAATCCTGAAAACCTTTTTTTCGCAATATACTGCTATTGGCACTTTCATCGCCTATTCTGACCGCCTGCACCATGCCGATCTCAGAGTTTATCGGGATAATGGAAGTAATCAGTTTGGCTACCAGGTATCCGCAAATATAATGATCGGACGTAAAATAAGCTAGAGGAGAGGTGTTTTCCACCATAGAATCAACCAGGATATAGGGAATCTCTTTTTTGTCGAGTTCTTTGGACAAACGAACGGTTTCTTCCTTGAAGGTAGTACCAATGATCACGGCATCTGCATCAATCTTCGCTATTTTGTTGTATACCTCCCGGCAGGAATAGATATCGTACTGGTTATAATTATAAATCAAACATTTAACACGAATATTCTCATATTCTTCCAGGGCGTGCCGGATACCCGCATGAATGCTTTCCCAGTACTCCCCCTCCATCACGTTAGGCGTGGTGATCACGACCCTGTATCTTCGTTTTAAAGAGAGTCCGGTAATATGAATATTCGGCCTGTAATTTACTTTCTTCATCACCTCCTCCACCGCAATCCGGGCAGTCTCAGAGACTCTGCCCCTGTTGTGGATGACGCGGTCGACAGTTCCCGGCGATACTCCGGCCATTTCTGCAATATCTTTTATGCGGACTTTTTCGTGCATTACCGATGTATTTGGTGAGGCTTTACAATCTTCTGCAGGATGGTGAGGAGAAAATACAACACCTTGGATTAGGAGTTGAACTCACTGTAAAAGTCAATGGTCTCGCGGGTGAGAATATCCAGTCGTACGTAGTTTTGCTGTCGGACCGGTTTTCTGTAAACCAGATACTCAATCATTGTCTTCATCGCCAGGAAACCCTGATGTTCAGGCTCCTGTCCGATTAAAAAATCTATATATCCCTCCCTGAGGCCTTTCACATTGGACACCGTAAGGTCCACCCCAATCAAATGGATATTGTTGATTCCGTTTCTTGCAAAGTAGTCAGCTAAAATCCCGCCACGTGAATTGAAAAAAACAACACCGCCGACATTGTGCTGATGCTGGAAAAAATCCGACATCCACGCATCATTTTTCTCCGGTTCCAACGCTGAATAGGGGATTTTCAGCACGCTGTTGTCGATCTTCTTCTCCATCAGATAGTCATGAAAGCCTTTTTTCCTCAAAATACTCGTGTTGGCGCTTTCGTCACCAATTCGTAGTGCCTGCGACATACCGATATCCGAGCCTGCGGGGATAATGGACGTAATAAGCCTGGCCATCAGGTATCCACACATATAGTGATCGGAAGTAAAGAATGCGAGTGGAGAAGTGGAATCCATGGTGGAATCCACAAATATATAGGGAATTCCTCTCTCTTCGAGCTGTCGGGTGAGGCGTAGAGTCTCCTCCTTGAAAGTCAACCCAAGAATTACTCCATCCGCATCAACTTCCAGAATCCGGTCGTACACTTCCCGACAGGAATAGACATCAAATTCGTTATAAGTATATATTATGCGTTTGATGCGAATATTCTCATATTCGTCCAGTGCATGCTGTATTCCGGAATGAATGCTCTCCCAGTATTCACCCTCAGTAACATTGGGCGTGGTAATAACGACCTTGTATCTGCGCTTTAGCGATAATCCGGTAATATGAATATTCGGCTTGTAGTTTACTTTTTTTAAAACATCCTCGACAGCTTTCCGGGCCGACTCCGATACATTTCCTCTGTTATGAAGTATCCGGTCTACTGTTCCGGGCGAGACTCCTGCCATTTCTGCAATATCCTTGATTCGAGCTTTTCGTTGCATTCCGGTAAATTTAATGATACAAGTTCAACACCTCACAGATGAGCGATCTTTAATGTAGTTTGTTACACAAAGAAACAAACTTTTTCTCTATTTCCATAAAATAACTTTACCGATCTGCCGGATCCTTTTTTGTCGCATAAGGATAGAGTACAATTTGCGATCGGGCAATAGGTGTGATTACCCTCCTGGCTTAGAGTTTTGAATAATCTCTTTCCGATTTTACCGGAAAATAAAATAATTCTATTATATTTGCAGTTACTGGCAACATATACCATTGGAAATAACCAGTTTGAACAGCATGAAACGGACCTCACCACTTCTAATCCTGTGCATGATGAGCCATATGGTCATCTCACAGAACAGCCATGACTACTTTCCACCCCGTCAATTAACGACAGTAGGCGCCTACTACTACCCGGAGCACTGGGATGAATCACAGTGGGACAGGGATTTAAAAAAAATGGCAGAAATGGGATTTGAGTTTACCCATTTTGCAGAGTTTGCCTGGACACAACTGGAACCGGAAGAGGGGGTATATGATTTCGACTGGCTGGACAAGGCGATCGGATTGGCAGCAAAGAACAATTTGAAAGTGGTTTTGTGTACTTCCACAGCAACACCTCCGGTGTGGCTGGTGCGCAAACACCCCGAAATTCTGATCACCCGGGAAGATGGGACCCGTTATGATCACGGTTCCCGTCAGCATGCTTCTTTTTCCAATGAGTTTTACCGCGCTTATTCGCTGAAGATGATCGAACAATTGGCCCTGCGCTACGGAAAGGACGACAGAGTCATAGGGTGGCAACTGGACAACGAGCCCCGCTCAACGGTCGATTACGGCAAGGATGCACAAAAAAGGTTTCGCAACTGGTTACAGAAAAAATATAATACAATTGACGTTTTAAACAGGGCCTGGGGCACCAATTTCTGGAGTGGCACCTATAGCAATTTTTCGGAAATTAATCTCCCGCAACACAAACAGTGGGGTATGAACCTGTATCAGCGGCTCGATCATAGCCGCTTCTGCGATGATGAAACAACCACATTCCTCGACGAACAAGCCTCCACAATCCGCCGGCATAGCGGACGGAATCAATGGATTACCACCAATTTCATTCCGATGTATGATGCCCGTTTCATTGGTGCAAGCAAAGAACTCGACTTTATTACTTACACCCGCTACATGGTGTACGGCGAACAGGAAGGAATTGGTAAAAAAGGGTACCGGATCGGGGAATATTCCCGTATTGCCATGGCGAATGATTACTTCAGGCCCCTGACACCGCTATACGGAGTGATGGAGTTGCAACCGGGACAAGTCAACTGGGGTACTGTTAACTCTCAGCCACTTCCCGGAGCAGTACGACTATGGTTATGGCACGTCTTCGCCGGTGGAAGCAAGTTCACATGTACCTACCGGTTCCGCGCTCCCATCTACGGATTTGAACAGTATCATTACGGCATTGTGGGCACCGATGGTGTCACACCTACCCCGGGTGGATCGGATTTTCAACAATTTATGGAGGAGATAAGTCTTTTGCGACAACACTCATCTCCGGGCAGCACACCGGCAGCATACAGGCAAAGAAAAACAGCCATCCTGTACGATCCGGACAACACCGTAGCCATTGAACAGAACAAACAGACCGTGCTCTGGAATACCGAACAGCATGTGCTAAAGTATTATAAAGCCCTCAAATCGTTTGGAGCACCGGTCGATTTTATCCGTGATTCAACCGATTTTACTAAATATCCCGTCATCGTGGTACCCGCCTATCAGCAGATGAGCCTCAGCCTGGCAGACAAACTGACCCGATACGTAGAGAACGGAGGAAACCTGGTCATATCGTGCCGGACCGGCCACCAGAATGAACTGGGCCATCTCTGGGAGGCAAGACATGCTGAACCGCTCTACGGGCTGATCGGGGGTGAAATTGAGTTCTACGACCTGCTTCGTCCCTATGCATCCGACACGGTGATGATGGATGGAAAGCCATATGCCTGGAGCAGCTGGGGAGATGTGCTGAAACCTTTGGCAGATACCGAAAGATGGGCTGCCTATAGTGGCGACTTCTATGCCGGAAAAACAGCAGTAAGCTATCATCAGCATAAAAAAGGGAGTGTCACTTACGTAGGAGCAGACAGCAATGAGGGTGATCTGGAGCTGGCGGTACTTGCCAAGGTCTTCGCCCGATTGGATATTGCGGTGGAAAACTATCCGCCAGGCATTCTGGTGGAATACCGTGACGGATTTGGCATTGCCTTGAATTACAGCGACAAATCGTATGCGCTAAAACTTCCCGATGAAGCGGAAACATTGATTGGCAACAGCACGATTCCCACAGCAGGTGTTCTGGTCTGGAAAATCAAAAAACAGTAATAGTTAAAACCATAGAAAATTCAATTTGATAAAAACATGACCGGGTGCTGTGTACGTACACAAAATCTTTCTATCAATATTCCGGCACAATCTGCCGGTTTAACAGATAAAGCCGATGAGACAACTGACAAAAAAATTATAACGTTACTAACATTTTACAGAAATGAACAAACTATCATTTTTAATCGTGATTTTTGCCGGGCTTATGATCATACCTGGCTGCAAAACAAACTATAAATACCCTTTTCAGAATCCCAATCTGGATGTAGAGGAACGGGTTGAAAACCTGATCAGCCTGCTCACGCTGGAAGAAAAGGCCGGCTTAATGGTAAATTCCTCCAAGCCTGTTCCCCGCCTCGGCATACCGGCCTACGACTGGTGGAACGAAGCGTTGCACGGAGTCGGCCGGGCCGGATTGGCTACCGTTTACCCGCAGGCGATTGGGATGGCAGCCACATGGAATGAACCGGGTCATCTGAAGGCCTTCACCTTCATATCAGACGAGGCACGGGCTAAGTATAACGAAGCGATACGGAACGATAACAGAGGGCGATATTACGGTCTTAGTTTCTGGACTCCCAACATCAATATTTTTCGCGACCCTCGCTGGGGAAGAGGTCAGGAAACTTATGGAGAGGATCCTTTTCTGACAGCCCGCATGGGCGTTGCTGCCGTAAAAGGACTACAGGGAAATGATTCTGTCTATTACAAAACGTATGCCTGTGCAAAACACTTTGCGGTACACAGTGGTCCCGAATGGAACCGCCACTCCTACGACGCATCTGTCTCTGCCCGCGATTTGTGGGAGACCTACCTTCCGGCCTTTAAAGCGTTGGTACACGAAGGCAACGTAAGGCAGGTGATGTGTGCATACAACGCATTCGAAGGTGAACCCTGTTGCGGAAGTAGCAAGCTGATGCTAGATATTTTGCGAAACGAGTGGGCATATGACGGCATGGTGGTGTCTGATTGCTGGGGGATCAACGACTTTTATCTGCCGGACAATCACGGGACACATCCTACCCCGGAATCAGCTGCCGCCGATGCGGTAATTCACACGACCGACCTGGAATGTGGCAGCGTGTATGAGAATCTTGTACTGGCAGTAGAACAAGGTTTAATAACAGAAGAAGAGATCGATCGATCACTCCGTCATGTTTTACGTGGCTGGTTCGAGCTGGGAATGCTGGATCCTGCCGGAAAAGTACCGTGGAGTAATCTTCCCCTTTCGGTAGTGAATTCACCAGAGCATAGAGAAAATGCCCTAAAGGTAGCTCGTGAATCGATGACTCTCCTGAAAAACAAGAATAATTTATTGCCCTTAGGCAAAGATATCGGACGAATTGCGGTGATCGGCCCGAACGCTGCAGACAGCGTGATGCTCTGGGGTAATTATAACGGCACCCCCTCCTCTACTGTAACCATACTGGACGGTATCCGTGACAAGCTTCCCGATGCCGAAATTATCTATGAGAGTGGCTGTGACCTGGTGGACACATGGGTAAGGACTTCGCTCTACGAAAATTTCAGCAACCGGCAGAAAAATTCAGAGGGGCTTTATGTGGAATTTTTCAACAACAACAGGTTTGAAGGAAATCCGGTTGCAACAAAAATTAACAACGAAGGAATCCGGTACAACAATTCCGGAGGAACAGCGCTGGCCCAGGGCGTAAAGATGGATAACACCTCCACACGCATTAGTGGCATCTTCACCGCCCCCTATACAGGAGAGGTGGTCATGTCGGCCCGTACTTCAGACCAATACAGACTCTATATGGACGGAGTGGAGGTGATGTCACAAAGTGGCCGGGAAGCCTCTGTCCCTTCTGAATATGCGTTCAACGCGACCAAGGGAAAAACATACGAAATCATGTTGGAACACACCCAGACTGGCCGGCGTGTAAACATCGACTTCTCCATATTCCGCAAGGAACTGGCTCAGTTTGAAGGGTTGACAGAGCGGATCAAAGATGTGGACGTAATCATTTACGTGGGAGGATTGTCTCCCCGCCTGGAAGGAGAAGAGATGCCTGTGAGTGCAGACGGCTTTAAAGGGGGCGACCGCCAGAGATTGGAACTTCCCGATGTGCAACGTCGCCTCCTGGCCGATCTTAAGAAGACAGGCAAGCCGGTAGTTTTTGTTCTCTGCTCCGGCAGCTCACTGGCCCTGGAACAGGATGAACAGAATTACGATGCGCTGCTTGCAGCGTGGTATGGGGGACAGGCAGCGGGAACTGCTGTGGCAGATGTACTGTTCGGAGATTACAATCCGGCAGGGCGACTTCCGATCACTTTTTACAAGTCGACAGAGCAACTCGACAACGCGCTTGAAAAGGCAAACAATCCGGAACATCTGGGTTTTCAGAACTACAATATGGAAGGACGTACGTACCGCTATATGAAGGAAGAACCGCTTTATCCCTTTGGACACGGTCTAAGTTATTCTGAGTTTCGTTATGGTGAGGCACGGATGGGTTCAAACAGGGTAAAAGCTGTTGAGGGGACAAATATAATTATTCCCGTCACCAATCAATCTTCCACTGGAGGAGAGGAAGTAGTTCAACTCTACGTAAGAAGAAATAATGATCCGGAAGCTCCCAATAAATCACTATGCGCATTTAAGCGGATATATTTGGCACCGGGGGAGACAAAAGAGGTGGAACTGAATGTACACGCTGATGCGTTTGAATTTTACGACGGGCCTACCGACGGACTTATCCCGAAAGCCGGCAATTACACCCTGTTATACGGCGGGACCTCAGCCAACAGCGGTTTAAAAAGTGTGGATATCGTCGTAGAATTGTAAAATGTGAAGATGAGTTCACCATTTAAACAGAATAATCCTCTCCGGCTGACAGATAAATCGGGTAATTTTACATTTTGTTCAGATAAAGATTTGTTCAAACTTAAATTAATAAGGGTTATGAAACGAGCATGAGAATCATTCATACCCAAGAACATGATTAAAGCGAGTTCCATACACATTAATGTGAAAAAATATTTTAATCGTATGAAATATCGGGTTTTGATACTAATATTTTTACCATCTTTTTTAATCGCCCAACAGGCGAATGTAAATCTCGATTACAATCCACAAAAGAACAGGGAAGGACTGATTCCGTTTAGTGCACCGCTAAATTCTCCCGAAGTAGATGATAATGGAATGGTTACTTTCAGATTGAAAGCTCCCTGGGCGAATGAAGTTAAACTTCCCCCGGGAGCCATTCTCACCTCACTGGGAAAAGGAAACGAGCCTATTCCGTTCACCAGGGGTGAAGATGGAGTGTGGACATTAACCATCGGCCCCCTTATACCGGATATCTATGCTTACCATTTTGTTGTAGATGGTATGCAAATTACGGATCCGAGTAATACATATGCTGCATTTACCGCGATGCCACCCTATAGCCAGCTTGTTGTTCACGACAAGGAACCAGCTTATTACGATGCAAAAAATGTTCCCCATGGAAAGATCATCCGTCACATCTATCATTCCGATGTAACAGAAGGTGAACGCGAATTGTATGTTTATGTTCCTCCCGGATACGACGAAAAAAAATCATATCCCGTATTGTATTTGCTGGGGGGAAGTGGTGAATTGCCCTCCAACTGGGTTTACGACGGAAGGGTAAATTTCATCATGGATAATTTGCTGGCCGAGGGAAAGGCGGAGCCCATGCTCATCGTCATTCCAAATAATCAGGTCATTCATCGCAATCATCCGCAGCATACCGAATTAACTTTTGACATATTCGAAAAGGAGCTCAGAGAACATGTTATTCCACTGATAGACAAAAATTACAGCACAATACGGGAGGCAAAAGGAAGAGCTATTTCAGGCCTTTCGATGGGAGGAAGGCACAGTATGTTTGTCGGTTTCAGGTCGCTTGATATTTTTGCGAACTTCGGCATCCTTAGTGCAGGCGATACAAATCCGGAAGAATCGTTGAGGGATTTTCTAAATGATCCGGACGTCAATAACAAAGTTGATTATCTTTTTGTAGGACAGGGAACAAAAGAGGCTGATAGTTTTTTCAACCTACGTGTTCAGGCACTGCATAACGCGCTTACCAACCACAATATTCATCACGAATATTTTGTGGGAGGACGCGGGGCGCATGATTGGTCCACCTGGCGATATCTGCTCTACAATCGTTTTTTACCCAACTTGTGGAAAAAAAACAAAAACAATACCCCGGCAGAATTGCTTCCTGGTTCCAAAGTCAGCTCCGCCCCCGCTCCCGATGAAACTTCACGGAGGGTTATGGTGGAAGATGGCGGTACCGGCGCTTATCGTGCCATCATGTATACCGATGACTCATTACCCACCCATACACTGTTCCGGCCGGATGATCTCGAACCTTTCGGGGAGAGCCATAAACTACCGATTATTGCATGGGGAAACGGGGCCTGTGCAAATTCTCCCTGGGAACATGTTAATTTTTTGTCGGAGGTGGCTTCCCACGGTTTTTTAGTCGTTGCAATCGGGCCTATGCCCCAGGAGGGGGAGCGAGGGATGGGAAGGTCCACTTCTTCCCAGTTGCTGGATGCCATCGATTGGGCTATTTCTCAAAACAAAGATCAGCGAAGTCCTCTGTACAATAAAATTGATACGTCCAAAATAGCAGTCAGCGGCATGTCCTGTGGGGGGCTGCAAACGCTTGAAGTTGCACCGGATCCGCGCATTACCACGGCCCTTGTCTGTAACAGCGGCATCATCGGTGATGGAGGTGGCATGCCGGGCATGCCGGGTTTGACAAAAGAGCATCTGGCAAAATTACATAGCCCTACGCTCTATCTGCTGGGTGGAGAAACGGACATCGCTTACAAAAATGGCATGGACGACTATCGGCGTATCAACCATGTACCTGTTTTTGTGGCCAATATGGACGTCGGGCATGGAGGCACCTATGGGCAGCCCCACGGAGGTGAATTTGCCAGAGTGGCCACAGCCTGGGTTAAATGGCAATTAAAAGGTGATGGCGAAGCGGGAAAAATGTTTACTGGAGATACGCCACAGCTCTCCTTATCCACCCTCTGGAAAACGGACAAAAAAAATTTACCGTAAAGCAATACGAGCATGAAGACTGTTGTCAATCAATAACATGTCCATGAAATTAATTAGAAGTAATCGAACGTAACATATATGTGAGTTCCATATGGCCATAATGTAAATAAATTAAAAAATTATTTTATGAAAAATGTATTAAAATTTCTTTTCTCCCTTCTGTTTTTTTCCTCTTATGCGGTATACGGACAAGACGCACAGCCCCTACCTGAGGGAACTGTTCCTAATGAACACAATATCGTGGGGGCTGAATATCCCCGGATTGGCAAGGATGGACGAACCTACTTCAGAGTTTATGCTCCGGATGCAAAGAAAGTAGAGATTAGTTTCCGTGGCGAAATGAAAAAGGGAGAGGATGGCTTCTGGACCCTGGTCAGCGAAGGGCCGGAAGTAGTTGGATTTCATTATTATCAGGTAATTATTGACGGCGTGAGTGCTGCCGACCCGAATGGAAAGCCTTTTTTCGGGATGGGTAAATGGGTCAGTGGCATTGAAATACCGGAGAAAGATGTGAATTATTATAAGCCCAGGAAAGGTGTTTCTCGGGGTGTGGTGAGCGAAAGCTGGTACTATTCTGATATCCGGAACGAATGGCGTCGCGCGCTTGTGTACACTCCTGCCGAATACGACAAAAACCCCGAAAAAAAATATCCGGTTTTATACCTGCAGCACGGCATGGGGGAAAATGAAACCAGCTGGGCTAATCAGGGAAAGATGAACTTCATTATGGACAACCTGATTGCCGAAGGGAAAGCTACTCCCATGATCGTGGTGATGGATAACGGCAACATTGAAAACTTCCGCCCGCTGCCTGGCGAAAATCCCAACGAGGCAAGACGCAAATTTGGAGCTGATTTTCCCGCAATACTACTGAATGAGATCATACCGCATATTGAATCCAGTTACCGGGTATTGACAGATCGCGAAAACAGAGCGATGGCCGGTCTCTCGTGGGGTGGATTGCAGACCTTCAACATCACGCTGAATAATATTGATAAATTTTCCCACATCGGAGGATTCAGCGGTGCCGGTCAAATCAATACAGATCAGCTGGAAACTGCATACAACGGCGTATTTAAAGACCCGAAAGTTTTTAATGAAAAAGTACATGTTTTTTTCCTCGGGATCGGATCGGAAGAACATCCCGAAAGAACAAAAAACCTGAGCGAAGGTTTAAAAAAAGCCGGTATAAACAATATATACTACGAATCGCCGGGGACAGCGCATGAATTTCTCACCTGGCGCAGGTGCCTTAACGAGTTTGTACCTCTTATTTTCAAACAGAAAAAATAACGCTTCCGATGACATCTGACAACAAGCCGGATCAGTGGAATAATCAAATCCCGAATTGTCGACTTGCTACCATGTTGCTGCTGCTCCTTCTATGCCATTGCGCTGTGAGGGGACAGCATCTGCAATTAAATGAGCTGGATTATTTTGAAGCAGATGGAATAAACGTACTGGTTTACAGCAACAGGTATAACCCCATCTTCTTTGACGAAAAAACCGCGGGAGTGGAGTTGATACACCATGGAGTACGCACAGCTACCGGTGGGGCAGTGCGTTTGCAACATACGCCCGAACAATGGGATTTGGTCCCGGAAATTATAAGCCGGACTGTTCATAAAGAAGATCAATCCATCTCTACTCTGTTACGTTACGAAGATTTCGATTTCAACAGCGAAATAAAGGTCACATCAGATAAAAAGGGGTTTCGTATCGCGGTCATCCTGGAGAAGCCGCTGCCGGCAGCATTGGAGGGACGAGCAGGATTTAACATTGAATTTCTCCCTTCCGCCTACTGGGAAAGCCCCTATTTTGCGGACGGAAAACCGGGTCTCTTTCCCCGTTATCCTTCTGGCGAGACAGAAATGAGGCCCGGGAAGGAGAAGATACAGCAGATTTACCATCACACCACCTTTGATGATCGGGGGAGAAATGAATTTCCTGTACCTCTTCCATTCTCAAGAGCCCGAACGTTTGTGCTGGCGCCGGATGACCCTGAGCGAAAGATCACTATTCAGTCGGAGAGCGAAATCATGCTGTTTGACGGACGCCTCCTGGCACAAAACGGGTGGTATGTATTTCGTTCAATGCTGCCCTCCGGAAAAAGTGGCAAAGTGTTGGAGTGGTATGTGGAGCCTAGCACCATTGACAAATGGGTAAGAGAACCCAATATCGGATTTTCTCAGGTTGGTTACACACCAGCACAGCAAAAGATTGCAGTGATTGAATTGGACAGGAACGATACACCGGCAGGGGAAGCGACCCTTTACAGAATTACCGGCGAGGGCTCCCTGATACCGGAATACTACGGGAAGACAAAGTCCTGGGGTAGATATATGCGGTACAATTATCTGCAGTTTGATTTTAGCACCGTCACGGAGACAGGCATCTATTGTATTGAATACAATGGGAGAAGGACCAATGCCTTCCCCATTTCGCGCGATGTGTATCAGGGTATCTGGCATAAGACGATGGATGTCTGGTTGCCCGTTCAGATGGATCACATGACCGTAAACGAGGGTTATCGAACCTGGCACGGCAATCCCTATCAGGATGATGCACTGCAGGCACCTCTCAACCACAATCATTTTGACGGGTATAGCATGGGTGACACCACATATACCCGGTTCAAACCCTTTGAACGAATTCCCGGGCTTAATGTCGGAGGATGGTATGATGCCGGCGATTTTGATATACAGACCGGCTCACACAATGCCGTGGTGATGGATCTTGTTCAGATTTATGAAACATTTTCACCGGATCGAGACATGACCTTTGTCGATCAGAAAACACAATACGTGGATATCCATCGCCCGGATAAAAAAAATGATCTGTTGCAGCAGATTGAACATGGAACTCTGGCACTTGTCGCACAAATAGAAAACATTGGACACCCTGCGAGGGGAATTATCGTGGGCAATCTGCATCAATACCACCATCTTGGCGACGCCGCTACCATCACCGACAATCTGCCATACAATTCCGAACTGAAACCCTATGAGACGGACGGAATAAGTAGCGGGACCATGGATGACAGATGGGTTTTCACCACACGTTCACCTTTTCTGGACCATTCTACGGCGGCAGCACTGGCTGCAGCCAGCAGGGCATTGCAAGCGTTTAACCCCGACTTATCGCGCAGAGCGCTCGATTGTGCACGTAAGATGTGGGATGAAAACGAAACGACGGAGAAAATCCAGCAAGAGCCGGTCGACGGATCTTTCAACCAACGGAGTGGTGGAAAGATCTCTTCTGCATTGCAGCTTTATATCACAACCAAAGAAGATCGATTTAGGAAAGTATTCGAAGAAGCTCTCTGGAAACAATTAGAGGCAACAGGACGAAGGAACATTTCCGACAGCCCGGGGAATATGTGGATTGACAACGCCATCACCTATGCTCTCATGGCTTTTCCGCATATGAATGAAGAGTTTCATCGGAAGCTTCGCCCCTATATTCTCAAGTACAAGGAGCAGATAGACCAGATAGATGCCGGCAATCCTTACGGGGTGACCATCGGAGGTCGCGGATGGGCCGGCAACACGCCCATCATGAAATGGGGCAATTACAACTATCTTATTCACAAATATTATCCGGGGATAATGGATAGAGAACATGTTTTCAAAGCAATGAACTATCTGTTGGGGTGCCACCCCTATTCAAACCTCTCCTTTGTGGCAGCGGTAGGCGTACGATCAAAAAAGGTCACTTATGGCAGCAACCGAGCCGATTTTTCCTTTATTGCCGGTGGTGTTGTGCCGGGTTTATTGCTCCTGCAGCCTGATTTTTATGAAAACAAAGATGACTGGCCATTTATATGGGGACAAAATGAGGCCATCATCACCTCTGCCACCCCTTTTATCTTTTTATCCCTTGCGGTGGAAGAGCTTGCGAAAGAGATCAATCAAGAAAACGAAAACACAAATTGAGAGAGAAAGCATTCAGGCGACAATCTCGCGGCATAGCTGGTAGGGAGATATCATCAGGGATTATATCTCCCTATTATTTTCAGGAAATCACCCGATAGATCGACCTCCAGCAGCACGGGTTTTCGGGGACCGGGGTTCTCCTCCAGGCTCTGGGAGTGTAACGAGAGAAGTGTTTTACCTTCAAAGGTCTGAAACAACATCCCATGTCCTGTGTTCTGATCCAAAAGAGGTTCTTCCTGTTGAATCCACGGCCCGGCCAAACGGCCCGTTGCAGAATAAGCCACTCCCTGTGCATAGCGATGGCTGCTCCAGCTGGACCATAACATTCCGAGACGTCCTGTGCCGGTCCTGAAAAGAAAGGGACCATCAGAGACGTAGCCCCCCAAAGACATTCCAAAGGTTAATTCGCCGATCGATTGCATCTCTCTGGGCCATGGTGCATCCGACGCAGAGAAAAGAAGCACCGACTCACCGGTTGTGCCGGATAAATCAGCGGTAAGCGGCACATATTTTATCGCTCCATCCACCAATTGCATCCAGTCATGATTATAAACCAGATAAGGGATTCCATCCTCTTCCCACAGCGTGCCGTCGAGTGTAGACCAATCCTCCTGCAGGTAAAGGTTGTCATTCATCGGTCGATAGGGACCCTCGGCCCTGTCGGCAATAAGGATGTGTGTCCCCCTGCGCAGGACATCGCACCGCTCAGGAACCGTATCGACGACGATGTCTGTGTTGGTAAATGTGGTAATGCAGTAATAATTACCCTTGTAATAATGAAGTTCGGGAGCCCATATCATCGGATTGGATCCCATCCACGATGTCGTGTCAATTTCAATATAGCCAAACGGTCCTTTCCAGTTCTGCAAATCGGTACTTTTCCACAATATACCACCCGATCCTGTCATATAATAGGTGCGCGTTGCCTCATCGGCCAGAATAAAAGGATCGATAACAGTTAATGAATCAAAAGGAACAGTTGCCACCTCCTGTATACCCCACCCCGATACAAGTGTATATTTGCTCTTCGTCTTTTTGTTATCATTGCTATCGAAACATCCTTGTAAACACAGTGCACAAAAAAATAACGATACGAAAAAAACGTATTTCACGTTTGCACCTCGATCTTTTTTATATCTGATATTTGCCGGGGATAAATATTGATCCTTGTTCCACATTGCTACACGAATTTATATAATTTTGCAATACAAACATAAAGAGTTTTTTTATATCGAAAGCAATAAAACTCTTATATTAGGAGGACAAATTTTTCAATCTGGAACGTACGTGATGATTTGTATCCCTTATAAAAGAAAAAATCCACCATCATGATTTGTTACTATCTTATGTTTGTATGAAATGAAAAAAAAACAATACTTTTGTCTGTCAGCACCAATACGACTATATCATGAGACTTCTAACTGCAACACTCTTATATTTGCTGAGCTGTACCTTCGATGGAATGTTGACGGCACAGGAAAAACCAAACGAATATAATTTTTCATATCTCACCATTAACAATGGGTTGTGTGATAATTCAATCCGTGCAATTCACAAGGACAAAAATTCATTTATGTGGTTTGGCACTTCCAACGGGTTAGACCGTTATGACGGATACGATTTAAAACATTACTCTGCAGGCTCTGTCTATCCGCATCAGTTTATTGAAAGTAATTATATTTACGATATCAAAGAAGATGATTTCCAGAATCTGTGGGTGGGGTCTGATGCCGGCATTTTCAGGATTAATCTTCCGCAGGAAAATATAGAGTTCCTTAAAGGATACGACGGCGCAAATAAAGAAATTCTCTCAACACCTGTTCAATCCATATATATTGATGAGTTTCAAAATCTGTGGATTGGCACAAACGACTGTCTCGCTTATGTGATGCTGGACAGAGAAAGGAGTATCAAGGAGATTGTGATATTGAAAAGGGGAGTGGATGTAAATACCTTCATCAGACATGGGAATGACATATGGGTTGGCGGGAAGAATCTGTTGCTCCGCTATAACTCCACCTCCCGTGAAAGATACCATCAGATTCCCTACACCACCAGTCTTGATTTTTCGCATTTGACGATCAATGCACTTTTTTCCTTTGGTGACTACTTGTGGATAGGCTCACAAACAGGGCTATACTGTCTGAACACCCAGAAAAATCAATATACTCGCTACCAGCATGACCCCGGGGATCCGAAAAGTATCTCCTCCAATTTCATTATGGATATTGCAAAGAATGATTCGGGCGACATCATCATAGCCACACGAAACGGGGTGAATATATTTCAACGAAATGAACATTTTGTGCAATTTGGCAAAGAACCAGGATCTAAATCGCTGAATAACAACATTATCAATAAGGTATTCGTGGATGAAGACAATTGTATCTGGGTCGGTTCCGATTTTGAAGGTGTCAACATAATGGCGCCAAAAAACATCCACTTCTCCCATTCGATGCAGACTTTTGAAAACGGGCTCCCGCATATCATCAGCTGTGTATTGGAAGACAAAGAAGGCAATCTGCTTGCAGGAATGATGGACGGAGGACTGGCCATCAAAATGAGAAACGAAGAGACTTTTACCTTTCACAGACATCGTGCGGACGTCCCTTCTTCACTGGGACACAACAGCATCACCGATATCGTACAGGATTTCCGGGGGGATTACTGGATATCGACCATTGGCGGAGGAATTGATAAATTATCGAAAAACAATCTTCGCCGTCCCTCTTTTGAGCATTATACCACCGAAAATTCGGGATTACTCTCCAACGAGATTCATGATCTTTACCTCGATACGGTCAGAAATTCACTCTGGATTTGTAGCAGCAGGCATATTCAAATGCTGGACTTTGCCACCGGGCACATAAACCGATTGCCCTATTACACCCGATCCAAGGAGATACCGGACAATATGCACACCATTCTTATTGATTCGCAATCCCGCCTCTGGATCGGTGGAAACGGAATCTACATCATCGACCTGAAAGACTATAGAAACGGGTATGAATGCATTTATTACAAAAACAAACTGGATGAACCGCTAAGCAAGATCAATGAAAAAATCACCTGTATCCTTGAAACCCGAGACAACGAAATCTACCTGGGCAGCATGGGAAACGGTATTTACCAACTCGACAGCAACAGTTCAAACGGTACATACTCTTTCATCAACTATGCTGCCCGCTCAGGCTTATCGGATTCAAGTATTGCGAATCTAATGGAAGATGATAACGGAAATATCTGGATAAGCACCCTGAGAGGGATCTATTTGTTCAATTCCTATACAAAAAGAGCGATTAAATTTGATGAAAAAGAGGGGTTACAGGTTCAACAATTTTATAAAAGAGCCGGATGCAAAACCGCAGACCACCAAATAATACTGGGGACAACAAACGGATTGGTTTCATTCAATCCGCTCATTAACCTTCCCAAGAAAAAAGAGAGAAAAGTTACCCTGACCAATTTACAATGCAATGGTCAGGAAATGATTCCTTTTTTGCATAAAAAAAACCTATCCACATCCATCACCCAGGCAAAGGAGCTGCATCTTTATCCACCACATCATTCATTTGAACTCACTTTCAGCAGCCTTGACTACACAGGCCAGGATAAAATATTTTATTTTCACCGCATCCAGGAATTGAACGAAAAGGCTAATGTGGGGCTTGCAAAAAGAAATGCCAAATATACAAACCTTACTGCTGGAAAATATACCTTTGAAGTATGGTGTACCAATTACGACAATGCCTGGTCTGCCGAACGAACATTTCTTACCGTCATTGTGCATCCTCCCTTTTATCAGACTACCTGGTTCTACTCGATGGTTGCGTTGTTCTGTATCGCAATTTTTCTCTATATCTTGTATGGATACACACGGAGACAAAAAAATATCCAGATGCTGTTAAAAGGCAAGATTGAGGAACGCACTTCGGCACTGATTACTTCCATTGCAGAACTAGAACATTCACAGTCCGACATCCTCGAGAAAAATGAACAGTTACAACTACAAAATGAAGAAATCAACAAACAGAAGAATGAGATTTACGAAATGTCACTGCAAATGGAACAGATGAATAAGGAGAAGATCTCCTACTTCACCAACGTAGCCCATGAATTTAAAACACCGCTGACGCTTATACTGGGTCCTACGGAGCAATTGATCCGACAGACAGGGACCGCGGAAGGAAAGGAAAACCTGGAGATGATTCACCGGAATGCCCGTTACCTGCTTTCAATGATCAATCAGCTTATTGACCTGCAGAAACTCGATACCAAGAACCTGGCCCTTCAGCCACTTTCTTTCGACCTTTCACAATTGTTTAATCAGACTGCATCCGACTTTGCCAACCTGATGCAAGCCAGGCAAATCCACCTGGATACCTGTTACCGCTTGCTCCACCATCAAATTATCTCAGACAAAGAGAAAATACACAAAATTCTTTATAATCTTTTGTCGAATGCCGTGAAATACACACCCGACAAGGGGAAAATTACGCTTCGAGCCTGCCAGTGTAGAGATGATGCCGGTAACCTGATGCAGTATATTTCGGTCACTAACAGTGGCAGCGTCATCGAAAAGGAGGAGCGTGAAAAAATTTTCAACCGTTTTTACCGGATTCCGGACCAGCACGGATTTACGCATTTTAACCAAAGCAGCACGGGAATCGGGTTGCATATCGTAAAAGAGCTGATCTCCCTGCTCAATGGTACCATTACCGTGAAATCGACAATGAAGACCGGCGTTTCCTTCAGGCTCCTTTTTCCGGTATTTCTTTCTGAGAAAGCCGATCCGGAAGAGGTTCAGGAGACACTATCGCCGGAATCAGAAAAAGACATCATCACACCGTTCATTCCCATTGACCGGGATAAGCCTAATCTGTTGCTGGTGGAAGACAATCCTGATATGCGGAACTACATCAAAAAGATGCTTTCACAGAAATTCAATGTGGCCGAAGCGAATAATGGAGAAACGGGATATGAGGCAGCACGGAACATATTACCTGATTTCATTGTTTCTGACCTGATGATGCCGGTGAGCGACGGTGCCGTTTTGTGCAGGAAGATCCGCGATAACCTGGAGTTGTGCCATATCCCTTTTCTTTTGCTTACGGCCAACTCGAGCGAGAGTGCCTATATTGAGAGCTATGCCAACGGAATAGACGGGTACATCACCAAGCCTTTCGAGGAGTCAATCCTGATGGCGCAGATCGACGCAATCATGAAAAACAGGGACTTGCGTCAAAAAAAGTTTATGGAAGAAGAAATGAACCTTTCGGTGTTGGAAGTGGGTAAATCTGATCAGCAATTCATGAATGAGGTGATGCAGATTATCGAGAAAAACTTTACAGACTCCAACTTTGGAGTGAAAGAACTGATCCTTCAGCTGAACATGAGTTACACTCTCATCTATAAGAAATTTATCTCTCTTACCGGCGTTCCCCCTGTACGGTTTCTTCTGCTTTACCGTCTGAAGATTGCCCGAAAAATATTGGAAAAAAACAGGAACAACAACATCATTGTCTCGGAGATCGCCTATCGGGTAGGATTCAACGATCCCAAATATTTCACCCGCTGCTTTGTAAAACAATACAATATGACCCCCAGTTCCCTTATTAATCAGGAAACATAGGGGCCATTTTTCAGTGATCTGCAAACAGCTGTCGGCTTTGGAAAAAGAAACCGATGAAAATTGAACGGTTTCTGTTTTACGATCAGCAGTTTTTATTCGAAGCTGATCCAGTCAATCTCGGCCATCCCTTCGTCGATGAGCGTAAGTTGGATGTCATGTATTCCTTTCGGAGCGTATTTTATCGGTACAGTTATCTCCTGCCAGCTTCCCGTCACAGGCACCTCCAGTTCTGTCATCACACTGCGGCCGGTATCCCCGGCTTGCAGGCGCACCGTGCAGCCCGTAGATGACTGCACCCTGGCTTTTACCATTTGCTGTCCGCCCTCACCAAAGTCGACACGTTCGTAACGCACCCATGCCCCTTTCTCCTCCAATTTCATCTTCCATCCCTCAAACGGGTTTTCATCGCTCACAAAGGCAATGGAGGTGCCACTTTGACTGACTGCACTGAAGCGGTCGGGATGCACCTTACCGGTTGCAGGCGAAACACCTACACCACGAAAGGTGGGTGTTACCTTCCGAATGGTGCCGTCAGAATTGAAAAAGAGTGCATCGATCCGTGCCGACCGGTTCTTGTCGAAAGAGGGTGAGTAATCGTTGTGATGGTAAAAAAGATACCACTGGTCCTTATACTCCACGATGGAATGATGATTTGTCCAGCAACCGGTCGGTGACTCTTCCATGATGATCCCCTGAAACGTAAAAGGGCCCATCGGATTATCTCCGGTAGCATACGCCAATGTTTCGGTCTTATCCTTTACCCAGGGAAAGGTATAATAGTATATACCCTTTCTTTTAAAAACAAACGGCCCCTCTTTAAAACCCTCTGGAAGTCCCTCTATTTGAGTAGGTTCACCATCCAGTTCCAGCATGTTCTTTTTGAGACGTGCCACAGACATACCCCGGCCGGACCAGTAGATATAGGCCTCGCCATCGTCGTCGATCAAGACGCAGGGATCTATACCTCCAACGCCCTCAATGGGTTTTGCTTCGGGGATAAAGGGACCATAAGGCGTGTCGGAAACAGCTACTCCGATAGCAAATCCCCGTCTGTTCTCACCGGCAGGAGCAGAGGGAAAATAAAAATAATACTTTCCATCTTTATAAACGCAATCAGGTGCCCACATGGAGTAAGACTCAGGGGCTACCCAGGGTACATTCTCCTGACTGACAATAACACCATGGTCCTGCCAGTCGATCAGGTTGTCGGATGAAAAAACATGGTAATCGGCCATACAGAACCACTCCTTCAGTCTTTCAACCGGACTCGGGATATCGTGCGACGGATAAAGATAGATCTTTCCTTCAAAAACTCTGGCTGTGGGATCCGCCGTAAACTGATCGCGCACAATCGGGTTTTGGCTGTACACGGTAAAAGAAAAACAAACAAACAGCAATAACAGGATTTCTTTTTTCATAAATTCTTGACACATATTATTTATCGTTAGTATTTTCATGCATTTATCGTGTTATTTTAAGCATTGCTTTGCATCTATAACACATGAGAGTAATCTACAGATACATTTACTGAACAAAGATACATACCCTTTCCTACAGTTGGGTGGATGAATTTTACCGATAGGAGGATTAAGCTGCAAGCGACGAAAGGAGACGGAGACTTTTTATATATTTAGGAGGACAAAACTATTCTTAACGAATTTATCCTCCTGTAATAAAGATTATTTAACCTAATCGCCGTTTTAATACCATATTTTTGGGAATATTTAGAATACCATCAAAACAAAATCGATATAAATCACCTACCGGTATCCTACAGATATACAACACATGATGATTTCGGAAGGAATTCGATGATATCGGTATATTTTTTTGTGTATAAAAATTTCATTACAGGCAAAGTTCGGTATCTCATATTTTGTTAAATTTATTTTTTTTAAACACTATGTCTATGAAAAAAAGAGTATTATTTTTATTTTTTGGGCTATGTTTCAGCATTGCCACATTTGCACAGATGCAAGTGAGAGGCAACGTTACGGACAGCAAACGCGATCCGATTCCAGGAGTTACGGTACTGCTGAAAGGGACACAAAACGGAACGACTACCGATATTGATGGTAATTACAAAATCACTGTACCCGGACAGGGATATGTACTGGTTTTTTCCTTTGTGGGGATGGATACACAGGAAATAACAATTGGCAATCAAACCACCATCAATGTTGCCCTCACGGAGACTACCACAGGCCTTGAAGAGATTGTGGTGGTTGGTTATGGCACCATGAGAAAGAGCGACGTTTCCGGCGCCGTGGCATCTGTCAGCTCAAAATCGCTCCAAAATTTAGTTACTCCCGATGCAGCAGCTGCTCTTCAAGGAAAGGCTTCCGGCGTGCAGGTACTGACCAATTCCGGTGCTCCGGGTCAGGGAGCGTCCATCCGTGTACGTGGTTATTCTTCAAACTCCGATAAAATTGGGCCACTACTCATTGTTGACGGCCTTCAGGTAGACAACATCCAATACCTTGACCCATCCATGATTGAGTCCATAGAGATACTGAAGGATGCTGCCTCTGCAGCCATTTATGGGGCTGCAGCAGGAAATGGTGTCGTTTTGATTACCACAAAATCAGGTGCTTCTGCCAAGGGTACCTCCAGCATCACCTACGATGTCAGCTACGCCAGCCAGCGTCTTGCCCGGCATCCTCAAATTTTCGGAGCGAAAGATTTTATTGAATATAAAAAGATGTCGGGTCTTCCAATCGAAACGCAACTGGAGGCAAATGGATATGATGGCACCGACACCGACTGGTTTGATGCAGTATTCGAACCTTCGTGGAGCAAAAAACATACAATCACTTTTCAGGGTGGTAATAACCAGGGAAATTATTTTACATCCATTAACTATATCCACAATGATGGCATTGTAAAAGGAGACAAGGACGTGTACAAACGCCTCTCTGCTCAGATCAATGCCGACTACAATATTAAAAAGTGGTTTCAGGTAGGTACCAACACCTCCATCGAAAAATGGTCAACCAAATCGGTTCCACATATGACTCAATACGGATCACTGATGAACTCCGTACTGACAATCGACCCATTGACTCCGGTTTACTACTCTAGTCCCAACGAATTTGCACCGACTATGAAGCAGGCTTACGATGAAGGTAAAATAATCCTCAAGGACCCTTCCAACAACCTCTACTATGCGACTTCGAAGTATATCACTGACGATAGTGGCAATCCTCTGCTCCAAAGAGACCGTGTTGACCGTGAGAATGGAGGCGTTTCACTCCGTGGCGTACTCTTTGGAAACTTAAAGCCAGTGAAAGGACTGGTGATTACCTCACGCTTAGGATACAGAGTGGCACAGAGCAACGAACACAGCTTTAGCACGCCCTATTATGCCACAGCTCAGGCAAAGTCAGATGATTACAACATCTCTGCGAATGCAAATACCAGTCTGTATTATCAATTTGAAAACTTCGCCAACTATAACCTTACCATCGACAGGCATAACATCACCGCCATGGGGGGTATGTCGTATATCGAGAACAGCTGGGACAACGTGAGCACCAGTGCACAGGGACCCGATATTCTGAAAGGATACGAACCAAATTTCCGATATATCGATTACGTGAAAAGCAACATGGTCGACGGTGTGGAAAAGACAGTGAAGGGCTACGGTAATCTGCCCGGCAAATCAACACAAATATCCTACTTTGGACGTCTTGTTTATTCTTATGACAACCGTTATACCCTCCAGGCCAACTTCCGTGCCGACGCTTTTGACTCTTCCAAATTGCCGGCAACAAACAGGTGGGGTTATTTTCCCTCGTTCTCCGCAGGCTGGACGATCAGCAACGAATCATTTTTTGCTGAAGCGATCAACCCGGATGCATTCTCTTTACTAAAACTCCGTGCCTCCTGGGGACAAAACGGGAATATCAATGTACTCAATAATTACAAGTATAGCACTACCATCTCCTATAACAGCTCCTGGTACCAGTATGGCGTTGAGGACGGTGCCCCTTCCTATGGCTCCAAGCCTTCCGGACTGGCCAACCCGAATCTCAAATGGGAAACCTCGGAACAACTCGACCTGGGTGTAGATCTCAGATTCCTGAAAAGTAGACTTGCCATTTCAGCAGACTATTTCAACAAAAAAACCATTGATCTCCTGGTAGACATCAATCCTGTTCCTGAAATCGGAGTTGGATCTACAACCGTCAACGCAGGGTCAGTGCTTAACAGAGGGTTAGAACTGGAAGCTTCCTGGAAAGACCTTATCGGTGATTTTAGCTATTCTATCAGCGCTAACTTCTCGACACTCCACAACGAGGTTACCTACCTCGATCCCTCTATTTCGAGACTGGAAGGAGCCACCGGTGGAGTAGACGGCACCAACAACCCTATCCGCACTGCATTCGAGGTAGGAAAACCTATCTGGTATTTCAGAGGATACAAATACGATGGCGTGAATCCGGAAACAGGTGAAGCCATTATCAGGGATTTAAACGAAGATAATCAGATTTCCGACGCCGATATGACCTACATCGGAAAGGCAATTCCTGATTACACATACGGCTTGAACCTGAGCCTGGCTTACAAGGGCCTTGATCTGAATATATTCGGCGCCGGCGTAGGAGGCAATAACATCTTCACGGTGTTATACCGGGCAGATACACCCATGCGTAACTCACTCAAGTACTATTATGACAATGCCTGGACACCAGAGAACAAAAATGCTTCCATGCCTGACCCCAAAGCTGTAGCCACTGACTGGCATTTCTGGGGGTCATCTGCCTCCATGTTCAGCGGAGCTTACTTTAAAATCAAACAGATTCAGTTGGGATATACCATTCCGGAGGATATTTCCAGGAAGGCACTTATCGACAGACTGAGGCTCTATGTATCGCTCGATGATTTCATCACCTTTACCAACTATCCGGGCGTTGATCCTGAAACAGCCACTGTAAGTACCGCTCCCCAACGTGCAGGCTTTGACAACGGGACCTATCCTCAATCAAAGAAGATCACATTCGGTCTTAACATTACATTCTAATTCAACACATTAATCATATGAAACGAGCATGACAATCATTATCGTACAAGATCATGACGAATGCGAGTTCCATATGACACCTTTGAAAATAAATAATTTTAGTCATATGAAAAAATATATATTTCCCCTATTATTCGTTGCAGTTGCCCTCTTCTCTGCTTGTGACGTGGATCTCCTCGATATTCCACAGAAAGGAGTGATTGACATCGACTCATTCTATAAGACAGATGAAGATGCTGAGTCAGCACTCGTAAATCTATATGGAGATTTCATCACAAATATTGGTGGTAACGACGGCATCTACGTCCCCTACAACATCATCTTCAACTATTGTGCTGATAATGTACTGGCAGCCGGAGAATACTATGGAGACAACGATCAGTTTGCCAGCATCAATGAATTCCGGTTCGATTCGCAAAGCTCAGTGGTTTATCAGCTATACAGGCGCTTATACTTCGTGATCTACCACTCCAACCTGGTAATAAACAACTTCGAGTATGGACAAAGTGCCGTAAAAGACCGCTGTATTTCCGAAGCAAGGGTCATCCGCGCCTGGTGTCACATGACGGCCGCCCTGGCATGGGGCACCCCGCCCCTGATTGACCGTGTTCTACTCGGCACCGACAAACCGTCAAATTTTGAGGGCACCCATGAAGATCTGCTCAAATGGTGTGCAAAAGAAGCATCAGAGGCAGTTCAGTATCTCGACGAGCGTAAAAGCACTTCGGATAAGGATGGTGCGGTAAAAGTGACGAAGGGATTTGCCTGGACTGTTCAGGGGAAGGCTCTTCTCAATGCAGGTGACTATGCCGGTGCGAAAGCAGCGCTCAAGAACGTAATTTCTTCAGGTAAGTATGCACTTGTTCCCGGGGAGGAATTTGGGAATCTATTCCACCTTTCCGGCGACGGCAACGAAGAGAAAGTATTCGAGCTGAACCTGATCAACAATGCCAGCATTGGTGACTGGAGCGGAAAAATTCAACGCTCCACGTGGATGGAAATGAATCTTTGGGGATGGAGATCATCGCGTCTTGCAGCTTCTCCAACAATGCAGGCCGATCAGGGATGGGGCGGTCTGGCCATTGAAGAAACTTTCGCTAATGAGTTCGCAGCCAATGATGGAGATTCTTATCGCCGCAAAGCCACCATCATCACTTATGAGGAGTTTCTGACAGAGCTTGAGTGGCCCAGCGATGGCGGAGACATCAACAAAATGACCAAAGCTCAGAAACTTGCCGATCCGAAGAGAGGCATCATCAATCCTGACGGGCTCTACGGACAAAGCAATTATCTGCAAAGAAAGCATATCGTCGCCAAGGAAGACCGCTCAACCAACTGGTACCGGTTCAACAACTTCATCATCACACGGTATGCCGATGTGCTGTTGATGTATGCCGAAGCCTGCGCTCAGACAAGCGACAACGATGGCCTTCAGTATTTGCGGATGGTTCAGCAACGGGCTGGATCAAACTATGTAAGTAACTCACTGACATTGAATGATGTAAAGAAAGAACGAAACTATGAACTCTGGATGGAAGGTTCACGCTGGATCGATATGAAACGGTGGAAAGAGTTTGAGAAAGCAAAAAAAGCGGGGACGCATATCCCTTCGTTGAAAGATGCTTTTATCAACGACAAGGAACCTGCGCACAGAGGATACCTCACTTACTCTGAACCTAATGCAGGAAAACAGATTGGATTCAAGGAAGGTAAGCACGAGTGGTTCCCGTACCCCTACAATGTAACATCCATCAACCCCAATCTGACACAAAACCCGGGATGGTAAACAATTTCATTTTCTTTTTCATTTTCTTTTTCTGATGCCGATCTGCCGGAGTGAGGTTGCATGGTCTCCTCCGGCAGAATTTTAAACAATCTCAGTTTAACCGTGTCATCAGGAACAAACTATATTTATTTCACCAATCACGTTAAACTTTATCCAAATGAAAAAAATCAGCAGCATCCTTTTACTGGTAATGATGGCATTTCCATTTACCACCATGGCTCAACCCTACCCTGAAGGCACTTTCCCCAATGAGCACAATCTCGACGGTGTTCAATGGCCGCGGGTAGACAAGAATGGACACACATATTTCCGGGTATATGCACCCGATGCAAAAAAAGTACAAATAAGTTTCCGCGGGCCCATGACACGGGAAGCTGACGGTTACTGGACCTATGTTTCTCCAGAGCCGGAGGCTGTGGGTTTTCACTATTACCAACTCATCATTGACAGTGTCTATGTAGCCGACCCTGCCACTAAATCCTATTACGGCATGAGCAAATGGGTAAGTGCCATCGAAATTCCGGAAGGACTGCCCTACGACAAAACACAAAATGTGCCGCATGGAGAGATTCGGATGAAGAAATACTGGTCGGAGATGACCCAGGCCTGGCGGATGTGCTATGTCTACACCCCACCCCGGTACGACCAGGATGCCCAAAGCCGCTATCCGGTACTCTATCTCCAGCATGGCGGTGGTGAAGACGAAACCGGCTGGATATTCCAGGGAAGGATGAGCAACATCATGGACAACCTGATTGCCGAAGGCAAAGCGGTGCCGATGATTGTAGTCATGGATCGTGGTTATGCATCGCTTCCGGGAGCTGCTTCTGTACCAAGATTCGATGATGCACGCATGAATGCATTCCTTGCCGGAGCAAGCGCACCGGCAACATCGGCTGCTGGCCCCTCATCCGACAGGCCGGCCCGCCCCGCAGCACCCTTCAGGTTCCAGAGTGTCTTCCCCGAGTTGCTTGTGAAAGAGATCGTTCCAATGATCGATGCATCATTCCGCACGAAAACAGACCGCGCAAGTCGCGCCATGGCGGGTCTCTCCATGGGGGGCATGCACACCTTCCAGGCTGTGATGCCCAACCTGGACAAGTTTGCCTATCTGGGCGGATTCAGCGGTGGCGCTGGTTCAGTAGAACAGATCGATCAGCTGTATGACGGTATTTTTGCCGATAAAGAGAAATTCAACCAGCAGATCAAACTGATGTTCCTCAGTATCGGCTCAGAGGAAAGACCGGAAAGAGTGAAAGCTTTTGCCGAAGCATTGCAGGCAAAAGGGCTCCATAATGTCGTCTATTATGAATCCGTAGGAAGTGCCCATGAATGGCTAACATGGCGTCGTTCACTCCGTGAATTTGCTCCCCTCCTTTTTCGGGAGATACAGAAATAACCAGCCGTAATTCGTTTTTTTTACTCCCGTGAATTTTTCCTGCACGAATCATTTACGGGAGTAATTTCTGCACACAGGCAACTCACTATCAACAACTATCCTTCAGTCACCTTCAATTACCCAAACGACAAATACCTAAAAAAAGGATAATAATATCTAATATTGGATGAAAAGATCCCATAAACATGGTTTATTTGTAACAGGGAAAACTGATACTACTACCCCGGTAAGAGTGATGCGGAAAAATGTGTGAAGAAACACACACTATAAACAGATCAATGAATAACATGAAAAGAATGAAAATTTTATTATTGCTGTTTACTGCTTTTGCCATACAGGCATGCAGTAACAACGTAGTCAAAAAAGATCCAGCATTAAAAGATGTACTACAAGACAAATTCCTGATTGGCGTAGCATTGAACACGCGTCAGTCCTCCGGAAAAGACACGGCCGCAGTCCGTATCGTTCAGGAACACTTCAATGCCATTGTAGCCGAAAACTGCATGAAAAGCGGTGAACTCCTTAAAGAAAAGGGTCGTTACGACTTCAGCGATGCCGACGAGTTTGTGAAGTTTGGCACGGACAACAACCTGACTATCACCGGCCATTGCCTGATCTGGCATTCACAATTGCCGCCATGGTTCTGTGTGGACGACAACGGAGAAAACGTTTCACCGGAGGAACTGAAAAAGAGAATGAAGGAACACATCTCAACCGTCGTGGGCCGCTACAAAGGAGTCATCAAGGGATGGGATGTGGTAAACGAGGCAATTCTGGAGGACGGATCATACAGGAAAAGTAAATTCTACGAAATTCTGGGAGAAGAGTTTATCCCCCTTGCCTTTCAATATGCACAGGAAGCAGATCCCGATGCGGAACTCTATTACAACGATTACAACGAATGGTATCCTAAGAAAAGAGAAACGGTGGTTCGTCTGATCAACACTCTGAGAGACAGGGGTATCCGCATAGATGGTATTGGAATGCAGGCCCACGTGGGTATGACAAACCCCACTATTGAAGCATACCAGGAAACCATCAACGACTACGTAAATGCCGGTGTGAAGGTTCTGGTCACCGAATTTGATCTGAGCCCACTGCCCGAACCACGCCGGATGGGTGGAGCCAACCTGGCCGACCGGGAAGCATACCGCAAAGAGATTGATCCCTATACAGAAGGTTTACCCGAAGATGTGATGCTCGCATGGAACAACAGAATGATGGATTTCTTCAATCTCTTTCTAAAAAATAGCGATCATGTGTTGCGCGTGACCATGTGGGGGGTGAGTGACGGAGATTCGTGGAAAAATAATTTTCCTGCCAGAGGACGGACCGATTATCCACTGCTGTTCGACCGCGACCATCAGCCAAAAGCTGTGGTTACACAGCTGATTGAACAGCTCTCTGCTGGAAAAGATAAATAAAAATAGTTTAGCAGGCTGAATCGGTAAATATTTAAAAAATACTTTTATCTTTGTGAAGATCTAAATATCGCAAACGACATCCGATTCAACCAAATTGAGTTGTGATGGCAGCAACAGCTTTTATACACTATTTATCTGATTTTTATATTTGAATAAAAATATATGTTAAGCAACATTGTGGATCTACACAAAAATGAAGGCAACGTGTAGTGCTGTGTACGTCCACGGCTGAGTTTTGAAAGTCCGTTAATGGATTAATATGGAATGCCACGAAAGAGGTAAATGTCTAAATGAAGGATTGAAGTATCGAATATAGGCAATACGGAAAGAGCCAATATTGATAATTTTATCCACCCTAATATATACCTATGATCATAACTTAAAATTACCGAAGATTGTCAACAGAATGTGTCAACGATTCATCAAAAAAGTATTTGTTTAATCTAATCAAATCAGAGAATGAAAAGAAAAATTTCGTATCTATTAAAAGGAATATGCTTTACATTACTATGTGCATTTTCCTTATCCATGTTTGCGCAGAACATTACCGTAAGGGGTACTGTTTCTGACGCATCCGGTGAACCCCTGATCGGAGTGACGGTACAGGTGGAAGGCGAATCTACCGGTACAGTCACCGATCTGGATGGCCGGTTTAGCTTGTTCAATGTACCCTCTAGCGCGACATTGCATGTCACCTACGTGGGCATGAAACCTCAGTCCATCAAACTGAACGGGAGGACAACCCTGTCTGTTACCATGATGGAGGACACCGAAATTCTGGAAGAAGTAATTGTGGTTGGCTTCGGTCAGCAAAAAAAAGAGAGCGTGGTAGGGGCCATTGTCCAGACCAACAGCAAGGTGCTGGAACGTACAGGAGGTGTGACCAGCCTCGGGCAGGCACTGACCGGTAACCTGCCGGGCGTGGTTACTATGACCGCCACCGGTAAGCCTGGTGAAGAGGATCCGGAGATCACCATCCGTGGGGTCAGCTCATGGAACGGTAGCGGGCCACTGATCCTGGTAGATGGTATCGAGCGCCCGATGAGCGGTATCGATATCAATTCGGTGGCAACCATTTCGGTATTGAAGGATGCTTCCGCAACTGCCGTATTCGGCGTACGGGGTGCCAACGGGGTAATCCTGATCACCACCAAACGTGGGGAGGAGGGAAAAGCCAATGTGGATATCAACGTAAGCACCACAATGAAAACCTATTCCAAGTTGCCGGAACTGATGGATTCTTACGATGCCCTGATGCTGCGCAACCGGGTTATTGAAAACGAACTGGGTTACGCACCCGAACAGTGGGTTAATATTAAACCTCAGAATCTCATCGATAAATACCGGTGGCCTGCCAATCTGGAAGAATTTGAACGTTATCCCAACGTAAACTGGGTTGACGAGCTCCTGAAGGACGTGGCCACATCATACAATGCGAACGTAAACGTATCGGGCGGCACCCGCTTTGTGAAATATTTTGCCAGTCTGGACTATGCACATGAAGGGGATATCTACAAACAGTTTGACAACAACCGCGGATACAAAACCGGTTTCGGATATGACCGTATTAACGTGAGAAGCAACATGGACTTCTCCCTGACCAAATCAACCACATTGCGGGTAAACCTTTCCGGATCGCACGCTGTTTCCAAGGGAACAAACTACAACGCCTATGAAAACCTTGTCTGGTCGGCCTTTTACGGCATTGCACCCGATATGTTCAGGCCCAAATACAGCGACGGGTCTTTTGGTTACTACCACCCCAATCCTACGCAGGCATCGACCAACTCCATGGAGAACCTGAGTGTAAGCGGAGTAGGATATACCACCAACGACAGGCTCAATACAGACTTCACACTGGAGCAAGATCTAGGCTTCCTGCTTAAAGGTCTTTCCGTACATGGCAGACTTGCCTTCGACAATAGTTTTCGGGAGCAAAACCGTGGTATTGATGATACCAACGACTGGGAAGACAACCCCCACAAGTGGATCGATCCCGAGACCGGACAGACGTTTACCGATGTGACCGTCGACGGCAACAATAAGTTCGACTACCAAAACAACATTGCCTGGATGACCGGTCCCGGAAATGTAGACAATGCCCAAACATATCGCAGAGTGAACTATTCCACTCAGCTCAATTATATGAATACTTTCGGAGACCACACCGTAGGTGCTATGGGCAACTTTAGCCGCGAACAATATTCCAGGGGAAACAATCTTCCGATTTATCGCGAGAACTGGGTGTTCCGGGTTACCTATGATTATTCGAAACGATATTTATTAGAATATAACGGTGCTTACAATGGCTCGGAAAAATTTTCTCCCGATTACCGGTTTGCATTTTTCCAGTCAGGAGCGCTCGGGTGGATGGCCTCGGAAGAACCGCTGATCAAGGAGCTCGATCTGGGATGGATGGACATGTTGAAATTCAGGGCATCCTACGGCCAAATTGGGGATGACAAGATTGGATGGAATGAGTTTACCAATCGTTGGTTGTATATGGATACATGGGGATATGGCGGAGCTTTCAATCAGGGCCTGACCGGTGTCAACTCAACGAAGAGTCCTTACCAGTGGTATTATGAGTCACAGGTAGGAAACCCAAATGTACAATGGGAGGTAGCCACCAAATTGGATATTGCTGCAGACTATGCATTGTTCGGCGGAGCAATCTCCGGTTCGGTTGATTTTTTCAGGGAAAAAAGAACCAACATTCTGCTGGAAGGAAGCAGACGTTCCGTACCCTCCTACTACGGAGCCACTGCCCCGGCAGCCAACCTGGGTAAAGTGAATACCAAAGGATATGAGCTGGAACTGCGCTGGAACAAACCGATTAATCGCGACTGGCGCTTGTGGGGAAATGTATTTTACACACATGCAGAAAATACAATTATTGAGGCCGACGATCCATTATTTACACCGGAGTATCAAAAAGCTGCCAACAAGTCGATTGGACAGACCAATGCTCACGTTGATTACGGCTATTACAACAACTGGGATGAACTTTACGGGTCTACTGGACACGACGCATTGAACGAAGCCCGTATTCCCGGTAATTATATTCTTCTCGATTACGATGCCGATGGAATAATTTCAAGATTTGACGAAATTCCGTATGGCTTTACCGGTATTCCTCAAAACACGGTAAACAGTCAGTTTGGCATTGATTATAAGGGATGGAGCTTTTTCGTACAGTTCTACGGGGTAAACAACGTAACCCGTTATGTGGGACTCCAGAGCCTGGGCGGAATCAAAAACACTGCCTTCCGGGAAGGAACGTACTGGTCGAAAGATAACACCCATGCCGATGTGCCACTACCCAGATGGGGAACTATTCCCAGCGGATACTCCAACGCTACGAGGTTCCTGCATGATGGATCCTATATTCGTCTGAAATATGCAGAACTCTCCTATACCTTCAGCCAGGAGGAATGGCTGAAAAAAATTGGGTTGACCAATCTGAAAGTATTCGCAAACGGCAACAACCTGTTTTTATGGACAAAAATGCCGGATGACCGGGAGTCTAACACAGGAGGCAATACCGCGTACCCGACGCAGAAACGTTTTAATTTAGGATTGAGAATCTCGTTATAACCACATAATATGATGAAGACAAAATTTACTTACTATCTATATGCATTGGCTACATCACTTCTTTTAAGTGTTGCCTCATGCACAGACTATCTGGACAAGGCTCCCGAATCGGTGATTTCGCCGGACGAAGCCTTCAAGAACTTCATAAATTTTCAGGGCTTTGTCGAAAGAATGTACCACCTCACACCCGACCTGGCCAAGCACTACTGGGTCAGCTCATTCAACTGGGGTGAAGATGAGGTGGTAACCATCGGTAACGGAGAGTATCTGATGGGATTCAGCATTGACAGAGGGAACTACCGTGACTATATTGGCAAAGGCGCCTCTTTTCTGGACCGTAACTGGAGCGCAGGAGGAGACCGCTTCCAAAAATCGATATGGGGCGGTTCCTGGTATGGCATCCGAGTAGCCAATATGGGGCTGCAGGCGCTTGCCGACGGGAAAATGACCGATGCAAACCAGGAGGAGAGAAATCTCGTTGAGGGACAACTCTACTTTATGCGTGCCTGGTTCTACTTCCAGCTTACACAATACTGGGGCGGGCTTCCCTATATCGAAACCGTGCTCCCCAGCGATGAACCCCTTACCCTTCCTCGTGAAACATACCGGGAGAATGCCGAGAAGATGGCGGCCGATTTCCGCAAAGCGGCCGAACTGCTGCCCGTAGACTGGAACAACACCGAAGTCGGGCGTCGCACCTCTGGCAACAACCACCTGCGTGCCAACAAGATATGGGCACTCGCCATGCTGGGCAAGACCTACCTCTATGCGGGAAGTCCTCTGATGACTAATGGTATCAACGGTCCCCGCACCTACGATGCGGAGATGTGCAAAAAATCGGCCGATGCTTTTGCTCAGCTGCTGAGTATGGTGGAAAGCGGCCAAACACAGTACGCATTGGTTGATTTTAAAGATTACTCTTCCCTCTTTTACACTATACAACAGGGATGGCTGATGCCGGGCGGTTCGGAAGCGATAATACGAAGCCCGACCTACGGTGCCGATTCATACTGGCGACAGATGAACTCCTACCAGCCATCACCCATCGCTCAGGGGGACGGTATCGTGCTGGCACCGGCTGCAAACTATGTCAATTATTACGGCATGGCAAACGGATTACCACTTAATGACCCGGAATCAGGGTTCGACAAGACACATCCCTGGAAAGGCAGAGATCCCCGCTTCTACAACGATATTATCTATGATGGTGTGAAAGTGGTATCCGGAACCATCACCAACGCAAACGACGAAGTGTGGCGATATGCCAATCTCTATACCGGCGGGAACTACTCAAACGATCCCCGAACAGTAAGCCGTACAGGTTACCTGAACTACAAGTTTATCCCACTGGGAGCCAATATCTGGGATAATACCTACGGGTACAGCTACGCTACTCACTTCCATCTCTCGTGGGTACGTTTGGCGGATGTCTATCTGATGTATGCCGAAGCAGCAGCGCAGGGATACGGATCACCGTCGGGCAAAGCATCCGGTTACGCAAAAAGTGCCGCAGATGCGCTGAACCGCATTCGTGAACGTGCCGGTGTTGAGCCCCTTGCTGACAAATATACGACCAATCTGGAAGGGTTTATGAGCGAGCTGCGCAGGGAGCGTGCAGTAGAGCTGGCATTTGAGGGACATCGTTTCAATGACCTCCGCCGCTGGCTCCTGCTCACGGAATATCCTTTCAACATCAAAACAAAGCAAGAGTTTGACCGTGCAGCACCACTTGATACCAAAGTAAATCCGAAAGAAAATGCTGTTCTGAATTTCCGAGAAGAGGTGATTACCACACGCAATCTATCAAGCAAACATTACTGGTTCCCCTTCAAAACCGACGATGTCAGCATGTATCCGGAATTTTACCAGAATCCGGGTTGGTAACAAATTGATAATTAAAAAAAGACTAACATGAAACATATATATATTGGTCTCGCAACATGTATCATTCTTGCCTTCAACACATTGCAGGCTACCGCCCAGTTGGGGTACACCGACGAAGCGGCATTGGAAAACGATACGCTGCACAATAATGTGGAGGTCGCATTTCGTACCATGGACATGCAGGACCTCCTGGGTGGTATCTCGGTCATCGATGTGGAAAAGATGACAGAAAAAGCCTATACCACCTATAGCCTGAACTTTGTAGAGAACCTGGTCGGTGGTGTGAACGGAAACATTTGGGGTATGGATGAATATCTGGTGGTCATCGACGGGATGGTTCGCGATGCCAACAACGTACTGCCTACCGAGATTCAGCAGATCACCGTATTAAAAGGACCAGCCGCGGTGGTGCTTTATGGTAGCCGTGCTGCCAAAGGAGTGATCCAGATCACCACCAAACGGGGCAAGATTGGTGATTCGCGCATTCGCATCCGTGCCAATACCGGATTGCATACCCCCAAAGTCTATCCGAAGTATCTGGGATCGGCAGAATACATGACTCTTTACAACGAAGCGAGTTTGAACGACGGGAATGCAACAAACTACAGTATTGAGAATATTTACCGGCATGCCTCCGGGGAGAATCCCTACCGTTATCCAAATCTCGACATGTATTCGTCCGAGTATCTCCGCAAAGCCTACAACAGATCGGAGGCAATCGCGGAGATCACCGGAGGTAACCAGCGTGTGAGATACTACACCACTACCGGCTATTCCCGTGAAAACGCCCTGCTTAAAGTAGGAAACCATGCCGATGATTATGTGAGTCGCCTCTTTGTACGAGGAAACCTCGATGTGAACCTGCGGGAGTTTCTCAAAGTACAGGCCGATGCCAACGCGACATTCTACGATTCATACAGTGCCAAGGGAGACTGGTGGACCAATGCAGCAACGCTACGTCCCAACCGCATAGCACCATTGATTCCGCTCACCTATCTCGAAGAAAACGACATTCCCTCGTGGAATGCGATCAACACCAGCAATTATTTGATTGACGGTAAATATTTTTTCGGGGGTTCCCAGTTGTATCTCACCAACCCGGTTGCCGATGCTTATGCAGCGGGTAACGACAAGTTCGTCAGCCGCCAGTTTCAGTTCAACACCCGCTTCGACCTCAACCTGAAATCGTTGCTGCAGGGATTGCACTTCCGTACCAGATACGGCATTGACTATGCGTCGACCTATAACCAGGGTTACACCAACCAATATGCAACCTTTGAACCGGAATGGACAAGTTATGCAGGCAAGGATATGATTGGAAAGGTTGATAAAAATAACACTGTTGACAAAAAGTCCGGCGACGAAACTATCAGCAACTCAGCCTATCGTTACACCTATAACCTGGCAGCGCAGTTTGATTATGCACATACCTTCAACAGTGACCATAACGTGTTCGCTATGCTGGTGGCCAATGCCTGGCAAAGACAACAGAGCGGACAATATCACCGGTTGACCAATGTGAACCTGGGATTACAGGCTTCCTACAACTTCAAACAGAAATATTACCTGGATTTCAGCTCCGCACTTCCCTACTCCGCTAAATTACCGGAAGGGAACCGTCTCGGTTTCTCTCCGACAGTGACACTCGGGTGGCGCCCCGTGAAGGAGGACTTCTTTTCAGAAAGCGTTTTTGATGATTTGATGCTGACACTGTCTGGTGGCATCATTAGCCAGGATATGGATATTGCAACCAACGACAACGAGATGGGTTACTATCTCTACAAATCGATTTTGCAACGTGGGGGATGGTACTCCTGGGCTGACCTGGGCGGTGAAGCCGCCACTGAATTCCAGCGGGGAGACAATCCCGATATGACCTTTGTTAAAAGAAAGGAGTTGAATCTGGGTCTCCGCGGATCTCTATGGAATCAATTGCTTTCATTCGACTTCAATTACTTTACCGGAAAGATGGACGGTGATATTGTACGACCATATTCACTATATCCAGTCTATTTTACGCAAGTCGGGTATCCAACCTCCTCTATCATACCCTATGTTAATTACAATGTAGATAACCGCTCCGGCTTTGACTTCAGCATGTATCTAAACAAAAAGGTAAGCGAAGTGGATCTGACGTTGGGAGTAAACGGGATGTACTACACTACAGAGGCCGCCAAACGCGACGAAAGCTTTGAATTTGATTATCAAACAAGAATCGGACGCCCGTTGAACGCCCTCTGGGGATTGCAGAGTCTCGGCTTCTTCAATGATCTGGATGAAATCGAAAATTCCCCAAAACAAACCTTCGGGGAAACCAAACCGGGAGACCTCAAGTATAAGGATCAAAACGGTGATGGCATTATAGACCCCAACGACGAGGTCTATCTGGGCCGCTGGGATACTCCTTTACGTCTGGGACTCAACTTTACAGCCAAGTGGCGGAACTTTACATTCTTCGCAATGGCCGACGGTTTCTATGGCGGACAAGGCATGAAAAACAGTTCTTACTATTGGGTGCGGAGTGACAGCAAATATTCAGAGATCGTGCGCAACCGTTGGACAGAAGAAACAAAAGATACGGCGACCTATCCGCGTCTTACTACCACAGGTGGTGAGAACAACTTTCGCTCTTCCGACTTCTGGATGTACGATGCAGATCGTCTGAACCTGTCACAGGTGCAATTCACCTATGACATCCCGGAAACTGCCTTGCAGGGATCGTTTGTTAAAGGCATCAGCCTCTATGTAAGCGGCTATAACCTGCTGACTATCTCCAAAGAACGCAAACACCTTGAAATGAATGTGGGAAGTGCACCACAAACGCGTTTTTACAACATCGGCGTAAGAGGCACTTTCTAATGACATCATCCGTTTAAAATTATTCAATTATGAAGAATAGAAATAAAATATCCATCATTGCACTGTTTGTGTTGCTCCTGTTTGTCCAGACAGGGTGTCAGGACATGTTCGAGCCTGCAATTGAGAACCACAAAGACAAAAATGATTTGTATAATATGCCGGCATGGGCTACCGGATTACTAGGCCACGCATACATCAGCAACCCGCTGGGATCCTGGTCTTTTAATGATGTGGCTACGGACGATGCCGTCTCCAACAATCCAAACAACGCTTATCGTCAAATGGCTACCGGATCCTGGAGAGCGAACAACAACCCCATGGACAGATGGCAGTATCTGCGTGCCTCATGGCAATATCTGAATCAGTTTATCAACATTGCCGACGAAGTAAAATGGGCTGAAGATCCACTGGTTGCCAGCATGTTCAAAGATCGAATGAAGGGTGATGCATTTGGGATGCGGGCACTTTACATGTACCATCTTTTGCTCAACCACGCCGGGTGGGCTGAAGACGGACAGTTACTGGGTATTCCGATCCTGACCGAGCCGGAAGATCTTAACTCTGAATTTAATCTGCCGCGCAATACGTTTCAGGAGTGTATCGATCGTCTTAATGCCGATGTGGACTCCGCATTGATGCTTCTGCCGGAAGATTACGGCGCCATTGACGATGACAATCTGGTACCTGCAAAATATCGTGCGAAGGGAGTGTCTGCCGGCCAGTATACGCGTGTTTTCGGAGACAACGCCAAAAACCGCATGAGCGCCCGCATTGCCAAGGCTGTACGCGCCCAGGCTGCTCTGCTTGCAGCCAGTCCCGCATATAGCAGCGGCTCCGGAGTGACCTGGGAAGAGGCTGCCAATAGGATGGCTGTTGTACTAAATGGATTAGGCAGCAACCCTGTGGGGCAACTCGACCAGGACGGGAACAAATGGTATGCAAACAGTGCAGCTATTCAAAACCTGCCTGCCGGGGTAAATCCCAAAGAGATGCTCTGGCGCGGGAACAAAGAGAACAACCTCACGCTGGAACGGGATAACTACCCTCCCACTCTATATGGCAGTGGACGCGTGAATCCCACCCAGAACCTGGTGGATGCCTTCCCCATGGCAAACGGGTTGCCAATCACCGACCCCAATAGCGGGTATGACCCAAACAATCCCTATGCCAACAGAGACTCCCGACTGGCACTCTATATCCTTTATAACGGTAGCAAAGCCGGTCCACAAAGCACTGTGATCACCACTGCAGCTGACGGAGGCGACAACAACGCCCTAAACAGAACGGAAACCTCTACACGGACCGGATATTATATGAAGAAGTTGCTGAACCAGCAGGTAAATGCCAATCCCAGTTCTGAAACAACAGCATACCACTACAAACCCTTTATCCGGTATACAGAAATATTCCTGGGCTATGCAGAAGCCGCCAATGAAGCTTGGGGCCCCAATGGAACAGGTCCCAATGGTTATTCTGCATATGACGTAATCAAGGCAATCCGTAAAAGAGCAGGCATCGGCGTCAACACCACCGACACCTATCTGGAATCGGTGAAGAGCGACAAAGAAAAAATGCGCGAACTGATTCATAACGAAAGACGCATTGAACTCTGTTTCGAAGGATTCCGCTTCTGGGATCTCCGTCGCTGGAAAAAGAACATCACCGAACCGGCGAAGGGGATGAGCATCAGTAACGAGGAGTACAATATCCTGCCACAGGTAGAGAATCGTGCCTACCAGGACTATATGTATTACGGACCCATTCCTTATGGAGAAGTGGTCAAATTCAGCAATCTGCTTCAAAATGAAGGATGGTAAAACAGTTTTGAACTATTAAAAAGATTAACATGAAAAAAATATTCATTATAATGTTTTTGACGGCATGTGTAACCGGATTGTTTACTTCCTGTGAAAATGGGGACTGGGAATTTCCCGATTACGAATATTCGGCCGTATATTTTGCCTATCAGAGTCCCGTCCGCACCATCGTTCTCGGGGAGGATGTGTTCGACACCAGCCTCGACAACGAGTACAAGTGTCAGATCATGGCAACGATGGGAGGGGTCTACTCCAACAAGAAGAATGTGGAAATAGGCATCCGAGTTGACAACTCCATATGCAATAACCTGGTTATCAAAGACACAGAGAAAAGCATCATTCCCATGCCCGCTAATTACTACTCTCTGTCTTCCGACAAAATAACCATTGAAAAGGGAAGCATATTGGGTGGGGTAACCGTTCAGTTGACCGAAGCATTTTTCAACGACCCAAAATCACTGACCACTACTTATGTAATTCCAGTGGTAATGACTGGTGTGGTGAATGCCGACTCCATCCTCTCGGGCAAACCAACGGCAGATAACCCAAGGCGGGGTGTTTCTTCCGACTGGGATGTACAACCCAAAGATTATGTACTCTATGCGGTGAAATACATTAACAAGTATGATGCCAATTACCTTCGCAGAGGAAAAGATGTGATCACCGGCAGCCAGAGCGGAACAAAAATCCGGCATGCACAATACGTTGAGAAAGATGAAGTGATAGACGATATCACCACCCGTTCTCTCAGCACCATTGCGTGGGAACATCAAACCAAAGACATGAACAATATCACCCGCAACAGCGTAATGTTACTTACTTTTAATGAACAGGGCGATTGCACACTTACCTCCGAAACAGATGGCGTGGCCGTCACCGGTACCGGCAAATTTGTCTCCAAAGGTGATAAAAACAGCTGGGGAAATAAAGACAGAGACGTGCTTTACCTCGATTACACTGTCAATTACGGTGATATCCAGTCGGCTACCAAGGACACTTTGGTTGTGCGCGACAGAGGAGTGAAGGCCGAATGGTTTACTCCCGTATTAAAGGATTAAATTGCTTTCCAAAAAAAATTAGATTATGAGACATACAATCAATACTTTAGGAGCGATCTTCCTGATGTTGGCGATGGCCGTTTCGTGTGTGGACGATACAAAACTACTCTTTGAGGTGGAAAAGCCTGAATCGATCATACAGATGGAATACCTCAACGACTATGATGCCCTGAAAACCTACATCGACAGAAGCGCCAACCCCGGTTTCAAACTGGGTGCAGGAGTGACTGCAAGTGAATACAGCAAACAGGGAATGATCTACCGCCTCATCAATTCCAATTTTGATGAGATCACCGCTGGGAATGCCATGAAATATGGTTCCATAGTGAAAGACGACGGTTCAATGGATTTTGGGCAGGTAGTGCAATTTGTGGGAGCAGCCAAGGCAGCAAACACCTCCATCTATGGACATACGCTCGTATGGCATGCTCAGCAAAACAACAAATACCTGAACTCTATTATTGCTGATAAGGAGATAGAGATCGATCCCAACGATGCCAACAATGCCCTACAGGCGACTACGCCAAAGGCCAATGCCAATATCTGGGACTGGCAGCTGAATTATGTTTTACCAACCCCCTTAACGAAGGGAGTGGAATACACCATCAAAATGCGCGTGAAGGCCTCTAAACCCTTTACAGTGGCTTTCTGGAGGACGGACGGTTCTGCAACTAATTATGGGCCTGACATTGCATTTGGCGAAAACTGGGGTGACGCTTCCGTTACTTTCACTCCAACAATGAATGCAACAACCCTTCAGTTCTGTTTCGGTACTTTTGAGGGAGATCTCTTTTTTGACGACATGGTACTAACGGCAACGGGATCAGAAGAAAATCTGATTGAAAACGGATCATTTGATGAGGAGGTATTGAAAGGCTGGAATAAACCGGGCTGGCATGCTTATTCCTTTAAAGTAGTATCGGTAGCGGGCGGTCCTGCTACCTGGTGGACCAACCTGGTGAGCAACAGTGACGTGGAAGGCAACGACCTCTCCTGTTTCTTCGCCACCGAAAAAACAGTCGGCCCCAAAGCTGCCACGATTGGCCCTGCCGGAACGGGAGCCGACGGCGTTGGAAAAGCCATTGTGGTGAAGTCGGGCGATAGTCCGGCGAACAGCTGGGACACACAGTTTTTTGTAAGAGCACCGCGTGTATTCAAAGCGGGTGAAAACTACCGATTCAGCATGAAGATCCGTGCAGAAAAACCCGCTACCGCCACATCACAGGCACATAAGCAACCGGGAGAATATCTGCACTGGGCCATGGTGGGCAGCCCGAGCTTTACAACCGAATGGAAGGAATACAAAAGCTCAGGTCTCATCCAGGGTACGCAGGAGGGGATGAGTACCATTGCTTTCAACCTTTCTGAATTCAAGGAGGCCAACACCTACTATTTCGACGATATCGTGTGGGAGATTGAAGAGTCGGGGAATAAGATACCTCAGACCCCCGAAGAAAAGGCTGATACCCTCACCTGGGCCATGGACAAATGGATTGCCGGCATGATGAATGCAACCGAGGGATATGTGCTTGCGTGGGATGTGGTGAACGAGCCGCTCTCCGGTGCGGATAAGGACGGCGACGGCCTCTACGACCTCCAGTCAGTGAAAAATGTATCGGAAGCAGACGCCAAGAACAACTTCTACTGGCAGGATTACCTGGGGGACAACTATGTACGTACAGCGGTGCAACTGGCCAGGACACATGGCCCGGCAAACATGAAACTGTTTGTCAACGATTATAACCTGGAATCGGACTGGGACGATAACCAAAAGCTGAAGAGCCTGATCAAATGGATCGAAAAATGGGAAGCCGACGGCGTAACGGTCATCGATGGAATCGGTACGCAGATGCACGTTTCCTGCTATGCAAACCCGGCAACACAGGCCAGCAAGGAAGAGCATATCGTGCAAATGTATGAGTTGATGGCGGCAACCGGAAAGCTGGTAAGAATTACCGAACTCGATATGGGATATGTGGATGAAGACGGTAACTCATTGCAAACTGAAGAGATGACCGAAGACCAACATAAGGCAATGGCTGAGTATTACAAGTTCATTGTCCGCAAATATTTTGAGATTATTCCGGTCAGCCAACGTTACGGCATTGCACACTGGTGCCCGACAGACAGTCCCAAAAGTTCCTCCTGGAGAGGAGGTGAGCCGGTAGGTCTCTGGACGGAAGGTGGTAAATACCGTAAACACACCTATGCAGGATTTGCCGACGGCTTAGCAGGTAAATAATCGTGCTTAAATATAATTTAAAGAGGGCAAGGAACTAAAAATGCCTTGTCCTCTTTTTTCATCCAAATCAGCACAAAAAATAAGATACAGTAAATGAGGTACCTATTCATTCTTTTCGCTATTTGCGGCATGCTGCTCACCTCCTGTACTGAACAACTACCAGAGACAGACAAAGAGGAAACAGTGCCGAATCCTCCTGTGACGGCTGAACCCGACCCGGTGTTGCCGAAGCTTCGCATTGAAGGGAGATACCTGAAGAACGAACAGGGCAAGACGATCAATCTGCACGGGTTTGCACAAACCTACAGTCCTTTCTTCAATCAGAATGCATGGAATAACTACGATGTGGCGGGATGCCTCCGGTACAACAAGACGATGATCGACAACATTCTGGCTGCCGGATGGAAGATGAATTTTGTCCGGATGCACATGGACCCTTACTGGAGCGACGATACGAGCAAACCTTCGGTCCGTTACGAGGGACACGAGCGTTTCTCCACCACTCGCTTTAAAAAATACCTGAACGAGGTGTTCATTCCGATGGCCGAATATGCCAATGAAAAGGGTCTCTATGTGGTGTTCCGTCCTCCCGGTGTCAGCCCCGAAAAAATCGCCGTGGGGGATGACTACAACCTGTTTCTTGAGCAGGTATGGAGCATCGTTTCAGCACATCCAAAAATCAGAAACAACACGGGTATCATGTTTGAACTGGCAAACGAACCAATCAATATTCTAGGCCCGGATGGCACATATGCCAGCAATGGACAGGGTCATTTCGACCGGATGAAAACCTTCTGCCAGCGCATTGTGGACAAGATAAGAGAAAACGCAAACAACATTATCTGGGTCCCCGGACTGGCCTATCAATCTTCCTTCAGCGGTTTTGCTGCGAACCCCGTGGAGGGAACAAACATCGGTTACGCCGTACATGCCTATCCCGGCTGGTATGGCAGCGATACCGAAGAAGCAAGCGTGGAGCTGGGCGGCACCATGGGTGGCGGATACGAAAGCTTCCAACGTGGCTGGAATGCACAGGTAAAACCGGTCGCAGACATCGCCCCCATAATGGTGACGGAGATGGACTGGGCACCGGCCAAATACGAAGCCTCCTGGGGCAAAAGCTTTACCGGAACGGTGGGTGGAGCGGGGTTCGGCGCCAATTTCAAATATATTGCCGACATGACAGGGAATGTAAGCTGGCTCCTCTTTACCGAATGCCACCGGCTGGCTGCATTTACCAACAAAGCGGGTACACCGGGACGATACACATTTCTGAACGACCCCGAAGCCTGCCCATGGCCCATCTATCACTGGTTCAGGGAATATGCGGAAGGACAGACAGGTGCAGCCGGAGAATTAACGAATTTACAGCTTGTGGGCGTGAACGACAATTTGCAGATATTGACGGGTGGGGAGCGTTACCTGATCACAGAGGCAACCTTTGCCGACGGTTCCACCCGGCATGTGACCGGAGAAACCCGTTTCCATGTCTCCGACGAGTCGGTGGTGCGCATTGCGGACAACGGCATCATGAGTGCCCTCAAAGACGGAACGGCAGTGGTTACAGCTACCTACACCCCGCCAGGCGGAGTTACCCGGAAAATAACGGTCACCGTCCATGCCACCACCTTCCCGCTGACAGTCGGGATGTTCAACCCTTCCATTTTTGCGACAGGGACGTTCGACGAAGAGACAAAGACACTGATCACCGGCCAGTGGGGCTTTGGTGGATGGTGGTATAACAAAGGCGTTGACCTGTCAGGTTACAAATACCTGGTCGCCGAGCTTGGCAACGACAACAATGCCAGCGTTTCTTTTCGCCTGTTCGATGAAAACAATTATTGGTCACAACCTGCTCTCTACGATTTTAGCAACGGACGAAAAGTCGTGGTTGAGCTTGATAATATGTACAAGCAAATTGGCGGACAGCAGGTAAAACTAAATCCATCGCACATATACATCATCGGGTTCTGGTCGTCAGGTGGAAAACCCATCGTCATCAAAGATGTATATCTCACAGATAAACCAACTTAAAAATAAAATATGAAACGACTTTTTGTGATACCCTTGTTGCTGTTAAACTTTTTCTGTGCCAACAGTAGCACAGAGGAGGAGGGAAAAATAATAAAAGCAACCAACCCCATTATCTGGGCAGATGTTCCCGATGTTGCCATGGTTCGCGTAGGGGACACTTACTACATGAGCAGTACAACCATGCACATGAGTCCCGGAGTGCCCATCATGAAATCAAAAGACCTGGTGAACTGGAAGCCGGTCAGCTATGCCTACGACAGGTTGGCCGACAACGAGAAGCTGCGTCTGGAAAACGGGAAGAATGCCTACGGCGCCGGGTCCTGGGCCAGTAGCATTCGATTTCACAACGGACGCTACTACGTTTCCACCTTTTCCTCCACTTCGGGAAAAACACATGTCTACACCACCGACAACATTGAAAAAGGGGAATGGAAAGAGACTACCTTTGAGCCTGTACTTCACGACAACACACTTTTCTTCGATAACGACGGCAAGGTTTATATGATTTACGGTGCAGGCGATATCCGTATTGCGGAACTTACGGATGAAGTATCCGGGCTGAAGGAAAACGGCATAAACAAGGTAATCATTCCCAATGCCAGCCGGGTAGCATCAGAAAAAGTCGGCCTCCCTGCCGAGGGGTCACAGATGGTGAAACACAACGGATATTATTACCTCTTTAACATCACCTGGCCACCCAACGATATGCGCACGGTGATTGTGCATCGTGCCAAAGAAATCACCGGCCCCTACGAGGGCAAAGTGGTACTGAAGGATCGTGGAATAGCACAGGGAAGCATGATCGATACTCCGGAAGGAGACTGGTATGCCTATATGTTCCGTGATTACGGGGCTGTAGGGCGGATTCCCTATCTGATGCCGATGAAATGGGAAAACGGCTGGCCGGTGCTGGGAGAAAATGGCAACGTCCCCGACACGCTCGACATCCCTGTTAGCGAACAGCTCGGGGTTTGGGGAATCGTTTCATCCGACGAGTTCAACCGGATTGAAGGCGATGCACCCCTGCCCCTCTGCTGGCAGTGGAACCATAATCCTGACGACCGCTACTGGTCGCTCTCCGACTCACCGGGATACCTCCGGCTGACCAGCAGCAGGATCGACAACTCACCCCTGCAGGCGAGAAACATATTAACCCAGCGCACATTCGGACCGGAGAGTGCTGCCTCCACATTCGTTGAAGTTTCCTCCATGAAGAACGGAGATTACGCCGGAATGATTGCCCTGCAGAAGAAATATGCCTTTGTAGGCGTTAAGAAGGAGAAGAACCGCTATACAATTGTGATGATCAACGGTGAAAAAGATGAACCGGTGGAGGTAGCTTCTTTTCCCCTGGAACAGAACGGCGTCCATCTGAAAATCGAATGTGACTTCAAAAACAGGACAGACAAGGCCTACTGCTTCTACAGCCTCGACGGTGTAAACTGGACCGCCATCGGCAATACCCTCCAAATGGCCTATACCCTCCCCCACTTTATGGGTTACCGGTTTGGGCTGATCCATTATTCGACGAAAGAGACAGGAGGATATGTCGATTTTGACTATTATCGGATTGAAGACCGCATCACCGGAAAATGAACAATCCTCAAAACGATCCAGAAATAGATGTTTCAACCTGAACATCCAATTTTGCATGAAACAAGTATGCAACTTGTTACATCTGAGAATATAATTCACTGCGAGTTTCACACAAAAACATTTGAAAATCAACAATTTTAGTTGTATGAAAAATAAGATGCTCCGTATAATTTTGTTATTGAGTTGCATGCAGTTGACTAACTGCGCCTCTGCAGTCCAGAAGCCCTGGGATAAAGGGGCTTTCGAAACCGGCAAGTATCGCAATCTACTCGCCGAGATGGGTTACAAACAACGTGATATAGATGCCAAGCTGGAAGAGGCCTTCCACGACCTGTTTGAGGGACCGCAAAAAATTTATTTTGAAACCGGTGACACGATGGCCTACATCTCCGATATCAAGAACAACGATGTCCGCTCCGAGGGAATGTCGTACGGCATGATGATTGCCGTACAGCGCGACAACAAAGAGATGTTCGACCGCCTCTGGCGCTGGTCAAAGCATTTCATGCAGCACCAGGAGGGACCTTTGAAGGGGTACTTCCGCTGGAGCTGCCGGACAGACGGCACCCCCAACTCACAGGGACCGGCTTCCGACGGTGAATTTTATTACATCACCTCCCTGCTGTTTGCCTCCAACCGCTGGGGCAACGATACCGGTATCGACTATCTCTCGGAGGCACAATTTATCCTCAACAGTTCCATGGACAAAACCGGCGAAAACGGTGTGACACCGCTGATTCATCCCGAACACCAGCTCATCACCTTTGTCCCGACAGGCTATGGAGCCGGCTTCACGGATCCTTCCTATCATGTGCCTGCCTTCTACGAAGTGTGGGCACGATGGGCTGAAGATGGGAGAGCCGACTATTGGAGGGAGTGTGCCCGGATTAGCCGTGCCTACCTGCAAAAAGCCATTCATCCCGAAACAGGGTTGAATCCCGACTATAGCCGCTACGACGGATCCCTCCTCAACAGCGGGCGAATTATTGGCGATGCTTTCCGTTTTGACTCCTGGCGTGTACCCATGAATATCGCCCTCGATTACAGTTGGGCATGTGAAGATAAAGAATGGCAACGGACATATGGCCACAAGATTCAGAATTTCCTCTACGCACAGGGAGTGGACCGGTTCGTGGATCAGTATAATGTGGACGGTACTCCGGTAAGTGAGATTCTGGGTGCGGGCGGATACAAGAAACTGCGCCATTCTCTGGGGCTGGTAGCCAGTTCCGCTGCAGTCTCGCTGGTCTGTTCCCACGATAAGAGCCGTGAGTTTGTGGATCATTTCTGGAACAGCAGCCATGAACCCTATGACGATGGCTACTTCGATGCCTATTATGACGGATTGTTGCGGTTGTTTGCATGGATGCACCTGAGTGGCAACTATCGGATTATATCCCCGGCTAACGGGCTGTAAAAGGAAGAAATATATGAACTGCAAAAGAATCATGACCTTGGTTGCTGTTGTGGGATGTATCTTCTGTAGAATGAGTGCTACAGAAGATTTCATCACCTCGCAAAAAAACAACAACACCATCACCTTGTGTGAAACCGGCAGGATTGCTTCTATCTTGCTTTACCCCGACGCCGATAAAGGTATTAAGCGGGCAGTAAGTGATTTGCAAAGCGATTTCGAAAAAGTTACCGGCCACAAACCAAATCTGATCAGCTCATTTACTCCCGATCAGATGACGCTGGTCATTATCGGCACTGTGGGTACAGGTTCTGCTATCGACGAGTTGATACGGCTGAAAAAAATTGATGCTGCGAAGCTGAAAGGAAAGCGTGAGATGTTTTTCATTGAAACGGTAGCAAACCCCTGTGAGGGGGTTACGGAAGCCATAGTCATCGCCGGCAGCGACAAAAGGGGAACCATCTTCGGGATTTATGAATTTTCGAAACAGCTGGGCGTATCACCTTGGTATTACTGGGCAGATGTCCCGGTAGATAAAAAAGAACAACTCTATTTTCAAAAAGGAGTTTATACCGACGGGGAGCCGACAGTGGCATACCGGGGCATTTTCCTCAACGACGAGGCTCCATCCCTGAGCGGATGGGCAAACGCCACCTTTGGCGGGTTTAACAGCGCCTTTTATGAGAAGGTGTTCGAACTGCTTCTACGCCTGAAAGGCAACTTCCTATGGCCGGCAATGTGGGGCAGTGCTTTTTACGATGACGATCCGCAAAACGGAGTGCTGGCGAATGAAATGGGAATTATCATGGGTACCTCACACCACGAACCCATGGCAATGGCACAAACAGACTGGCACCGGTATGTGCAAAGAAACAAATTACCCAAAAACTGGGACTACAACCTAAATGCTGAAACACTGAAGCAGTCATGGAAATACGGCATACAACGGAGTAGGGACTGGGAAAAGATCGTCACCGTCGGCATGCGGGGTGACGGTGACGAAGCCATGGAAGAGAGCGTGAACATTGCACTGCTGGAGAAGATTGTAAAAGATCAACGAAAGATTATTGAGGGGGTTACCGGTAAGAAAGCAAGCCTGACACCACAGGTATGGGCATTGTACAAAGAGGTGCAGGATTACTATGACCACGGGATGAGAGTACCGGACGATGTGACGCTGCTCTATTGCGACGACAACTGGGGCAACATACGCAAGCTACCCTCCATACATGCCAAACCCAGAGAAGGCGGATATGGTATTTATTATCATTTCGACTACGTGGGGGCTCCACGCAACTCCAAATGGATCAACATAAGCCCTGTTCAACGCATCTGGGAACAGATGAACCTGGCTTACGAGCACGGTGTAGACAGGCTCTGGATTGTAAACGTTGGAGACCTCAAACCCATGGAGTATCCCATCAGTTTCTTCCTCGACATGGCCTGGGACCCAAATCGGTTTAACCCGAAAAATCTAATGAACCATACAAAACAATGGGCTGCCCAACAATTTGGCACATCGCATGCTGAAGAAATTGCCCGCATCCTCACCTACTACGCGAAATACAACCGGAGAGTTACACCGGAACTGTTGAACGAACGTACCTACAGTCTGGAAAACTACGGTGAGTTTGAAAGAGTGGTAAACGAGTACCGTGCCCTGGCTCTCGATGCATTCAGGCTATATGCTCAATTACCAGATAAATACAAGGATGCCTATTACCAGCTGGTGCTCTACCCGGTCAATGCCTGCAGCAACCTCTACGAGATGTATTACGCTGTGGCGATGAACCGGCAGCTGGCAGCACAAAAAGATTTGCGGGCCAACCGGTATGCCGACGTGGTGAAAGAGTGCTTTGTCCGCGACTCGCTGTTGCAGGTGGAGTACAACACAGCCATTGCCGGCGGAAAATGGATGCACATGATGGATCAGACCCGCATCGGCTACTTCTCCTGGCAGGAGCCGCCTCGCAACATCATGCCCCGGGTTACCCGTGTCACCCCGGAGGAGGCTGACTTTGACAAAATATATCTGGAACAAAACGGGTATGTCTCCATTGAGGCGGAGAATTTCACCCGCTATCAGGATGCCGGCGACATCCACTGGGAGGTGATTCCCCACTTCGGCAAAACCCTCTCCGGCATAACCACCTTACCACAAAATGGCTACCCCTCTCCCGGTGAGAATCTTTACCTGGAGTATGACATCGTCTTTGAAACCACCGGGGAGATAGAGCTACAGCTGTTGCTGGCCCCCACCCTGAATTTCAACGATAACAAAGGTTTGCGCTACGAGGTTTCCTTCGACGGTGAGACGCCGCAGCGTATCAACTTCAATGGCCATTATCGCGGTGAGCTGGGACAATGGCAGGCTGAACACCTCATCAGATCTGCCACCACCCACACCATCGACACCCCGGGCATTCACACCCTCCGTTATCGCGTGCTGGACCCGGGGATCGTATTGCAGAAAGTCCTGATCAACACCGGCGGATTGAAACCCAGCTACCTGGGCCCCCCGGAAAGTAACCGCAAGATCCCGGACAAGATGAACCGGTGAAACAAATGAGTAAACATAAAATGATTGTATCACATAATAATTTAACATTGATGAAGAATTTACGATTTTCTCCAAAAAACAAGAAGTTAATTTTACTGAGTATCACGCTGTTCATCTTTTCCACTGTTGTGGGATTGGGACAAAACAACCCTTACCCGCAGAGCAAGGCACAAAAAAAGTTCGTACACCATGGAGCGGGAAACCCTTATCTTCCGCTCTGGGAGCATCTGCCCGATGGGGAACCCCGTGTTTTTGAAGATCCCGACAATCCAGGCAGATACCGCGCTTACATCATTGGTTCACACGATGTGCGGTTTACCAGTTACTGCGGTCCGGACATCAGGATCTGGTCGGCACCTGTGGAGGACCTTTCCCTGTGGCGTGACGAAGGTCCTGTATTCACCTATACTGTCAACGATCAATGGGACGTGATGTATGCTCCGGACCTGGTGGAAGTGAAAAAGAAGGATGGCACAAAAGAGTATTACCTCTATCCGCACAGCCGCGGACCACGCAGGGAAGCAATGGTCGCCAAAGGAAGCCGGCCCGACGGACCTTTTACCCCCATTAATCTGACCGAAGACGGCACAAGAACCGTCGAGGGTAGCATTCTGGGCTTTGACCCTGCTGTTTATGTTGAATATGTAACCGATCCGAATGATCCGGATTATGAGATCGGCTTCAGAGCGTACGCATACTGGGGTTTTCAAAGATCATTGGCAGCCCAGCTGGATCAGAATACCATGTATTCACTCAGGCCGGGGACAGAAGTAATCAGCTACTTCATTCCTGCCAGTGCAAGATACGGCGTGATACGCGATCCTGAGGGCACCAAATACCCACAGATATTTCCTGATCAGGATCTCAAAACATTTAACTTTTTTGAAGCATCCTCCATCCGCAAAGTGGGGAACAAGTTTATCACAGTTTTTAGCGGATATTCCGGGCCGGAATACGGTGTGGGTAGCTCCAACTCTACGCTGCGCTATGCCGTGGGCGACTCGCCGTTGGGTCCCTGGAGGAGCGGCGGCGTGTTGGTCGACTCCAGAGCACCGGTGTTGAACAAAGATGGATCGGCCATTGAAACATCCTATGCCGGTCACAACACACATGGCAGCATCGAATTGATCAACGATCAGTGGTATGTCTTTTATCACAGGCCTCCAAGAGGTTTCGGATTTGCACGACAGGCAATGGTGGCACCCCTCACCGTGAACTGGGATGAAAAACCGGTGTCGGAAGGAGGAATGGTCACCATCAGAGCATACGATCCTTATGCCAGCGACCATGTCTGGAACGTCAAAGACAGCAAGGGTAAAGAATACAAGGGAGCAGAAGTCACCTCGGAAGGATTTCACCTCTACGGCCTTGACCCCTATCAATACTACTCGGCCGGATATGCGTGTTATCTGTCCGATAGTGGTATCCAACAGGATTCATGGGATATCTGGGACAATCATATGCCCATTGGCAACGTGAAGAACGGCCATATCATTGGCTACAAGTATTTCGGTTTTGGCGGACTCAAAAAAGATACTAAGGGGCTGAAAGCCTTCAAGGGTACCCAAAAAGGAAACAAAACAGCCTTCAACCTGTTTCTGACACCCAAAACATCGAAATCGTTCAAGGTCAACGTGTGGCTCGATGGTCCGTGGGAGAACGAAACCTGGAAAGGAACAAAAATTGGGGAAATTGTTGTCCCTGCTAACGCAGTGCAGGAAACGACCCAATTTACAGTAGATGTATCCCGGTTTGTGGATCATCTTGATAAAAAGCATGCCATCTTCCTGGTAGCAGAAGGGGAAGGGTCGACAGAACTCTTCGACTTAATTGGACTGGGTTTCAGCGCAAAGAAGAAGAAGCTCACTCCGCCGGTGGTTCCATCAGTCACCATTGCAGTGAATGGCAAAAAAGTGGAGCTCCCCAAAACACCGGTTAGGTCCACCAATGCCAATGGCATTGTGGGATACAATCAGTACGAAACCACCTTCAAGCTTCCTTTCGGAACAGGAAACGCTCCCACGGTTACTGCCTCGTCGGACCACAAGAAGGTAAAAGTGAACATAACGCAGGCTGATTCACCCACAGGCACTGCCAGTGTCGATTTTGACTTCAACGGTGTTGTCAAAACATACCGGATTGCATTTACAAACGACTAAGGAGGGGATATTGTTGGTCCCGGCAACGGACAATCCGCTACAAAAGTCAAAGCATGCAATTGAAATAATTTAAGTTTACACAAAACACACAAAACTATGCGTACAAAAATATTGTTTCCGTTAGCCAGTCTCGTCATCATCCTGATGAGTGCAGGCTGTTCAGGTAAAAAAGCCGCAACGGCAGAAAACAAAGAGGAACTGCATGTTTACCTTTGTCTGGGCCAGTCGAATATGGAGGGACATGTGCGCTTCACTGCCGAAGACACCATCGGCATCGACGAACGTTTCAGGGTACTCCAGACAATCGATTGTCCCGATCAGGGACGGACAAAAGGGGAGTGGTACAAAGCCACTCCTCCCCTGGTGCGTTGTCATACCGGCCTCGGGCCTGTCGACTTTTTTGGAAGGGCAATGACCGCTGTACTTCCCTCTCACATCAGGGTGGGAGTAATCAACGTAGCAGTAGGAGGTTGTAAAATTGAGCTTTTCGACAAAGATAACTATCAGGATTACGTTTCCACCTCACCCGGCTGGCTAAAGAATATGGTGGCCGAGTATGATGGAAACCCCTATCAGCGCCTGGTGGATATGGCCAATGTTGCCCAACAAAAAGGAGGCATCATTAAAGGGATCCTGCTGCATCAGGGAGAATCCAACACCGGCGACAAAGAGTGGCCCCAAAAGGTGAAAAAAGTGTATGACAGCCTCCTTGAAGATGTGGGACTCCCCCCCAACTCGATTCCTCTGCTCGCAGGGGAGGTGGTGCATGCCGATCAGGAGGGGGTCTGTGCATCGATGAACGAAATCATTCAGACGTTGCCCGAAGTAATACCCTACAGTTATGTCATCTCTTCCGCAGGATGTAAGGCAGGGCCGGACCGGCTGCACTTCTCCAGCGAAGGCTACAGGATGCTGGGTGAGCGTTATGCTAAACAGATGCTTGTCATCCTGAACAAGTAAGCTAAAAAAGAATTGTGCGCAATAAACTTAATTTTTTAAAATGTCCTTTTATAAATCCACATTGCTGCTTATCGGCTATTTTACACTACTCTCGTTTACCTCTCCAGAAAAATTTCCGTATAGTGATACCGGCAACCAGGTTAACATACAGATAGACGGAGGCGTACTGACCCTTGAACCGCTGAACGACAATGCCCTCCGCATCAGATACCGGCAACCGGGTGCAGATCTATACCCGGAAGATATTGTCTATACGGAATCGGTTGCGACGCCCCCATATAAGGTCAGAGAAGATACGGAAGCGATCAGACTGGTAATGAATAAGATCACTGCAGTTTATAACAAGAAAAAAAACATCCTTTCTTTTCTGGACCATAAGGGAAATGTGATACTGAAAGAAAAAGCCGGAGGGCGCATCATGGTGCCGGACACCCTTGATCAAATCCCGGTGTTTAATGTTACGCAACGGTTTATCTCACCACCGGACGAATATCTGTTTGGAACCGGGCAATTTCAGGACGGACACCTGAACATCAAGGGCCTGCCCCGAAGGCTCACGCAGGTAAACAGCCAGATATCTGTCCCCTTTATTCTTTCTAATAAAGGATACGGCCTTTTATGGAACAATTACGGGCTTACAGAATTCAATCCTGCTGAAAACGCCCTGCCGCTGATACGCAATCATGACCGGACGGAGACCTTTACAGTAGACGCTACAGGTACGAGCGGCAACAGACGTGAGACCAGAAATATGAATCGCTTTACGGCCACACTGAATGTTCCCGCTGCCGGCAGGTATGCTCTGCTGCTCGATGTGGGACAACCGATGGCCCGCAAGCATCACCTTGTCATTGACGGCGACACATTGGTGGATGTGAATAATATCTGGCTGCCCCCCACAACTTCCCTTCTCGCAGAACTTACGGCAGGCAGGCACGAGGTTACCGTTGAGGGAGAACAGAATGACCGTCCTATGCTTTTCTGGAGAGCTGTTTCCGATGAGACCGTATTCTTTTCCCCGGTGGCTCAAGCTCTCGATTATACCGTCTTTGCCGGTTCCGGAGATGAGGTCATTGCCAGTTACCGGGAGTTGACAGGACCAGCACCAATGCTGCCACTCTGGGCATTTGGCTATATTCATTGCCGGGAACGTTTTCACACACAGGAGGAACTGCTGGAAAATGCACGCACCTTTCGCAGTAAGGGTCTACCCGTCGATGTGATTGTACAGGACTGGCAATACTGGGGAAAACATGGCTGGAACGCCATGCGCTTTGACGAGGATCGTTATCCCGACCCGGCCGGCATGGTGCGCCAGCTGCATGACATGAACATGCGCATGATGATTTCTGTCTGGTCGAAAATCGACAAACAGTCCCAGCTGGGCAAAGAGATGGAGGAAAAGGGGTATTACATTCCTGGCAGTGAATGGATTGACTTCTTCAACCCCGAAGCTGCCTCCTTCTACTGGAAAAACTTTGCTGAAAGACTGGTTCCCTACCAGATAGATGCCTGGTGGTTGGATGCTACTGAACCGGAAAATGATGATCTGCAGAACAGAAAAATTCTCAACGCCACCCTGCCAGGAGAACTCTTGCGTAATGTCTATCCACTCTATGTGAACAGGACGGTTTATGAAGGACTGCGTAAAGATGATCCCGCACAGAGACGCGCCTTCATTCTCACCCGAAGCGCTTTTTCCGGCATGCAACGGTATGCCACGGCCACCTGGTCGGGAGACGTGGGACATGATTGGGAGACGTTGCGGCGCCAGATCACCGCAGGACTGGGACAGATGAGTACCGGTCTTCCCTGGTGGACTTATGATGCGGGTGGTTTTTTCCGACCCGGCGACCAATATTCCAACCCCGGCTATCACGAACTATTTATCCGCTGGTTCCAGACCGCCACCTTTTTTCCTTTGCTAAGGGTACACGGATACATGAGCAACACAGAACCCTGGCGATATGGCGAAGAAGTGGAAAAGGTGGTTTCGAAATTTCTGGATCTGCGTTACCGGCTGCTCCCTTATATTTACTCGGAATCATCGCGTGTCAGCTTCAACGGTTCCACGCTGATGCGTCCCCTGGTGATGGACTTTGCTCATGACCGGATAGCGCTGGAACAAAAACATCAGTTTATGTTCGGCCCATCGATCCTTGTGGTACCGATCACCGAACCAGGAACCAAACAGTGGTCTCTGTATCTTCCTGCGCATAAGAAAGGGTGGATTGACTTCCGAAGCGGAAAAAAGTGGCAGGGAGGAGTGAATGTGGAGATTCCGGTCGACCTCTCCTCCATTCCGTTATTTGTCAAAGCAGGCTCCATCATCCCGATGGGTCCCGTCAAACAATTCACGTCTCAGCATACCGACGACCCAGTGGAGATTCGGATCTATCCTGGCGGAGACGCCAGCTTCACACTCTATGAGGACGAAGGGAATAATTACCACTACGAACAGGGGCAATATAGTACCATTGAGCTGCAATGGAATGATGCGGAAGCCACCTTTACAGTCGGAGACAGAAAAGGTGCTTTTCCCGGGATGGAGCAAACCAGGAGTTTCCGGCTGGTACGGGTAGATCCTGTCAACACCACAGAGAACGGCAAGACTGAAAAAGGTGTCACAATCGACTATTCCGGAAAACAAAAAAGTATACGATTAAATTGAAAGAATAAGGAAAAATTAAATGCAACGATTTATACAACTGGCACTCTTACTTGCCTTCATCACACCCTGTGCAAACGGTCAGAGCCATGTTGCCTCACCAAACGGGAAGATCACGGCCGAGGTACATGTCACAAAGGGGAACGCATTTGGCCAGCCTTCCCTGACCATCACCTACAACAATAATGGCAACAACCATACACTCTTTGAAAATCTGCTCACGGGACTCAAAACAGACAGCCAGAACCTGACCGACAGCATGAGGCTTATTTCTGCTTCATCCCCTTCGGAGGTCGTGGAAGAGTACACCATGATTACCGGTAAAAAAAGACTCTGCAGCAACCACGCATTTGAACGGATATACAGTTTCGAAAACCCAAAAGGTGAAACGATGGATCTCATTGTACGAGCTTACAACGATGGCGTTGCCTTCCGGTACCGGTTTAGCAGCATCGCGGAGCAGGAAAAAATTGCGGAGGAAGCGACCACCTATCCAATTGCGGAGGGAATCAAACGATGGAGCCAACCCAGCCGGATCGACTACGAAGGATTCTACACACTCACCCAAAGCGGGATTTCCGAACCGGAAACTCTCCAGCAAAGGAGCAACAGCCATTGGTCTTATCCAATGCTGCTGGAACCGGCCGACTCCATCTTTGTCCTGATCACCGAAGCAAATATACAGCGGGGGCAGTGCGGATCGCAACTGAACAATGCCGCCAACAGCAGCGCATATCGCGTACTGCTGGCCGACAAGGCACTTCCCGTCCGGGGTACATGGTTGTCGCCATGGCGGGTGTTGATCATCGGAAGTCTGGCTGATATTGTCGAGTCAACGCTGGTTACAGATGTATCGGAACAATCAAAAGTAGCCGACACCGGCTGGATCAGCCCGGGGCCTGTAGCCTGGATATACTGGGCTTACAACAATGGATCGAACGATTACCAAATTGTAAAGAAGTATATCGATCTGGCCGCAGAGATGAACTGGCCTTACAACCTGATCGACTGGAAATGGAATGAGATGCGCAACGGCGGCACTGTCAATGATGCTGTACAATATGCAGCTGCAAAGGGGATCAAAACCCTGTTGTGGTACAACTCATCTACCAGCTGGAATGGTGAAGGGGCACCGGGTCCCCTGTATGTACTGAACGGAAAAGAGAGCAGGATCAACGAATACCGGAAACTGAAAGAGATGGGCGTATCCGGCATCAAGGTCGACTTCTTCAACGGCGACGGACATGAGGAGATGAATTACTACATCGACCTGCTGGAAGACGCTATCGACCACAGGCTCTTGATCAACTTCCATGGTGCTACACTCCCACGGGGATGGCAAAGGACCTACCCCCATATGATGACCGTGGAGGCGGTTTACGGAGCAGAATGGTACAACAACAGGCCGATCCTGACAGACAGGGCCGCAAAACACAATACAACGCTGCCTTTCACCAGGAACGTGGTGGGCCCGATGGATTATACTCCCGGCACCTTTAGCGATTCTCAGCATCCTCACATCACCTCCCACGGTCATGAGTTGGCACTGACAGTTGTTTTCGAGTCGGCACTGCAACACATGCCGGACCGTCCTGAATCCTATTGTTCCCTTCCGGAACCTGTCAAAGAGTTTCTCTCCAGTTTGCCAACATCGTGGGATGAGACAAAGCTGCTCGCCGGCTACCCGGGTGAGTCGGTCGTGCTGGCACGACGAAAAGGACATACCTGGTATATTGGCGGACTCAACGGTACCGATGCACCCCAGACACTGTCTTTCCGGACAGCCGTGTTGTCCGGGACAAACAAAACAATCACCCTTTTCAAAGACGGGGCCGAAGAAAGGAGTTTCACAATTGAAGAGGGATCCAACCTGTCTGATTTCCCTGCCATCATAGGAGTGGATTGTGCGCCTCGTGGTGGGTTTGTAGCAATAATCAAATAAATACAACAACATATCTTATGAACAGGATACACTTATTTTTCTCGACACTGTTTTTCCTTTTTTCGATTCATCTACCGGCACAGGAGCTGAAGTTGTGGTACAACACACCGGCTTCCGTTTGGGAGGAAGCCCTCCCGTTAGGTAACTCAAGGCTGGGAGCAATGGTCTACGGCTCTCCACAGCGAGAAGAAATACAACTGAACGAAGAGACCATCTGGGGAGGATCGCCCCACCGAAACGACAACCCCAAAGCAGCCAATGCATTACCGGAAGTGCAGAAGTTAATTTTTCAGAAAAAAAACGGTGAGGCCGATAAACTGATCAACGAAACTTTTTTTGGCGGTCCCCATGGTATGCCTTACCAGACTGCCGGCAGTCTGTTGCTCCATTTTGAAGATCACCAGGATGTGCGGGACTATTACCGGGAACTCGACCTGAACAAAGCTGTCGCCACCACCCGGTATACGGTTAACGGTGTTACCTTCACACGAGAACTGTTTTCCTCCTTTGCCGATGATGTGATCATCATGCGCCTTACGGCTGACAAAAAAAGGAGTCTCAATTTTGATGCTACCTACCAGAACCCTTCGCAACACTCTGTCGAAAAGAGGGACAACAGGCTGGTGCTTAGAGGCCGGGGGGGCGACCACGAAGGCATCCCGGGCAAAATTGACTATGAAATACATACAGGAATTGAGCAGAAAGAGGGAAAGGTGGAAGTCATCGGGAACAGAATCCGTGTGACCAATGCAACGGAAGCGATTGTATATATCTCAATTGGCACCAACTTCCGCGATTACAACGCACTCGACAGGGATCCTGCCACAACGGCATCCGGGTTGCTGGAAGCTGCCTCAAAGAAGAAGTATCAGGATGCCTTGAAAAGACATATCAACCTTTATAGCAGACAGTTTCACCGTTTCAAACTCGATCTGGGCCAGTTGCACCACAACACTGCGATGACAACAACGCAAAGAATCGCTGCCTTCAAGGAAACACAGGATCCGGCGTTAGTGGCGTTGCTGACCCAATTCGGCCGCTACCTGCTCATCTCCTCTTCTCAACCTGGGGGACAACCGGCAAACCTGCAGGGCATATGGTGCAACTCCATCTATCCGGCATGGGACAGCAAATACACGCTCAATATCAATGCCGAAATGAATTACTGGCCGGCAGAAGTGACCAATCTGTCAGAGACCCACGAACCACTGTTCCGGATGATTGAAGAGTTGAGTCACACCGGTCAACAAACCGCTCGAACCATGTACAATGCCGACGGGTGGGTGGTACACCACAATACCGACCTGTGGAGAATCACCGGACCGGTGGACTTTGCTGCTGCGGGGATGTGGCCTACCGGAGGTGCCTGGCTTTGCCAGCATCTGTGGGAACATTACCTGTTTACGGGCAATAAAAAACTTTTAGACAGATATTTCCCTGTGATGAAAGGGGCTTCCGACTTTTTCCTTTCCACACTGATAAAACATCCCGATAATGGATGGATGGTGGTGAGCCCTTCCGTGTCGCCGGAACAAGGTCCCGTGACGGCAGGCACCACGATGGATAACCAGCTCCTCTTTGATCTTTTTACGCGTACAGCGACAGCAAACGATCTTCTGGGCAGGGATCCACAATACAGCAGGCAGTTGCGGGATATGGCAGACAAGCTGCCTCCCATGCAGATTGGCAAACATTCCCAGCTACAGGAGTGGTTGGAAGATGTGGACGACCCCAAAAACGAACACCGCCATGTCTCTCATCTATATGGTCTCTATCCGGGGAATCAGATTTCCCCCTATACCACCCCGGAACTGTTTGATGCTGCAAAAATGTCGCTGATTTATCGCGGTGATCAGGCTACAGGCTGGTCCATCGGCTGGAAAGTAAACCTCTGGGCCCGCCTTCTTGATGGAAATCATGCCTACAAAATCATACAAAACATGCTGACACTGGCCGGCGCCGGCGAACACAGGAATGGAAGAACCTATCCCAACCTGTTCACAGCACACCCTCCCTTTCAGATCGATGGAAATTTCGGACTAACGGCAGGTGTGGCTGAAATGCTTGTACAGAGTCACGATGAGGCCGTTCACCTGTTGCCGGCACTGCCGGAGGTATGGGACAACGGCTCTGTTTCGGGCATTCTTGCCCGCGGAGGGTTTGAAGTAAGCATGCAATGGAAGGAGGGTGAAATGCAACAGGCCACATTTATCTCAAAGCTAGGAGGGAACCTGCGTATCCGCTCCTATGTACCACTGGAAGGGAAGGGGCTTGTAGCTGCCTCGGGCAAAAACCCAAATCCCCTTTTTCAAAAAGCAGCGGTAAAAGCGCCCCTGATCAGTGAAGAGGCTGTTGTGGCTGAAAATAGTAATCTACGGAAAGTATATGAGTACGATCTTATGACGGATGCGGGAAAAAAGTATCGCATAAGAAAAGAGCAACGGTGAATTCGCACACCGGTCACCACAAACAAAAAAGACAAACAAGATGAAACACAGAACACAGGTTAACAACACCATAAGGCAGACTGTCGTCAGCAGTTGCCTGCTGGTTCTTTTTACCATCCTTTCGCCGGCCCAAATCCCGGGCAGAGCCAACGAGCAGCCTATTTATCTCAACACCTCCTACACATTTGAAGAGAGAGCGGCTGACCTTGTCTCGCGACTAACACCAGAGGAGAAACAGACGCTGCTGGGAAACACCATGTCACCGGTACCCCGCCTGGGTATCAACAAATACGATGTGTGGGGCGAGGCACTACACGGGGTAGTAGGCCGAAACAACAATGCCGGGATGACTGCCACCTCATTTCCCAACAGCATTGCCGTGGGCAGCACCTGGGATCCGGAACTGATTCAAAAAGAGGCTTCCGTGATTGCAGATGAGGCTCGGGGATTCAACAATGAGCGAATCTTCACTCTCACCTACTGGTCACCCGTAATTGAACCGGCCAGAGACCCACGCTGGGGCCGTACCGCCGAGAGCTACAGCGAGGACCCCTTCCTGGTTTCCGCACTGGCAAGTGGCTTTGTGAAAGGGATGATGGGCGATGATCCCAGGTATCTCAAAACGGTGCCGACCGGCAAGCACTATATTGCCAACAACACCGAGTACAACCGTCATAACGGCAACTCGGAGCTCGATGAACGGGATATGCGCGAGTTCTATCTCAGCCCCTACAAGTCGCTGATTGAGAAGGAGAATCTCCCTTCCATCATGACGGCTTACAATGCCGTAAACGGAACACCGGTATCTGCCAGCATCTTCCTGGTCGACTCCATTGCCAGAAAGACATACGGAATGAAGGGTTATGTGACGGGCGACTGTGGGGCGATCTCCGATATCTTTCAGGGTCATCACTTTCTGAAAGACGGTGTTGAGGCTACTGCCGCCGGCCTGAAGGCCGGGGTAGATTCGGATTGTGGTGGAGAATACCAGAGCAATGCCCTGGAAGCATTGAACCGTGGGTTAATCACCATGGCTGATATTGACAGGGCATTGATCAACATGATCACCATCCGCATGCGGCTGGGCGAGTTTGATCCCCCCGCTATCGTGCCCTATTCCAGGCTCAGGCCAGATATCATCAACGATCCAGCACACAACGACCTGGCCCTGGAAATTGCCACAAAAAGTCCTGTGCTGCTGAAGAATGAGACAGTGACCGCCACCGGTACGAAAGCACTCCCCCTCCGACCCGACAAGATTCGTACGATTGCGGTGCTGGGACCACAAGCCGACAGGGTGGAGCTGGGTGATTACTCCGGTCCGGTGGAGAAGCACTTGAGTATTTCTCATCTGCAGGGACTCCACAATTATATCAGAGAGCACAACCTGCCCATCGAACTGTTTTACGCAGAAGGCGGTAACACCAGCCGAAGAACAGACTTTTTTGTACTGCGTAGCTTTATCACCCGCAAAAACAATGGAGAAAGCCAGGAGTATAACGCCACCGCCTTCGATGCCGCTGCTCCCGGAATCATTGCCACGGAGAGGTTCGGAAATTTGACACTACAGGGAATCAAAGACGGTGATTGGACAGCTTACCACAACATCGACATGACGCGTCTGGATTCGCTCATCCTAAATCTGAACGTGGCACAAAACGGCGGGATCCTGGAGGTGAGAGTAGGTGCAGCCACCGGCAACATCATTGCTTCACAAACCATTGAGAGTCCGGCGGGTGCTCGCTCATTCGGGAGAGGAGTGACGATCCCGGTAAAGGTGAACACACTGGGGATTGCAGGCCCTCAGGATCTTTATTTTGTATTTCGGGAACCGCAATCCGAGTCGATCAGCCGGGAGGCGCTTGAGAAGGTGGCCGCTGCCGATGTGGCAATCATTTTTGTTGGGACCGATCAAAATACCGGCAGAGAAGAATCGGATCGGTTTTCGCTCTCCCTACCGGGAAATCAGATACAACTGATTCAATCGGTAGCGTCGGTGAACCCCAACACCATCGTGGTGATGCAAACAATGGGTATGGTGGAGGTGGAAGAGCTCAAACAGAATCCGAACATTCCCGGCATGATCTACACCGGCTACAACGGACAGGCGCAAGGTACGGCCATGGCACAAATTCTCTTCGGAGCGGTCAATCCCGGCGGCAAGAGCAGCGTCACCTGGTACCGGTCCGTAAAGGATTTACCCCAGTTCGGTGACTATACGCTGAGGAGCGATGCAAACAAAAACGGCAGGACCTACTGGTATTTCGACAAAGAGGTCTCTTACGAGTTTGGTTATGGGCTCTCTTACACTTCATTTGAATACAAGGATTTTACCATCAACAAAAAAGAAATCACCCCCTATGACCGGATCACCATCACCACAGATGTCACCAACAGCGGAGAGATGGATGGCGACGAAATTGTACAGGTCTATCTGAAAACACCCGATGCAGGGGTAAAGGGACGTCCCCTCAAGCGGTTGAAAGGATTCAAAAGAGTCACTATCCCTGCGGGACAGACCAGAACTGTCTCCATCGACATCGACTGTGCCGATCTGTGGTACTGGGATGAAGTGAACAACAGCATCACATTCGAGCAGGGAACCTATACTTTCGAAATCGGAGCCTCCTCGCGGGATATCAGAGGCAGCGTGGAAGCGGTGATGGAGGGACAATTCAGAGCTACACTGGAAACAGTCGTTGCCGAATCGGACAAGATGATCCTGCAACCGGGAGAGACTGCCCAAACCCGCCTGTCTGCCACATTAAAAGACGATAGCTTTGTCGCACCCGATCAGCTGCAAATCCGCTACAAAAGCAACGACCCATCGGTGGTGAGCGTCGACAGCGATGGAAAGATCACGGCTCACCGTGCCGGCGTTGCCTCCATCTTTGCCTATGCTACCTACAACGGCACCACAGCATCTGACAGTTATCCGGTCAAGGTGATCCCCGACCTGACACCCGCATCTATCAAGGTGAACGGAAAACCACTTAAGGTATTCGACCCGGAGGTGAAGGCATACAGCTTCCTGATGAAGGAGCGGTCGGCCCTTCCGTTGGTGGAAGCGATGGCTGCAAGTGAAACAACAGGAGTGGAGGTTGAACAGGCCACAGCAGTACCGGGTACGGCCATCGTACGTTTTGTAGACTATCAAACGAGGGAGGCTAACAGCTACTATCTGAATTTCGACCACTCCTCTGTGAGTGATGACTTCAACGAAATCCAACTTGGCACACAATGGGAGTGGATCAGGGAAAACAGCAACAACCATTCCTTCACATCCCATCCGGGATCGCTCACCATCACCACCGAGAAGGGGGATGTCTCCGAAAACAGCAACGATGCTCGCAATTTGCTTTTGCAAAGTGCCAACAACGACTGGACGATAGAAACAAAACTGAACTGCTCCCGGGTACCGTCACAACCCGAAAATGCAGGGATTATTGCCTGGCAGGACGATCATAACTTTGTCAAGCTGATGCTCCGAGCGGTGATCAAAACCACACGCCAGAGAGATGTACAGCCGGGAACCATCGACATGCTGGTAGAAGAGAACGACATTGCCCGGTCGGTAGCCTCGATAGACCTGAAGGAGATGATTACCGCCGATCAGCCTCTATACCTCAGGCTCAGCAAAAAAGGTGCGTTGTACACCGCCTATTATTCACTAAACGGAAAAGAGTATCATTTGCTGGGGAGCGCCGATGCCATGCTTCGCGATATCAAAGCCGGCCTGATTGCCTGTGACGGCATCATCACCCAGAGCATGACCAGCACCTTCTGGTTTGATTCTGATACAACCAAACCGGATACGCCCTTTGATGTTTCTTTCGATTACTTTAACATCCGAAATGAAGGCATTGCGTATGATCGGATGAAAAAATGAATCTGCAAAAAGAAGGGTGCTCTGTTTCACAAGAATCCATGAGCCTTTATTTTTTTAAACAATTTTTATTATCTTTGAAGGCTGCATCTGCAGCCTTCCGTGTGTGTAATGTTGTCTTCAGAGAAAATGTACATGGCATCCGGGCTATAGGTTTAGTATTTACAAATTGAAACTGCCAATGAAAACCAAATTAGTATTTGTCGTTTACATACTTACCATATTTTTCAGCTATTCCTCAAATGTGAAATTTTATGATATCAACAGCATCCATGGAATCAGCATGAGAGAAGTGGCCTCTGTATGCAAAGACAAGAACGGATTTATCTGGGCATCCTCAAAAACCGGCGTGCTCCGGTTGACGGACAGCAGCAGCCACTCCTATCAGTTACCTTATGAAACACCCAATATCATACACACAAAGCTCCTGTATGAAAAGGATTCGCTGCTGGCATATACCAACAACGGACAAATTTTTTATTATAACGCCATTTTCGATCGGTTTGACTTGTTGATAGACATTCGCAAGCCACTGAATGACAGCCATCTGGTATTAAACCGAATCGTCGTCGACAACAACGGATCCATTCTGATTGCCTCCTCCACAGGGCTGTATAAATACCAGGAAAACAGTCTGATACAGCTAGGAAAAGGGAAATATGCAGATGTACATGATTTGGTATGGTACGATGAGAACCATCTTTTGATCGGTACCAATAACGGATTCTGGCTGATGAACATTCACTCTCTCTCTGATCAGCAAATCTTCAAATACGGGGACAACAATGCAATAAAAGTAACCAAACTCTACTACGACAAAACGAATGAAATGTTGTGGGTAGGGACAAGTTCCGACGGCTTGTATCTGTACGATGTTTCCAGGAATATCTTCCAGAAATCACAGCTGAATCCTTTTCCCAAACAACCCATTCATGCCATTGTCGCAAATACGGATTCAACAGTGATGGTTGGAACAGACGGACAGGGGATTTGGGAATTGTCGCAGTCCGGAAATAAAGTATTGAATATTTACAAGGAGAATGCCGACAACCCGTTGTCCTTAAAAGGAAATGGCGTGTATGATATTTTTTGCGATGAGAACAAGCGTGTATGGGTTTGTACTTACAGCGGGGGACTCTCCTATTTTGACCAGGGATCGGCCGATGTCACGCAAATAACACATCAGATAAACAACCCTAATTCACTGAATAACGACAATGTGAACAAAGTTATTGAAGACAGCCAAGGGAATATCTGGTTTGCAACCAATAACGGGGTGAGTTCCTGGCACGTTTCATCCAACAGGTGGCGTACTATGTACAAGAACGAACAGGCACAGGCACAGGTTTTCCTTTCTCTGTGTGAAGACATGCATGGAAATATCTGGGCCGGCACCTATTCGTCCGGCGTATACGTCATCGACAGTGAATCCGGTAGAGAAATAGCTCACTATTCGAATGATGATTCAATTTCATCTTTGACAAACAACTACATTTTTGATATTTTCAAGGACAGTCACGGAGATCTCTGGATGGGGAGTCCGCTGGGGCAGATCTTCCGATATATTGACAGTGAGAAAAGGTTTGTGGAGTATCCTTATCAACCGGTATATGCTTTTGCAGAACTCTCTCCCACCCATTTACTTTTAGCCTGTACTTATGGATTATGCCTGCTCAACAAGCAGACAGCAGAGACCCGCACAATTCTGGATGGCTTTCTTCTGTATGACCTGCTCATCATCAATGATGATGTGTGGATGGCAACCTCAGGCGATGGACTGTTGCGATACAATCTGAGGGATAACTCGGTGGAGAAATTTACCACCGATGCGGGATTGCCCTCAAATTACGTGAACAGTATCCTCCGGGACGGGAAATACCTGTGGCTCGGAACTGAGTCGGGACTCTGCAAGTTTGATATCGAAGAGAAAAACTCCCTGGTTTTTTCATCACTGCCTCCCTTCTTCAACGTCTCATTCAACCAAAAATCATCGCTGAATCTTTCAAACGGACAACTCATCTGGGGTACCAACAGCGGTGCATTGATGTTCGAACCAGATGCAGTGCTCTTTTCACCCTCAAAGGGAAGGATCTATTTTCAGGACATCGTCATTTCCGGCAGGACATTGCGGAACAACTCCTTTATTCCCATCGATTCGCCCCTCGATGAACTACAGAAAATATCTCTGAAATATAACCAGAACACGCTAACGCTGGAATTTCTGCCCATCGGCACCACCTCCCTCTACAACACCTTCTCCTGGAAGATGGAAGGGATTGACGAGGACTGGACCCAACCGGCAAATTCGCGAGCCATCACCTATGCAAGTATGCCCAGCGGAAATTATGTCCTAAAAATAAGGATGTATGACAGCACACTGAAACAGATCATCAACGAGCGTTCCCTGCACATTCACATTACACCACCCTATTGGGATACTCTCTGGTTCCGCCTGCTCCTCTTCATGATCTTCGCTGCAATGTTTGGCTTTGCCCTAAGGTTCTATATAAACCGGATCAGACAGCACCACGCAGAAGATAAGATACGTTTCTTTACAAATATGGCTCACGACATCCGCACATCATTGACTCTGATCAATGCGCCGATTGAGGAACTAAACAAGGAAAGTAATTTATCGGTTGATGGACGATACTATCTAAACCTGGCCACTGAACAATCTGAACGACTTTCCTTTGTGGCAAATCAACTGCTCGACTTTCAGAAGGTGGACATCGGAAAGGGACAGGCCTTTTTTGTGATGACCGATGTGGTAAAAATTGTCAGCAAGCGAAAATCGATGTTCGATGCTGCAGCAATGAAACACAAAATAAAACTTATATTCAACTCCAACAGGGAGTCCTATATGACAGCTGTGGATGAACTGAAAATAGAGAAAGTAGTCGATAACCTGATATCCAATGCCATCAAATATTCACATCCGGAAGGGGAGGTTATCATAACACTCACCTGTGATTCCAACAACTGGATTCTGGAGGTACAGGATCACGGACTGGGGATTTCTGAAAACGCCCAGAAAAAGCTCTTCAGAGAGTTTTACAGAGGCGACAATGTGGTCAATTCAACCATCGTTGGTTCGGGGATTGGCCTGCTCCTGGTAAAGAACTACGCGGCCATGCACGACGGCACTGTATCCCTGGAGAGCCGGGAGAACGAAGGTTCATTATTTCGGATTACCATACCCTATAAAGAAGTTCCGATTGCATCTCCCACATTGTTCCAGGACACGGAAAACCCTGAAAATCATATACCGCAACAATCTGACATCATCGACACATCCACCGATAATCAGCAAAACACAGATCAGAATGAGTATCTCCTGATTGTGGAAGACAACGATGACCTAAAAGAGTTTCTACAACAATCTTTGCAGAGCAGTTACAAAATTGCCACGACAAAGGATGGGCAGGAGGCCTGGAATATGATACAGAAAAAGCTCCCCGATTTGATTATATCGGACGTCATGATGCCCAATATGGATGGTTTTGAGCTGTGCCGTCTTGTAAAATCGACTTACGAAACTTCCCATATACCGGTTATTCTCTTGACGGCGTTAAATGAGAAATCACAACAATTACATGGACTGGGCCTCGGTGCGGATGATTATCTGACAAAGCCGTTCGACATGACCTTGCTTCATCAGCGCATATCAAATATCATTCAAAACCGAAAGATTGTCCGAGAAAAGGCGCTCCGGCTCATCGATGAAGAAGAGGGCGAATCCATATACCTGAATGAACTGGACGATAAGTTTGTCAAGAAAGCGGTGAGTGTGGTACACGACAACATGGATAATCCACAATTTAATAAAGAGAGTTTTGCTTCAGAAATGAATGTCAGTTCCTCTCTTCTCTATAAAAAAATTAAATCGTTGACCGACTTGTCACCCATTGATTTCATTAAAAGTATCCGGTTGAATCATGCCTTGAAATTAATTCAGTCAGGAAAATATACCGTAACGGAGGTAAGTGAATTGTGTGGATTCTCCAGTGCCAAATATTTTAGCGCCGCCTTTAAAGCATATTATGGCAAATCCCCGTCAAAGGTGTGACGTTTTTTTGTTGAGAGCCATCAACTTTCCGGGATTTCAGTTTTCAGAGATTTCATTGATTCGTGTGTAGACAACTAGACATGAAGGGATTTATTGTCTCCATCCATAAACAATGAGAACATTGCAATATTAAAACCTTTTCACAGAAAGACACTACCCGTCCGAGCCAAACAGTTAAATTTAGATACTTTACTCCATTATTTAGATATTTTACAGGTATTTTACAAAATCACCTATGAGCTTGTAAAGAGCCGGATGCTGGATAGAAAACAAAATTGACATTTTGTCGATATAGGGGAATTAATTACTCAAAAAAAGGACATGATTTTTGTGCAGAGCCATACATTTGTTGTAGCAAAAAAACGTCCTGGGAGGGTATCCCTTTATTGCGCCTTCATTGTATCCTCATTTAAACGCCATATTTGAATGAATTAATTATAAATGTATACCGGAGAAAGCACGGTTCATATAAAGGCTTAAACCGGCACAACCGGGGCAAGGTTTAAAGCCAACGCTAACTTTTATTGACGAAAATTTTCCGAAAATATGGACCAGTAATTTTACCAACATATAACACTTTACTTTAATGAAAACAAATAATATGCTAATGACCGGCCATCAGCCGATTTGAAAAACCAGGAGCGGGAGCTGTTGATTAAGAAGTGTCATATAAGAATCTGTCGTAAAAAGCAAAGCATTAAAAAAACGGCAATATAGGCCTTACCTGCTGTGGAAAACCCGATTCATCTAAAAGTAACCTCAACAGGAACAGATTTTAACTACGACACTACATTCGATGAGACAAATGAAATTCTTTAAACTCAGTAATTAACCACAATAAAAAAAATATGCCTATGATGTAAAGATCGACGAAGTATTTTTCGTGGAGCCTCATCACTATCATGAAGCCCGACGTATATTTAAATCTACTAAAAACAGCCTAGTATTAATCCAACAATTATCAAAATGAATAAATTTCATCAAATTTTATGCAACATGTGTTTACTGCTTCTTGTGGTTGCCTGTAGCAAGGAGGTAGTAATTGAAAAAATACCTGAAGTTATAAATAAATATGATCCGAGTAAACCGGTATCTGTCGATGAGATTCTTCCTGTAAGAGGAATCATTGACCAAACGTTTATTCTAAACGGCAATTTTCCAGGGGAGCTCTCTGATATGAAAGTCTATTTTGCCGATAAAAAAGCAGTCCTTACTGCCACCGACGGAATAAGCATTACCGGCCTTGTACCCAAGCAGCCTGATGGCCTTAACCAGGTTTCCGTCGTTATAGGGAACGACAGCATTGTGCCTGCCGGCATTCAATTTAAATATAAGCAAAGCCGGTCGGTGAAAACCATTGCCGGAAAGTTAGGAGTAGACAAATGGATGTCCGATGCCGATTACGCAGGTGCTGCTCTTGATGCGGTAACATTTGGCGATGTTCACTATGTAGCCGCCCTTGCCGGAAAAACACTAGACAATATCTTTCTGATCGAAACAGGCTGGGGCAACCGGCTGTTTCTGCTTTCGCAAGATGACAATCAAGTACAAAAGCTGGCAACACCGGATAACCTCTCTGCACCGACGGTAAACAGCACACGCGATGCATTTTATGTGACCCAGTTCTGGAACAGGGGGCGTACTATTTACTATTACTCAAAAGCAAACAGCTGGGAATATAGTACCACAAGCATTACTGTAAGAACTTCGGATTTACCGGGAGCAAAGGTCTCTTCCCTGACTTTTGGAGAGAATGACAACTGGTTGTATTTAATGGATTCCGAGGGACGTATTGCCGAAGTAAATTTACAGGAAAAAAGTTACAAAGTGTATACCTCTGCAGCGAAAAGGCCAGGGGGTATTGATCCCAAAAATTACGGAGGAGAAATAAAAGGGGATCTTCCCAACAGCTTTGGAGATTGGCAGGATTCATTCATTACCTATAGTAAGTATCACGGTTGCTTCTTTGCCTCTTTTGCGAATCAAAATGCAATCTATCAACTTGTAAAGAATGATGATAACACATGGACTTCGACATTATATGCAGGCAACAACGGTCAAGGCATTGAGCTGGGACACCGCCTTGCAGATGCTCGATTAAATCACCCCCACGGGATGGTTGTCAACGAAGATGGCGAGATCTTCGTGATCAACAAAGGTAGTTGCCCCTGGTGTGGCGACGGGCATGTTATCCTGAAAATTTTTGGAGACATCGTTGAGCTGGTTGCAGGAAAACCAAATTCAAATAATCCATTGGTAAACGGTGATCCATTGGAATCTACTTTTAAAGTTGCCCGCAACATTTCGATTGATTCAGATGGCAACTATATCATTGCGGGAGGGGAAGACCGAACAGTCAGAAAACTTTCCATTGAATAACAAGAACAACCATAAAAATTGGACGATAACATGAATAAATATATTATAGCTATACTACTTCTGATGGGAGTATACTGTCAGTCACCTGTTTCAGCGCAATCTGACCTTACAGTCGGCGGTTTGGTTATGTCGGAAGAAGGCGATGGGTTGATCGGTGTAACAATTACAGTAAAGGAAGTTCCTGGTAAAGGCACCGTAACCGATGCAGACGGACGTTTTAAATTAATCAATTTACAGAAAGGACAAACGCTGGTTTTTACATACATTGGCTATCAGGATACGGAAATCAGGGTCACGAAAACCGATGAGCGTATGCGGGTTGTCTTAAAAGAGGATGTGAGTTCGCTGGACGAGCTGGTTGTTGTGGGTCACAGTACCCAGCGAAAAGCTTCGGTAGTAGGGGCAATCGCCAACGTAGATGTAAAAGATCTGAAGGTTCCGGCAACCTCCGTCTCCAATATGCTTGGTGCCCGCGTGCCCGGTATTATTGCCGTTACACGCAGTGGTGAACCTGGAAAAGACTTCTCTGAATTCTGGATTCGCGGAATCAGTACGTTTGGCGCTGGTTCAAGCGCATTGGTACTCATTGACGGGGTGGAAGGGGATATGAACACCCTTGACCCGGAAGATATTGAAAGCTTTTCGATCCTAAAGGATGCATCGGCTACGGCGGTATATGGCGTTCGGGGTGCGAACGGTGTGGTATTGATCACCACCAAGCGCGGACGGGCCGGTAAGCTTTCGGTTAACTTGAAGGCGAATACCGGTTATTCATACTCTGCCCGTATGCCCGAATATGTTGACGGCAACCGGTATGCTGCGCTTGCCAACGAAGCAGCCCTATCAAGAGGAATGGAACCGATCTACAACAGTGTTGATTTGCAACTATTTAAAAGCGGCATTGATCCCGATCTTCACCCAAACGTGAACTGGAGGGATGTTATCCTGAGAGACTACACCATGAACCAACAGGTTCACTTAAGTGCTTCGGGAGGGGGACAGGCTGCACGTTATTACTTAAGTTTGGGAGTGCTGAATAAGGACGCTCTTTTCAAACAAGACAAAGGAATCAATAAATATGGAACGAATGTGGACTATAAGCAATATAACTTCCGGGCAAATATTGACATGAATTTAACGCAGAAGACAATTATGTCATTGGGCCTGGAAACAGTATTGGTTACACAAAATTATCCCGGCTTTGGCGATAACAGCCAAGCCCTTTGGGATGCTCAGGCCAACATGACCCCGGTTACTGTTCCTATCATGTTTTCAACCGGAGAGGTTCCGGCATACGGAAGTAACAATGACCAAATAAGTCCGTATGTATTGCTGAATCACACCGGCTTCAAGAAGTATTTTCGCAACACGAACAACCTGAATTTGCAGCTTGAACAAAATCTGGACATGATCACCGAAGGACTTGTGTTTACCACACTGTTCAACATGAATACCAATTCCGAAATGTGGTCATCACGGACTAAAACTCCGGCCTTATTTTATGCAACTGGCAGAAAACGGGACGGATCGCTGAACATGGAGAAAAAGCGGGATGCAGCCGATCCGTACTATGGCGTTTCAAGCCAGCTGAACCGAAAATATTATTTTGAGGCACGTTCAAATTACCAGCGGACATTTAACGATATTCACCGTGTAAGCGGTCTGATTCATTATTACATGGAGGATTTCGTGGATTCGCGGAATACAAATGATTTGAGTGCGATTCCAAAACGCTATATAGGTCTTTCCAGCCGCGCCACCTACTCCTACAAGGATACGTATATGATTGAAGGGAACGTGGGTTACACCGGGTCAGAAGCATTTGAAAGAGGCAAGAAGTTTGGAGTTTTTCCTGCCATATCCATGGGATGGTTGCCTACACAGTATGAATTTATCAATAATAGCATTCCTTTCCTCAGTTACCTTAAATTCAGAGGCTCTTATGGTCAGGTTGGTAACGACCGAATGAATGTGAGGTTCCCCTATCTGACATTAATGGGACCAACCGGTGGTGGTCTATGGAATGTGGGAGGTGGCTATACAGAAACCCAGGTTGGCTCTTCGAATCTGAGATGGGAAACAGCCACAAAAACAAACTTCGGTATTGACGCGAAATTGTTCAAGGAAAGCTTTGACATGACCGTTGATTTCTTTTCAGATATTCGTTCTGGAATTTACCAGCAACGGGCTAGCATACCCGAGGAGATGGGTTTGGTTACGCTCCCCTTTGCGAATGTTGGCAAGATGAAGAGCTGGGGAGTTGACGGACATATTTCCTACACCAAGCATATCGGAAAGGATGCCTATATGGTCTTGCGCGCCAATTACACACAATCTAAAAACAAAGTACTGGAATACGAAGAATCGATTGTACGCTATCCATACCAATCCACCGTTTCCTATCAGTGGGGAATTAACCGGGGATTGATTGCCTTGGGATTGTTTGAAGACGAAGCCGATGTCATGAATAGTCCGAGACAAACTTTTGGAGGGGAGATACTGCCCGGTGACATTAAGTATAAAGACGTAAATGGCGATGGCGTTATTGACGATTATGATGTCGTACCGCTGGAATATTCCTCTACACCCCAAATTCAGTATGGTTACGCAACAGAGCTTGGTTGGAAAAACTGGAGTTTGAGTATTCTGTTTGAAGGGGTAAGCCGGATGAAATACTTCAGCGGCGGCAACGGCTTTTTCCCTTTCACCGGAAGAGAGACCGGAAACGTACTGTTGGCTGTGGGTGAACAGTCAAATAGGTGGACATCTGCCGAAATATCCGGCGACCCATCTACCGAGAACCCCAATGCCCGATTCCCAAGGCTTACATACGGTGGCAATGCCAACAATAACCGAAACTCAACTTTTTGGTTGAATGACGGAAGTTATGTAAGGTTGAAAAATGTGCAGCTATCCTACCAGACGAAAGCAGACTTCATGAAGAAAGTTGGTATTACGGAAGCTACTTTTAGTTTGATTGGTGAAAACCTGCATGTCTGGGACAAACTGGAAGACAAGATCTTCGATCCTGTCCAGGCCACCGGTAACGGAGCAAGATACCCGTTACAGAGGGTCTTTACCTTACAAATGAATCTTAAATTTTAACATACATTGCAATGAAGATAAAAAAAATGACATACAGTCGCGTTTTATTGCTGCTGATAAGTGCAGTAGTGTATAGCTCGTGCGAACAGTACATTGATATTGATGAATATGTGTATGACAAAACAACGATAGACACTATTTTCGTATCGAAAACAAAAACGTTTGAATATATAATCGGCACAGCAGCATTATTAAAAAACGAATCAAATTTTGTAGGAGATTGGGATTACAGAGCTGACTTTCCCAGTGGTATGGGATCGGATGAAGCCATTCAGCCCTGGGTAAATTGGGATCATGCGGGAAGTTGTTTGGTGGTTGATCAGGTCACCCCCCGGGATACAAAAAATGTCAATCCATGGCCGGATTATTACAAGGGCATCCGGAAAGCGAATATTATCCTGGCCCGGATTGATGGAAATCCCGAATTAACAGACGCCGAACTGAGAGATTATAAAGGATTGGCTCATTTCTTGCGTGCTTACTTTTATTACTCTCTGGTACGTTTATACGGACCGGTGCCCATTTTGCCGGACGAGCCGTTTGATACGGATGCCAGTGTAGAGTCGACTTCTTACGAGCGTTCATCGTATGACGACTGCGTTGAATATATTTGTGCCAATATGGAACAGGCAGCCCAATTGCTTCCGCGAGACAGGGGAATAGCTTATCAGTATATGCCCACCAAAGGGGCTGCCATGGCTGCTATTGCTCGAATGCGCCTCTATTCAGCCAGCCCGTTATACAACGGCAACACCTTTTATGCCAACTGGACACGAAAAGATGGTACTCCGTTCATTTCACAAACGGCCGATCCTAAAAGATGGGGCAAAGCTGCCGCTGCATTTAAACGGATTATTGACTTGGAGAAATATCAGCTTTATACGACGCCTAAAATTGTTAACTCGAGAGGAACCGGAACACTCGAGCTTCCGAACACCAATGATCCCAACCTGAAAACCAGAAACTTTCCGGCAGGGGCAGCGGATATCGATCCCTATAGATCGTATAAATCCATATTTGATGGAAGCGTCACTCCCGAAAGTAATCCGGAATTGATCTACTTCTGTGATGAGGCAAACATTAACAATCGTTTTTCTTTTCCTTCAAAACAAGGAGGTAACAGCACATTAAGCGTACCCAAAGATGTGGTTGACCAATTTCGGATGGCAGACGGAAGGCTGTTCAGCGACGCTACCGATGAGGAAAAATCATGGGAGGCAGTAGGTACTGGTCTGACATTTTCTGAGAACTATGTCCTAACGGCTGAGCGGGCAAGAATGGATGATAACCGTGAGCCCCGGTACTATGCTTCCATCGGATTTAATCACTGTTTTTGGCCTGGCACTGCCTATACGGGATCAGGGAGCGACGTCACAAATATGAACGTAACCTACTACAAAGACGGCAATGCCCGGGGTAGTGATTTTAACTATAACCGTACGGGGTACACTGTTCGTAAATGGGCAAATCAGGAGGACAATCGAGATTATTGGGGCAAATCAAAACAGAAAACTTATCCCATTTTCCGTTATGCAGAAGTTTTGCTGGGCTATGTGGAAGCCATGAACGAAATGAGCGATTCCTACACCGATGAGGTAACCGGCATAACTGTGACCAGGGATGTGGCCCAGATGGTGAAGTATTTTAACGAAATTCGCTATCGTAGTGGTTTACCCGGGATTACAGTTGCCGAAGCCAGCGATTATGCAACAATGAAAAGCTTGATAAAACACGAGAGACAGATTGAATTCTTTTTTGAAGATCATCGTTACTATGATCTCCGTCGCTGGATGGATGCACCCGAAGTCATGCGGAAACCCGTTACAGGATTAGATGTAACGGCCAAGAGAGCCGAGCGTGCAAGTTTTTATACAATGAAGATCTGGAATACAGAGACTGCAATGAAGCGCGTTTGGCATAACAAGATGTACTTCTTTCCTATTAGTCAGAATGTACTCGATAAAAACGGCAAGTTGGTTCAAAACCCGGGTTGGAACTAAAAATGATTATTTAAATAAACGACAAAGTAATATGAACAAAATAGTATTATTGACAATCACGCTTGCACTATTATTTGTGGGGTGCGAAAAAGAGGAATCTCCGATGAAAAAGGAGCTGTTTCCGCGCAAAGTGTATATCGTCGGGGCCCGGGATCAGCTAATTGAACGGGATATTGATCTTGGCAATACAACCGATACAATTGCCATTTCGGTAGCCGTGAGCGGATCACTTCCTTTAAGAAAGGATGTAACGGTCACTCTTAGTGAGAACCCGGACGAAATTGCCTTGTACAATCAGCGGAACGTCTCCGGAGAAGCAGTGCAGTACCAGAAGCTGAATGAGGCTGTTTACAGCTATCCGTTAGAGCAGTTAACAATAAAGGCCGGTCAGGTGTATAACACATATCCGATTCATATCAATCCGGCGACATTGCAGTGCGACTCCCTCTATATGATACCATTGCGACTGAACTCGATATCGGATTATGAACTTAGCGATAACGATACCACTGTGTTGGTGAGGTTACATTTGATGAACAAATATTCCGGACTCTATTATGTGGATGGAATGCTGAAGAATACCGTCAACACGAACGACTCCGTGATGTATAAAATGGCCAGGAATTTAGTGGCAACCGACAACGGAAGCACCGTTCGCATGTATCACTTCAACAACGAAACCAAAGACTACCGGCCCACACATACCTTTAAGATTACAATAAATAGCGATAACTCATTGAGTTATTCAACCTGGGATAAGTTTGTAATTTATGATGGAGGCGGCACCTACTATCCCGACATCGAATTGTACGACTTTTGGTACGAATACAACAATAACGGTACCCGGTGGCGGGCGAAAGGTGTAATGTATAAAGAACGCAAAACTTCTGCAGAACAGGAAGAGCTCGACGATTGGCTGGATGAACATCGAAAAAAATAGGGATTTATTGGAAGATGGTGGGACAGGTTTTGTCCTGCCATCTTTTTTATATTCGGTTATTTTAGATCGACATTTATGACTGAATAACAGGAACAACTATGATCAGTTTCATCCGCCAACAAATAAATCAGATTATGAACCATGAAAGCGATAACTTTTGTCTTATGTGCCTTTTTTCTTTTAAATGCGGATATCCAGGCTCAGGATATGGGCACCGACACAATACAAAAGCTTTTTCTTGAACAGATTTCTCTTTATCCTCAGGAAAAAGTTCATGTTCAGACCGATAAACCCTCCTATATTTCGGGAGATACAATCTGGATGCGTGTCCATCTGGTGGATGCGCTTCTGCTCAAACAAGCCAATGCCAGCAGGTATGTCTATGTGGAGATGATCAATCTCTTATCAGAGGTTGTGGACAGAGTCATGCTGTCTTCCGACAGTATGGGGTGCTTTTATGGATATATCAAACTGGACGAGACGTTGCCCGAAGGCAACTATACGCTTCGTGCATATACCAGGTTTATGCAAAATCAGGGCGAGGATTATTTCTTTCGAACGTCTGTTTATGTTATCGACCCGGCGTCGGCCGGTATTTCCCCCAAGGTCGACTTTACGTTCGGAGAGAACAAAATATTTGCAGATATTTATTTCACCGGAGCAAACGGTGAAGGCCTTATTGTTCCCGATAACTGCAGCTTATTTCCGGAAGGTAACCCGAAGGGGGAAGAAATTAAACTATCGTTTGAAGAAAAAACGGCCCATTATTCTTTCAACATGATAAAATCGAAAAATCAACCGGTATTCCTGCTCCAAAGCACATACAAAGGAAAAAGACACAGTCGTTTTTTTACCGTTCCCCAGCCAGACGATACGTTCGACGTCTCTTTTTTCCCGGAGGGAGGGCATGCGCCGTTGCAGTCAGACATCCAGATTGCCTTCAAAGCATTGAAAAAAAACGGATTACACGAGAACGTGAAGGGCATCGTGTACGACGATACCGGCAAGGAATGGGCTCGTTTTGAAAGCCGACATTTGGGAATGGGACAGTTCAGGATGCATTACCTGCCAGGGCGGACCTATTATGTGGTGTGTACAAACGAAAATAATAGATCACAACGGTTCAGCTTGCCACTGCCCGAGCCCAACACTGTTGCATTAAAAGCCCACTGGAGCGGCGGCAGCTTACGCTTGACTTTATCAATGTCACCCGACTATGCATTGCCGCCGGGGGTACATTTGGTAGCCCACATCCGGGGAGCGGTACTCTATTCACAACCTTGGGCCGAAGCACGAGGATACCTCTTTGAAAAAGATTTCTTCCCAGCAGGCATCATCCATTTTTTATTAGTGGACAAAGAGAGGAACATCCTGAGCGAACGTCTTGTTTTCTCGCTACAAAGCAGTTCTTTCGCCAATGTTTGTGTCACCCACGACAAACAAACTTACGAAACAAGAGACAAAATAGGCCTTGACATAAAAGTTACCGATGAATACGAGGTACCGTTGGCCGGCAATTTTTCCTTATCTGTGGTGGACATGCGGGATGTGTCACCTGATACTTCTTCGGGCATTATTTCTACTCTTTTGCTTACTTCCGAGTTGAAAGGCTACATTGAATCGCCTATGAGCTATTTTCAGAACGACGGCCCAAAAACGATAGCAGCGCTGGATGTCCTGATGATGACACAGGGGTGGAGAAGGTACAACGTGCCGGAAATACTGAAAGGTAACCTGCTGACAGAACCAAAATATTTAGTGGAGTCAAACCGTCAGTTTTCAGGAAAGGTAACCGGGGTATTTTCAGCGTTGAGAGAAGGAAACATTTCTTTGATTGCCCATAAAGATTCGATTTTAGGCACCTCGTTTGTCAAAACGGAAGAGGATGGGAGGTTTGTATTTTCCAATGTTGATTATCCGGATAGCACACGGTATCTTATACAAGCTTTGAGAAAAAAAGGTTCAAGTCTTGCTTTTATTGAGCTGGATCCGGTTGAATCTTTTCCACGGGTTACATTGCCTCCATTGCCTGCTCCCGAAAAGCACAATTACAACAATTCCTATCTTGACAAGGCAACTGAAAAACAAGCCATAGAAAATGGAATGTGGCTGATCAATCTTGCAGAGGTTGAAGTGAAGGCAAAGCGAATACATCGCCGAAAAACGGAATCACCCTATTATTCAATTTCATCATCCCATGTAGTTGCAACCGAAGAAATTGAAAAGGCGAATTTTCTGACTGTTTTCGACCTGCTGCGTCGCCTCCCGGGCATCACGATTTCAGGAAATGAGGTTTATTATCGCCGGGCTACGCCTATGCTTATTTTGGACAATGTACCCACGGAGAATTTTGATTACAATACACTGAATGTAAATGACATAAGCGATGCATTTGTATCACCAGCCACCTCGGTGATGCCTATTTTCGGAAGCCGGGCGGCAAACGGTGCCATTGTCATCAACACGAAAAAAGGATTTGTAGAAAAAAACAGCATGAACAAGAACATGCAAGTATTTACTCCAATAGGGTACCAGCAGCATGTGGAATTTTATTCGCCCGCCTACGAAACGGAAGGACGACAAATAAAGGGGAATCCTGACCTGCGCTCAACGATTTATTGGAATCCATCTGTCTGGACAGACAACACAGGGATTGCCCATCTAAGCTTTTATTCGGCCGATTTTCCATCGCAATATGGGATAGTCCTTGAAGGAATAAGTAGTTTCGGCCATCTTATATATTCGTCAAGCGAAGCTGTTGAAGTTAAATAATAACTCCTTTCTATTCTGTTTTATCTATAAAAGTGAATTAACTATCCAAAAACGGGACGCAGTTTATATTTAGAGTGATTACATTTGCCATACAGACAATACAACAATGCTGACCTGAAATTTTGCCACGAAGGCAGATTCTATGTTAAGCCGATTATAAACAGAACAGTTCCCTTGAACGATAATCAAAATGAATTGCTTCACTTAATAATACTTCACCGTAATGAAACGAAAAATGAATCTACCGCTGCTACTGACAACATTGTCTTTGTTGTTTACCTTAACCGGGATTAACGCCCAAAAGAAAGGAACCATAAACCATCCGAATTTCAGTGAATTTGTCTACCAGGGTGAGGATCCCGTCTACAGGGAGTATCCATTACAATCTGACGAATTTTACAACCCGATCCTGCAAGGGTGTTATCCCGATCCTTCCATTACCCGGAAAGGAAATGATTACTTTCTTGTAACTTCTTCCTTTGCCATGTTCCCCGGAGTACCCATCTTTCACTCCAACGACCTGGTAAACTGGAAGCAGATAGGCCATGTGCTCGACAGGAAGTCACAATTGAAAGTACATGATTCCGGCATCAGTGCAGGGATCTACGCACCGGCAATCAAATACAACCCCTACAACGATACCTTTTATATGATCACGACTCAATTTGCCGGCGACATTGGGAATATGGTAGTAAAAACCAAAGATCCCTTCAAGGGATGGAGTGAAGTACAGAAACTGAATTTTGGCGGTATCGATCCTTCTCTCTTTTTTGACGACAACGGAAAAGCCTATGTAATCCACAACGATGCGCCCGATAGAGGGAAAGAGCGCTATGAGGGGCACCGGGTAATCAAAATATGGGAATATGACCTGGAGAAAGATCAGGTCATTCCCGGCACCAATCAGATTATTGTGGACGGAGGAGTAGATATCACACAGAAGCCTATCTGGATTGAGGCTCCTCATATTTATAAAAAAAATGGCACCTACTACCTTATGTGTGCCGAAGGGGGTACTGGCGACTGGCACAGTGAGGTGATCTTTACCAGCGACCACCCCAAAGGACCTTATAGGCCGGCAGCCAGCAACCCAATCTTATCCCAGCGTTATTTGGATCCGGACAGAGAAAACAAGGTGGATTGGGCAGGACATGCCGATCTGGTGGAAGGACCCGACGGCAAATACTATGGTGTCTTTCTGGCAATTCGTCCAAATGCAGAAAACAGGGTAAATATTGGTCGCGAAACATTCATCCTTCCAGTTGACTGGAGTGGTAAGTATCCGGTTTTTGAGAACGGTTTGATTCCCCTTGAGCCCAAGCAGAAAATGCCTCAAGGAGTTGCAAACATGACCGGGAAGGAGGGGTTTTTTCCAAACGGGAATTTTATATTTCGCGAAAACTTCCGCTCACCCACGCTCGATTACCGTTGGATAGGCGTGAGAGGCCCCCGGGAGGATTTTGTCACATCCGGTAAAAGAGGAATCACCTTCACTCCGTTTGCTGTCAATCTCAAAGAAGTGGCTCCCACCTCAACCCTCTTCTACCGTCAACAGCACAACAACTTTACGGCCACGGCTACGATGCAATATAAGCCCCAATCAGAAAAGGATCTGGCAGGCATGGTTTGCTATCAGAGCGAGCGGTTCTATTATCTCTTTGGCATTACAAAAAAAGGGAAACAGGACTATCTGGTATTGCAACGTACGGAGAGAGGATCCTCAAAAATTGTGGCAAGTGTGCCCATTGATACTAACAACCCTGTTTCCCTGCAGGTCACTGCAAACGGCAACGATTATCGGTTCAATTACGCAACCGGGGGAATCAGGTTCGAAAATTTGGGAGGAACGTTGTCGGGTGATATCCTTTCAACCAATGTAGCGGGAGGATTTACCGGCACCCTGATCGGACTGCATGCCACCACCAAGAATGATGCGCAGCCTGAATAATTGTCTCTCTGCTTACTCATAATGTTACAACAATCCAACCACATGTACACCTTTCCTCAAAACAGGTCCTGTCTCGCGATCGCAGCATTATGCCTGTTGACTCTGATGACCGGTTGCAAAAGCAACCGCCGTCTTGATACCACCTCCTATACAAATCCTGTGATATGGGCAGACCTGCCCGACATGTCCATCACACGCTCAGGAAAAGATTTTTATCTGATCAGCACCACGATGCATCTCATGCCCGGTGCCCCGGTCATGAAATCCCGCGACCTGGTCAACTGGGAAATCGCGAGTTATGTCTTTGACAAATTAACCGACACTCCCAAATACGACCTGTTAGAGGGAACAGTCTACGGAAGAGGTCAGTGGGCATCTTCTATTCGCTTCCACAATGGGAAATACTATGTTCTTTTTTCACCCAACGATCAACCGTTCAAATCCTATATTTTTGAATCCAAAGATCCTGTCACTGGAAACTGGAAGTTGATTACACGCACTACGCATTTTCACGACGGCTCCCTTTTCTTTGATGATGACGGCAAAGTTTATGTATTTTATGGCACGGGATCACTCCGGGAGTTAAAGCCTGACCTCACGGATGTGATGCCGGGAGGTCGGGAAATAAGAATCTTCGAACGGGATAAAGAGGAAACCGGATTACTGGAAGGTAGCCAGATTATCAAACACGACGGAAAATATTATCTGCTGATGATTTCGTGGCCGCGAAACAAGCCCCGCCGGCAGGTATGCTACAGGGCTGATCATATATTAGGACCTTATGAAAAGAAAGTTATTCTGGAAGATGATTTTGCCGGTTTTCCCTATTGCGGACAAGGGGCAATCATTGATGACGACAAGGGAAACTGGTATGGGCTGATCTTTCAGGACCGAAATGCCGTGGGGCGCGTACCACTACTCATGCCTGTGCGGTGGAAAGAGGGATGGCCAATGCTGGGAGACGAAAACGGGAAGGTGCCTCTCCATTGGGAAACACCGATTAAACCTGTCTATACCGGGAAATATCTGGTGGAAAGCGATGATTTTTCCACATCCGGACTGAAGATCAACTGGCAATGGAATCATAATCCTGTCGACAGCGCCTGGTCACTAAAAGAACGCCCGGGCTTCCTCAGACTCAAAACCGCCCGGGTGGTAGAAAATCTCTTTCTGGCCCCAAACACCCTTACGCAACGCATGGAGGGGCCACTGTGCAGCGGCCGGATATCGATCGATCTGACCGGCATGAGAGAAGGGGATGTAGCCGGATTTAGCGCCTTCAACGGCGATGCTGCAGTGCTGGAGATAACCCGGGATGAGGGTTGTTATATGCTCTCCATGTCTACCCAATCGGTGCAACTGGACGACAAAAACAAAGCTGTCACAGGAGTTGATAAAGAACTGTACGAAGAGGTTGCGTTCTGTCAGCCGACTATCTACCTGCGCATTGACGGAGATTTTAATCTGCACAGGGACATTGCCACTCTCTATTACAGCCTCGACAACGAGAACTGGAAGGAAATCGGGAAGCCCTTTAAAATGAAATTCGACTACCGCAGACTTTTTATGGGTACCCGCTATGCCATTTTCAACTACGCAACAAAAGAACCGGGAGGTTATGTCGACCTGGATTACTTTCAATATGAACGAACAAAATAAAATGAACGATTCCCGCACCTCACCGGTATTGGGTAGTTTCTGCCGGTGACAAAGGAAGAAGGGTGTCCACCTGCGGCGGGCATAATTTAACAATTATATGAGCAGAACAATCGCATATATCGTTTGTCTGATTGCCGGCATGGCATACAGCATTGCCCGGGCTGAAGGCCCGAAAAAGGAAGATTTCCGTCCCTCCACCGTCAATCAACCGGGAAAAGAATACCCGCAGGTCAACTCGGGAGGGAAAGTACGGGTACAAGTTGCAGCCCCCGATGCAAAGTACGTACAACTCGATATCGGAGGAGTGAAATATGATCTTACCAGAGATGAAACGGGAGTCTGGAGCGGTGAATCGGCTCCACAGGAAGAAGGGTTTCATTACTACCAGCTCAATATCGACGGAGCGTCGGTGCCCGATCCGGGAACACGCTACTTCTACGGTGCAGGACGCTGGGGTAGCGGGATTGAAATACCTGCCCATGATCAGAATTTCTATGCATTGAAGAATGTGCCGCACGGGCTGGTCAGCGAAATGAACTACTACTCCGATATAACACGCAAATGGAGGCGTTGCTTTGTCTATACCCCACCCTGTTACGAGGCAGAGGCGGATAAACGCTATCCCGTACTTTACCTGCAACACGGCAGTTTTGAGGACGAAACCGGATGGACTGGTCAGGGTAAGGCCGGCCTTATCCTCGACAACCTGATTGCCGAGAGAAAAGCCAGACCAATGATTATTGTGATGGACAACGGCTATGCTTTCAGGCCGGAAGAGGAACAGGCTGTTTCGGATCCCACACGGCCGGCAATGGTATTTGAAGAGGTGATGATCAATGAGATCGTCCCGATGATCGACCGCCGGTTCCGAACCCTGAACCATCGCGAAAGCCGTGCTATCGCCGGCCTGTCAATGGGGGCCAACCAGACCATGCGCATTATCATGAATAATCTCGACACCTTTGCCTGGTACGGAGGCTTTAGCGGCACCGCCAACTATCCCAGTGCGGCAGAGATTGATGCGGAAACCTTCCTGGGTGGCGTTTTCAAAGAGGGCGACCGTATTAACGGGCAGATCAGGGCACTGTGGCTGGGCGTGGGCACCACCGAGCCGGAGGTGTTTCCGCAATCGATCGGCGCTTTTCGCAATATGCTGAAAAGACAGGGAATTGATCATACCTTTTACGAATCACCGGGTACGGCCCACGAGTGGCTCACCTGGCGCAGATCGCTCTACCAGTTTGCACAGTTGCTATTTCAATAATTCACCCTGTATTGAAATGGGAGCAACAGCCCGATTATGATGACAACAAGAATAAACATATACCCACAAACCAATATAAAATGCAAATGAATATCCGATTGATTCCCGCAAAGGGTGCCATTATCATCACGCTGATGATATGGATGAGATTGACAATGGGAGGTGCAGCCTTTGCACAAAACCCCATCGTGCAGACAATGTATACCGCCGACCCTGCCCCCATGGTATGGAACGACCGGCTCTACCTCTACACCACTCATGACGCCGACGGATCTACCTGGTTCACAATGGACAACTGGCGGCTCTACTCCACCAACGACATGGTAAACTGGACCGATCACGGGGTAGTGCTCTCCTATACCGACTTCGAGTGGGCCAAAGGCGATGCGTGGGCAGCACAGTGCATAGAGAGGGGTGGCAAATTTTATATGTACGTTCCGGTAATCTCAAGGGAGAATAACCGGGGCGCCATCGGCGTGGCGGTGGGCGACAGTCCCCTGGGACCGTTTCACGATCCATTGGGTAAACCGCTGGCACAGACAGACTGGGGAGACATCGACCCCACCGTCTTCGTTGATGACAACGGGCAGGCTTATCTCTATTGGGGAAATCCCAATCTCTATTACGTGAAGCTAAATGAAGACATGATCTCATTTGAGGGGAATATCGTGAAAGTACCCCTCACTGAAGAGTCGTTTGGTAAACGAGAGGGAGACCCACAGCGTAACACCCTCTACGAAGAGGGACCCTGGCTCTATAAGAGAAACAAGCTCTACTATCTCTTCTGGCCGGGAGGCCCTCTACCGGAACATATCGGCTACTCCACCAGCCACAGCCCGGAAGGGCCATGGAAATACGGTGGCGTGGTGATGCCGGCACAGGGAAGAGCTTTCACGAATCACCCCGCGGTGATCGACTTTCGCGGTAAGACCTACTTCTTCTATCATAACGGCGCCTTGCCGGGCGGCGGTGGCTTCACCCGCTCAGTAGCGGTGGAGGAACTCCGGTTTAATTCCGACGGAACCATCCCCCAACTGGACATGACCGACGGGATCAAAAAAGGATTGGCAACATTGAATCCCTACGTGTTGAACCAGGCCGAGACCATCGCCTTCTCCGAAGGATTTAAATCTTCGCAGAACGACCAGGTGGGAGTTTTTGTGACGGGCAACAAGGATGGCAGCTATATCAGGGTACGTGATGTGGATTTCCGGGAGAAGGGTGCCACAAAATTTTCCGCCCGTGTGGGCACCACCCACAACGATCCCATTACCCTGGAAGTAAGACTGGGAAGCCGGGAGGGTGAAAAGATCGCTTCGCTACGCATCCCCCGCACAGGTGGCAGTGACCGCTGGGCAGTGATCTCCACTGATATACCGAAGGTGACAGGCGTACATGATCTTTACTTCATCGTCAGGGGGAACCCAAAAAGTCATCTGATCTATTTCGATTACTGGAAGTTCGCTGAGTAAATGTGCTGCCCCAGAAGAGAAAACGAAACAACACACATCAACAATTGCACTTAAGAAAACAAAACAATGAAACATTTTTTTCTATCCCTCATCATCCTGATTGCATTTCCTGCCAGTATGCTTTATGCCCAGATAGCCACGCTGAGCAGCCCAGACGGAGAGCTAACACTTCAACTCTACCTCGAAGAGGGGCAACCCGGCTATTCCGTGGTGTATGCAGGCAAAACCATCCTGGAAAAATCACCGCTGGGAGTCATTACCAACGAGGGGGACTTCAGCAAAGACCTCGCGTTCAAAGGTTATGAGAGCTCGGCAGTGGATAAAAGCTATACCCAGGAAAAAATAAAACGGTCGGCTGTCCGTTACCAAGCCAACAAGATGGTTTGTTCCTTCGAAGATGGCAGGCAGAGAGGCCTGAACATCGTGTTTCAGGTGAGCAACAACGATGTGGCTTTCCGTTACGAACTCCCTCAGTGGGGTGAAAGGAGGGCTTGCGTGGTAGAAAAGGAAGCAACCGGATTCAAGTTTCCGGAATTTACCACAACCTTTCTCTCTCCGATGATGGGGGCCATGGGTGCCTTTGCCAGAACCTCGCCCAGCTACGAAAGCGGCTATACCAACGACGAACCGGTGGGAAAACCAACCTACGGTAACCTGGGATATGTCTTCCCCGGACTCTTTCGCATCGGGAACGACGGCTGGGCACTGATCTCCGAGACCGGCGTAACCAGTCAGTACTGCGCCTCCCATCTGAGCGATGGCACAAAGGAGGGTTTATACACGGTTGAATATCCGGATATGAGACAAAACAACGGATTTGGCAGTAGCGGTGCACAAATCCCGCTCCCCGGTGCGACCCCCTGGCGCACAATCACGGTGGGCAACAGCCTGAAGCCCATCGTGGAGACCACCATCCCGTTCGATCTGGTGGAGCCACTCTACAATGCGTCGCAGGAGTATCAATACGGCAGAGGTACCTGGAGCTGGATCGTCTGGCAGGATCAGAGCATGAACTGGGACGATCAGGTGAAATACATCGACCTGGCAGCGGAAATGGGATACGAATATATTCTGATCGATGCTTTGTGGGATTCCAACATCGGCTACGAGAAGATGGAGGAGCTGATCGGCTATGCCCGCTCAAAGGGTGTTGATGTCTTCCTCTGGTACAACTCCAACGGAGGATTCAATGATGCTCCACAAGGGCCCAGAAACAGAATGAGTACCTCCATCGCCAGAAAGAAGGAGATGAAATGGCTGAAAAAAGTGGGGGTGAAGGGGCTGAAAGTCGATTTCTTCGGTGGAGATAAGCAGGAAACAATGCGTTTTTACGAAGATATTCTCTCCGATGCCAATGACCACGGACTGATGATTATATTCCACGGCTGCACCCTTCCACGAGGATGGGAACGGATGTACCCCAACTTTGTGGGTAGTGAGGCGGTACTCGCTTCCGAGATGCTGATCTTCTCGCAGGATGTGCGGGAGAAAGAAGCTTTTTACGCCACCTTGCACCCCTTTATCCGCAACAGCGTAGGCAGCATGGAGTTCGGAGGGGTCTTTATGAATAAATTCCTCAACAGGGGAAACAACAGGGGACAACAACGACTTACTACCGATGTGTTTCAGATTGCAACCGGCATTCTCTTTCAAAATCCGGTGCAGATGTTTGCACTGACACCCAACAACCTGGCTGATGCCCCTGCGTCTCTGATTAGCTTTATGAAAGAGATCCCCACCACCTGGGATGAAACAGTGTATATTGACGGCTATCCCGGTAAGTTCTCGGTCATTGCCCGCCGCCACGGAGAGCAGTGGTATATTGCCGGGGTGAATGCCCTGGAACAGCCGCTGGAGCTGGAATTAAACCTACCCATGGTGGCAGGGCAAGAAGTGAGTATCTATTCCGACAACAGCAACCGGGAGGCACTTGTCACCAGCAACAAAGTCAATAAAAACGGCAAGGTAACCGTCACTCTACAGCCCAAAGGCGGTTTTGTCATCAAACAATAAGAATTACCCCGGTTCATCATATCTTGAGTAATCATACAATCGTTTTATTCACAGATGGTTGAAAAGCGGAAAATAAACATTCATTAAATTGAAGAGAATGAGAAGAATAAACTTAGGATTGTTTGTTTCTCTTTTTATTTGTTTTGGATCCATACAGGCACAGGAGAAACTATACAACAACGAATTTCCAATATCGGATGTAACGCTGCTCGAAGGGCCATTCAAAGATGCACGTGACCTCAACATCCAGGTACTTTTACAGTACGACGTGGATCGCTTGCTGGCACCCTACCGCAAAGTAGCCGGTCTGCCGGAGAAGGCAAAAAGCTATCCCAACTGGGACGGTCTGGATGGGCATGTGGCAGGGCACTACCTCTCTGCCATGGCAATAAATTATGCATCCACAGGCAATAGCGAGTGTAAAAAACGAATGGAACAGATGATTTCGGAACTAAGGATGTGCCTGGAAGCAAATGAAGTAAACAATGCGGAATGGGGTACCGGCTACGTCGGTGGGTTTCCCAACAGTGCGGCATTATGGTCAGCTTTCAAAAAGGGGGATTTTGGAACCTATATGTCTGCATGGGCGCCTTTCTACAACCTGCACAAGATGTATGCCGGCCTGCGGGATGCCTGGCTTTATGCAAACAACAAAGAGGCCAGGTCGCTGTTTCTGCAATTTTGCGATTGGGGTATTCACATCACTTCTGCCCTTACCGATGAACAGATGCAATCGATGCTCAACATGGAACACGGCGGCATGAACGAGATCTTTGCCGATGCTTACCAGATAACCGGCAACGAGAAATACCTGGTGGCAGCCAGGAGATTTTCGCACAAGCAGTTTCTTGAACCGTTGTCGCAGGGGATTGACAATCTTGACAACAAGCACGCAAACACGCAGATACCCAAGTTTATCGGCTTTACCAGAATCGCCGAACTGAGTGGCGACAAAACATATGAAAATGCGGGACGCTTCTCATGGGAGACCATTGTGAGAAACCGCTCTTTGGCTTTCGGAGGAAATAGCCGCAGGGAACACTTTCCAGGCATCGCATCCTGTGGTGATTATATCAACGATGTGGACGGACCGGAGACCTGCAACTCCTACAATATGCTGAAGCTAACCGAAGATTTGTTTCGCATCCGTCCCTCGGCACATTACGCCGATTACTATGAACGTACGCTGTTTAATCACATTCTTTCTACTCAACACCCGGAGCATGGGGGGTACGTTTATTTCACCACAGCCCGTCCCCGTCATTACCGGGTTTATTCCACTCCCAACAATGCCATGTGGTGCTGCGTGGGCACAGGCATGGAAAACCACAGTAAATACAATCAGTTTATCTATACCCACTCCGGCGATTCACTCTTCCTGAACCTCTTTATCGCTTCCGAACTCAACTGGAAGGAGAAAAAAATCAGCATCAGGCAAGAGACAGGTTTTCCATGCGAAGAAGGCACAACGCTTACCATAACAAAAGGATCATCACACTTTCCACTCATGATCCGGTATCCCGAATGGGTGAAGGAGGGGGCATTGACAATCAGCGTAAACGGAAAAGAAGTAAAGTACGATTCTCTCCCTTCCTCCTACATCTGTATCGACAGGAAGTGGAAAAAAGGAGATGTGGTGAAAGTGAAGCTGCCGATGCACAACAGCATTGTACAACTGCCCCATGTAGACAAATACATCGCTTTTATGCGCGGTCCCATCTTGCTGGGCGCCAGGACCGGCGCAGACGATTTGAGAGGATTGCTAGCCGACGATGGACGATGGGCACAATACCCGGGCGGCAAGATGTTGCCTGTCGACCAGGCTCCCATCCTGGTTGAAGACGACATTCAAAATATTGCCAACAAGCTGATACCGGTAAAGGATAAGCCCTTGCATTTCAAGCTAAGTGTCAAAATGGAAAATCCGATGGACGTAACCCTGGAGCCCTTCGCAAAAATACACGATTCCCGGTACATGATCTACTGGCTGGCACTAACAAATAATGGATACAGCTCGTACAAGGACTCCCTGACGGCAATGGAAAACAAAAAGATTGCCATCGAAAAACGAACCATCGATTTTGTGGCAACCGGTGAACAACAGCCGGAAACGGACCATGCCATCGAAAAAGAACATTCTACCTCGGGAAACAGCAACAACGAGTTCTATCGTGATGCAACCGGAAATGGCTATTTCAGCTACGAGATGAAGACAAATTCCGAAACCGACCTTTGTCTCCTTGTTCGCTATTGGGGTGCTGAGTGGGGAGGCCGAAGGCTTGATATATACATCGACGATGAAAAGTTGTTGACCGAAGACAATACCGGCCGCTGGAACCAATCAAGATTCTTTGATGTGGAATATGGCATCCCCCGCAGGATGGTGGAAGGAAAGGATAAGATAAGGGTTAAGTTTCAGTCTCTGCCCGGCAATACTGCAGGGGCTGTATACTTTATCCGTTTGCTAAAACAAAGCCAATCGAGAAACTAAATTACAATGAAGCTAATCTATTTATGTACCCTATCGCTGTATATTGCCTGCCTCCCAGGTTGTAACCGCACAACAGAGCCGGCACCCGTGTACCCGATACCTTCCGAAAATCAGGTTCGCTGGCAGGAAATGGAATACTACTCTTTTATACACTTTTCATTGAACACCTATACCGACCAATCGTGGGGGTATGGCAACGAAGACATTCACCTGTTTAATCCAACAGAGCTCGATGCACGGCAGTGGGCCCGTATATGCAAAGAAGCAGGCATGAAAGGGATCATCCTAACTGCCAAGCACCACAGTGGCTTTTGCTTGTGGCCATCAGAATATACCGAATATTCGGTAAAGAACACCCCGTGGAAAGAAGGGAAAGGCGATGTGGTACGTGAACTGGCCGATGCCTGTGAAGAATACGGCCTGAAGCTGGGTATATACATTTCCCCCTGGGATAGAAACCATCCCGATTATGGAAAACCTGAATATATCACCTATTTCCGAAATCAGATTAAAGAGTTGCTGACCAACTATGGACCTATTTTTGAAATATGGTTCGATGGTGCGAATGGAGGTACGGGATACTATGGCGGAGCAAATGAAAACCGGCAAATAGACCGTACGACCTATTACGACTGGCTGCCCACCTACCAAATGATCTATGAGCTGCAGCCCGGCATTGTTATATGGAACGATGGCGGCGACAGGGCTGATCTGCGTTGGGTAGGTACCGAAGCGGGGTATGTGGGAGAAACGAACTGGAGTCTGCTCGACAGCACAGGAGTAGTGAGTGGGGATATGTTACATTATGGTCTCGAAACAGGAAATGCATGGGTGCCTGCCGAGGTAAATACTTCCATCAGGCCAGAATGGTTTTACCATCCCAGTGAAGATGGCAAAGTAAAAACCGTATCCCACCTGATGGATACCTATTACCATTCTATTGGCCGGAATGCCACATTTTTGCTGAATTTCCCCGTGATGCCCAATGGGTTAATTCACCCAAATGATGAAAAGGCTGCACTTGATCTGGCACAGGCTGTTCAGGAAGCATTTGCGACAGACCTGGCAGACAATGCAAAGGTAGAAGCGACAAATGTCAGGGGGAACACCGCAAAATTTGCAGCAAAAAAAGCGATCGACAACAACAAGGATACCTATTGGGCTACCGATGACAGCGTTACAACAGCCTCCCTGACCATCGATTTCGAAAGACCAACCGCTTTCAACCGGTTTATGGTGCAAGAACAGATACGCCTGGGACAACGGGTAAAATCATTCACGGTGGAAGCGCTTGTCGGAAATGATTGGGAAGAAGTTGCCACAGGCACCACAATCGGCTATAAACGTATACTTCGTTTTCCTACTTTGGAAGCAAGCAAGGTTCGCTTCAACGTTACCAGTTCAAAAGCCTGTCCGGTGATATCGAACATCGGCGTTTACAATGCGCCGCAAATACTGACACCCCCAACGATCATACGCAACAAGTCGGGTGATGTAATAATAACCCCCGCCGATTTTGAATCTGAGGTGTATTTCACAATCGATGGCAGCAAACCCAGCGCCGGCTCGAACAAATATTCCGGGCCCATTCACTCAGACAACAAACTGGTAGTAAATGCCATTGCTTATGAACCTTCATCGGGAAGAAGCAGCGAAGTAAGTCACCAGGAATTCGACTTACCCCGCAAGGATTGGACCATCCTGGGGATTGAAGACGACAAAGCATATGCAATACTGGATGGCAACCCATACACTGCCTGGCACCAGAAGGTGAGCACACTGCCTGCCGACCTGATCATCGACCTAAACAAAGAACTCATCCTGAATGGATTTAGATATCACCCCGATATGGGTATGTGGGGCCCGGGTATAATTACGGAATACCAGATCTACGTTTCCACCGACCAAAAAAAGTGGAAAATAGTCAGTGAGGGCGAATTTGCAAACATAAAAAATAACCCGTTATGGCAAACCAAAATGTTTAAAGAAGAAAAAGCCCGCTATGTATTGTTTCGTGCGATAAAAAATACCGAAAACAATCACAACATCGGATATGCCGAGATTGACCTCATTACAAATTGAACGGAAATATATTTTTTCTATCCGTTACGAGACAACAGAGTGTGAATAATTATTAACGAAAGAGCAGAAAGTTTCGAATTACGTGGTATTGAGCAGTTGAGGCCGTACGAATTGAGTTAGTCTTACCATAAGTTTTACTATCCCAATAAAGAAAAAAATGAGAAGAAGATTGCTGATAATTTTGCTGTTGTCCTGCCATATCCAAATATATGGTCAGTCCCAAAGCAATAAGATATCGAATCCATTGGAAGAACTGGTTAGTATATATGAATATGGAGAAAATATAACATCGTATGAGACAAATTTCAAAAATTTATTGAATAATTGGAAGACTGAGAATATTACAAATGCAAATGAGTACGAATTTGTGAACATTTCGTTTGTCGAATCCATATCAGACTCGATTAGATATATTTATTATCGCAATTATTTTTCTGGGGGGGGAGCCTGTTTATTCCTCAATTAAAAGTAATAGAGGAACAGGTACATATCAATGACAAAGTCTATTCGATTAAGTTTACATATTTAGGAAATACTTACACTAATTATGTAATTTGCAGTTCTTCAAGTAAAAAGGTAGTCATAGACTGTTTTTTTAAGAATATAGTGATAGATAAATGAATAAAATAAACGCACAATGAACAAAATTTTGAACACATTTTATAAAATTCTCCTTGTAGGTGCAGTAGTTGTCGCTACACTCCCGATCAAAGCACAAAATCCTGTCGTCCAGACCTGTTTTACAGCGGACCCGGCACCGATGGTATACAACGGTACTGTATACCTGTATACTTCTCACGACGCGGACTCAACAGCAAATAACTTCTTTACTATGTACGACTGGCGTTGCTATTCATCGAAAGACATGGTGAACTGGACCGACCACGGCGCCGTGGCTTCGTTGAAAAACTTTGCCTGGATGAACAAAACAAACGGGGCGTGGGCACCGCAATGTATAGAGCGAAATGGTAAGTTTTACCTCTACGTTCCCATTCATGGCGAGGGTATTTCGGTGCTTGTTTCCGATTCTCCCACCGGTCCGTTTACCGATCCAATTGGAAAACGCCTGATCGACAGTGATCATATTTGGCAGGACATTGACCCAACCGTGGCTATTGATGGCGAGGGACAAGCCTGGTTATATTGGGGAAATCCCGGTCTGTGGTATGTCAGGCTGAACGAAGATATGATATCGTACGACCGTAGCATTGGCCGGGATGGTATTGTCTCCATTGAAATGACTCCCGAATCCTTTGGCTCCAAAACAGGCCGCGACGGAAAACCTGGAACCACCTACACCGAAGGTCCGTGGTTCTATAAACGCAACAATCTCTATTACATGATTTATGCCGCCGAAGGTATTCCCGAATACATCTCTTATTCTACCGCCAATTCTCCCGAAGGGCCCTGGGCATACAAAGGTCAGATTATGAAAAGAACCGACCACCTGGCCTTTACCAACCACGCAGGAGTCATCGATTTTAAGGGAAATTCGTACATCTTTTATCACGATCAGGCTTTGTCAATTAATCAAGGCTTTAAACGTTCGGTTAGTGTAGAACAATTCAGTTATAATGCCGATGGCAGCATTCCGCTAATCACCCCTACCAAAGAGGGCGTGACCAAAAGTGTTGCCAATTTAGATCCTTATCAAGAGGTGGAAGCCGAGACCATCGCATGGAGCGAAGGTTTAAAGACTGCTGGCAACAGCCAGGAAGGCGTTTATGTAACCAACATTGAAAGTGGCGATTATCTACAGGTACGCAGCGTCGATTTTGGGAAAGGTGCCAAAACCTTCGAAGCAAGTGTGGCATCTGCCTCTCAAGGTGGTAAAATCGAAATCCGGCGAAACAATCCCAATGGGGAATTGCTGGGCACAATCGATGTAAAAAACACAGGTGGATGGTTAAATTGGACAACCGTAAAAAGCAATATAAAGAAAATCAATGGCATACACGACATCTGCTTTGTGTTCAAAGGCGGTGAAGGTGAGTTGTTCAACTTCGACTGGTGGAAATTAAAAAAGTGATTTAAAAACATGAAGAACATGACAGTAGAAAAATTGTGCCGAAATTCCAGCATTCTATTGCTATTTCAGTTGATCGCGATTTTACTTTTTTTCAGCAATAACACCTACACTTATGCCCAAAGCAAAGTGCTCGCTCACTGGCGCTTTGAACAGGTTCAGCATCTCAATGGTGACTCCGCTTCGACTTTAATAGATGGGCACCAAGGTCCTTCAGAGGATCAACCTTTTGTTTTCGATGAATCGGGCAAAGGCAACTATCTGATAATACGTGGGAACATGCCATCACCAAATGTCCTTTCAGACAATGTCCCGTCAGTTTTGGCAGATGGGAAGCCCAACTCCCACTCGTTATCCATTAAGCGCAGTGAATATGTGGTAACCTATGATCAACCCCTGGCATATTACGACATGCGCAAGAGCTGGACAATTGAAGCAAGCTTGATGTGCAACCTCCTGGGTACCGAACAGGTGTATCTTTGCAAGGAAGGCGGGAGGGGGCATTTGGCAGGCGATGTCTCGATTGGTTTTGACAATATGCATACAAAATACTTTGTGGAATTGATGTGTGCCGATGGTGTGGCACGCCGCGTTGTTGCCGGTGATAAAGTAGAGGCAGGTAAGTGGTACGATGTACGCGCGCATGCCGTTTACGATATTAAAAAAGATCAAACCACCATGCAAATACAGGTAAAATCTTCTACCCAAGACAGCTTTGGCAAGCCTTCCTCTATTACCTTCAGTGGCCCGGCAATGCGCAGCGATGCCGGAACATGGATTATTGGACATGGCTATCCTGGCGGTTTTCCCAACAGCTTAGCTGTTCTTGATGGTGGTATCGATGAAGTTAAAATTTCAGGCGAAGCCATGCCACGCGTACCAGGACAGAATCCACTGTTCACCGATACCTTTACTGCTGACCCGGCTGCACTGGTTGTTGGCGACAGGCTTTACGTTTATGCAGGGCACGACAAGGCTAATCCGGGAGGATGGTTCAATATGCCCGAATGGCTTTGCTATTCAACCACCGATATGAAAAAATGGACTGCCCATGGTCCTGTATTGGCTGCAAAAGATTTTGTTAATGCCCACAGTTGGGCTGCATGGGCTGCACAAGTCGTTGAAAAGGATGGTAAATATTATTTCTATGTTACGCTCGACAGAAAAGAAGGACATTTTATCACAGTAGCTGTTAGCGACAGCCCTACTGGACCCTTTAAAGAAGCACGTCCGGGTCAACCACTTATTACAGATGACATGACAACCGACTCCCACCGGTGGAATTCCGATATCGACCCAACTGTATTCATTGACGATGATGGAACACCCTGGATGGCTTGGGGAAATGGCGACTGTTATATGGTAAAACTAAATCGCAACATGGTGGAGCTAGATGGCCCAATTACCAAAGTACCTTTCAGAAATTTCTCCGAAGGCCCCTGGCTCTTCAAACGCGGTAATCTTTACTACAATATTTATGCGGCGGATGCACCCGGTGTACAGCCCGAGCAGATTGCTTATTCAACAGCTCCAGATATAAACGGGCCATGGACTTATGGAGGGTTGATCACAGGCCCTGCAAAGCACGGGTTTACTATTCATCCGGCCGTTGTGGAGTTCAAAGATCAATGGTATTTCTTCTATCACGACGGTTCTTATTCTTTGAATGGAGAACCTGGCGGCGACTGTCGTCGTCAGGTTTGCGTTGAATACCTCTACTTCGATAAAGATGGCAGTATAAAACCAATCACCCTAACTGTTGAAGGGGTTAGTATAAAACCGAAAAAATAATCACAAAAATCATATTTACAATGAAAAAAGTATTAATAATTAATGTTCTTATGGCAATTGCCTTTCTATGCATTGCACAAAAACCGACGACCCTGCCTATTATATCAACAAAATACACAGCCGATCCCGCGCCTATGGTGTATAACGATACCGTATTCTTATATACATCACACGACGAGGACGATGCAATGGGTTTTAAAATGCAAGACTGGCTTTTATATTCATCCACCGACATGGTAAACTGGACCGAACATGGGGTGGTAGCCTCATTGAAAGATTTCAAATGGGTTCCTTACGACAACGGTGCCTGGGCGGTTCAGTGCATCGAACGTAACGGGAAATTTTATCTCTATTGCCCCATGCCGGGCGGGGTTGGAATTGGCGTACTGGTAGCCGACAGCCCTTATGGTCCTTTCAAAGACCCTCTGGGGAAGCCTTTAATAAAAAACAGCAGCCACGACATCGATCCAACTGTATTGATTGACGACGATGGTCAGGCCTATATGTACTGGGGAAATCCCCAGGTGTATTGGGTGAAACTGAACGAAGACATGATTTCCTACTCGGGCGAGATCATGCAAGATTCCACAACGCCGGCAAACTACCAGGAAGGGCCGTGGGTGTGGAAGCGCAACGGCTTCTACTACCTGGCATATGCCTCAACCTGTTGTCCTGAAGGCATTGGCTATGCCATGAGTAGCTCACCCACAGGGGAATGGGAATACAAAGGCATGATTGTGGATGCCTCGGAAAAGACCCGTGGCAACCACCCTGGAATTATCGAATTCAAAGGTAAATCATATTGTTTTGGGCATAGTTACGACTTGCTTAAACTATCTACAAGCAAATTTTATGAACGACGTTCGGTCGATATGGATGAAATGAGGTATCATCCCGATGGAACCATACAGAACCGCACCTACTGGTCCGTTGAAGGTCCTGCACAAGTAGGCACATTGAATCCCTTCAAGCGTGTTGAAGCGGAAACAATGGCCTGGAGCGAAGGCCTGAAAACACACTTCGAAACCGAATGGGAAGGCGACTTCGACTGGGCCAGGGGCAGAAAAATTGCCGATCGATTGTATGTAACATCCATCAACCATGGCGATTATATTCTGGTAAAAGGGGTCAATTTTTCCGATGGTGCAAAAACGATCGATGTGAGTGTCTCTCCGCTTAACGGAGGGAAAATCGAAATCCATGCCGATAAAATCGATGGCCCTCTCGTTGCCACCGTTGAGATAAATTCTTCCCGGGAAGCCGGTTTATGGAAGACATTTTCCGCTCCAACTGAACATGTGAAAGGAGTACATGATTTGTATTTTGTCTTCAGGGGAGAAAAAGACCTGTTCAATTTCGATTGGTGGAAGTTTTCAAAATAGAAACATAGTAAAATTTGATAGATCATGAGAAGATTTTTTTATTTGGCTTGTATCCTCTTTTTTGCAACAAACCTTCTGGCACAAGATCGCGCTCCACATCCCGAGCTGGAAAATCCGGCAATACAGGGAATCAATAAGGAGTTGCCACGTGCTTCTTTTGTGAGTTATAACAACAGGGAAGTTGCATTGCAGAACAACAAGTTAAACTCATCGCAGTTCATATCGTTGAATGGAACCTGGAAATTTAAATTCGTTACCGGGGTATCGAACCGGATTAAAGAGTTTGCAGCCCCCAACTCTGATCTTTCGGAGTGGAACGAAATAAAGGTGCCCTCCAACATGGAAATAGAGGGCTATGGATATCCGATTTACACAAACGTCAGTTATGAATTTTATCCGCAGTGGAACTTCAAGCCTCCCTATGTCAACGATTTAGAAAAGAACAACATCGGCTACTACCGTCGCGACCTGGAAATTCCCCAATCATGGGACGGACAGCAGGTATTTATCCATTTTGGGTCCATCAAATCGGTTGGATTTGTATGGGTAAACGGACATAAAGCCGGCATGAGCAAGGATAGTAAGACACCGCAGGAATTCGACATTACCAAATACATTAAACCCGGAAGGAACTCCATTGCCGTGGAGGTTTTTCGCTGGAGTGATGCTGCTTACCTTGAGTGTCAGGACTTTTGGCGTTTGAGCGGCATACCACGTGAAGTGTATGTATATGCCCAACCGAAGGTTCGTTTGCGTGATTTTTTTGCACAATGTACGCTGGATGATACCTATACCGATGGCATTTTTGACCTCGACGTGGAGTTAAAAAACCACACCGGTAATAAAGTCACCCAATCGGTAAGCTATGAGATCCTGGATGATACGGGCAAAACAATTTCGTCGGAGAGCAAAACCATTCAAATAAACGATTCCGTCGGGACTGTGAGTTTTGGAACCATCCTTCCCGGGGTAAAGGCCTGGAGCGCTGAAATCCCTTATCTGTATACTTTGTTGCTCACCATGAAAGATGCTTCCGGAAAAACGACCGAGGCGACATCAATAAAAATTGGTTTCCGGACAAGCGAGGTAAAAAACGGACAGTACTTGGTCAATGGTCAGCCTGTGTTGCTGAAAGGAGTAAACCTTCACGAATTTAACCAAATAAACGGTCAGGTAGTCGATGAGAAGGATGTGATGCTCGATATGGAACGGATGAAGCAGCTTAATATAAATGCCATCCGCCTGAGCCACTATCCGCAGCCTGCATTTTTCTATGACCTTACGGACAAATATGGTTTCTATATTGTTGACGAAGCCAACATAGAATCGCATGGCATGGGCTATGACCGCGCTAAAGGTAAAAGCCTGGCCAACAACCTTGATTGGACAGAGGCTCACCTGTTTCGCACCCGCAATATGTTTGAACGGGACAAAAACCATCCGTCTGTTGTGATATGGTCATTGGGTAACGAAGCCGGCAACGGGTATAATTTTTACCAGACCTATCTGTTCATTCGCAGCCGCGATAAGAATCGCCCAATTCAATACGAGCAGGCGGGCCACGAATGGAATACCGATATTGTGTGTCCTATGTATGCCAAGCCTCAACATATTGAACATTACGCAAATAACTTCACAGACAGGCCCCTGGTGCTTTGCGAGTATGAACATGCCATGGGGAACAGTATGGGTAATTTAAAAGACTACTGGGATATCATTGAAAAATACCCCAATCTTCAGGGCGGTTTTATATGGGATTGGGTGGATCAGGGACTGGTCAACGAAAATGAAAAGGGTACATTCTGGGCCTATGGAGGCGATTACGGTCCCCCGGGAACACCATCCGATGGCAATTTTCTGATTAACGGGGTTGTTTTTCCCGACAGGAGCTTCAAGCCTCACAGTTACGAGGTGAAGCATGTCTATCAAAACATTGGTTTTGAACCCGAAAACCTTGAGAACGGACAGATACAAATAAAGAACAAGTTCTTTTTTACCAACCTCTCTAAATACAATTTCAGCTACACAATCACGGCCAACGGCAAAGTGGTAAAAACAGAAAAACTACCTTCAATGGATGTGGCTCCTCAGCAATCCAAAATAGTCGACATTGACTTAAAGGGGATTTCAGCACGCCCGGGAGTCGAATACTTTGTGACGCTATCGGCCAAAACCAGCACAGCTGACAACCTGCTACCCAAAGGATGGGAGATAGCCTCAGGACAAATCAAGCTTCCTGTCGAAGCGCCCAAAGTCTCAATCGATATGGCTAAAACAGGAAAGGTGACTTGCACGGAAGGAACCACCATCGACATCAACGGAAAAGGATTCTCGCTGGCCATCGATGCACAGTCAGGAGTGATCACATCGTATAAAGCCAAAGGCCGGGAATTGTTGTTGAATGGATTTGGGCCGCGTCCTGCATTTTGGAGAGGCACAACCGATAACGATTATGGCTGGCGCATGCCTCGCGTGGCCCGCCCCTGGAAAACAGCATCGGGGCAAAACCCTGTCGCGGCAAGCGTGAAGACAACCCGGTTAGGAAATGCCGTTCAGATTGAGGTTGTGTATAAACTTGACTCTTTACAATCGACATGGCAAACTCTCTATACGGTTATGGGCAATGGCATGGTAAAGGTCGACAACAGCCTTGTCACCGAAGGCGAGAATATTCCAATTATTCCAAGAGTAGGGATGAAAATGCAGCTGCCTTCAGCATTTTCTCAAGTGGAATATTTTGGTTGTGGTCCCTGGGAGAACTACTCCGATCGGAACGCTTCCTCGTTCGTTGGCCGTTATAAGACTGCGGTGGCGGATATGTATGTACCGTATATCCGTCCTCAGGAAAACGGTCACCGTACCAACGTACGCTGGCTGGCTTTAAGCCGGGACGATGGGAGCGGACTTCTGGTTGTAGCCGACTCGCTCATTGAGTTTAATGCTTCAAACAATCCAGTTGAAGATTTTGATGCAGGTCCCAATAAGGACAGGAACCTGTGTCATGCGAACGATATTAAACCACACGACCTGGTGGAGATACACATAGATTACCGCATGATGGGTGTCGCCGGCGATGACAGCTGGGGTGCCATGCCACACGAACCCTATCTTGTAAGACCATCTGCTGAAGGACATAAATACAGTTTTACCCTCATGCCCTTTCATTCGGCTAAAGAGATGGAGTCTCTGCTCGTGCGTTGACGCCATGCATGCATACTGCTGCTGTTATAGCAAGGGTTGGGAAAATTTTCTTGCCCAAGATATTCTTAACTGATATAAGACCAAATATTGTAAAAACAAATACCATAAGATGATGAAAAAAATTGTTGCTGCGCTTTGCATATTGATGTTATTCTCAAATCCGGGCTTTGCTCAATCGTATAAAAAGACCGGACTGGGAGTGAGCGCTCAGGTTAATTCGATGGACATAGAGATACAGTTCTACGGACCATCAATAGTTCGGGTGGTAAAATCACCCGAAGGGAAAAACGTTAATAAAGAAAGTTTGTCCGTTGTCAAGACTCCGGAAAAAACAACTTTTACCACGAAACAGAAAGGGGATGAACTCCTGTTGAAGAATAAACTCGTGGAAGTGGCTTTGAACATGAAAAGCGGAAAAGTGACTTTCAAAAGCGCAAAGAATCAGGTACTTTTGACCGAAAAAGAAGCCGGTGCTACTTTCACTGACTTCGACGATGCCGGGGTAAAAACCTATCGTGTGAACCAGTCCTATGTACTGGATCAGGACGAAGCTATCTACGGCCTTGGTATTCTTCAAAATGGGAAAATGTCTCAGCGAAACCAGGAGGTGCATATGGTTCAAAACAACACATGGGATTTTGTGACATTTTTCCAGTCCGTGAAAGGGTACGGACTTTTCTGGGATAACTATTCGCCCACCACCTTTAAAGACAAACCAGGCGAAACATCTTTTAGTTCTGAAGTGGGTGAATGCATCGACTACTATTTTATGTATGGAGGTGATGCCGATGGTGTTATTGCGGAGATGCGTGACCTCACCGGACAGGTTCCCATGTTTCCATTGTGGACCTATGGATACTGGCAAAGCAAAGAACGATACAAAAGCCAGCAGGAGACCGTCGGTGTGGTAAAAAAATACCGCGAGCTGGGGGTGCCCCTCGACGGCATCATTCAGGACTGGCAATACTGGGGCAACAACTATCTATGGAATGCGATGGAGTTTCTGAACGAAGAGTTTTCCAATCCCCAGGCGATGGTCAACGAGATCCATGAGATGAATGCACACATGATCATTTCCATTTGGTCTTCGTTTGGCCCTGCCACCAAGCAATACCGTCAATTGGATAAGATGGGGGCTCTCTTCAACTTCAACACATGGCCCGAATCGGGTCTTACCAGTTGGCCACCCAACATGGACTATCCTTCGGGCGTACGTGTATACGACGCCTTCAACCCCAAGGCGAGGGATATTTACTGGAAACACCTGAACGAAGGTCTGTTTAAGTTGGGCATAGACGGATGGTGGATGGATTCAACAGAACCGGACCATTTGAGTTTTAAGCCGGAGGACATGAATACCCAAACGGCCATGGGCTCTTTCCGAAAGGTAAGGAATGCCTACCCTCTGGTCACGGTGGGCGGTGTGTATGACAATCAGCGGGCAGTAACCTCCGACAAAAGAGTGTTTATTCTTACGCGATCCGGATTTGCCGGTCAGCAACGCTATGGCGCCAACGTATGGTCGGGCGATGTCTTTTCATCGTGGGAGAATTTTCGGAATCAAATTCCCGCAGGACTTAATTTCTCGATGTGTGGCATTCCGCACTGGAACAGCGATATTGGCGGATTTTTTGCCGGGGCCTATAACAGATCATGGAACGACGGATCGGCATCCAGAAACCCAATGTTTCAGGAATTATATGTTCGCTGGATGCAATTCGGCGCCTTCAACCCGATGATGCGTTCGCACGGTACCGACCTCTCGAGGGAGATTTATCATTTTGGACAAAAGGGAGAACCCATATACGATGCCATCGAGCGCACAATTCGTTTGCGTTATTCTCTGTTGCCCTATATTTATTCCACTGCTTGGGAAGTAACAAACAAGCAGTCGAGTTTCATGCGGGCACTGGTGATGGACTTTGCACAGGATAAGAATGTCTGGGACATCAAGAACCAGTTCATGTTTGGTAATTCCATACTGGTTGCTCCAGTGACGGAGGCGCAGTATACTCCCGAGAAAATTGTGGATGCCAGCATAGAAGAAGGGTGGACACGAGCAAATGGAGAAGGGACAGAGAAAGGTTCACAAATAGATTTTACTGCTAAAAAAACCTCTAACCTCTATCTTCCGGCAGGTTCAAGATGGTATGATTTCTGGACGAACGAAAGATTTGACGGAGGAAAGGAAATCTCAAAAGAAACAAGCATCGACATCATTCCCTTATACATAAAAGCAGGAACCATCCTTCCCATAGGTCCCGAGGTGCAATATGCCACCGAGAAAAGCTGGGACAACCTGGAACTGAGAATTTACGAAGGTGCGGATGGGGAGTTTATCCTGTATGAGGATGAAAACGACAACTATAACTACGAGAAAGGAATTTATTCAACCATCACGTTTGCTTGGAATGATGCAAAAAAAGTGCTTACAATCAGTGGCCGCAATGGTTCGTTTCCGGGCATGCTTACACAAAGAAAGTTCCATATTGTGCGCGTCGGAAAAAACAAAGCGAACGGAATGGAAAAGGTTGAGAAGTTTGACAGGGTTGTCAATTATACCGGACACAAGGTTGAACTTAAGTTTTAGCACCCCAATCCCATTTGTTTCAATATTTCTATTTCATCCAAGATCACAGGATTATGAAAGGATTTATTTTTGGATTGATTGTGTTGTTTGGATTGGCGTTGAATAATCAACTATTTGCTCAACCTAAGCAAGCAAAAAAAAACGCATTATCCGGGAACAATCACCCTGAACAAGTTCCGGATATCTGGAACCTGCCACCGCTACCAGTGAGTGAAGGTCCTTATCCTGCCAGTTGGGAAGGGTTGAGCCGAATGTATGTGGTGCCGCAATGGTGGCGTGAAGCAAAATTTGGAGCCTGGTCGCATTGGAGCCCTCAGTCTATGCCCGAGCAGGGCGACTGGTACGCACGAGGCATGTATATGGAAGGTAGCCCTCAGTATCAGTACCATCTCGAACAATTCGGTCATCCGTCTGAATATGGCTACAAAGATATTTGTCACAACTGGATAACCGATCGATGGAATCCTGATGAGTTAATGGATTTATACGTAGAGATGGGGGCACGCTACTTTATGGCGATGGGTTGTCATCACGACAATTTCGATTGTTACGATTCAAAGTATCAGCCCTGGAATTCTGTAAATATCGGCCCCAAAAAAGACATTGTCGGGATTTGGGAAAAGAAAGCACGTGAGCATGGGATGCGTTTTGGCATAGGATTTCACAATACACCCTCTCGTACCTGGGGCCAATTTATGACTGTGCGATACACCAGTGACAAAATGGGCCCAATGGCGGGTGTACCATACGACGCGCTTCAAACTACGGCTGATGGCAAAGGAAAATGGTGGGAAGGAATGAATCCAGTGGACTTATATGGCGAGATTCACGACAAAAATGACCCACTGCATTCACCATTTGCCAATCAGTTTATGTGGCGTGTAGACGATGCCATTACCAAGTATCATCCCGATGTGATTTACTTTGATGAACATGCGGGAAACTCACAAGTTGATTTAGGGGTAACGATGGGGCTTGGCTTTCTCGCTCCCCAATTAATTGCAAATTACTACAACAAATCCTTGCACTGGAACAAGGGAAAAATGGATGTGGTAGTAAACCTCAAAGGTGTGGGAGGACAGTACAACAGCTTTCAAAAGAACCCGGAGTTGCTCCCATTGGCCGACCGATCACTGGTTAAGAGCACAGAGGCCATCATAGAACAGGAAATTAAGGCCTATCCGTTCCAGACTGAAACCAGCATTGCCGACTGGCATTACAGGACAGGGCAGAAGTACATGGATGCGGCTACCGTAATCCAATTGCTGATGCAAAATGTCAGCCGCAACGGAACCATGTTGCTCAATCTTACTCAGCATGGTCGTGGTGATCTTGATCCGGAGGTAATCGCTATGGCAAAAGATGTGGGTGCATGGTTGAAAATAAACGGCAAGGCGGTTTTCGGATCGCGACCTTTTGAGGTTTATGGCGAGAATAATATTTGCTTTACACGCAATAATGGGTATATTTACGCAACAATTTTTAACTGGGATGACAGCCCGATCACTTTTAAATCCCTGCATTCAAATGGGAGCACGCTGGGTAAGATTTCCAGGGTAGACATGCTTGGTAGCGACATCGAGATCAATTTCGTACAGAATGAAACGGGATTGACAATAACACCCAGTCAAAAACTACAATCCATCGATGGAATCACCGATAGTTCGCTGTCACATGCATACCGTGTTTTACAAATTACCCACGATAAGGGGTGGGTAAACGATGACGACCCGGGCATTGTAGCTCCCGGATGGAAACGGGCTTGTAACCTGGAATCAGGCGACTACAACAATGACCTGACCATGAGCGAAATAGCGGGTGACGTTTGGAGTTACTCTTTTAAGGGTAGTGGCGTAACAGTCATTGCGCCAAAAGAAGAGGGTGCTGGCATTATTGAAATACAGATTGATGATAACGTGAGGGCTACAGTCAATTTGTCAACTACGGGAATACGCAAGCCACAGCAGCTTGTATGCGAGATACGCGATCTGGAACCCGGTAATCATACTATAAAAATTATAAACCGGGGTGACGGAAATGTAGCAATTGATGCATTAAAAATAGATAATCTCAAAGATGAAATTTAGTTTTTTACCAATTTTATTATCAGGAGTAATCATAACTTCGTGTGTCCCAAAGCATGAGGATATGATGGAAGGGATCTATGAACCTACGTGGGAGTCACTTGCCCAGTATGAAAAAGCCCCGGATTGGTTCAGGGATGTCAAATTTGGAATTTGGTCCCATTGGGGGCCACAGTGTCAACCCGGACAAGGGGATTGGTATGCCCGGGAAATGTACATGGAGGGAAGTCGTGCCTACCGATGGCATGTCGAAAATTATGGCCATCCATCGGAATTTGGATTCAAGGATGTAATCAATCTCTGGAAAGCCGACAAATGGGATCCTGAAGAGTTGATGGAGTTGTACCATCGGGTAGGAGCGCGTTACTTCTTCACCCTGGGTAATCATCACGATAATTTTGACAACTGGAACAGCAAGCATCACAAGTGGAATGCTGTAAATATGGGGCCTAAAAAAGACATTGTGGGTGGCTGGGAGAAAGTAGCGCGAAAATATGGGATGTATTTCGGCGTGAGTATCCATTCGGCACATGCATGGACCTGGTATGAAACCGCTCAACGCGCCGATGAGGAAGGTGCGTTATCCGGTGTGCCATTCGACGGAAAAATGACGAAAAAAAATGGCAAGGGTAAATGGTGGAACGGATATGATCCACAGGAGTTATACGCGCAAAACCACCCGTTGAGTGAAGAGAGCTGGGACAATGGCATGATTCATCGCCAATGGGCTTGGGGAAATGGTGCTTTTCCTCCTTCAGAAGAATATTGTCAGAATTTTTTTGATCGTAATGTGGATATGATCAATCATTATAGTCCCGACCTGATTTACTACGACGATACCGCTATGCCTTTGTGGCCTGTGAGTGATGCCGGTTTGCGTACCGTAGCTCACTTTTACAATAAAAGCGTTAGCGAGAATGAAGGCAAAAATGAAGCCGTTGTATTCGCCAAAATTTTGTCTGATGAACAGAAGAATGCATTGGTATGGGATGTGGAGAAAGGGGTTCCCGATCAGATACAGGAGAAGCCGTGGCAAACATGTACTTGCTTGGGATCATGGCATTACGACCAATCCATTTACGACAATGATCGATACAAATCTGCAAAAACAGTCGTCCACATGTTGATTGACATTATCAGCAAAAATGGGAATTTATTGCTGAGTGTGCCGCAGAGGGGGGACGGAACGATTGACGACAAAGAGCGGAAGATATTAGAGGATATCGCAGCCTGGATGGCGGTGAACAGCGAAGGGGTATACGACACACGTCCCTGGAAGATTTTTGGTGAAGGGCCCGTAGCGGAAGCTAGCAATCCGCTGCAAGCTCAGGGCTTTAACGAAGGAAGGCACGCTCCGTATACTTCGGCAGATATTCGTTTTGTAGTGAAGGGCGACAACCTCTATGCCCATGTACTGGCGCACCCGGAAGACAACAAAGTGGTTATCCGGTCCCTGTCGGAAGGAAATCCGTTAATGGAGGGAGAAATCAAGTCAGTGTCTCTGGTTGGAAGCAACAGAGAGATAGAGTTCAAAAGGAACACCGAAGGGCTCATGATTGAACTACCCGATGAGGGTGCACCGAATGAGATCTCCCTGTTGCTGAAAATCTCGTAACATGAACTTCTTTTCCCTCTTATTGATGGGAAAGGGATTCATGCTATCGGCCAGTTCCATGTGTGTTAACAAAAATGGGGGAATTTGTATGAACAACAAAAGCAATATCTTCGTCCGAATCACAATGCAGTCACTTCTCATTGTCGTTGCCGCCGGATTGATTGGCTCCTGTTCAATCCCTGCAAAAAAGGCACCAACAGGTCGTGAAAAAATCTCTCTCAACGAGGATTGGTTTTTTTACCGATACCACATTGCTGAGAAAGCCGACGCATTGAATTATGACATACGTCCTGAAGTTGAAGATGCGAGAGAGTATCTGGTAGCGGATGCCAAACCCACGGAAGCAGTAGAGGCAGGTACTTCCGCAGAGGTATTAAAGCCATGGATCCTGCCCACGGCAAATCCTTTTATCAAAGATTTCAAAAAACATCATATTCGTCCCGAAGGTGAAGCGCCCGGAAAAGATTTCCCTTTTGTGCAACACGATTTTGATGACTCTGGCTGGCAGCGGGTCAACCTGCCGCACGACTGGGCCATTGAGGGACCTTTTTACAAAGGGGATAGCCCGGAAGTGGGTGGCGGAATGGGACGTCTTCCTGTACAGGGGGTTGCCTGGTACAGAAAGAAAATTGACATTCCCTCTTCCGACAAAGGCAGGTCTGTTTTTCTTGACGTGGAGGGCGCCATGTCCTATGCCATGGTCTGGCTCAACGGCACCCTGGTGGGCGGCTGGCCCTATGGCTACAACTCATGGCAACTGGATCTGACACCCTATATTCTCTATGGTGAAGAGAACCAGCTGGCAATCCGCCTCGACAACCCCAACCACTCCTCACGCTGGTATCCGGGTGCGGGGATCTACCGAAATGTATGGCTGATCAAAACTCACCCGGTACACATTGGTCAGTGGGGAACCTATGTGACGACGAGAGAAGTCTCCGCATCCTCGGCGACGGTCGACCTGGAAGTAAACGTCGACAACGATTCGGGATCGGATGTGATGGTGTCTATCGAGACTGAGATCTATGAACTGGACAGCCTGGGAGAAAAAGGGAAAAAGGTCATTGCATCTTTCCCGGTTACAGAGATTGCATTGGGCGCAGGAGAGAGCGGTAAAAGCAAACACACCACCGTGGTAAGAAACCCTAGGCTGTGGGGACCAAAGCCTACACAGACCCCTCACCTTTACCGGGCTATCACCACCTTGAAACAAAACGGCAGGGTGATCGACTGCTACGAAACAAGCTTCGGCATCCGCAAGCTGTTGCTCGATCCGAAACAGGGAGTGGTGGTGAACGGGGAAGTAGTCAAGCTGAAGGGAGTCAACCAGCACCACGACCAGGGTGCACTGGGTGCGGCGTTCAACCGGCGCGCCGCGGAACGACAGCTTGAGCTGCTGCAGGAGATGGGATGCAATGCTGTCCGCATGGCACATAACCCGCCAGCGCCGGAACTGTTGGAGTTAACCGATCGGATGGGATTCCTGGTGGTTAATGAGATCTTCGACTCCTGGGAGAGGAAGAAGACACCGCACGACTTTCACCTGATCTTCCCGGAGTGGTCCGAAGCCGATACCCGCTCCTTCGTGCGCCGCGACAGAAACCATCCCTCGGTGATCATGTGGAGCTACGGCAACGAAGTGGGCGAACAGTACACGGACGAAAAGGGAGCGGCCCTGGCTGAATATCTGAACAGGATTGTCAAAGAGGAAGATCCCACACGCCCCACTACCCTCTCCATGAACTACGCCAAGCCGGATATGCCTTTTTCGCGGGTGGCCGATGTAATTGGTCTCAACTACCAGGGTGAAGGCATCCGGCAGGAGCCAGAATTTGAAGGAACCAACCGGATACGTACGGTCCCCCAGTATGATCATTTTCATGCTACTTTCCCGGAGAAGGTGATCTTCGGTAGCGAGGTGGGCTCTTCCTTCAGCAGCAGGGGGATCTACCTCTTTCCGGTCACCGAAAAGAGTAGCTCTCCCACCCGCGATGGCATGGGTGGAGATTCCCGAATGGCACAGGTGAGCAGCTATGAGCTTTATGCGGTGGACTTTGGCTCCTCGCCCGACAAGGTGTTCCGGATGCAGGATTTGCATCCCTATGTAGCGGGAGGGTTCGTATGGACCGGCTGGGATCACCTGGGAGAGCCTACTCCCTACTACTCTTCCCGAAGCTCCTACTGTGGTATCATCGATCTGGCAGGATTTAAAAAAGACCGGTTCTATCTCTACCAGTCCCGCTGGCTGCCTGGGTTGCCGATGGTGCATATCCTGCCCCACTGGAACTGGCCCGACAGGGAAGGTGAGGTCACGCCGGTCCATCTCTTTACCTCCGGCGACGAGGCGGAGCTGTTCCTGAATGGCAGGTCGCTCGGTCGAAAGGAAAAGGGGCAGTTCGAATACCGGCTCCGGTGGGATGACATCCGTTACGAGCCGGGTGAACTGAAGGCAATAGCCTACAAAAACGGTAAAAAATGGTCGGAGGACGTGGTGGTCACAACCGGCGAGCCATTCACTCTGCAGCTGGAAGCAGACAGAAGTCGGATCGCTGCAGACGGAAAGGACCTTGCATTCATCACCGTACAGGTAACCGACCAGAAAGGGCGTCCGGTACCGGATGCAAGCTTACCGGTCCATTTCACCATCGAGGGATCGGGTGAGTTGGTGGCCACCGACAACGGCAACCCGGCCGACATGACTCCGTTCCCCTCCCTCACAAGAGAGACATTTAACGGACAATGTCTGGTGATAGTGAGAGGTGAATCAGGCAAACCGGGTAGGATCACGATCAAAGCTGATTCACCGGGATTGAAAGAGAGCAAGTTTATCCTGGAATCGGATTAGTTCTGTCATAACTTGCTACTTTATAAAACAGCCATTAAACTCACCGTATGAATCCAAAACAACATGCTGATATGAATCCAAAATATTTTGTGTCTATTTTGTGTCTGATTGCAATAATGCAGGTATCCTACGCAAAGACGAACCTAAAAGATTTCACCCCTGTATCGCTTAAACCTCGCCTCGTCGTTTTAACCGACATTGCTCCGGGAGATGTGGAGCCGGATGACATGCAATCCATGATCCGCCTGTTGGTACACGCAGATCTGTTTGAGATAGAAGCGTTGATTGCCTCCGGAGGCTGGAACAGTAGCGGGCGAAGCTATCCCCTTTCCTGGATGGAGATTCTATACAAGACAATCGATGCATACGAAAAAGACTTGCCCAACCTTATGAAACGTTCGGAACAAAACAGCTTTCTTACATTGGCAGAGGAGAACGAACTGCAGAGGATCGGTTACTGGCCCAGTGCAAGCTATTTGCGTAACCGGGTAATGCCGGGAAGCTTGAATTTGGGATACAAGGAGATTGGAAAAAATAACGAGTCACAAGGGAGTGATTTCATCATTCAACTGGTCGATGAAGCCGACGACCGACCCTTGTGGGTTGCCGTCTGGGGAGGGGGAAACACACTGGCTCAGGCAATCTGGCGGGTGAAACAGGAGCGAACGGAAAAGGAACTTCGTCGCTTTTTGAATAAACTGCGCGTCTATACCATCACCGACCAGGATGTACCCTGGGGAGAGCGACACTCCAATTATCCTTTCAGTTCCCACCAATGGATGCGCCGTGAATTTGAAAAAGAGCTTCTCTTTATCTGGGATGAGAGTGCATGGCTTTCGCAGAACGGAATCGGCGCCGGGAAATGGGATGAATACGCAACCCATATCCAGCATCATGGTCACCTCGGAATAATCTACCCCAAAAATAAATACGGGGTTGAGGGCGATACACCGTCGTTTCTGCATCTCATGCCCAATGGTCTGAATGATCCGGAAAAACCGGAGCAGGGTGGCTGGGGAGGATACTTTGAGTGGGGACCAGGAATGGACAATGAAACCTACTGCTTTACAAACCATGCAGGAGGGGCCAAAGAAACATCCAAAAAGTACGAAGCTTACTTTTATCCTGCTATTTTCAATAATTTTGCTGCCCGGATGGACTGGGCCAAAGAGGGTAAGGGGAACCGAAACCCGGTAGTGATTGTCAATGGGAAGAAAGATAGGGAAATATTATCCATCGCCCCTCGACAAGGCAGGAAAATCGTTTTGGATGCCTCCGAATCTTTTGATCCCGACGGTGATCAGTTGAGCTATAAATGGCTGTTTTTGTCCGAAGCTGGCACTTATTCAGAAACGGTAGAGTTGGAGAATGCCAGCACCTCAAGAGCGACAATAAAAATCCCTTCAGACATGGCGGGAAAAAGTATTCATCTAGTTTGTGAAGTAACCGATCACGGAATTCCCAATCTGACAAGTTACAAAAGAATCATTCTAAATCCAGCCAAATAATGAAAATAGATTTTCGATTAAAAGCAGCCACAATCTTTCTCATCTTGGGAGTAATGACAACTTCCGGTTTTTCGCGTCCAAGAGTGGTGATCATGACCGATTTTCCTCCGGTGGATGTAATACCCGGAGGGATGGGGTTCGGCTCTGCCGAAAAGCGGAGCGACTCGGACGACGTACAATCGATGATCCGGTTTCTGCTATATACAAATGATTTTGATGTAGAGGGACTGATCGCAACCTCTGCCACATTCGCCAATATCGCTAACAAACAGCATTTATTCGATATGCTCTATCTGTATGATCATGTCGATGAGAACCTCCGTTCTCACGATGATCGTTATCCAACGGCCGGTGAACTTCGTACAAAAACATGGCAAGGCAGGTCGGGGACATGGGGGCGACCGGTTGCAGAGATTATCGGTGAAGGCAAGGATAGCGAAGCATCCGAGAAAATAATCAGGCTGCTGGAGAAGGATGACGAGAGACCCGTATGGTTCTGTGTATGGGGAGGATCTGGCGATTTAGCCCAGGCATTATGGAAAATATCAAAAACATGCGATGCATCGGAAACAGAACGTATCATAAGGAAAGTCCGTATTTACATGATCGGTTTTCAGGATGGTTCGGGAAAGTGGCTCCTGGATACATTTCCCAGTCTTTTTGCGATCGTCTCCGAAAAAAATTATATGGGAATGTTCAACAATGCCCCCGGTTCTGACAAAGCACTATCGGATCTTCAATGGATAAACAAACACATCAGAAAGGGCCATGGATTACTTGGTGCACTCTATCCGGAGAGCGGTTTTTATCCCGAAACACCCGGTGTATGGGAGGGAGACTCTCCTTCATTCTTATATTTGGTGAGCGCTGTCCGTGGACTGAATAACCCGGAAAAACCCAATCAGGAAAGCTGGGGAGGACGGTTCATACAACCGGACTCCACGAAAAATCACTGGTATGATCATCCTGACGGATCCATTGCGGTATCGAAATGGAGGAGAGAGGTACAGGATGATTTTGCCAATCGGGCCGACCGGATGCTACCCTGAAGTATCGGCTAGTACCAATCAACTGGCAATTAGACTCAAAAAGACAAACAGAATAAAAATGAATGGTGTAAGAAATATCGCAATGATTATGCTGACTGTTTTCGCCATGAATCTTCAAGTGTCAGCCCGGGAGATACCACTGGTCTATAATACCGAAAGCTCGGTCTCTCCTTTTGAAGTCTGTCTGCCCTCATTGGAGGAACTGCCCCTGATTGAAACACTGCCCGACCCCTTTGCCTGGTCCGACGGAAGCGGACGATCCACCCGTTTTGAGGACTGGGGACGCAGAAGGCTGGAGATCGGTATGGAAATTCAGCGCTATGAGATTGGCAGGAAGCCGGAACGCCCTGACTCCATCACCGCCAATTACTGGAACGATACGCTGAAAGTGTGCATTACGGTCAATGGAGAGACACTGACGCTCGCCTCTCATGTGATCCTGCCCATAGGGAAGGGGCCTTTTCCTGCGGTGATTGGTATTGGCAGGGGATCCGGCAGTCTCCCACCCGACCTCTTTCCCTCCCGCGATATCGCACAGGTCACTTTCAATTTTGCCCAGGTCATGGCCTGGCAACAAAAAAGGGGGGAAGAACCGATCAACCGGCTATATCCCGATCTGGTTCACATGGGTGCATACAGTGCCTGGTCGTGGGGTGTCAGCCGCCTGATCGACGGGCTGGAGATCGTACAAGATCAATTACCGATCGATTTGCGCCGGCTGGCCATCACCGGCTGCTCCTTTGCCGGAAAAATGGCACTCTACGCCGCGGCTTTCGATGAGCGGATTGCCCTCACCATTGCACAGGAATCGGGAGGCGGGGGCGCGGCTTCCTGGCGGGTTTCCGAAACATTAGGCGAGGTGGAAACACTAAGCAGAACCAGCCATGTCTGGTTTATGGAGGAGATGTTTCGGTTCTCCGATGCCGTAGGCAAGCTACCTTTCGATCATCATGAGCTCATGGCTATGATCGCACCCCGTGCCCTGCTTTGCCTGGGCAATCCCGATTATGAATGGTTGGCCGAGGAGTCAGGATACATCTCTTGCAGGGCAGCACAACGGGTTTGGAAAACGTTCGGAATACCGGACCGATTCGGATTTTCCATTGTAGCAGATCATAGGCACTGTATCCTCCCCGATGTGCAACGACCGGAAGTAGAAGCTTTTATCGACAGATTTCTGCTGGGTGACGAAACCGCGGATACGCACGTTGAGGTTCACCCCTACCGGGAAGTGGACTTTTCAAAATGGATTGAGTGGTGAGGGAAAACCGGTCAAAACATCTGTTTATTCATTTGAACTCCAGCCAGAGAAGCAACCTATGCAATTATTCTATTTTTATCATCAATTATTTCTATTAATATTTTATCTTTTTTAAGATACAATTTGTTTTTTTATACCATATCTTTGCGAGGTGATCCTTGAAATACAATACTTGGAGATAGGGATATAGGGATTATTTTTTAGTATATGAAAAACAATCCGCATTCCCGAAATACAGACTTGCACAATTTCTTTTAGAAGAGCGTGTGTACGTCCACACACCTGAATGGGATACACAGGACAAAACTCAATGGATACTTGAACGAATCTGCGCAACGACCTGAATACTTAATTAATTAATCTAAACAAACCAGAGAATGAAAAGAAAAATGTCTAACCTAATGAAAGGAATCTGTCTTACACTGCTGAGCATACTTTCCTTTAGCCTGTTTGCACAAAACCTGACACTCAGAGGGACGGTTGCCGATGTAACGGGGGATCCGCTGATTGGTGCAACCGTTCAGGTGCAGGGTTCCACAATCGGTACGGTTACAGATGTGAATGGAAATTTCACTCTGCTGAATGTACCTCCCGATGCAGTGATTGAAATCACCTACGTGGGAATGCATCCGGGGGTGTTTGCACTCAACGGCAGGACTTTCCTGCAGGTAGTATTGGAAGAAGATACGGAGTTGCTGGAAGAGGTGGTGGTAGTGGGGTACGGCACCATGCGCCGGGAAGCAGTCACCGGATCGGTTTCCTCCATGCAGGGAGACGTGTTGAGAGACATACCCACCGGCAATGTAACCACAGCCTTGCAGGGGCGTCTGCCGGGTGTACTGATGCAGCAGAACAACTCAAAGCCGGGTGCCGACATGCAGATTCGCATCCGCGGTACCCGCTCATTGAATGCCGACAACGATCCGTTGGTGGTATTGGATGGCATTCCATTTGCCGGAACTATTTCCGACATCAACCCCAACGACATCAAGAGCATCGACATTCTGAAAGATGCTTCCTCCACCGCAATCTATGCTCCCGGGGTGCCAACGGTGTGATCATGATCACCACCTTCAAGGGAATGACCGGACAGAAAGCCAGAATAAGTTACAACGCTTATTATGGAGCGAAAACATTGTTCAACCGCTATCCAATGATGAGCGGCGAGGAACTGTATGAACTGCGCCATGTGGCCGGCATCTACAAGGAAGACCTGGGCGGAGGCAACAGTCGTCCCACCATGGGCAGCGACGAAGTGGAAGGAGTAAATACGGACTGGCAGGAGCTGATGTTTGAGTCGGGCATGGTAATGAGCCACGATATCGGAGTGTCGGGCGGCTCAGCAGGAGGTAGCTACACCTTTGGCGCCGGTTACTACGAAGACAAATCGCTGATGCCGGGACAGGACTACAACCGCATCAGCCTTCGGGCCAACATCGACCAGAGTATTGGAAAGTTCTTCCGCTTCGGGCTAACCACCAACAACAACTACAACATAACCAACGGACAGAACCTGGGAATGTACAATACCCTGGCCACATCACCGTTGATCGATCCCTATGCCGAGGACGGATCACTTAAACCGATCATCCACTCCATCGCCGACAACTACTGGACCTACACCCGTGAACGGGTACTCGATTTGGGCGACAGCTATGCCGACAACCGCAAGGGTTACGGTTCCTACAACTCCCTCTACGGCGAGGTGAAGATACCCGGCATTGAAGGGCTGAGCTACCGCATCAACCTGGGGCTCAACCTGCGCGGATTCAACAGGGGACAGTACCGGGGTATGGGCATTTTCAGCGACACTCCTACAGCCGCCTCCACCGGTTCGCTCGAGAAATCACTCACTTACCAGTGGGTGGTAGAGAATATTGTCACCTACGACAAATATTTCGACAAACATCACTTCAACTTTACGGGACTCTATTCGGAAGAAGCCACCCATTATGATCGCTCTTTTGTTGATGCAAAAAACATCCCCTCGGACCATTTCCTTTATTGGAACCTTGGACAGGCATCGAAGGCTGATGTGACCGTTGACCCCAAGGAACAACATTACGAAGAGTGGGGACTGAAATCCTGGATGGGACGTGTGATGTACGATTACGACAGCCGGTACATGCTTTCCGTGGCGCTCCGCTCCGACGGTTCATCCCGCCTTTCTCCCGGCTATAAGTGGCATACCTACCCTGCTATCTCTGCGGGATGGAACATTGCAAGAGAAAGCTTTATGGAGAATGCAAGTCTGGTCAGCAACCTGAAACTGCGTCTCGGATGGGGACAAACCTCCAACCAGGCGGTATCGCCCTACGCCACACTGGGACGTCTCTCTCTGCGGCCGTATAATTTCGGAAGCAGCACCACTATCGGCGCATACGTATCGGAGGTGCCCAATCCCGAGCTGGGATGGGAGTTCTCCAGCACCTATAACATCGGATTGGACTTCTCGCTCTGGGACAACCGCCTGCAAGGGTCGGCCGATTATTATATTGTCAATACCAACGACCTCTTGATGAGAGTGAACCTGCCTTCCACAGCTGGTGTGGGTAGCTACTGGGCCAATATCGGCAAGTCACAGAACAAGGGATTTGAATTCGCTCTGAACGGAACCATTATCGACAAGATGAACGGATGGAGCTGGGATGCCGGCCTCAATTTCTACACGAACAGCAACAAGATCACGGAGCTGGCATCGGGCACGGATCGCGACGTAACAAATGCCTGGTTTAAGGGTCATCCCATCAACTCCATCTTCGACTATGAGAAGATCGGGCTCTGGCAAGAGGGAGATCCTTATCTGACCGATTTTGAAAAGGGAGGAAATCCGGGCATGATCAAGGTGAAATATACCGGTGAATATGACGCAAATGGCAAACCTGTACGCCAGATCGGCGCAGATGACCGACAGATCATCAGTGCGGATCCCGACTGGCTGGGTGGCTTCAACACACGGGTGGCCTACAACAACTGGGATCTGAATGTGATTGGCACCTATCAGCATGGTGGCATCCTGGTGAGTTCACTGCACGCCGCCAACGGTTACCTGAACATGCTGACCGGTCGTCGCGGCAACGTGAAAGTGGACTACTGGACACCGGAAAACACCGATGCAAAGTATCCGAAACCGGGTGGTCTCCAGAGCGGCGACAACCCGAAATACGGCAGCACACTCGGTTATTTCGATGCATCCTACTTCAAAGTGGGGCAGATCATGCTGGGATACAACTTTGATCCGGAAGCCGACTGGTTCCGCAAATCGGGGATCGCCAATGCTCGTCTCTATTTCAGCCTTCAGAATGCATTTGTCCTCTTTTCGCCCTTCCATAAAGAGAGCGGACTGGATCCCGTAACCAACTCTTACGGAAACGAAAATGCTGCGGTAACCGGAAGCCTGCCCTACAACGCAAGCAACATGCTGACGGTGGGCACCAATGCCCCGCAGACGCGCAACTATCTGGTTGGGATCAATCTCACATTCTAAATTTTCACCACAATATCTAACTTTGATACATGATGAAACGAGCAAGATAATCATTATCACACTTGATCATGATTAAAGCAAGTTCCATATGATACCTTTGAAAATAATAAATTATAATCATATGAAAATAATAAATCATAAAAACATTGTCGGAATCATCCTGATTGCTTTCGTGGCCTTCGGTTGTTCCAACGATATTCTGGATGAAAGACCCCGCTCCATCTATGAACCGGGATTCTTCAAGACAGAACAGGGCATCCAGTATGGACTGACCTCACTCTACGCTCACACGCGCTACTTTCTGGGGCAGTACTATTACGCAGCCGCTCAAAACGGCACCGACGAATACACCTACGCACAAAGTGCCGACAACAACTTCAAGGATACCGACATGTCGGGCGTGGGTTCCCTCAACCCCTCCAGCAGCCGTTCCGATGCGCTCTGGGGTGCAGTTTTCACCAACATCAACACGGCCAGCGGCATCATCGAAAATGCCAGCGAGGTGGGGCTGACGGAGTCGCTGATATCCGAAGCCCGTTTCTGGCGTGCCTACGACTACTTTCTCCTGGTGCAGACCTTTGGCGGGGTACCCCTCGACCTGGGATCGGGCGAGCTGAAGTTCAACACCTCTCCCTCCCGTGTTTCGGTTCGAAACACCGTGCCGGAAGTCTACACAAAAGCAGTGTTTCCTGATCTGAAAACCGCCATTGCAAACCTGCCGGAGACAGGCCGTGTAACCGGCGGCGTGACAAAAACCGCTGCCCGTCTCTTCCTGGCAAAAGCCTACCTGACGTATGCCTGGTGGCTGGAAAATCCGAACGGTATCCCCACCTATCCCGAGACACCCCGTACCGACCCCGATGGAAAAAACGCCGCATGGTATTATCAGGAAGCCTACAACGTGGCACTGGAGGGAATTAATAACCCGGGCCCATTCGGGCTACTCAACAACTTCTACGATGTACATCTCGGAAGCAACGACCGCAACAAGGAGATCGTGCTCTACTCCGATCATATTCAAGATAAATATTACAACGAAGTTGACGATCTCTCATGGGCTAATGGTAAGGCCCCCGAAAACTATGCCGTATGGTACGTGACCTGCAACTACACCAATGTACGCAGTTCAGCCAACGGCACCGATTACAACGTCTCTTCCGTGCAACGAGACGCGGTACAGTGGGGAGGCCGTCCCTGGACCCGTATGGCACCCACCATCGAAGCCTATACCGAGACATTTGCCGACAAAACAAACGACAGCCGATTTGATGGCACCTTCGTGACTGTTTATTACGGGAACTGGAAAAAGGCAGGACGAACAGAAGAAACTCTCTTCAATGCCAACGGGCTACCGGTAAAGAACGGCGAGCCGGTGCTGACCTTCCTGAATGAAGAACCAACCACACCGGTCACCTACCCCTCTGGTTCCGGACCGAGCAACGTGGGTGCCGGTACCCTGCCGGGCAGAGCCGACTGGGTCATAGCACCAAGCGGGATCAGCCGCATCTATTACCCCGGCCTCTGGAAGCTCGGCACATATCGTACCGACAACGGTACCGGCCTGGGGCAACCCAACGGAGCACTGACCCGCCCCTGGAACATTGCCAAGTTCTCCGAGTTTTACCTGATTGCAGCCGAAGCAGCCGTGAAGGGTGCTACCGGAACCATGACCGCCCGTCAACTGGTCAACGTGCTCCGTGCCCGAGCCGGCAAGTGGCGTTGGAAAAACAACGGTAATTACCAACTGATCGACGACCGGAGTGCGGCCATGACAGCAGCCACCCCTGCCACCATCGACATCAACTACATCCTGGAGGAACGCAGCCGCGAATACTTCGGAGAAGGATATCGCTGGCACGATCTGGTACGTACCCAGAAATGGGCAGAATTGGCCAGCTCTTACACCATCTGCGGATCGGCGGCCGGAGACCACAATCCTGTGGTTTATCAACGCACCATTGAAAAGTTTCACTATCTGCGTCCCATCCCGCAAGGGCAGATCGACGGCATGACAATGAGCGACGAGGAAAAGAAAGCCTATCAGAATCCGGGTTATTAAATTACATAAACAATATATGGTATTGAAAAAAGTCTTTCATATTTGAATCTCATATACTATTCTCAAACAACTACTTGAAAGACGGAGGAGGGTGTGTCATATTTTTGACACATCCTCTTTTTGGGTTTATATATCATTCCGCCTTCCCGAAAAAGATACTATCCCAAAAACTGAGCAAACCTCACGATTGCGTTAATTTTCAAAATTTCACATCGATTAGCAGGTAAGAATTATTTTTTTAAATATCTTATTATCTGCATTTTAAACATCAAAATCAGGTAAGAATTGAATCTACCTATTGACACAGCCTGCAAAACCACTTACCTTAGCCCGACTCTATCCAACAAAAATTAAAACAATAATGAACAAACCCAATTAATCACGACTGTAAAAAACAGATTGAAAAATAATATTCCAGTTTCCATGATAAACCTAAAACTTATTGTAAACATGAAGAAAACGATTAATTATCTTGTTCAATTGAATAGCACTTTTTTAATTCTGTCGAGAATTATTGCTTTAAATTCTCGAAGACAGGTCGTTCTCATAACGGCTTTACTGATAAACAGCCTCATTATCCTTAATGCACAAAACGATCAATCGTTGACCCCTTCAATTCCTTCGTCGCCACAGGCCGAGGCAATTAAAAGGTTTGGTGAGTTCGGAATCAGTTATTTTACAGGTGTCCCGGAGATATCAATTCCTCTCTATGAGATCAATCACCGGGGATACTCCTTACCATTTACTTTAAAATACAATCCTCAACCACTTAAGCCCGGTTACAATTATGATGTTTTTGGCAATGGCTGGGGACTCTCTGTAAACAGCTGTATCTCTAGGATCATAGAATATATTCCCGATGAGCAGAAGAACTTCAAATTGGATACCCATGTATTGGATTATGTGTATAAGAATTATTCCGGTGATCTGATGAGAAATAACTGGGCTCATGATAAGTTTAGCGCCACATTGCCCGATGGCTCATCTTTTGATTTTATAATAACTTATAATCCCTCTACCAATAAAATAGAATATATTGTTTCCAGTGGCAGAAGCATTAAGATTTCATGTAATTATAATACCTCTAATATTTATTCCTTTACTGTGATTGATGAAAATGGAGTGAAATATACTTTCGACGGAGCAGATACCCCTTATAATGGAGTGGATGTTTACCTGAGAAGTTTTTTTGTTTCTTGGCATCTTACCCGGATTGATTTGCCGCACGCTCCTTATGATCCGATATTATTTAGTTACCATCACGTTATAGAAAGTAACATAGGGGACTATTTGCGGGAAGGGACATCTACCCTTCGACATGAGAATAATTTACCTGTATATAAAAACACCACAACTGGTTATATACCTTACTATTACAGAATGAAATTACTCTCATCCATCAATTATGGATCAACAAACATTCATTTTGAATTTACCAATACAGCACAAGTTGCATCTCGGAACCAGGTTAGCAAAATAAAAATCACGGATGGGGGAAATATCATCAAGGAGATTTCCTTGATGATGTCACAAGCCGGTTTATATTATCCAGGTTCAAATGATAATAAGATATCACAATTAAACGGATTGCAAATAACTGGCTCACAAAGCAATATTGATCCGGAAATTTTCTCATTCACCTACACGAACAGTTCATTTAACTTTACCGGAACCGACCACTGGGGATTTTTAAACAGTGGTAATGTTGGTTACGATATTGCCTGGCTGAATCTTTTTGTCGAATTCGATCCCGCCGAGCATAACGGCTTGGGAGGAATGGCAGCTACCCAATTGGAAAAAAGTGCTGAAGATTTATCTCCATACTACAAAATCAGACTGACAAAGAACTCCACATCGGACAACCGTCTACCGTCCTCCCCTTCCTCCCATGGTATACTATCAACAATTCATTACCCTACGGGAGGATATACGCGGTTTGAATTTGAAAACCACCGGTGCTTAACCCGTACCGACAGAAATGGAAATTATATCCATGACATAAGTAAAAGGCGTATGATGGAGACCGGAGGTTTCAGGATCAGAAAAATCACCAACTATACGTCGGAGAACTCAGTTGCTGACGCAAAGTGCTTTCGTTACGGAAAGCTTTTGAATGTGAACGAATACTTTCCAGATGGGAATCCATATATTCTTCAACCCTATACGGATACGCATACGGGATTGGGCGTTTCCTTTGTTGATCCGAATATCCTTACTTACATGAGCTTTACCCATCACAATATTCCGACCTCTATACCTTTTATGATAACAGGATTGAGTCCAAGAGGCCTTTATGAATCATTCCTCAATCCTTTTGAAGAACCTCCGACAATATGGAAGAGATGGGAATGTTCTTTCAGTTCGTCCAATTTCAGAAGATTACTGAATGGAAGACCCCCGGTTGTATATCCCGAGGTCACGGTATATCACGGCGACATTGATACCGGATATGGAGTAGATAAGGTTATTGCCGGAAAGACCCTTTATCGATATAATCTCAAATACCGTATCGATCAGGGAACAGATACTGTATATGTTGAGTCACCTGAATACTATGGAAATACATTGTCTTATGTTTCGGAAAAATATTTATACAACTTGCTGGATAGAAAAATCGATTACGTATATACTGAGGGTGGATTTTTGATGAAAAAACTGGAAACCTATAGCTGGAGCCACGCCGGTGACCTTACATATGATTATGTGTACACCAATCCCGATAGAGAATCAATCAACGTAAATTCGACCATTCATTCCTTATTTTCAATGAAAAGGCATTACACAGGTAGAGCATTATTGATAGGCAAAAGTATGATTACTTATGACAATACTCCATGGAATTTTCAGACCTATGAAAGCTATCAGTACAACATGAGAAACCAGATTGTCCGGAAACAGTCGTCGAATAGTCTGGGTAATGAAATCATCACAACCATACAATACCCTGAAAGCAGCGATACATCACCAACAGTGTTGAGCATGGTTGATAAGAACATGATCAATTCCATTTTAAGCGAAGAGAAAAAATGCAGTTATCCCAATTTTATTTACTCATCGGGATATAAAATCGACTATGAGGAGTTTCCCGCAGGTAACACCTCAATCATTATGCCTTCAAAGCTGTATCAATTAAAAAATAACACAACGGACTTTGTCCTTAGGGAAGAAGTCGTGAAATATGATGCATTTGGTAACCCAATAGAAGTTATCGGTAAAGATAACGTCCATACGGTATTTCTTCGAAGTTATCATTCACGTTATATCGTAGCCATCATCAAGGATGCAACATTTGATCAGGTAAGTACTGCGGTACAGAATCATTTTGGTGTTACAATCGACGCATTTTCAGCGCAAAGTCAGCCTGACACATTAAAATTGCACAGCTTTGGGAATCAAGCCTCATTGAGTAAAGCACTTGTTACAACCTTTACATATGCTCCATTGGTAGGCATGACAAGCAAGACCGATCCCAATGGTCTTACCACGTATTACGGATATGATCATTCGGGTCGGTTGGAATCTGTTACAGATCACAGCGGCAAAACCGTGGAGATATATGATTACCATTATCTTAACCAATAGTTCATACAGCAATGATACACGAAGCAAAAAAATTAAGATCATGAAAAAAAACATATTATTTATTCTATTGATGGGACTCTCTTATATTTGCTTCCCTCAATCTGCCAATCACAACTATATTCTGTCTCGTACGATGCTTGATGATGCCGGTATTTCTTACCTTGATCAGGTTGACTATTACGATGGGCTTGGACGCCCGGTTCAATCGGTAATAAAGAATACTACTCCTTTGCATAGAGATCTTGTAACGCTGAAGCAATACGATGTCTTTGGTCGTGATTATAAAAATTGGTTGCCGATATCCATTAGCGCAAATGGAGCTTTTGTGGATACGGTTACCCTTAAAACCAATGCCTCTGCAATGTATGGAGGCGATCTCCGTCCATTCTCCACAACAATCTATGAAGCCTCTCCTCTACAACGTCCAATAAGAGAGTATGGGCCGGGTGAGGCATGGAAAACCCATCCGATTCGAATCAACTATCAGGCAAATTATACGGAGCTGAAGCATTTATTTTTAATGGGTGATCAGTTGATTTATGATGGCACTGTGTATAATCCCGGTTCACACTATAAAACAGAAAGAATAGATGAAGACGGGAAGAGCTTCACGGAATATAAAGACAAACAGGGCCGTTTATTCATGCAACTTAGCGGAACAGATGTTCGCACCTATTACATATATAACGATCTTGGACAATTAATGTATGTGCTGCCTCCTCCGTTAGATGATTTATTAGAACGTGGAGGTTACACAGAAGCAAGTGACATCATTGCCCAATATGCGTATGTGTATAAATATGATGCGTTAGGCAATTGTATATATAAGAAACCTCCCGGTTGTGATCCCGTTCAAATGAAATACGACAAGTCCGACCGGCTCGTCTTTTCGCAGGATGGCAACCAAAGGGTGAAAAACGAATGGAGCTTTTTCTTTTATGACCTGTTCGGCCGACTCACCGTGAGCGGCATCTGGAAGTCGGCAACCGTGCCCGAGCCGGGCAATTCGGTGGTGAGGAGCAATTACACCGGTACAGGCCCATTGGGCGGATACACCGTCAACCTTACCCTGGCCTCAGTGCAGCTGTTGACGGTCAACTACTACGACAACCATACATTCACCATGGGCGTTTCTCAACTCAATTACATGGCTCCCCCCGCAGGGTACGGCGCAAGATTCAACAATGCCAAGGGATTGTTGACGGGAACCCGCACCTACAGGCTGGACGACCCGACGAAATCCGCCCTCTCGGCATTCTACCATGACCATCGGGGACGCATTGTCCAGACACGCTCCTCCAACCACCTGGGTGGATATGATTATGAATATTTCGCCTATACCTTCACCGGGAAGGTGAAACAGCGACAGAGCGTGCATTCCGCTCCGGGAAAAACCACCCAGACGGAAGTCTATGCGTACGATTACGGCACCCCGGCCACAAACCCCGCCGAGCGGCTCCTGTCGGTCTCTCACAAACTGAATGGTTCGGCTGCCGTCACCTTGGCCCGGTACACCTACGACGAAGCGGGGAGGGTTCTGACAAAGAAAGTGGCTTCGGAAACCTCTACCTACGACTATAACGTGCGCGGCTGGCTGACCGGAATCACCGGTACAAAGTTCAACCAGACGCTGGCATACAATCAGACTGTGAACGGCATCA